>ERZ1066133.86-NODE-86-length-50059-cov-34.014119_pt1 | contig 50059 bp, 51 predicted proteins | sample MGYA00382780_ERZ1066133 | MGnify/ENA primary metagenome ERZ1066133 (study PRJEB33369, sample SAMEA5778363) | biofilm metagenome | biome: Industrial cooling water; feature: Water cooling tower basin; material: Biofilm | place: United Arab Emirates | collected... | reverse complement strand
ATACGCGCGAATCTATCGGCGAGTTGCGCGAGTCTGTTAGCGAGCTACGCGCATCCACTGGTGACATGCGTGCGTCTATTAACAGCCTGCGGGACATAGTTGCAGGTCACGAACGGCGCATTATTCGATTAGAAGGTAAAGAAATTGACACTTGGGGTGACTACCTCACTCTGCTTGATCGGGTGAGAGAGTTGGAGGAATGGAAACGCAAACTAGAAAGAGAGTCAGATCAAGGTGCTTGATAATGGTGGAAAGATTTTTGGTCGGATATTGGTAAGGCAGCCATAATCCATGCGTTAAACATGGCAATAGATTTGGCTATGCGTATCTTGGGAGAGCAATTTGGTTCCTAAATTAGGAGCCGCAGTTATTGGCAGTTAGTTAGTAAGTTCGGTTTCGCTGTGGCTTTACCCAACTTACTTTTTTCATGTTCGCTAGGTTGGGTTTTGGTCTTCAAATAGAGATGGCAAATCTCGGCGACCGCTGACTACTCGGAGAATTTCAATTCCTTCGTCCAATACTCTGTAAAAAATCACATATCCATCGAGTGGTAGACCTCGCAGGCCGGGGCGAATTTCTGCGTAGCTTCTGCCGGAGTTAGGAAAATTGACCAGTTGCTTAGAGCGACGATCGAATTCCCGGAAAAAACGCTCTCCGGCTTCGATACTGTTGGCGGTGAAGTAGTCAGCAATTTCGTTGAGATCTTGGGTAGCGAGAATATTGATCGAGTAGCGATTCATTCTTGCCCCTCGCGTGCCTGCTGGAAGCGAGCAAGGATTTGATTGACGAAAGTTTCTCCGTCAATGGGTGGGGTGTTTTCTGATGCGGCAATGGCAGCGTCTACTTTTGCGCGCACGGTGTTAATCCATTCAATGTCAGATTGTTCATATTCATCGAGCAGCCGTAGTGCAATTTCCAGCACTTCTTGTGCGTTACGGTATTTACCTGTTAGAAGTTTGGCTTGGATGAATTGTTCTTGCTCTGGCGTCAGGGTAATGCTCATCGCGGGATCTCGCACCGTTTGCTTTGTATTTTAGCATTCGAGTTTATCTGTTAGTGACACTTTAACCAATCAAAGCAATCAATGCTTCAATTAATATTTGATTCTGTTCGTCCGTTCCAACTGTGATTCGCAGTTTATCTTCTAATCCTGGTTGTTTGAAATAACGCACTAAAATTCCCTGATTTTTTAAACCAAGATATAGTTGTTCTGCATTTGCTCCCGTTGGCGTTGCTAAGACAAAGTTTCCCTGAGAATCGAGGACTGTAAAACCTAGATTTTTCAGTTCGATTGTCAGTTTTGTCCGCGATGCTTTTACCTTTTCGGCACAGGCATTTTTATAAGCTTGGTCGCGCATGGCGGCGGTTCCGACTGCGGTGGCGATCGCATCAATATTATAACTATCTTTCACCTTAAATAATCCCGCCAATAACTTAGGATTTGCTACCCCAAATCCCATCCGCAATCCGGCTAAAGAATATCCTTTGGATAGCGTTCTTAAAATTATGACATTTTCAAATTCTTGCACTAAAGGTAAGGCTGAATATTCGGCAAAGTCTACATAAGCTTCATCAATGACCACAATACCCGCAACTTGCCCAGCAAGCGATCGCAAGTCCTCCAACGGCACTAAATGCCCCGATGGACTATTCGGCGAAGCAATAAATGTTACAGCCCCATTCGCTTTCACCAAAGCATCAATCGGCAGGGAATAATCCGAGGGATAGGGAATTTCAACAGTTTTAGCAGGTTGCATCGCCGCTAATGTGCGGTATAAAACGTAACTTGGCATCGGATAAACGACTGTGCGATCGCTCCCCTCAGCCGTCGAACGCACAATGACGTTGAGTAATTCATCGCTGCCATTACCAACGATCATCCAATCTGCGGGGACACCTAGCGCATCGCTGACGGCGCTGCAAAACGACTTTGCAAACGGATCGGGATAGCGCCGCAACCATTCACTGTCTAGATTGCGGAGAACTGCGATCGCATCTGGCGAAGGTGGATAAGGATTTTCGTTAGTATTGAGTTTAATAATCGGAGTTCCCGGTTTAGGTTGTTCGCCGGGAGTATAACCAGTCATCTCATCAATAGCAGCGCGAAAGTAATTCATAACAAACATCAACACTCAGATCGAGCATGACTATTGTAGAGGATGCAGAAGGAAAAATTTAAACCTTTTGTCTTCTCTCCTTTGCATTTCCTCTCCGAGCAGATATGATTCTGCATTATAATAGTCAATCAGAGTTATATATACAAGTCTTTTATTATGTCTGTTCAATCGGGATATAGCTGGGATGTAGAAGTTTACAATCGCGACGGTCAAAGAGTGCTAGCCGTTCTACTTAAGACTAAACTTAATGCTTCTGTAGAATGGGCGGTACAATTGCGACGCAATATTCTTGCCCACGGCATCTATCCAACCGCCCCTTATTTCCTAATGGTTTTTCCCGATCGGTTTTATCTGTGGACTGAAAGCGATGAGGGCAACGATCAAAGCGAACCAAATTATGTTATTGATGCGCGCCCTATCGTTGGGTATTATCTTGAAAAAGCTGGAATACCTGCCGATCAAAATATAGCTTTTGAGAGCCTAGAAATAATTTTTGGAACCTGGTTATCAAAATTTATTTACTCAGAGAAGCTTCCCGAACAAACAGATGAGTCTCTACAATGGCTGATTGACTCAGGTCTTTATGCTGCGATAGCTGGAGGTAGTTTAAAATACGAGGCGGTTGCTTGAAAGTTTACGTTGAAACTAACTTTGTCTTGGAACTTGTTTTTCAGCAAGAGCAGTTTTTGGCTTGCGAGCAAATTTTGCAACTTTGCGAAACTGGGCAAGCAAAGCTTGTAATACCTGCATATAGTCTAGCTGAACCTCATGAAAAATTAACTCGTCAAGCAAAGACTCGTAGAGATATCCAACAAGTACTCAATACCGAACTGCAACAGCTTGCACGCACAGCATCTTACACCAATCGCATTAATAGCATTGAAGATCTTGCTAGTTTGTTGCTTCAAAGCACTCAAGACGAAACAAAACGCTTTGTCGAGTATCGAGAGCGGTTTTTAAATAGTGTGGAAATCGTCGCACTGACTGCTGATATCCTTACTCTTGCAGCAACCTATGAACAATCATACAATTTAAAACCACAAGATGCTCTGGTTTATGCATCCGTTATTACTCACCTTCGTCAGAATCGACCTGCTATTGCGTGTTTTCTCAACCGGAACTCAAAAGATTTTGAAAGCACTGATATTGTTAACGAGCTAAACCAATTTAATTGTAGGATGATATCTCGATTTGATCGGGGCTATGGGTTTATCCAATCCCAATTACAGCCACCGAATCAGTAGGGTTGCATCGCATTACTTCTTCAGCCAAATCACACCATGTAGGGACTAAGGCTAAAGTAACTTTTGTCGTCAGCGAAAATTTTTTGACTGCCGTGTCCCGGCAATCATGTTGTATTGCTCAAACTGGTTGCAATTCGAGCGCTCAGCCACAACCTAAACTTTCGTAACGAAATCAACGATTTTCTTGACAGTTGTCCCCAATCGATCTAATCTCTCTGTTTAAGGTTGTTTGAGTTCAACGACAGCAACCCGTGTCCGCCCAAAAATCTAGTACGCTGCCCAATGCCGCTTGCAACAGCAATGGACAGCTTGACCCCCAAACTGTGCGACCAGTGTGGAGGCTAACAGAGAATTTTAACATTCTCCGTAGCCACCCTGCTTTGCGCTGCCTGCGGGGTGGCTAGATTTTTTGGTTTCCAATCCAAAAAATAGGAGAAAATATCATGGCACAAGAGTTTTTGTCAGACTCTATCGGATCTGCGCGTCCTTCTTCCGAATCAGAAATGCCAGAACGGGAGCCGATCCGATTTCTGATTATCGGTACGCGCGAGGGAGTAAACGAAGAAATCAAGAATTTTTTCGCAATGGGATTTGCCCAAGTTGATGAATGGAGTCCCTTGACGCCATTAGCCAAAACCGACTTAGTGATGACCATCCTCATTCGTTACCGCAAGCAACATTCCAGCGATTCATCGGCTCGGAAATCTGGACGGTAAGATTGTTTAAAATCATTTCCAGGCTCTAGCCTGGAAATGCAGTTCGGGAAGCTCAGAAATGACCAACCTGTCTGAATCACAGATAACAAAGCTGTTTTGGCAGTTTCTAAAAAGGCTAGAGTTGAACTTACCAACAGTAGGGGACTGATATGTCTGGAAAAAATGGCAACACTCCAGAGCCAGATCCAGTGTCGGAAGCACTCAAAGAAATGGCGGATTTTAGCGAAATGGCAACCGATGCCATTTTAGAATTGAGGGAAGAAGTTGATAGACTGAAGAAAAAGGTTGAAGATTTAGAGAAGGACAAGAGAGAACGCGAGAAAGAAGATGAATCAGGAAACTCTGGACAAAATTAAACAATCAAATAATCGGCTGAGGGAAATGAAACGCCGCCAAGAAGTACTAGCAACAGAAGAAGCACTGTCTCGCGATCGCACTTCTGGGTTGCTAGATTTCGTTGATGATTTGGTTCATAGACCGCCCAACACCGAACAAATGCGGCTACTCAAAGAGTTGTTGCTTGCTCAGCAGAAAGCGATCGCTCAACTCCTCAAATATGTTAGTCAATGGCTGACGAAATCTTGATCGGTTGTTTGAGGGAGATTGGGGACATTTGCGATCGCATTCAAGATTGTGGGGCGTGCGATCGCACAAATTACACCATGTAGGGACACGGCATCAGAGATATCGCGGATAAACAGATAACATTAATCTTGCCGTGTCCCGGCTTCTAATTATGGGTAATCGACGGGACATGATATGAGGCAGGAGCCTCAGCGAGTGCGTTACCAGGCAAGAGCCTGGTAACGAGGTGCGGGGTTATTTGCCGTTGCCGTTGCTCTTGCTGTTACCGTTGCTAGGTGTTGTTAGCACTTTTTCAGCTACTTTATCCGGCACTTCTTGCAAATGGTCGAACTTCCAATTAAAGGAACCAACGCCCATTGTCAAACTCCGCAATTCCACAATAAATCCTTGCATTTCGGCTTGCGGCAAATAGGCAGAAATCTTGTCCCAACCTTTCCAGTCAGAACGACCTTCATAACCTAAGATTTGCCCGCGCCGTCCTGTCAGTAATTGCATCACTTTGGAGGTATATTCCTGCGGACTGGTAACTTCAACAGAGGTAATCGGTTCTAACAGCGTGGGTTCGCATTTTGGTAACCCTTCTTGCATCGCCAAACGCGCTGCTTGTTTAAATGCTTGTTCCGAACTATCCACCGTATGATACGAACCATTAGTCAGCGTCACCGCCACATCTACGACGGGGAAACCTAATGGCCCATGTGCCAAAAATTCCCGCACGCCGACTTCCACGCCAGGAATATATTGCCGTGGCACCACTCCGCCGACTATTGTTTCTTTGAAATTGAAACCTTCTCCACGGGATAAAGGTTGAATATCCAAATAAACATCGCCAAACTGTCCGTGTCCGCCGCTTTGGTGCTTGTAGCGTCCGTGAATTGATTTGGCGGGTTTGCGAATGGTTTCTTTGTAGGCAACTTGCGGCAAGTGGGTACTCATTGGCAGGTTATATTTGCGCCGCAGTCGATCTAAGGCTACTTGTAAATGTATTTCGCCTTGTCCCCACAAAATGACTTCGCGGGTGTCGCCGTGTTGTTCCCAAGCTAAAGAGGGATCTTCTTCAATTAACTTGGCTAAAGCGCCGCTAATTTTCACTTCATCGTTGCGCTTTTCTGCGGTAATTGCTAAAGCGTAAACGGGTATTAGTGGTTCGGCTTTGGGCAATTCTTTGGCTTGATTCGTGGCTAAAGTATCGCCGGTTTTGATTCCTTCCATGCGTCCTATCGCCACAATTTCACCCGCTTGGGCTTGTTGCACGGGATTTTGTTGTTGTCCCATCAGGCGATATAAACCACCGGCACGCACGCCGTTAAGGACGCTGCCATCGGTTAAGGTACCTTGCCAAACTCGCACGAGGGAAAGTTTGCCGCCTTGGGGGGTGAAATAAGTTTTGAGAACTTGAGCGACGGAGGTATCGTTTTTGAGGTTAATTCCCCGTTTTTCGGCTGTGGTTTCTGGTTCGGGTGCTTCTCTCAATAGTGCTTCTAACAGCGGGCGGATGCCAAAATCTTTTTCAGCAACGCCAAAGAATACTGGGACGATTAAATCTGCGCCTAATTCCATTTTTAAGTCGCGCAGAATCTCTTCTTGAGGCGGATTAATTTCTTCTAGGAGTTCTTCCAACAGGTGGTCGTCAAAGTTGGCTAATTCTTCCAACATTTCCGTCCGCGCTTCCTGTTCTTGTTCCTTCAATTCTTCGGGGAACGGTACGGGATCGGCGGCGGCACCTGGATGATAGTGATAAGCTTGTTCGCTGACTAAATCGATAAATCCCGCTAAATCTTCTCCCTGTCCGATGGGATATTGATGCGGAACTAATGGGCGAGAAGAAACAGATTTCAGGGCGTGCAATACGTCCATGAAATTGTTATTCGCCCTGTCCATTTTGTTGATAAATACCAGGTGGGGAATTTCCCAGTCGTCGAGGAATTTAAACAAAGGTGCGAGGGTGAGGACGCGATCGCACACAGGTTCGCATACTACTATCGCTGCATCCACCCCGACAAGGGCGTTATACGTTTCTTGAGCAAATTCTACCGAACCGGGACAATCGACGAACGTGAACCGCACGCCACCGTATTCTGTGCAGGCGGCGGATACTTCCACGCTCATTTTGCGATCGCGTGCTTCTTGTGCGCTATCTCCCACCGTGTTACCATCCTTCACGGCTCCTTTGCGGGAAATAGCGCCCGTCACAGATAACAAACTTTCCAACACCGTAGTTTTACCGCCCAAATATGGGCCAACTATAGCTACGTTACGCGCACCAGAAACCACTTTTTCGCTCATAATACCTCCATTCGGCTGCGGGAATTTATCTCCCAGTAACAGCCGTCTATTGCAGCGTTGACAAAAGGTGTCCCGATATACCGTAGGCTCTCGATTTATTGTGTAGATTGATTTTGATCGAGGTTTTTCGCTCCGAGCAAAATCCGTAGAGTCAATGCGATTCTCAAAGTGTTTGCCGTTGAGCCTACTTGGTTTGGATCGCCTTATCTCGGTACGTTACCTTGTCTTTAGTTCGACTTTAACCCCTATTTAACCTATTGTTATAAAAATACCAGTTAATTTTACAATTACACCCCTAAATTTTTAATTAAAAAAACTTTTATTTCAGAATAATAAGTTTTGTAGAAAAAAGTAAAAATTGGGTGAAAAAATTATGACAGATGACCGGGAATATTAAAATACGTCAGCGGGGTCAGCAGAGCGCAGTTTGCGGGTAGCGATCGCACCAGAAACACCGCACATAAAAATTGTCAGCAGCATCACCAATAAAGCGCGATCAATTTTCATCGCCACGGGTAACAAAGTAGCGGCATAGGTAAGCTGATACAATCCCAAAGACAGCAAGAAACCAGGAATATAACCCAATACGGCTAAAATTAGCGCTTCTTGCATCAAAGCACCCAACAAATAGCCATCTGTATAACCCATTGCTTTCAGAGTGGCATATTCTGGCAAGTGATCCGCTACATCGGTATAAAGAATTTGGTAAACAATCACCGTACCGACGATAAATCCTACCACGACGCCCATACCAAAAATAAAGCCAACCCCTTGACTTTGCCAGTAATCTATTTCAATTTTAGCAAACTCTGTAGGTGTGAGAACTTTGACATCATTCGGCAAACTTGCTTTTAGTTGCTGTTGGATTTTTTGCACGTCAGTTCCAGGTTTCAGGTTAATTAATCCTACATCAATTTGATTTGCCTGACGGTCGGGAAATAATTTAAGAAAGGTAGAATCGCTGGTAATAATATTGCCATCCGCCCCAAAAGAAGCGCCCAAAGTAAACAATCCAATCGTTTGAATATTTTGCTTATTTACCTGCGCTTCCACCGTTCCTTGCCGTTCAAATAAAGCAGGAATCGGGCCATATTCCGGTCTAGAAGCTCGGTCAAATAATGCCCGATCCAATAATTTTATCCCGTCCAGGTTTTGATTCACTTCTGGAAAGTTAAACGGCGAGTTAGCAGGGTCAATTCCCCAGACTAAAATACCCCGTTCTAAGCGAGTTTCCGGGTTGCGCCACTGGGCAAGGTTGACGTAGAGCGATCGCACAGATTTTACCCCATCATAAGCCAAAGTCTGCTGCAATCGTTCTCTGGGAAAGCTTTTAATATTGAACAAGGTTTGAAATTGGGGATTTGTTAATACTAAATCTGCCTGAAGATTTTGATGAGCTTGAGTAGCTCCAGTCAAGAGCGCATCGAGCATTCCCAATTGCACAAACATCAGCATATCGGCAAATCCAATACCAGCCAATGCTACGGCGAGGCGAGATTTACTTTTGATTAACTGGAGCCATGCTAGCGGAGTTTTACCAAACATAATTTAACTCTTTTTTTTGCATTCAGTTATCGTTATGACTCCTAATGGCTAATGGTTAATGCCATAAACAATGTTATATTAGCCATTAGCCATTACCAATTACCAATTACCAATTACCAACTAAACAGGTTCTCGCTTCATTGTCCAAATGCAGGCGTTATCCCCTGGTAATTCACCTTTCCACAAGATTTCAAAACCATTTCTTTTGTAGAAACGGATGGCGCTTTCTGTGGAAGTTTGAAGGTAGCAGGGTAAACCGTCGCTATCTGCTTGTTTGAGAATGGGTTGTAGTAATTTACTGCCAACTCCTTGATTTTGATAGCCTGGTGCGACGCCTAGCATAAATAAATACCAATGGGGATGCGGCATTTCCTGATGATGGCGTTCTTCGATCAGGGAAAATAGCGACATAAATCGCCCACTTTTTTTCCACCCTAATTTGAAAGGCAAGGCATATAAACCTGCTTGCAATAGTTGCAGCATACTGATAGATGCATTTCCGGGCGGCAACCAGGCGGCGATGCCTTTGAGTTCGTCTGGGGTGGTATAAATCTGGTTATAAGGTTGGCTGACGTCTAATGTCATGCGACAAAACCACTTGAGGGCGTTATATTTGGCTGGTTCTGTTTCGGGTATTATGTAGCCAAACATCGGATCGTTGTAGAATGCATTGGTGAGGATTTCGGTGGCTTTTTCGGTTTGCGATCGCTCTAACCGTACCGCGTCATTTGTAGCATGTATCACCTTGGTTTACCTCCAACTGTTGAAAGTATTGGTTAAGCGCATATAGGAATGATAGCTGATTTCTCAAACCCTGTTTTTTAACGAACCACAGAGGCACAGAGGACGCAGAGAAAGAGAAGAAAGAGAAGGTTTCACTCATCATTTGATTGCTAACTGAATCAAGTTGCTGGTTATTTCATGCATAATGACTAATGGCTAATGCCATCAAAAATATTAAATTAGCAATTAGCAATTAGCAATTAGCAATTAGCATGGTTCCTCCTGATATCAGACATTCGTTATAAATAAACCAAGTAAGAATTTACAATTCAATTGCTGTTTGTACTTGCAAGTTGCTCAATCCGGCAACGCGCTTGCTGTCTTCGGGATTGAGGCGAATTTTTACTTCAATAACTCGCCGATCTAAATTTTCTCCTGGTTGGTTGCTGAAAACATTTTGCCGGTTAACTTGCAAGCCAATTTCGGAAACATTTCCCCGCAATTCTCCGGCAAATGCTTGACCTGTAATAACTGCTGGCTGTCCCATTTTGATTTTACCTATATCGGTTTGATAAATTTCTGCTACGGCTACCATTTGGTCGGTTTGTGCTAAATCGGCGATGCCGTTATCGCTAATTTTCTCGCCATTTCTTGTGTTAATTTTGAGTATTTGTCCGGCAATTGGTGCTTTTATATAAGCTTGATTTAAGTCGGTTTGAGCGCGACGGGTGGCAGCGATCGCATTCTCAATTTCCGCTTGCGCCGCCTGGATATCGGTGGGGCGAACTTCTGCAATACTGTTGAGCGTTGCAGCAGCTTCTCTCACTTGTTCTCTACCTGTGGCATTGATGCGGTTAAGTGTAACTTTGGCTTCGCTTAATTGTTTGCTACCTGTGGTATTAATGCGGGTGAGAATTGCTTGAGCTTCGCTTAATTGTTTGCTGCCAGTGGTATTAATCCGGTCGAGAATTGCTTTGGCTTCGCTTAATTGTTTGCTAGCTGTTGTATTGATGCGATCGCCTACTGCTTTGGCTTCGCTGAGTTGCTGTTTTGCTGTTTCTACACTCAAGCGTTTGCTATCAAATGCCGAATGAGAAATCGCCCCTTGTTTGTGTAGCTGTTGATAGCGTTGATATTCAGAAATCGCATTATTTAATTCTGCCTCGAGTTTCTTAATTGTTGCTTGTTGTGCGTTTTTATCTCCTTGCCATTGTGCTTGAATTCTAGCGATCGCTTCAATTTGCGCCTTTTGCTCTCCTTGCCATTGTGCTTCGATGCGGGCAATGGTTTCTTGTTGTGCGTTTCTATCTCCTTGCCATTGTGCCTCGATGCGGGCAATTGTTTCTTGCTGTGCGATTTTATCTCCTTGTAACTGTGCTTGTAAGCGCTCAATTGTGGCTTTTTGTGCGGCAATTTCTCCAGCTTTTGCACCTGCTTTCACTTGGGCAAGTTTAGCAATTGCAACTTGATGCTGTTTTTGCGCCTGCAACAAGGCATCTTGCAAGCGATCGCGCGAGTCTAAAATGGCGATTACTTGCCCTTTCTCCACTCTATCCCCCTGTTTCACCAGCAATTGCGCCACGCGATCGCCATCTAGCGCCAAAGGTGCCGACAAGCGAATTATTTCTGCTTCCGGCTCGAGTCGCCCCAAAGCTGTTACTTTTAGTACTGGAGCAGGGGTTTCTACCGTTTGAGAGGCGGTAGTTTTTTCCACTCTGCCGCCAAATTGGGAGATGCCGTAATATGCGATCGCTCCCGATACAGCAGTAGCAATGACAATCAATCCAACGATCTGTTTATTTAAAGGTTTTGAAGGCAACTTAAGTTTTATTTCCATAGTATTTCTATTGCTCCAAATAAGCAGTTATCATTTTTCCTAACATTGCCCCCTGCTCTGACCAAGATACTATTTCATCGTTGTATAATCGCGCCAGAATCAACCCATCAATTAGAGCCGAAATATAGATGACTAACTTAGGATCTTCAATGCCTAAAAGCTTGGCAACTTCTGTAAGCGCTACTTCTGTCAGTTGTTGCAGTGCTTTGTTCTGTTGCAATTTTTCCCGCCCTTGCTGCTGGTAAAACTCAATATCTAGCAAAAGCTGTTTGAGAAAGTAGTTCTCATTTTTACCAACGAAATTAAATACAACGTCAATTCTTTCTGCCAGGGTTTGAGCCTTTTCTATATCAGGAGCAATACTAGCAATCGTCTGTCGGTATCTCTCCTCAACCAATTGCACAAACATTGCTTCTTTATTAGGAAAATAGTGATATAAAGTTCCGGTTGAAACACCCAGTTTTTGAGCAATCTCCCGCATGGTAATCGATGCATAACCCTTAGAGGCAAACAGATCGAAGCACTTAGCAAGCAATTCTTTGCGGTACAGATCGCGATCGACAATTTTAGGCATGAGACAGTTGATAGTTGATAGTTGATAGTTGATAGTTGATAGTTGATAGTTGATAGTTGATAGTTGATAGTTGATAGTTGATAGTTATCTCTCCCTTGTAATGGCTACTCTGAAGGCAATTAGCCATTAGCCATTAGCAATTAGCCATCGATACACTACCGATACCACCGGACATGATATTAAATCCATTTTTGCTGGTAAATTATATATCGAACGTTTGATATATGTTAAGCGGCAACATCGGGCAAGGTTGCTTCCTCGCCGTTGTCGGTTGGATTTATATCGAACGTCTGTTATATTAATAGCACGGGTTGATGGGATTGTAAAGCGATATGCCTCCTATCCCCACCCTCTGCTACGAGGAGAGGGTAGGGATGGAGAAGGTGAGGTTAGCTAACGCCAAAGTAACTTGCTAGCGCTTCCGAACCACCTATAAGTCTGCCATCAATAAATACTTGGGGAACGGTGGTAGCGCCTGTAGCAGCAACGAGCGATCGCGTAGATAGATTTTTGCCCACATAAACCGCTTCGTAATCCATACTGCGTTCGTCTAACATTGCCTTAGCGCGCGCACAGAAAGGACAACCTTCTTTAGCAAACATGAAAACATTTTTCGGCTTGGTTGCCTGCGGATTGATATAGTTAAGCATCGTCTCCGCATCGGATACTTTAAAAGGATCGCCCGGTTCTTCTGGCTCGATAAACATTTTTTCAATCGTGCCATTTTTTACCAGCATCGAATAGCGCCAAGACCGCTTTCCGAATCCCAAATCTGCTTTATCTACTAGCATTCCCATGCCTTCTGTAAACTCGCCATTGCCATCGGGAATCATGGTAATATTGGTTGCTTCTTGCGCTTTTGCCCATTCTTCCATCACAAAAGTATCGTTAACTGACATACAAATAATGTCATCTACGCCATTTTCTTTGAAAACTTTCGCCAATTGGTTATAACCAGGCACGTGAGTGGATGAACAGGTAGGAGTAAACGCACCTGGTAATGAGAAAACAACCACTGTTTTACCCGCAAATAGATCGTCTGTGCTGACATCGACCCATTGGTTGTTCTTACGAGTGCGGAAAGTAACATTAGGCACTCTTTGCCCTTCACGGCTTGTCAACATATATTTGGCTCCTTCATCACTCAGATCGATCTTAAGCGTACTCGTTATGACTTTAATTGTCAAGGGCAGAAGCGGGAGAGGGGACAAAATAGAGGCAAGCTTTAACCAAAATATGTAGATCCGATGGTATATCTCGTTAAAGCTTGCCCCTATGAATGAATGCAACTTGGTACGAGTGACGCTATAACAGATTTGGCGCGTAAGTTTCAGTTTGAGCAAATAATCAAATTAGCCCCATGACTGCCATCTCCCAAAAAGATATTCTGATCGTTGACGATACGCCAGACAACCTGCGCGTTTTAGATGCAATTTTAAAAAGCCAAGGATATAAAGTTCGTAAAGCCTTGAATGGGCAGATAGCTCTGAATGCATGTCAGATCTCTGCACCTGACCTAGTTTTACTTGATATTATCATGCCCGGAATGGATGGTTATGAAGTGTGTCGTCGCTTAAAAGCTGATGCGATAACTTGCGAAATTCCGGTAATTTTTATCAGTGCTATAGATGATGCAGTGGATAAGGTGAAAGCCTTTGAAGAAGGTGCAGCCGATTATATTGCCAAACCTTTCCAAGAAGCAGAAGTTTTAGCGCGAATTGAGCATCAATTGCACTTGCGATCGCTCCAAATTAAACTCCAAGAACAAAATACTTTGCTGCAACATACCCTATCGGATCTCAAGCAAGCGCAGACGCAAATGATTCAAAATGAAAAAATGGTAGCCTTGGGGCAATTAGTAGCAGGAATAGCTCATGAAATTAACAATCCGATTAATTTTATATATGGCAATATTTCGCCAGCTATTCAATACATACACGACTTGCTAAACCTGATCGATGCTTATCAGCAGGATTTTCCTAAACCAACATCCAAAATTGAAAAACTTATTAACCATCTAGATTTAAATTTCCTCAAAGAAGACTTGCTAGATATTATGGGTTCTATGGGGAGAGGAGCAGATCGCATCCGTCAGATTGTGCTTTCACTACGCAACTTTTCTAGGCTTGACCAATCTGAACTTAAACGAGTGGATATTCATGAAGGCATCGACAGCACGTTAATGATATTGCAGCATCGACTGAGGGAAACCGAAGCGCGTCCTACTATTCAAGTTATTAAAGAATACGGTCAACTGCCATTAGTCCATTGCTATCCAGGTCAGCTCAATCAAGTTTTTTTGCATCTACTAAATAATGCTATTGAAGCTCTCCAAGAGGGTGGGAAGTATGAGAAAGTTGGTGTTGGGGAAAAGTCCCTACCACCAGGAAGTAAAAACGAAGCATTTGCCCAGTCATCTGATTTTTCTGACTCAGCTACTTTTACAGAAATGCTGCCGCTTCACTCAATACCTACGATTCGCATTTCTACGGAAGTTAAGAATGGCGATACGGTTAAAATTCGGATTGCAGACAATGGTCTTGGTATTCCGGAATCAGTGCGTGCTAGATTATTTGACCCCTTTGTTACCACCAAACCCACAGGCAGCGGTATGGGATTGGGATTAGCCATTAGCTATCAAATTGTGGTGCAACAACATAAAGGAAAGTTAATCTGTTGTTCTTCCCCAAGACAAGGCGCAGAATTTGCCATCGAAATTCCAGTGTATCAACCCTTACCATATTAACTTTGCTAATTGCTAATTGCTAATATTCCCATTAGCGATTAGCCATTACCAATTACCAATTACCAATTACCCATTACCTACTACCAAGAAATTGGCTTTCTGTCTCGGAAGAATTGACTGGTAGGACCATCATCGGGCAACGTTGCCAGCCAAACAATTGTATCAACTCCTTCCTCTAATGACCGGGGTGCATTCGGGCCACCCATATCCGTTCTTACCCAACCAGGACAAAGCACATTTACCAAAATATTGGTGTCTTTTAATTCATTGGCAATCAAGCGCGTTACCGCATTTAAAGCTGTTTTAGAAATGCGATAAGCAGGATATCCAGTTTGCATATCATCTAACTGTCCTGCCCCGGAAGAAACGTTAACTATTCTTCCGTAATTGTTCGCTTTCATCAATGGTACTAATGCTTGACAAAGCAACAAAGGTGCGTAAGTATTGGTTTCAATTGTTTTCTGCAAAGTTTCAATTTTGGTGTTGAAGATACTTCCGTCTGGCCCGAATACAAAATCTAGGGCAATTCCGGCATTGTTGACTAAAATATCTAACCGCCCAAATTCGTTGCGAATAAATTGCGCTAGATGTTCTATACTATCTGGACTGGTAACATCAAGGGGATGAAATATAACATCCAATCCCTCAGCTTGCAATTGTTCTGCCGCAGCTTTACCTTTAGCTTCATCGCGACTGGTGAGAATAACTTGAATTCCTTGTTTGGCTAGTTGTCGGCAAGTTTCAAATCCCAATCCGCGATTGGCTCCGGTAACAACAGCTACCTTTTTCATATGATGTCCTCTATCTGGAGTTATAAATTGATCAAAGAAACCGGGTTTCTATGAAGGATCGATCCTGGTAAGCTCGGCATCGTTGGAAAGATGTCTATTAGATCGTACATTAGAAACTGAAGAGATTATTTAACAACAATGACGATTACCTGCAAGCAACTCCTGCAAAACCATTCGCCAGCATGGAAACAAGCAACGGTGCATCCTTTTTTGCAACAATTGCCTTTGCTCGCTATTGAGCCAAAACAATTTAATACCTGGTTGGTGCAAGATTATCTCTTCGTAGTAGAGTTTACGCGGATGTTGGCGAGGGTATTAGCGATCGCACCTCAAAATCACTTTGATATTTTACTCGCTGGACTGAGTGCTTTAAAAGATGAATTAAACTGGTTTCAGGAAAAAGCTGCCGAACGACAGCTAAATTTAAAAACCGAAAAACAACCAACTTGCGTTGAATATTGTCAATATATGGAAAGCCTTGCCGCCATGCCTTATCCAGTACAAGCAACTGCGTTGTGGGCAATCGAATTTGCTTACAATCAAGGCTGGCAATTGTCGGGAGAAATGCCAGAACCTTACAAAGAATTTGCCGAACGATGGGGAAATACAGATTTTACAGAATATGTCAGCATGTTGGAACGACAAGCCGATGAAAGCCTACAAAACGCCCCAGAAAATATTCAAAAGCAAGCAGAAGCAGCTTTTGTAAATGTTGCCAGATTAGAAAAAGATTTTTGGCAAATGGCTTTTGAGGCAGAATAAACTAAAAGTTATCTTAGATTTCCGATTTCTTACAAAAGTCGGGAATCTGAGTGTTATGTTTATTTATATAGCAAGCGCCAAGACAGTTAGGAAGTTATTCATTATCCCTAGCCCCTAGCCTCTAGTCCCTAGCTATAATTCCCTACTTAATCGGAAAATATAAGATGATAACATTGGTGGTAATTTTTAATACTTTGCTCGCATTGCTCAATTTTTATATAGCTTGGCGAGTGTGGAAAATTCGGCGGGTGCTGGCAGGAGCAACCAAAGCAATACAGGCAGCGGATCGCAATACCTATAACGTGTTGCATCCAGCACCGCGCGCGATCGCTATAGGTCAAAAAGGCACGCTAGCATTACGCAAGCAGTATGGAAATCTAGGAAAACAACTCGAACGGCTAGGGCAGATTTTGGCATCGATCCGTTTAGTATTGGGACTTTTGGCACGGCGTCGGACAAAGTTTGATGCCAATGGAACTGTGCGATCGCGCCGTCGTTCCTAGCAGAAGCTGGGAACTATGAATCATCTACAGATACCGCTGCTGGCACCAAACCAGTAACAAGTCGGTAAGCGATCGCTATGCCAACTCAACTTGAGTATAATCTTTAAAATAAATCAAAGGCAGTTAAAAGAGTCAGCACCCCGCTCGCGCATATTTAGGGCATCAAGCCCTAAATATGCGCGGTAGCTGACCAGCTTAAGTCCTCCAAACAGGGAAACTACGTTTGGGGTAAGGTTAAAGAACCTACCAGGAGATGCGTGCTAGTCTCCTGCTCTAGAACCGAAAAGTTAAACAGTTTTACTCGGGGTAAGACAGTGCTTTTTGGATAGTTACCGACCCTAAACATTAGCGAAGCTAACTTCACGGGAAACCAGTAGAGACAAAACAATGTCTAAACAAAATTATGTCTTCGTTCTTGATGCCAATAAAACACCACTATCCCCTTGCCGTCCAGTTACAGCGAGGAAGTTATTGCAGGCCAAAAAAGCAGCAGTTTTCCGTTTATTCCCTTTTGCAATGCAATCAAAAGAAAGGAGATCTAAACATTGAAGAGTTTCTAGCTAAAAAACCAGATGTCCTCAAACGCATCTTGGCGCAGGCAAAGCGTCCTCTTAAAGATGCTGCGGCAGTCAATTCAACTAGATGGGCGTTATTTAATCGACTCAAACAGACGGGGTTAACTGTTATTACTGGTTCAGGTGGCTTGACCAAATTTAATCGGACTAGGGCTAATTTGCCCAAATCCCATTGGTTAGATGCTGCTTGCGTAGGTCAAATCGAGTCATTGGATTTATTTACGAATCAGCCTTTATTAATTAAGGCCACCGGGCATGGAACCCGCCAAATGTGTCGTACAGATAAATTTGGGTTTCCATCACGATACGTTCCTAGAAACAAATTCGTCAAAGGATTTCAAACTGGAGATATCGTGAAAGCAATTGTTTTATCAGGCAAGAAAGCCGGACAATATTTGGGCCGTGTAGCCGTTAGGTCAACAGGCTCCTTTAATATCTCGACTTGTTCTGAGATAGTACAAGGAATTAGCTACAAATTTTGTCAAATTATTCATCGGAAAGATGGTTATAACTATTCTTTTTGAGTCTAACGGCGGTTCAAACTGCCGTGTCAACTTCATCCGCGATCTTTTAACATCGCGGTTTCCGTTTTCCCGTGAGGTTTTAGATGAATCTGAGTGTTGTTCTGGTTGCTTTTCTCTTAGCTTGCATCGTAGTTGCGATTATTCTTCGGGTTTGGGGAGCCGGATACGTATCTTCCCAGCCAGTATTTAGTTGGGATGTGCGCGTTGTTGAAAAACGCAAGCAAGGAATTAGCAGTCAATACGATGCTGAAACCGCTTATTACATTACCTTTGAATTTGCCGATGGCAGCAAAAAGGAATACAAAGTAGAGCCAGAAGAATATCGGCGATTACAAAACGGCGAAGCAGGCAAACTTTACACCCAAGCCAATCGATTTAAAGGATTTGAACCGATATGAATTAGCTGTTGTGTATCAGAAGCGATCGCGCGAATCACATCCATCAGCGGTAGCGATAATATTTAGTTAGATTAAGCTGAAGATAGCGGAACTACAGGAGAGAGACTGTGACTACTTATAAAGATGTGCTAAAACTAGCTCGCACCCTGACGCCTGAAGAGCAACTGCAATTAATACACGAGTTGATAGCAGTAGCTCGTCACCAAGTCGCGGCTAAACCAAAACGCAGCATCATGGAGTTGAAAGGCTTGGGTAAGGAAGTCTGGAATGGTATAGATGCTCAAGAATACGTTAACCAGGAACGCGGCGCATGGAATGGATGACTCAGCTACAAGGACAAATAGTAGGACTTGATACTGCACCGCTGATTTACTTTATTGAGGAAAACCCGGTTTACGTACATTTAACTGACGCTTTCTTTGAGGCGATGAGTCGCGGTGAGTTTAGAGTAGTTACATCTGTACTAACTTTAACAGAAGCGCTAGTTTATCCGTTGCGACAAGGGAATTTAGCACTAGCTCAACAGTATCGGGATATTCTGTTTAACCAAGCAAGTTTGACGACGATTGAAGTTTTTCCAGATATCGCCGAAATAGCCGCACAATTAAGAGCAGTTCATAACTTGCGATCGCTTGACGCCATTCAAATGGCTACCGCTATTCGTGAAGGCGCTTCGTTTTTTTTGACAAATGATGTTAGGTTGCCTTCTTTGCCAGGGTTAACGGTGTTAGTGTTAGAAGAATTGAGAGTTTGAGGGATGGTATTAGAATGCGATCGCGAAGTGTGGCGTTAGCCATATCGCCTATAAGATACAAGCCCTTTCTATCATCTAAAATAGTAACGGCAGGCTTAAAGTAAGCGATCGCACAGTATGACTCAAGCAGCCGACAAAATTGTTCTTCCTCCTCCCTTTCCCGACCACACCCAACTCCCAGAGGAAGATGGTACATTCGTGAAAAACTTTCAAGAACATCCCCAAAGCATTATTCTAACCGATTCCCTTGGCCCATTATTGCAGCAACTTCATCCTGACGGACAATATGCCATCGGTCAAGATTGCGGCATTTATTGGCGAGAAACCGAACCACCAGAAAAAGGAGCAGAATCACCTGACTGGTTTTATGTCCCTAACGTCCCGGCAATGCTAGACGGTCAATATCGCCGTTCTTACGTGCTATGGCGAGAATTTATGGCACCGTTAATTGCTTTGGAATTCGCTTCGGGTGATGGTTCCGAAGAAAGAGATAAAACGCCGCTATCTTACACCGATGGCAAGACAACAAAACCAGGTAAGTTTTGGGTGTACGAGCGAATTATGCGAATTCCCTACTATGGGATTTATGAGGTGAAAACAGGCCGTTTAGAAGTGTATAACCTGGTCAATGGTTTTTACCAATTGTTAACGCCTAATGAGCAAGGGCGCTATCGGATTCTGCCAATAGATATAGAATTAGGACTGTGGCAAGGCAGCTATCAAAATCAAACCATGCTGTGGCTGCGGTGGTGGGACAACGAGGGGAATTTGTTGCTTACAGGTGCAGAACGTGCCGCTCTTGCAGAGCAAGCTTTGGCATCAACAGAGCAAGCTTTGGCAACAGAAACACAAGCGAGGAGAGATGCTATACCAAAGTTGTTAGCGATGGGATTAAGCGTCCCACAAATAGCAGAAGCATTAGGTTTATCTGTGGAGGAAGTGGAGCAGTTTTTGCGATCGCAATAAGCGATGATGTTGAGTGCGATCGCTCATTGTGTAGGATAGATGCGATCGCCTTCAATTTTCGATTTTGCGAATGCGGATTGCTGTTGGCGTGATGACTGTGAAAGATCCTAGCAACTCTTCAGTATGTTGCGCGATCGCACGAGAAACAATCTCTGCCTTACTAATTGAAGATAACCCCGATAATCGAACAAGTATAACACCAGAGCCACACGACGCAGGCGAAATACTAACTCTCCAAAATCTTTATCCGCTGTCAACAGCAAAGCTACTTCACGGTTGGCTAACTCCAGCACAACATCATCAGAAATTCCAGGCTCCATTTCAGCGACGTGCCAAACGGTGTGACCATCTTGCCGCAGGCGCTCAACTATTTGTTTATCTAGATTTTCATCGGCTACAAAATTCACGAAGCTGCCTCAATAATCGGATAAATTACATCAGCTCGTAAAGCTTGTGCGGCAAATGCCAATGCTGCCTGAATTGCCTCGCGGTTTAGTCGAGGATGAGCTTCGATGATTTGTTCGGGGGTTTCGCCAGCAGCCAGTTTTTCTAGGATTAGCTCAACGGTAATGCGAGTCCCAGCAATAACAGGTTTACCCATCATTACCTTTGGATCGGATATCACAATTTGTTTTAGTTGCTTCTCCATTGTTGCCATGCTCGTCGCTTGGTTCTTATATGATGGCATTTTCGCTACGCCTTTCCCTTATCTCTAGCTTCTAGAGCCTCAAGAATCAGTATCTCAATCATTACGCTGACCGATCGCTTGTCCTTTTGGGCTATTACGGCTAAGCGATCTTTTAGATCTTGAGGCAGGTATACGGTAATTCTGGCTTTATCTGTCGTCATGCGAACCTCGAAGCTACTCTCTCCCCTTATCCCCAGTTTCCGTAGCCTCTAAGCCTTTGATTAAAAGCTCTTCCGCAATAAAGCTAAACGATCGCCGCTCTCTGTCTGCGATCGCCTTAACCCTGTCTCTTACCTCATCAGATAAATATATCGTCACCTGATTTTTCTTTGTGACCACCGCCAACACCTTCTAACGAAACATCTGAGGTAACTCCTAATTTTCCTCGATTTGGTCGATTTTGTGGCGTTCAATTAAATCTTGGTTGTCAGGTTTAGCAAAGTGTTCCTCCAACGCGATCTGTACGGTTTCACTAATGCTCTGATTTTTGATAGCACTTAAAACCCTCAGAATTCTCTCAATGTCCGAGGTCAGATATATTCTGAGACTTTTCTTGTCGGCAGGCATAAGAAGCATAAAGTCATACCTTCCTATAATCCCACACCAACTTAGGCACTTGTGCTTAAGTGACTATAGTTATATAATAAGCGAACAAGTGAAACACCGATCAGGAGTTTTACCTATGGTTATACTCTCCGATGATGAGGTCACCCTCATCCGCTCGCTGCTGATTGCCCTTCGAGGCATCAAAGTCCGAGATATTGATAAAGCTTTGGTCATCCTGTCTAAAGGCGACAGAGGAGGGAAGTAAACGATCGTGCTAACAGACTCTCAAGCGATCGCCGTTCATCGCCTGCTGACTTGCATCCTGCTGAACGAAACCTACCGAATCGCGGATGTAGAAGACGCGCTTTTATGGTTGTCTCTAGAAAACCGACAAATTCTCTGTCCTTTTGATTCCGTGTGGTCTAAAAATCTCGCTTTTGGAAATCGTCCGAGAGTTGAGAGATCGGGGCTGAAATTGAACCAAGGTTTAGCGTACAAATAGCCCTTTTCTCTTGCTGGAAGAGGGCTTATTTCGTCGCTTGCTTCTTCTATGATGGCATTTTAGGGAAGATGGGCTTGGGAAGTTTAAGTGGGCTGGCTAAAATGAGAAGATACGTTGTGGAAAGTTCGCTACAGTGGGATTCCTATGAACATTACTCTCAAGCCCGAACAAGAAATTGTTGTCCAAAATTTGCTAGCTCAGGGAGAGTTCCAAACAGTCGATGAGGTAATCTACGCGGCATTAGCGCTGCTAGAAACTGAGCGACAAGCTTACCAAGCCTGGTTAGTCGATACTCGCGCCAAAGTGGAAGAGGGAATCGCAGCTTTGGAGCGGGGTGAAGTCGTTGATGGGGAGACATTTGTAAATCAGTTGCGGGCGAGATTGCAACAAGCAAGAGAGGCGCAGTAGTTGTGCGGTATGTAATTTCGCTACCTGCGTCGCGAGATTTGTCGGCGATCGCAGATTATTTTGCTCAAGTTAATATTGCAGCAGGTGATATGATGTCCGTTGCATTACCTTTGGATCGGATATTACGATTTGTTTTAGCTGTTTCTGCATAGTCTTTGCTAGTCGCTTGCTTGTCTTATACTAGAGTTTATGAGAATTCCTGTGTCATTAACTTGATTGAATATCTATCTGTCACTTTTATCGATAGCGCATAATAGAAGAATGATTACCTAATAATGACAGCCTCCAAAGGATCAAAGATTTTGGCAACTCTTTCCCAGGAATCGAAACAAATCCAAAACGAGCATATAAACGAACTAAATCTTTTCCACATATTAAATAAATTGGTTTAAGATAGGTGGGTTTTGGAGCTTCCTGAATCACACGCTTAATCAGACAAGAAGCCAAGCCCTTTTTCCGCCAAGCTGATTCAACAAATAAGCTATCAACTGATGAATATTCTTTGCTTATTGTAAATTTTGTATATGCGACTAAGCATCCATTACATTCAATTACCCAATATCGCGAACTTGACATTGACAAAATCAACCATGTTAATATAAGGGATGAAATTGGACTTGCTATTAACATCAAAACTGAGAAAAAAAACAAACTCAAATCTTGAAGCAAAAATGCAAAAAGTAAGCCAAGAATCCCAGGAAATATATCCAATAATACAACTAAAAAAATCGAGGACATTTCCCCCAATTTTTTTAGATGTTTTTGTGTCAAGTTCAAGGTATCTGAATAATTGGCTTTACGTAAAACACAGCCAGGAGGTAATGGAGAAGATTTTTTAGTCATTTTTAAACCAGGGGGATACCAAACAAAGGAGAATATTTTGAGATGATATTATTATGTTGTAAACAAAAAGCGTCGCTTATCTAAGCCACATATCGAATAATTTCTACTAATGATGGGGCAGGCAAGATGCCCACCCCACAATTCGATTTATTCACTCATGCAAGAGGCGTAGGTTTGAGAGAGTTGCCAGAGTTTGAACAAGAAGAACTCGACGCGATCGCTCAACGTCACCACAAACACGCCTTCATCGCTGTCGGCACTCGTAGAAATCCAAGTTCCCCGCAAGCTGACTTCGACGCATTCATCATCGCAATAGCACAAATCGATGATTTCGGAGTCTTCGCGCCCCACTTCGGCTTGCAAGCGAGCAACCCCAGGCAGATCGGCAGGTAACAAGAACGAAGCGGTGCTAGCACCGATGCAAATTTGCCACCCAGCGCGCACAGACAGCATCACTCTTGCCGTCAACCAATCTTCTAGGGATTGTGCCAGACGCTCTAGATAAAATCCATTTTCGGTATAGGTGAGTTTCAGCATCGTCGGGTATCTCCCATTTTTCTATTGCTGAGTGGGAATGGGCGATTAGCGATCGATGATTGGTAGTTGAGAAACTTTTTTTGCCCAATTACCAATTACCAATTACCAATTACCAATCCCCCTAGAGTTGCTGTTCCTGCCAGAATTGCTCGGCAAAAGCAACGGCTGGGTGGAGGGGGGCTTTTGGCTGGGTACTCAGAAGCATTCCAGCTTGTTCGGGAGTGCGATCGCCTTTTTTGGCATTGCACCTTTCGCAGGCAATAACTACGTTGTCCCAGGAGTGTTTTCCGCCTTTCGAGCGGGGAATTACGTGATCCAGTGTTAAGTTTCTTGTACTGCCGCAGTATTGGCAGCTGTGGCGATCGCGTCGCAAAACTTCACGCCGATTCACTGGCGGCACCTTCCACAGTCGTTCGTTACTGGTAAACGTCAGGCGAATTTGTTGCGGCACATAAAATAAATGGCTCGCCGATTTCACCTGCCAGGGCGCCGTCTGATCGATACTCAGCGGTTCGGCTTTACCAGCAATCAGCAGGGTAATTGCCCGCTTAATATTGACTCGACTCATTGGCAGATAGTTCTTAGAGAACACTACCACCGACTGGGCTAACACTTCTGTTGGTCTTTGCCTGTGAGGCTGCGATGTTGATGTCACGATCTAAACTCCTTAAAACAAGAACCCCCGCCTCTGGTTACTTAGAAGCGGGGGTTAGAAGGCTTTGGGTTCTTCTCGTTCTATATAGGTACAGTCACTTTAAGCCTGTACCTCCCGCTTCGTCTCGATGGATCTGCCGATCCGTTATGTTCGTTAAACAGTAGGCCAAAATTAGATTTGACCTCTCTACCTCGATCTTGCAAGCTATACCAAAGTTCCAACAAACAATCCACTGCAATTCCCCTAGTGACGCCCCAAATGGCGTCTGCACCGTCGTCTAAGCGACTGGTGGCGGGGATTGAAGTGGAGAGGGATGCTTGGTGAATCACTGTGGTAGTTCTTGAAGGCTCTAGATTAGAAATCTTACTAATAAAATACTACACTTGTATTATTAGATCTGTCTACCCCATAAAGGAGAAAAGTAAAATGTTCGCGAATAATACTGCTACCCGGATTCCCACCACCGAGATGGACGTTACCAGCATCCGCTTGGAGCGGGAATTGAAAGATAGACTCAAAGATCTAGCTGGAAACCAAGGATATCAAGCACTCATCCGCGAAATCCTCTGGAATTACGTGCAACAAAAATCTGGAGCCTTTAAACCGCAGTTTTCGCGTTCTGACATTCGCGCCAGCATACCCGCCACAGCCGAACGAGAAGAACGCTGCGTGCTTACAGGAGAGTTTATCCGACCTCAAGAACCAATGTTATTAGGATTGACGCGACATGGAGAATTAGTACCGCTGAGTGTTGGCAGTTTGTCAGAAGGTTAAGATTCGGGATTTGCGCCTCACCATAACCCGCCCCATCGATCCGGGGCGGGTTTATATTGGCTGTATATCAGGACTTACGCTTGGGCAACCTAGAAACCGGGTTTCTGCGTAGATCTGTGCTTCCAAAGCGAAGATTGTTTATAGAAACCCGGTTTCTTATATATAGCGTTCCCAGGCTCTTGCCTGGGAACGCTATCCTAGAGGCTCTGCCTCTCATTCTTCCATAGCCGGAGGCCGGAGCCTCCAGATCGGCATTCCCAGGTTCTACCTGGGAACGAGAGAAAAAAACCTCGCTCTCCCTCGCTTATGCAACTAATCAAACGGACAACGCTGCACTATCAAGAAGGAACTTCAGACAAAGTATACGAAGTCGATTTATGCCAAATTGGTGAAAATCGATACGTGGTTAACTTCCGCTACGGAAGGCGAGGTGCAAATCTCAAAGAAGGGGTAAAGACAACTGAAGCCGTACCTTTAGCAGAAGCGCAGAAAGTCTTCGATAAATTAGTAGCGGAAAAGACCAAAAAAGGCTATCAAGATGTCAGCACTCCGCCCGCAGAAGAAACTTTAGTTAAATCAGAAAAACCAGCCACACGCCAGGAAGCAATATTAAACCGTTTAGCTAATCAAAATCCCAGCAAATGGCCTTTAGAACGAGCAATTTGGCGCGCAGGCGAACTGAAAATTAGCGAAGCCACCCCTTTAATTATCCCGCTAATTGGTAGCGGTGACGCGCTGAGAGATTATTGCATAGCTTGGGCATTAGGTTGGTGTGGCGGCGAGGGTGCTGTTTCTGCACTGAATCGCCTTCGCAGTAACAATCAAACGCCAGAATTTGTCAGCAGAATTGCCTTTGAAGCGTTACTCAAACTCGCCGATGCAGAAACAAAAGCAGCGTTGCAATCTGAAACGATCCAAAGTCTGCCGCAAGAACTTTCTAGAGCCAAATCGGCAGATGAATTTTCTCATGCCTTACGCAGCTATCTTAATAATGGAGATTATAAGCGATTTGCCGTTCTCGATACTATATATCAAATCGATAGCGAGCATGTCCGTCCAGCACTTATAGATATATTGAAAACTGCGCCGTTACGTCCGAATTATTTCCAGCGGTTTCGACATATTTTTAAAATGGCTGAATATCGCCACGATGCAGAAGTTTTTGCCATCCTTGCTTACCGCTTCGAGAAAGAGTCTTCAATGTTTAGTAGCAATTCCTATGGTATTTCTCCCCCTGGTGGCGGGTACTTAAGAAAGCGCGCCTATCGAAATTATAACCAAACAACACGTCAATATGAAATTGACAATGAAATCGAAAATGAATTGAAGCGTTCAGAGTCAAGAATTGCTTACAGTAGTCACACGCGCGACTATTTTTTAAGGCGGGTGTGGCGCACGCTGAAAACATTAGGCGAATTGGGAGATAGTGAATATATCAAACTGGCTGTTAGTATTCTGCTGCAATATTCAGATGCTGACGCTGAAGGAGTTATACACACTATTTCATCTAGATGGAAACGCGATGCTAAAGGACGCTATCGTCGCGTTGAGTTAAACCGCAGTTGGGATGCTTTCGCTGGGTATTTAACTTTTAACCATATCCTTTATGAAAATAGTCCGCGCTATGAATTACAGCAAAACTGGAAAGCATGGCGTTGTCGAGATTCCTACAAACTTGGAGATGCGGAACCAGATGTAAGAGAAGAAGCTTTTCCCCAACTTTGGGAACAACAACCGAGTGAATTATTGCGTTTACTTTTAGAAAGCGACTGTCGTCCAGTGCATCATTTTGCGGTGAAAGCGGCGCGTGCTTGTCCGCAGTTTGGGGCAGAATTAGATGAAAGTACGATAATTAGATTGCTGAATAAACCTTACGAAGTGACGGCGGAATTGGGGTTTGAAATAGCGCGCGATCGCTACACCCCCACCAACCCCAATTTTACCCTAGTTCTGGCTATCGCCAATTGTGCCTTTGCACCCGCGCGCGCCGAAGCATATCGGTGGATTGGGGATGCGAGCGATCGCTTCCTCTCCAACAACAATTTTATCCTAGCTTTAGTCACCAGTCTCCAACCCGAAACCCGCCAATTCGCCCGCCAATTCCTAAGTTCAGTTACCCTCAGCGACAATCAAGCAAAAACCTTAATCGGGCAGCTTTTTGCCTCACTATTAGGATTAAACCAAACAGGCGCAACCCTAGCAAAAGATATTTCCGAAACCTTGCTTACTTGCTTCCCTACCCAACTCCGCACATTAGGTTTATCCGTTGTACTTGACTTACTGCAAAACCCGTTATTAGAAATCCAAGAATTCGGTGCCAGAATCCTCCTCGATCGCGAAACCAGCGCCGCTAATTTACCGTCGGGATTAATCGATTCGCTGATGCGATCGCCTCACGAATCAATCCGCAACATTGGGATTCAAATTTTCGGCAACCTCCCCGACGCAACGCTTTTGAATCAATACCCGCTACTCGTCACGATGATTGCTCACGAACAAGCAAATATCCGCAACGCAATTCGCCCCGCAATTCAAAGATTAGCCACAAATCATCCAGACTTCGCCGCCAGACTAGCAACCGAATTAATTGCTCTTTTGATTGCATCTGACACGAAAGAGGATATCGATGCCTCAATCATACTTTTGCTCAAACAAGATTTACCAGAATGGATGACCGCTGTTACCAAAGATACAGGTTTGCGCCTACTCAAAGCCAAATCTTCCGCAGTACAAGAATTAGCCGGACATGTACTGAGTGCCAATCGCGACCGATGGGTAAATGAATTCGAGACATTAGAAATAGTCAAACTTGCCGACAACGAAATACTTGCAGTGCGAGAAGCAGCGCGAGAAATGTTCTTGCACAACCTCAACAGACTGCGCGGCAACGAACGAGAAATGTTAGCCGCCGTGAAGTTAGTAGAATGCAAGTGGGATGATACGCGGGAATTTGGTTTCCGAGTCTTCGGTACATTCTTCACCGATGCCGATTTAACACCTAGTATTCTGGTGAATTTATGCGATAGCGTGCGCGAAGATGTCCGCAAATTTGGACGCGACATGGTAACCCGATATTTCAAACAAGAATATCGCGAAGAATATCTGCTCAAATTCAGCGAACACCCATCGGCAGATATGCAACTATTCGCCACTAATTATCTAGAAAGTTACGCCATCAACAATCCCGAACGCTTGCAGGAATTGCTACCATATTTTATCACCGTACTTTCGCAAGTAAATCGCGGGCGAGTTGCCAAAAAGCGCATCTTTGCCTTTCTCGATGCAGAAGCGCAAAAAAGCGAGGAAGCAGCAAGAGTAGTCGCGGAAATTCTCACAAGGCAATCTGCCACAATGGCAATAGGCGACAAAGCGGCAGCGATTCAAACAATGGTAAAAATTCACAAGACTTATCCTTATCTGAATTTGCCGATTCAAGTCAAACCAGTTGCAACAATTGGAGAGTAAGAATTAACTATGATTACCGTAACTACAAAACGCTTTACCCTGGATAAATATCACCGTTAAGGAATTACCGCAGTTGTAGATCAAGGCGATCGCAAGCAACGGAATGTTCTTCTATTTTCCGACATCTTCTGAATCGGGCAACTGGACTTCAGCACGGGTGAGAATTTCTCGAACTTCAGCGGCAGTGATGTCAGATTGATCGGATTTGGAATACATCGTAACGAGGAGAATTTGGTCGCTGGTTTTGAGGTAGTAGATGACGCGATAGCCGCCGCTTTTGCCTTTGTGAATGCTGCTGTTTTTGATTCTAACTTTGAAAACGGTATAGTCCATGTCAGGAATTTGATCGCCTGGAAGTTCGCCTGATTCAAGTTGTTAGATCAGAGGTTGAATATCGAGACGAATGGTACGGTAGCGTTTGCCCAACCTGCGAACATCGCGTCCAAAGCGATCGCTAAAATTCACTTGAACGGTTGGATTAATCGACATCCATACCTTCCCACAGTTGAGAGACGGGACGGGTTTTTCCGGTGAGGACTTCTTGCCACCCTTGGTATAGTCCTTCGCGGATAGTTTCAATCGAGTCGTCTTCAAGTTCTTCGTCTTCGGGGATGAGGACGATAACGCGGACGCGGCGAGATTGGTTCACTTCGAGGGGATTGTCGAGAGTGAGTTGACCGAGGTCGTTGATAGTAGCGGTGGTTTCGATCGCTTTCATCGGCTTTACTGTTTGGGTTGCGGTGGAACAGCCAGCTAACAATATCAAGATTGACAGCTCAACCTCCTTGCTCAATTGTATCGCTGTTTCATTTTTAATTTTTCATTATTAAGGAGTCGAAGTGCAGTCTTATAGGGAAATTTTATAGACGGATTAACTATGGCTGTTGAGGTAAGATAAAAGTGGGATTAAAGCAACAGGCATAAATGGAAGTAAACTAGACATACAAAGGTAGTAACGCTGTTGTGGCTAGGGGCGATCGCATCCATGCCTAAAAAGATCCGAGAATTAAAAAGCATGTTACTAAAAGCAGGATTTACTTACCGTCCAGGTAAGGGCAGTCACTCAAAATGGTACCATCCGCTTTTACCCACACCCCTAACTTTATCAGGCAATGACGGAGACGATGCCAAACTATATCAAGAAAGAGATGTAAATAAGGTAATTCAGAGACTCGCAGAAATTCAACAAGAACAAGAGGAAGAATCATAATGAATTCTCACTACACTATCGTTATTCAATGGTCGGATGAAGATCGATGCTTCGTCGTCAGTCTTCCTGAATGGGGCGAATTCTGTCACACGCATGGAGATACCTATGAAGAAGCTTTAAAAAATGCCCAAGAAGTGTTAGAACTTCTGATCGAATCGTCATTAGAAGAAGGTAAACGTCTGCCCGAACCTAAAACGCGAGGAAAATCGTTTCAAGTTGCTTAAATTATTGAATAAAATAACAATTTACCCCTCACAAATACTATGGAAGTAAACTACGCATATAAGGGAAATACAGCGGTTGTGGATCGGGGCGATCGCACGCAAATGTCTTTCTCTCCAGACACCAAGCGCGAACCCACTTTCTTCATCGGCGAATTGCGTCAAAACGTCGCATTTCGCGAGGCAATTAGTGCCTTACACGATGTCGTTGTCTCCGACATGCGATTTAAACCCAAAGACAAAACCGCATACAAAGAATGGGCAGCACAACAGTTACAAATCGACTGGCAACTCGTTGCAGTTCAAAGAGAAGAAGTCGCCAGTCGAATTAAACAGTTGCAGGAGGAACTGAAAGTATTAGACAATAACCACTATCAGCGGATGAGGCCATATTACGACGCCAGAGAACGGTTCCAGCGCTATGTTTATGAAAAACAACTAGACCTTTATTTCCTCTTCGATCCAGTCATCACAGTTCACCCAGACGAAATCTTTTTTGAATGCTTCAGCGTCGATGAATCGAGTTATGGACGCCTCGGCGCTAGTTACGAAGTGTTCAAAAATATCGACGAATTCGCCTGCGGCACAACCAATATCGATTATTCCCACGATCTGTATCAGGAATTCCAAAAAATCCGCAGTTATAAGAGTACTAAATTAGAAGTCGATCCTTCTGGATTTGAAGTTACAACTACCAACGAAGAAGCATTCAAAGAAGTCAAAATCGACCTTCCCGATAGTTGGGTGAGGGGATTTTTGCAAGTAAGTTCTGCCATGTCCTTACCTGCAACTCGCTTCGATTTGCACCCGATGGATGTTCACAATTTATGTTTTGTTTTGCGACGACATAAAGAAACCAAAGGGCCGCGCAGTATGCGGTATCATTTAACACCTGGTCAGCCGGTGCGCGTTGTGTTCGAGCCTTGGGATATTGAAGTGGTATGCGCGCGATCGCCCTACCTCGGAAATTCCGAACAAACCATCCGCGTCTGGGGGCGCCGCCGCCTCCACATCCTCGAACGCCTCATCCCCATAGCCAAAAAATTTACCGTCCACCTACTCGGTACGGGAATGCCTTCTTTCTACGTTGCCGACTTGGGCGACATGTCCTTTACCCTGGGACTATCCGGATGGACGGCAAACGATTGGGCGCAATCCGGCAACTTTGACCTCATGGCACCCCGTGCCGAAGTGGATAACCTCACAAAACAGCACATTTTCAACGCCCTTAAGCAAAATTGGGCAGAACCGCCCGATGTCCTCGCGCAACGCTTGGGTTTAGACCGTTCCCTCGTTCTGGGTGCATTAAGTGCTTACACGCAAGCAGGAAGTGCGATTTATGACTTGAATAAGCAAATATATCGCGTGCGCGAACTGAGTCGAGAACCGCTACCGATGGATAAACTGCGCTTTGCCAACGAACGGGAAGAAAAAGCAACCAGGTTCTTGAGTCGAAATACCGTGCGGGAGAATTCCTGCAATATAAATGATGGAGTTCTGACCTTACAAGGCAGCGTCCAAGATGGATCAAAAATTTACCATCCATCTTTGACAATTGACTCTGACCAACGTATTATAGAGGCCATATGTACCTGCAATTGGCATCAGCAAAACAAGCTGTTTAAAGGGCCATGCGAACATATATTAGCGCTGCGTATGCAGCACGTTCGCAACAGCAGGTAAGCGAATCGCGCAACTGTCAGCAGGCCCAACAGCCTTGCAATCCGGACGGTGGATCGCCGTCCTTGCGCTTAGTCCACACACGCATCACTAGCCCGCTCTTGACTATGCTTAGTAGGGATACTATTGCTGTTACAGTTTGGTTTTGATAAAACTAACGAACAATAGTATCCCTACTAAGCTCGAGTTGATCGGTCTAGTCCTGAGATGTTTACGAAGGGGCAACCTGCTGGCAGCACGCGATTTTTTTTCTTTCAATCCCTAAATCACCATTAAAGGAGATAGAAAATGAAACTGTTAACCATTGATACCAAAAACAATTGCTACCTGATTGAAGCTAGCGCGATGGAGAATTTGCAACAAAATGTTGCTAGTTCTTTTACCTTGGAATCAGGGACTTTTGATATCAAAATTTCCAGTGGTCGCTATAGCTATGCTCAGAGCAAAACTGAAGGGGAGCCTTTGGTTGTCCTTTGGATATATGGGGTTGATGGCAGTACATTTATCAACAAAAACACAGGCAATGAAACAGGTGCAACTTGGACAACTTTAAACGGATATAACAAGAGCTTACAGTTAGAAGTCAAACATCAAGCTGTTATCTGTGCTTTGTTTTTTGATGTCAATAATAGTGATAACAAAGGAGGGGTTGAACTTTTAATTACCAGTAATAAACCATCTTTTGCCCCTCAAACTATAACAGTTGATAGCCATAGAAACTGTTACCTGCTTGATGAAGCACTTATCTCAAGCCTGAAACAACCAAATGCCAATTTTATTGAATTGGAACCAGGTAATTACAAGATCAAGATTCGTGAAAGTAATGCTACCTATTGGTCGTCGGCTCAGAGATTTCAATTAGAACCTTGGGCTTTACTGTGGATTAAAAATGGGAAATTTATTTCCAATGTCACAGGTCTTGAAGTTGAAGAAACTTGGTGTTCGCTCAACGGATTGCAAGACGAATTCATTTTAGAAGTCAAAGAAAAAACTACTATTTTAGGATTTTTCTTTGATACCTACAAGGAAGATAACCAAGGACAAGTTGTTCTCGAAATTAACACAGTGACTCAGGCTGAAGTAAGCGAAAAATATAAACAGCAGCAGCAATCCAAAGAAACAGTAAAGACTGGTAGTAATATCAGCGAAAGCAATGTCACTGTGGTAAGCACTGGTGGCGGAACTAGCACTACAGAAATAGCAGCAGCTATCAGTGGTGGTGGAGGTAGCTTTAGCACTGCGAATGCTTTTAGCTTCAGTTTTGACGAAGAACAGATGGAGCGAATGTGGCAAGAGATGGCAGCCAGGATCGAAACTTCAGTAAGCGTAACCGATGAAAAAGACGAGAATAAACAAGCTTACTGGGAAAACCTGGAAAAATCGATCCTCAAAGGCTATCAAAGTCAAGCTAAGAAACTGGCTATGCAGGTAGCACGCCTTGAGTTCATGATGAAGACTATCACACAACAAATGGAGGCAAATTTTAACCAGAACTTCCAAGCTTGGTCTAATTACTTTAACAAAAATGTCAACGATCTGTTTATTACCAGAGTTCCCAGGATAGTTAGTGACCAGGTTAATGTCACAATCCACGAACAAACCCAAGCAGTTAAAAACTTGGTGATTCAACAAATGCAAACAGAACTCAACGAGCGGGTTGAGTCTGTTGTTAATGTGAAAATCAATAATCTCACTCAAGACATCAAGGCTTCAGTTGTTCAGGAAATGCGAACAGAGCTGGAGCAACGCATTGAGAACGTCGTTAATGTCAAAATTGCCAATCAAGCTCAAGATATTAACACTCAAGTTGTTTACCAGATCACAAATGACGTTGACCAGCGCATTGATAATGCAGTTAATGTCAAAATTGCTAATCAAGCTCAAGATATTACCAATCAAGTGCTTCAGCAAATAAAAGTTGACATCGATCAGCGCGTTGATAATGTCGTTACCCTAAAAATTGCCGATCAAACCCAGGATGTTAAGAATCTGGTAATTCAGCAAATGCAAAACTACATGGAGGAACGTATCGGCAATGTAGTTAGCCTCAAAATTGCCAATCAAGCCCAAGATATTAGCACTCAAGTTATTCACCAGATCCAAAGCAACATTGATAAGCGCATTGATGCGGTAGTTAACATCAAAGTTGCCAATCAAAACCAAACCATTAAGAATCTGGTAGTTAAACAGATTGAAGATGATTTCGATCAACGCATCAAAGTTGCGATCAATCAATCTACAGATAACAAGGTGCAGTTAGTGGTTAATAATGTGGTGAACGAGCTGGATAACCGCATCAATGTCAACGTAGACAATAAAATTCTCAACTTCCGCAATGAAGTATCTAGCCTGGTTAAGAATGAGGTGAACCAAAACTTCGCCGAGTCTCTCAAAACGACGATTTTGGCAGATATCAAAAAACAGCAGTTCTACATCGATATGCAGTCAATCAAGGCTGAGGTGGAGAACTTCTACGCCCGCTTAGGACAGTTTGAGAGCCAGTTATATTTCCGGATTGAGCAGGGAGATACCCAACTTTATAATTGGACTCTGGAACAACTTCTTGCGCTTCAAGGTTGCTTAACCGATCGCCAAGCTCTGGTTGAAATGTTTGAAATCTTTGCCAAAAACCTGAAAGACGAATTGAATAGTGCTGAATGCGTTCATCCTAGCCGGTTTACCGCTTGGGTACGAAGAACTTCGCAAGCACAAATTGAGCCTCAGCAACCTCAGCGACTGCCAAACGCTTAATTATCCTGACTACCACTCCCTTCCGCGTCTTGCTGAAGGGAGTGGTGTAGAAACGATATTAGCAGTTACGCGCGACAATCCTAGAAACCGGGTTTCTTGTTGCAATCTCTCGTTGTCAAAACGAAGATTTTTCACAGAAATCCGGTTTCTTTGCATTTCCGAGCAACTTAGATTGGTTTTCCGAAATCCTTGGCAGCGATGGTGAAGCAATCGACACCGCATTCAGTGGGGGTATTTACTCTTTCGTTAGGGAATACTAAGTTACGAAGTCAAGGAGGAAACTGCCCATGAATGGTGAAAGCAATTCGGTGCGTTTGAATGCCAAACCAGCAACGTGGAATAAACTGGGATTGCTAGGCACTTGTGCGATTTTCTTGAGTTGGTTGTATCTCAACTTGCCGATTTTGAGATGGCTAATAGAGACATTTCAAGCCATTTCCCTATTCAATCAAGGAATTCTGATCGTAGGGGGATTGATTCTGCTGGTGCAAGGGATGCGCTATCGGCAGTATTTTCAGTTTTCACCTGTTCCCATACTGCGATCGCGTCCGTTAATTGTGATGATAGGGGGTGCGGTGGGAGCGATCGCATCGAGTTGGTTGTTAAGACTAGAACAAATCCCCGTTGCATTCGCATTGCTAGGCACTTACGGGTTAGTGGGATTGTTTCTTGCACCTACAACTTGGCGAAAAGGATTCGCTATCGGTGCGGCGATCGCTCTCATCTTACCCTTCGGCGTCCAGTTTAGCAGCGGCTTGGGCTTCCCAGCGCGGATTCTCACCGCCCACATCGTCGAATTTCTACTCAAAGCCGCCAACATTGCAGCCCTCTCTTCAGAAGATATCATCGTTCTCGATACCGGAATCGCCCAAATAGATTTGCCTTGCAGCGGATTGAGAAGCTTTTGGACGGGTACCCTATTCTTATTAGCAGCAACTTGGCTTGAAGGTCGGCAATTTGGGTTACGCTGGCTGATAGTATTTGTGGGAAACTTGGGGATATTAGCGATCGCCAACGTCGCCAGAGTCCTCACTCTAGTATTACTCGCCCATGTATGGCAACAACCAGTTTTAGCACAAATTCTACACGTACCCCTGGGTTTGGTTGCTTTTGTTGTTGCTTGCGGGTTCGTTTGGGTAATCCTGCGATGGGTACCCCGGAAGCGAGTTAAAGATGCAGAAACACTGCCTTTATCCCCAGAAAATCCAACATCAAAAATCATTCCAACTTTCATTTTAGCTGCCTGCATTCTGGGACTAACATTCATCCCCCCTGCACCAAAAACATTGGCTACCCTGCCAGACTTCGCCAATCTAAAATGGTCAAAGGAAATTCAAACCCAACCCATCCCACTCACATCAGTTGAAAAAGACTTTTTCGCCACCCATACCGGCGTCATCGCCGAGAAACAGCGCTTTCAATTTCAAGGCTTAACAGGTTCGATCTTATTAGTTGCCAGTCCCACTTTACAAGCACACCACCCACCAGAAATGTGTTTAATCGGCAGTGGATTTCGCCTAGATCGAATCATGCAACAACAATTTGCCCCAGGACTTTTAGGACGTTGGTTATCCCTAGATAACAAAACCCACTCAGCCGTTTATTGGTTTCAATCCCCCCATCAAACCACAGGAGACTTTCTAGTAAGATTTTGGCAAGAAGCCTCGCGGCAAGAATCATCCTGGACGCTGGTTTCAATCTTATTCGACCAATTCCACACCCCCGACGAGCCGATAGTCAAAGACTTTTTAACCAATATTCATCGCAACTTAGACCCACAATAATTTTGCTGGTAAATTACTAATTGCTAATTGCTAATTGCTGAGCGCTCGGAATCATATTTGCTTGCCATAGCATTAGCCATTAGACATTAGCAACCTACCTTTCAATCATCAAAAATTTAGCAATGAGGATTGCTGATGGAACCATCCAATAATGCCAAAAACATCTTGTTTGCCATCTGCTTTTGGGCATTCAATGCAATGCTGCTTTTGATCGTCTACGTCGGAGTTCTCCCATTTTTGGGAATCTCCCTCGTGACGGATGCGATCGCCGGACTTGTGCCATTTAATTTTATGGTCACCTTTGTCGGGTTAGTCACCGTTCCCACAACTTGCTCAATCTTGGGTACTAAAGCCAAAAAATGGCAAAGAATTACCCTGTTTCAGTTATTTTACGGAATTGAAGCACCGCTATTAATTGTCTGCATTGCCCGCTTTTTCTGGCTGCGGGATTTAACGGTGGCGAGTACGTTGTTACTGATAACAGTTGTCTTTGGGACAATTGCCACCGCCCACTGGTTAATTAGTCGGCGAGACAATCCGATGGCAGTCAACCTGTGGCATTTGGCAGGACAAACCTTCATGCTGGCGATCGCTGTATATCTTACGGCACTGGCTGCATTTTACGTACTGCCTTCCCTAACTATCATGGGAGTGCTGATCGTAATGCTTTATTCTGTAATCCTGATGCCGGTGACAATATTTGCCCTGGGATTGTTTACCCTCCCCTTCGGCATGGTGGCGATGTATCTGCGATCTTGGCGCGAAACCTTCAAGCAATTGGGCACCCGCTACGGAGAATGGCGAGTAAGTTTATTTTCCGCAGTTATCTTAGCTGGATGGCTAATAACATTTGCGCTCTTGCAAGAACAACCCCAAGTAAAAGCATTTCGATTATTGAACAATCCACCCCAAACCGATCGGGAGCGGCAAGAATTGCTGCAAAAATCGGATACAATTCGCAGCGGGTTGCTCAATGCTTACTTGTCTTCTTATCGCTATCCTTTTATCGAGAACCGGCAGATAAAAGACATTTATCGCAGTGTGCTTAATTTTTCCGAACCAGCCGCGCAAAGAGTTCAGAATTGGTATAACTTTCTCACAATTCCCTTTACCTATCAGGGTACAAGAGCAGACACAGACAAAGCGGCTAAACTTTATGCCGAGTTTTTTGATGCGCCCATACTGCGAAAAGAAAACGTAGCAATTCAAAAAGCTTTAGGTTCTACTTTCGACCGCAGCGGAGCAAAAGCAGGACTCGATAATATTAACCAAAAACGAGTCTTCTTGGAAGAACAAAAAATTTCTGTTACGCCTCAAGGGAATTGGGCAGATGTGGAAATATACGAGGTGTATCAAAACAGAACAACCCTCCCCGAAGAAATACTTTACTATTTCTCGTTGCCGGAAAGTGCAGCAATTACCGGAGTTTGGCTCAGCGACGATGCTAAAATTCCCAAGAAATATCCCTTTACCATCTCGCCACGAGGCGCTGCTCAACAGGTTTATAATAACCAGGTAGTTCGTAACGTCGATCCGGCATTGCTGGAACAGGTAGGCCCCCAGCAATATCGCCTGCGGGCGTTTCCCGTGCCGCCAATGGGACAAACCTGGCGAGGAGATGGAACTATCACAAATCAGCCAGCCAAAATGTATCTCTGGTTGCGCTACAAGGTGCTAAAGCAAGATTCAGGCTGGCAGTTGCCCGAATTGCGGGAACAGCGCAATATCTTTTGGAATCAGGCAACTAAGCGCACAATCAATGGTAAGAGAGTTTCAGCTTCGGATCGCTGGCTTCCGGCAACGCTGCCAGCCGATAATACACCCCCTACTGCACAGCAGATGACTTTACCTTGGGGCGCTAGCATTCTAGCCACACCTTTTGGTAAAAATGACTACCAACTACCCCAGGGCAAGCGATTTGCGATAATTTTGGACAGTTCTCGCAGTATGGAAGTTCATCGTCAGGAAGTGGCGGAGAGTTGGCGCTGGCTGAAAGAGAATATTCTGAAACAAAATACCGCCGACTTGTACGTGATGCAGACTGGGGCAAACCAACTCCAGCGCGTCGATATTGCCAGTTTCGATCCGACAAAGGTTGCCTTCTACGGCATGGTTCAACCCAAAGATATGCTGGCACAGTTCGAGCGATCGCGCACCAAAACCGACTACGATGCCATTTTGGCGATTACCGATGCGGGTAGTTATGAATTGAACGACGACCGCAAGTTGACAGTTTCAATGCCAGCCCCCGTATGGTTTGTGCATTTAGGCGGCTTGGCGTTTGCTTACGATGACACCACCTTAAAAGCAATTCAAGACAGCGATGGCGGCGTCGCTACCAATGTGCAAACCGCAATGCAGCGGATTGGCACTCAGCCGAGTCGCGGTATGGGTACGTCGTTCTTAAATTTGGTCGATGGCTATGCCTGGTACTTGACAAAAGATGCTGAAAATGGTAAAGCTGCTAATGAAGGCTTTGGCGCTTTGGCGGCGCGCCAGTGGACAACGCATCTGAGTCGCTACCTGCAACCCAACGAGATGAAAGAATTAGATGCGATCCATGCGGCGGCGAAACGATACGGTATTGTGACGCCTTATTCCTCGATGATTGTGTTGGTGAACGACCAACAGCGACAAGAATTGAAACAGGCGGAACAACAAAGCGATCGCTTTAAGCGCGAAGTGGAAGATCAACAACTGCCGCAACCGACTGACACCACTATCAGCGCCGTCCCCGAACCGGCAGAATGGCTGTTGCTGATTTTCGCAGCCGTCGCGCTTTGGGGTATCTATCACTACCAGAAAAATTCGCAAATTTCAGTGTAATTACGTCCTTGCACCAAGGTAGGTAGCAGCCTGCTAGAAATCGTTCCCAGGTTCAACTTGGGAACGATTTTAAATCATATGATGTCCGGTCGATTATCCATAAAAAGACGCCGGGACACGGCACGATTAACGTTATCTGTGTCGGAGATATCTCTGATGCTGTGTCCCTACGCAAGGACTCTGTGCGGTTTTTTTATGGGCAATTGAGCGGACATAATATAGTATCTTTTACGGTTGAGTTTATTAATTGGTGAAACCCTAGATTCTTAATCTTTCTTCCCCTAGCCCCTAGCCCCTAGTCCCTAGCCCCTAGCTATAACTTGGGAAATATATCCCGATGATGAAGCTTTTACCAGCGGAAAGCAGCATCATAAATATAAATAAAATTATGCATTCACCAATTATTGAAGGCATGAATTTTAAATTTATTCAAAAATAAAATCTGAGCATAGGGAGGAACTGCAATCATGAGCCGAAAGCTGAAAATAGGCGAGGAAGTAACCCTGGTTGAAGATCTGCCAAATATAGGCTTATATCGAGGGCAGGTTGGGACGGTTGTACAAGAATACGAACCGGGTGTTTATGATGTTGAGTTTAGGTTTTTGAGCGGTGGCGAGCAATTAGTTGTGACAACTTTACGATCGGGGATGTTAATGCGATTGCACCCGGCTAAAAAATAAAGAGACAAGGGAGACAAGGGAGACAAGGAAGACAAGGAAGACAAAGAAGTAATTTCTTCCCCAGCTCCCCCAGCTCCCTCAGCTCCCCCAGCTCCCTCAGCTTCGGGTGCTAAGAACTATGGGGAATTACCCTGCCGCAAGGATAAGTGGCTACGGGTTCTTCGCCAGCCATTTCGGCGACTGCTGCGGGTACTTGCTCCGATGGTTGAGTTTTGGCTGCTAGATAGGCGGCTTGGAGATTTTTGAGCATTTCTTCGCGGCGATCGCACAACCGTTTCAAAGGACGAGCTTCGCATTCGGTCATGACATAGGCGGTAATTAAAGGTAATGCGATCGTGCTGTCGGTGTAGCAAACAATCGTGTTGGGTAATTCTTCTGGGTCAACTTTACCCCAACTGACGGCTTCGCTGGGCGTAGCGCCGGATAAACCGCCGGTATCGGGACGGGCATCGGTAATTTGGACAAAATAATCGTGTCCTCGTTCTTCTAATCCCAATACTTCGTGAATTTGGGGTTGGGTTTGCAGTAGGAAGTTTTTGGGACTACCGCCGCCTAAAATAATCGCAGCGCTTTTGCCTTCGATGTCGGGGTTTGGGGTTTCGCGGGCGTAGTAGGCGATCGCTGCCGTTTCGTTCACATCGATCGCCGGATCGATTACCAATTTAGATCCTTCCAACGCCAACGCCGCTACGTTCATCCCGATCGAACTATCTCCCGGAGAAGAAGTATAAATCGGCACGCCGCATTCATACGCCGTTGCCAATAAGGAAGAATGCTTGACGCCGACTTGCTTTTCCACTTCCCGCACGTACTTACCTAGCAGATAGTGAAATTCAGCGGTTCCCATGCGCTTCTGAAACGGTTCTGCTTGCAGGATTTTGCGAATGAAGGCATCGGTTTCTAACAGCACGTCGTAACCAAAAATAATGTCATAAATGCGAATCGTGCCTTCTTCGCGCAGCTTGATGTCATCTAAAAATGGGTTGCCCGCAAACAGTTCAAAACCCAAACCATAGTGCATATCGTGGTAAAGATTGGCACCAGTGCTGATCATCCAGTCGATATAACCATTGCGAATCAGGGGGGCGAGGGCAGAAATTCCGAATCCGGCGGGTGTCATTGCACCAGATAGACTCAATCCCACGGTGACGCCTGCTTGGAAAACTTCGCGACTGAGTAATTGACAGATTTCCCGCAGTCGGGCAGAGTTGTAGGCGGTAAAATAATTGTCGATTAAATCGACAACATCTATCCCTTTGGGAATAGGCACGGGGGCGATTTTGCGACCTTGTGGTTTTGACATGATATTGTTTGGACAATTCTTTTGTAGACGCCGGATCAATATTAGCGAGAACGCTGATGTTATGGGGTTGTGTTTTAGGAGCGATCGCACAACTGACGCCGGTCAAGACCAGAAACCGGGTTTGTTTGCGTAAGTGCATTGCTACTAATGTCAGAGGTTGAGTTTTGTTTGCGTTTCCAACCAGAAGCTATGGCAAGAACACCGAGTCCAAGGATGCCGATGGCGGAAGTGGGTTCGGGTACGGCTTTACACTCGCCGCGATCGCAAATAGCAGATTTATCAAACTTAAACGCGATCGTGTGTGCGCCGGAAGACCAATTGGGGTTGTAGCCACTTGCCAACAACTCAGAATAGGAAACATAGGTAATCCCAGTGAGGAATTCTCCCGATGCGATCGCATTCAAACTTTGATTTTGATTGAAGTAAGGAGTATTCGCTGGTAAATCCCCTAAACTAGCGCCGCAATTTTGTCCTGGTGGGCAATAATTAGCCACATGTTCGTTATAAGCTAGTAAGCTGTCAAAACCACTATTGATGTTAGTAACGCTCGTCGCCTTAACGTTGCCATAAAGACCGATATTGGGTGCAAAAGAATCGTTGGTTGGAGCAAAGCGAACGCCAAACAAACGACCTAGATTGCTAGCAGTTGTGAAGTCTAAACCGGAGAAATTAAATAACAAGTCGCCCCAGCCAATATTCCCATCAAGAGCAGATGTTTCATCGATCCCTGTTATAGTGTAACCCGCTAAAGCCGAGATACGCGCTTCCGGACACGATGTAAAGTTTTGTTAAGTTTTGACAAAATGACTTTTAGCAGCAAAGCCTGAAATGTCCAGCAATAAAGGCTTTGCCGCATATTGTCTCCTTGGACAGCAGGGAGGCTGCACCGCTGTAAAAGTGGGCAAATCCGATATATCGCGATAGGTTATTTATATATAACGATATATCGCGATACCTCAGAATCGTCAGGAGTAAAGTATGTTCAAACAATTTCATCCCCGTTCTTTTGTACCAGCATGGGCTGGAGAAGGACATGGCAATCAATTCTTCATGAGTGGGCGACATGGACGCAGAGATTCATTGGGTGATAGATGGGGTTCGGAGCCTCGCACCCGTCGCGGGGACATCAAATTCATACTGCTTGGGCTTCTATCTGAACGTCCCCAGCATGGTTATGAATTGATCAAAGAGCTAGAAGCCCGTCGCGGTGGGTTTCGCCGCCCTAGTCCAGGCTCTGTCTATCCAACGCTTCAGATGTTGGAAGAAGGCGGTTATTTAACCAGTGAGGAAATCGACGGCAAGCGTATTTACACGATTACCGACAGTGGCAGACAATTATTGAGCGATCGCCACCAACAATCTGATTCAAGAAACGCTGACGACTGTTCTACCGAAAGCAAGCCTTCCGAATTAATTGAGTTGCGGCATACTTTAACGCAATTGAATGATGCTGTCGCCCAGGTTGCTCGAAGTGGCAATTTGGCGCAAGCCAATCGAGTACGCGAGCTGCTGGCTCAGGTAAAGCGTGAGATTTACAAGCTGCTTGCAGAGGATTGACAATCCCCGCGCTATACAGCAGGTTGCGCTGTTATGAAGTACACTCACTAGCTCTTGGATCTCTTGGAGATAGGGAAATAGAACTAATGACTTCGCCATCTTGCTCAGTATCAGTAATGCTGTACCTCATAACAGCGAGAATCGCTGTAAGTGCGGGGATTGTTGGTTCAACGAGTCCACTTACCATAATCTAGTTGCCCAAACTATGAAACGTTTGTTTCGCAAATACCACCGCTGGCTGGCGATCGTTTGCACAGGGAAGGATCTTCGGCTCCTGCTTCAATCAACGCACATTTAATCTCATCCGCACCGTGAGGTACAAGCTCATATCACGTTCTTAAGCAACGGTTGTGTAATTGCTAATAGCTAATCGCTAATGGTTGCGCTGGAGGCAATTAGCAATTAGCAATTAGCCATCCATACCTGCACCCTGTGGAGGTTGCGAGATGCGATCGCTTCTATCAGCTGTTGTTCCATAATCGGAAGTTGCCCCCGCAGGGGGCAACTTCTGTTTAGCAGTTACACTCTTGATTAAATAGTATTTATTCCTGGTAGAGACGTTACATGTAACGTCTCTACAGTTTTACAGCGGTCGATAAACGCGGTAGTTAATTTGGGGGAAGATATTATCGATCGCTTGCACTTTTTCTAGCCAGCCGCTGTCAACTTTACCAGCATTGAGATCGTCGTAGATTTTATTGAAGCGCATTAAGTGCGATCGCGTCCGTTTCACCGCATAAGGAACCATCGTCCCCGTCCGCATAATAAACGCCCAGTCAGAAGATTGTGCCAGCAACAATTCACGCGCCGCTTGATTCAGCGCCCGAAATTCTAATTCATCTGCCGGTTCTCGCTTTGCCAGTTCAATCATCCGTTCTGCCCCTTTGTGCAAGTGGGGATAAATCCAAGAATTGGTTTCATTGAGCCAAAATTCGTGAAAACCTTTATAACCCCAACTAGATTGAGCCAGACGGCACACTTGCTGCTTGGGATGATAGCGTAAATAATCTGCTAAATGAGTCAAAGCATAAGTTTTTTGATCGTGCCAAGACTTGCGGATCAAAAAATCTAAAAACATCGGCCCTTCATACCACCAATGACCGAACAATTCCGCATCGTAGGGCGAGACAATAATCGGAGATTGCTGCATCGCGCTGTAAAGATGCTCGACTTGGCGTCCCCGATTATACATAAAATTGCCAGCATGTTCTGCTGCCTTTTCCTTCGCCCAGTAAGGGTCGTATAATTGTTTTTCGCTTAAGCCGATACCGCGCCCAGTAATTTTGTGATACTTAATGCCGATATTTTTGCGCTGACCATTCGGCATAATGTAGGGCTTAATATATTCGTATTCCGCTTCCCAGCCCAAATCCTTATAAAATTCTCGATAGACCGGATCGCCGGGATAGCCGAGTTGAGTAGACCAAACTTGGTGTGCCGACTCGTGGTCGCGACCATAAGCAGCAATGCCACTTTCGGTAAAAACAGGGGTATAAGTGCCAAACCGAGGACGGGGACGCCCATAAAGCAGCCCGTGTCCGTCAATCAGCATGTAGCGCAATCCCGCATCGGCAAGCATCCGTTCCAGGCCATTATAATAAGCGCATTCCGGTAACCAAATACCCTTGGGAGGACGCCCGAAATTTTGCTCGTAGTGTTCGCAAGCAACTTGAATTTGTGCCCATACAGCTTCCGGGTACATTTTCATCAGCGGTAAGTAGCCGTGAGTTGCCCCGCAAGTGATGATTTCTAGATTATTCGTATCTAAGAATTGCTTGAAAGCCGCAACCAGATCGCCATTGTAGCGATCCCAAGTTTCTCGAGTCGTGTCAAACTCTTTGGCATAATGTTCCGCCAGGTAGCGCAGGTGACCGTTAAAATGGTTGCGCTGAATTTCTAACTCAGTTAATTGTCTGAGTTGGCCTAAGTGTTTTTCGTAACGCTCTTGTAGTAAAGGGTCGCGTAGCATTGACACCAACGGTGGCGTCATGCTCATGGTAATTTTGAAGTCTATGCCGTCCCGCTTTAAACCCTCAAATATTAATAGCAAGGGAATATAGGTTTCAGTGATGGCTTCATAAAGCCATTCTTCCTCTAGAACGTAGTCGCTTTCAGGGTGCCGGACAAAGGGGAGATGGGCGTGCAGTACGAGAGCTAGATAGCCGGTAGCCATAGTTATTCAGCGAGGGTATATTGTAGAACTGTCTCAGCAGGAGGTAAGGCTTCGCAGTATTTTAAGATTCTAAGGCGAAAACACACCCTAGCAGATTCAGACTGTCAGCGATCGCTCAACTACCTTAAAACCTAACTTAAGAAAGATGCATTAATTCCCAATTTCCGATCTGATGCCTCAATTCCCCCAAGATCTGACCCCGCTCATCCCCCAAGCCGATTAAATGCGTCAATTCCCTGACAGAGAAACCTGATTTGAACCATCTTGTTGCCAAAACCGTAACGGAAAGATCCTGACCCTACCTTTCTTTTATTCTGAAGATATGCGCTCACAAGCTAAGCCGTCTACTCCAAGCATTAACTGGGAAGAGTTCAACCTCACTGCTTTACCAGATCCCGTGCAGTTGGACAACATCAAAGCCCAGCTGGATTTAGTTTTGCTTGCCTTAGAAACACTCACGGGAATTGGTTCCGATGCTATCCTCAGCGCCGCAGCCCAGTTGAATCTAGAGTCTGCAATCCAAGACCGAGTTACCCTGTGGCGTTTGCGCTCGTCGAGTCCTTTACGCAAAAGTCAAGGAGGGCGTAAAAAGCTTGATGTCGAAGAAGCGCGCAGCCTGGTTTTAATCATTTGCCACCTAGCCAAACAGCACCAAGAACTGATCCGTCGCGCCGTTGCCCTGCTCGAACAAATTACCGAGCAAAACCGCGCCCCCCATCAAGCTGCGCTTTTAGGAGATTACCTCGACGCCTTTAGCAACAAGTACGTTGAGCGCATGGAAGCAGCAGAAAACCTCTCTTCTGACTCTCTCACCCATTTGGCGCTCAAACTGATGATCGATTTACTGTTCTACAGCAGCCCTGGCGGTCATCGGCGTCTCTGGCTAGCACTTTTGGGAAAAACTAAACACTAATTTTGTCAATCGCTAATTGGTAATTGGTAATTGCAGATTTGAGATGGCAGATGGCAGATTTCAGATCAAAATTAAATCTCAAATCTGAAATTGGAAATCTGAAATTACCCATGACCCGTAACCCATGACCCATTATCTAGTCTTATGTCCTCATCTAATTCAGTTCTGCGCCGCTACACTCCCCCCACTTGTACTCTAGAAATTATCGCTGCTGGCTCGCCCCTATCGCGCTGGCTCGGTCGTCCCGCACTCAAGCAGCTTCAGTTTCACCTCAGTTTTGACGACCCCCGATTGCCCGAAGAACAACGACTGACACTTAAGGGCGACAAAACCCAGTTAGAAACACTGCGGGAAGTTGTGGAAACCTACGTGCAAAACTTGCTGGCTCAATCGCCCGACTCTTCCCCGGCGCTGCCTTATGCCTCTGCCGATACCGCCGATGATTTGCACGTCGAAGCCCCATCGGCAAATTTGGTATCTGATACAACCAATGACGAGACGAATGTTACCCCGGCGACCAGTCCACAGGAAAGCGTACAATTCGAGTCAGGCGAGCCAGGGCAGGTAGCACAGGTGTCTGCTCTGGCGGGCAACATTTATTTGCAAGCTGATGGATTGCTAGCCCATAACCTTTATCTCGGTTCCTTGGCTACACCTGAGTCAGGACAGGTGGTGCGCCTGACTACGCTGCAATTATTTGACCTCGCTACTGCTTTTGAGCAATATGCAGAAGAGTTGGTGGCTTTGCCTAGCCTCAAAGGTTCCCAAAAACAAGGTTTTGCTACCAAGCTCAAAACGGCTCCAATTTGGGCAAAAACCGCTGCGGGGCTGGTTTTGGTGGGAGGAGCAACCGCAGCCGGGATGCAATTGCTCAACACAAATCCTTCGCTCCAAACCGCAGATGCACCTGCGGTTAGCCCAAATCCTACCCCTACCGAACAGCCAGCGATCGCTCTTAACCCCTCACCCAGCCCGACGCTGGTAGTGCCGACTCCACCCCTGTCTTCTGGGCAAATTTTGCCAACGCCTCCCTTGGGGGGATTGGGATCGCCCAGTCCCACTGCTTCGCCTCCCTTGGGAACTGGATTGCCGCCCAATTTGCCACCTGGGATAACGCCTTCGCCTACTCCATCTCCCACCTTGGGGGCTGGGGCAACGCCGAGTCCGGCAGTTGGTGCCCCTACCCCGGTCGCTGGGGCGACGCCCAGCCCCAACATCAGATCCTTACCTGGTGGTTTCTCCTCATTGCCCCCTGGGGGAGCGCCTGCTGCTGGCACCTCGCCGTCAGGGACATATAGGATACCCTTGCAGTCAGGTACTTCACCCAGAAACACTCCGGCAAATCCCCGTCCGACTCAGCCGCCCCAGCTGGGGAATAATAGTGGAGAGCGATCGCGCAACCTGCCTCAAGGCAACTCTCGCCCCGCTCCTAGTCCACCAGTCGCGGTGAATCCTGACCTAGCGGTGAGGAATCCCAACCGAGTCAGAGAGCGCAGATCGGGGACGGTTGATTCTACGGCTAATCCCAGTCCGACATTTTTCCCCAGACCAGATGCGACTCCCAACACGCCACCATCTAATGCTAGAGTTGCTGAGGCAAGTCCACGACAAACAATTCAGCCTCCGGCGCCGCTCCCCACACCGCCATTAGTCCGTCCCACGCCAATTCCGACGCCACCGCCAACGATCGCCACTCGTCCGGTAAATCCTCCGCCTGCGATCGCATCTCCTTCTGCTACTTCTAGACCAATACCAGCATCTCCTTCGGGAATTCCAGCGCCGATGGCTGCCGCTCCGCCTGTAATTCCTTCTCCCACTGCTACAGCAAGCAATCCAGACCAGTCACTCGCTGCACTGAGATCTGCGCCTACGCCTCAACCAGAGGCAAACAGAATTCCAGCGGCAGAAAGAGACAACACCACCGCCTTTGCTCCGATTCCACAGGTAGGTGAGGTGGAAAGATATTTCCGGCAGCGCTGGCAACCTCCCGCAAGTTTGACCCAAGATATTGAGTACACTTTGGCGCTCAATCCTGATGGCTCAATTAGAAGCGTCACCCCTCGCGGACAAACCGCAGAAATATATCTGGATCGCACCGAAATGCCTTTGGTGGGAGAACCTTTTGTTTCTCCAATTGAGGGAGGACGCAATACCACGATTATTTTGGTTCTCTCTAAAGATGGTAAAGTGCAAGCATTTTTAGGCCCGTCAAATTAAATAACTGGGGGAGCTGGGGGAGCTGGGGGAGCTGGGGGAGCTGGGGGAGCTGGGGGAGAATGTAGATTCGCATCTTACGCCTACCCGATAAACAGCCTCCAAATAAATTTGGGGCTGAAAGCTTAAGTTAGCTAAAGCTAACTACAATCAAGGTTTTAACCCGTTTCAACGGGTTTTAGCTTTCAGGTGTGAAATTTATTTCTCGGCTTGGTGCAAGATGTGAGACTCCCTTGTCTCCCTTGTCTCCCTTGTCTCCCTTGTCTTCCTTGTCTCCCTTGTCTCCCTTGTCTCCGCATCTTCTCTGCCCCTCTGTTCCTTATCTTCCTGGCGTAATTCCAGATCAATCCTGAAATTCATCAATTTATCTTAAGTTTCAGTTGTTAAAACACGTTTGATCGATACCAAGCCCTCTTGAAAAGTACGCCTAGACTCGTAGCGCCTGTTGCTCGTTTTCTAACATCGATACGCTCTTTGGCTCTTGCGCCTCCTGCCTAGCTGTATCTGATGAATCTTCTAATGGCAGCACCTCCCGTAACATATAAATCTCTTTTTGCCATATCAGCATCTTTTCCAGGTTTTCTCCGGAAGGGGCAAACGCTGGGATCGCCAGGGAGCAGGCTTGCCAGCCGCCTCTAACTTGTACGCCCAGCTGTTGGCAGTTACCGCCGCGCCTTCCTTCCGGCGTGTAGTACCGGCAAGACCGACAAGCTGAAGCGATAGGATGCAGGTTCATAAAAGCTGTTTACCTTTTTACGAGTTACTTGCGGTGAATCACCGTTTTTCTCATCTCCATTTATCTCAAATGTCTCAGGGAGCCTAGAGCGGCAGAATTCCTTACCCAGACTGGGTTCTAGCGATCCCGAATAAAAAATAAACTTTAGGATTTCTTCAGTTTTGTGTTAAGAAACCGATACAATTTATGGAAAGAAACCTATTGTTTTCAATTAAAACTGATTCGGGATCAAGGTAAACAGCAAACAAGGGCGTAGCAGCAGATACGGGATTATACAAAAAGACCCTAGAATAAAACTTAAATCTAGCTGAAGGTAGACCTAAAGCTAGTCGCTGCCAAATCTATCTCAGGTAAGAAAAAGCTAGGCTGCGGCAACGATGCTATGGGATTTCGGCTCCCTCGCTCCCAGAGCCAACAGATGGGAAGACATTGCGATACACAGATTGAATATAATGTCAACTACTATAAGAAGCAAAATTAGAAGGCAATTCAGCCGTTTGCTGTAGCTAGGGGCTAGGGGCTAGAGGCACAAGGGATCAAATTGTTGGTTGGAAAAATTAAGAACGGCCTCAATGCCTTGGCGGTTGCTATAAAATCTAAAATCTAAAATCTAAAATCTAAAATGCCAGTGGATAATTGTCCCAAGTACCTGCACCGATCTGACGCCAGCAATTGGTAGGAGACAGCATTCCCTATGAGCCAAATTTCTTCGGTTGAATCCTCGCCTCAATCATCTGCAACTCCAGGGCTAGATCCGACTTTACAAGCGGTTCTCGGCAACTTGGACGTGCATCTGGAGGAAGAATTAACTCGGTTTCGCCGTCAGCAACCGGGCAAAAAGACGCTTTATACCAATGGGGCAAACCGTCCCAAGAGCGAGAAAACTTTAGATCTGATCTCGGTTAAAGCAACTGGGGGCAGAACTGAAGGCTATGCTAATGGAGCATCTGCGGCTAGCAATCATGGGATTGCGGGTGAGGTGGAGGATCTAAACCCACAACAGAATATCTCAGCCCCAGACTTCGCATCCGATCTAGAAACGAATGTTAGCCCAGGGGTGGAAACGAACTACACTCAAGCGGCACCACCAGCTGCGACGTTTATGCAGCCAGATGATTATCTCGAATCATCGGAAGCGCTGCTGAAAAATCTCACCCCAGAACCAAAACAAAACCCTTTTACCTCCGAAACGCCAGAACGGGAATCCGATCGATTGCTCAGCCCTTTGGGGATTGGCTCGATGCTGTTGTTATTGCTGGCGAGTGCAACTTTGGGCTATGTGGTAATGAATCCGGCTAGCGTTAGCCATCTCAATCGACTGTTTGAACCCCAAAAGCCTAAAGTGGCTGAAAATCCGTCGAAAACCGCCGCTGCTGGTGGCAATACATCTGGAGTGAAGGGGATTCCCACTTCGCCCAACTTAGCAGCTGAGGAATTTGGCGAATTGACTTTACGCAGTCTAAGTACGGTACAACCTAGAGTTCCTTTTGTCCCTTCACCCCCGCCCCGTCCTCAAGTTCCGGTAAACACCCCAGCTCCCATACCGGGTGGGGTATCCAGCAGCGTGCCTTTGGATCTGTCGCGCAGTCTTTTGCCGCAGACATCGCCCTCGGCGACTGCACCCGTACCCACCTCGGCACCGACTCCGGCAACTCGGCAAACTGCGGGTAGAACTGCTGCATCTGGAGAAGATAGATATTTAGTGGTGATGGATTACACTGGCGATCGCTCGTTAAATCAAGCGCGTAAAGTGGCACCAAATGCTTTTGTGCGTCGCCTACCAGAAGGAAGGCGCATCCAACTAACTGCTTTCCCCTCTGCTAGAGAAGCTAGAGCTAAAGTACAACAGCTGCAAAAACAAGGCATATCGGCTCAGCTTTATCGTCGCCCTTAAAGGGAGACAAGGGAGACAAGGGAGACAAGGGAGACAAGGGAGACAAGGGAGAC
>ERZ1066133.83-NODE-83-length-51183-cov-10.090166_pt1 | contig 51183 bp, 77 predicted proteins | sample MGYA00382780_ERZ1066133 | MGnify/ENA primary metagenome ERZ1066133 (study PRJEB33369, sample SAMEA5778363) | biofilm metagenome | biome: Industrial cooling water; feature: Water cooling tower basin; material: Biofilm | place: United Arab Emirates | collected... | reverse complement strand
AGCCTCGGGCGCACAAAATTTGTCAGGCACTCCATGAATATAATCGGCAAAAGAATTCTGATTATAAGGCACAGTTGCCTCTAGCAATGTAGCGGAACCATTGCCGTGACGAAGCAATTCTCCAATTGCTTCGGCCCCACCTCCCGTAATTGCAATCACGGCTTTGTAGGGAGATTTGTGAATATTTTGAATGAGCTTCTCTCGATCTTCCATAATATAGCCATTGATAGATTTCATTTTAAGAATCCTCCAATAATCCAACTCAGCATACTAAAAAACAAAGCTGGAATTAGCCAAAACAAAGCGTCTATCCCAGACATGCTTCCAAAATTTTTTGCTTTACCAGATGCTCTTATAAACCAAACAACGCAATAACCCACAGCGTTGGAATTGTCCACCAAAAAATTGTAATTGTCATGATAATACGGCATTAGCACAAACTTCGGCCCAATTATAATCTTTAAGCAAATGACCATTTTCAAAAACAGTCACAAGCTGATCTTGCCGAGGATCATTTTCGGGCGCAGTGATCCACTGCCCGTTATCATTTACCAACTTGAACCGACCACGCTTAGAACTCTTGTCTCCACCCGTAATTGGTTGCTTATAGACATCACGAACTTCGTTACCCACAGCAATACTAGAACATTTGAAAGCAAATCGTTGGGTGTCTCGATTCAACTTCTGCAAGAGGCCACCACCGGAACCGAAGGCTAGATTGTCAGCAGACCATCCATTACTAGACATTGCGGACAAAATTGTTCCAAGCATTTGGTAATCAATACCGTCACCCTGGATAACCCTAACTTTGGGATGCAAAACTTTATATCCCTTGTCATTAGTAGTAAATCCAAACTTTTCACCAAGAATGTCCAGAACCTTACAGACTACAACCGGAGGATCGCCGCTATCTGGACGAACAACAAGAACTCCGTCACGAGCCAAAACTTTTTCTTTAAGTTCTGTGCCCCAAAGATTGGCACAGGCATTGAAAATATCGAAACTATCGGAAACACACGCCATAAGACCAGATGGAAATTGTTCCAACATATTCCTCATGGCATCAACTTCATGTTCTCGCCCCCAGCTTGTAATTGTGCTATGTTCAGAGGCAGGAATTGAAAAGCCTGGAAATTCATTGTCAGGATGGGCATTATAAAATCTCAGAGCCATAAGTAGCCCTGGAGGCGTATCAGTACCCTTGAAATTAATCAAGTGGGAACCACCACCAATTGCGGCCTGCTCGGGGCAAGTAACACCCCGGAATCCAAAGTCATGCAACTTGAAATCAATTCCAGCAGGATCGCCATTAAATTGAAGATAGGTTAGCAATACCTTTTTCATTTCACGACTTTGAGTCGCCACAGTGCATGGATACCAAGTCTGCACCAAAAGAGTTTCAAGATAATTAGTGAGCCAATAAGAAGGCATATCACTATCGGCATCTGTATTTTCAATAGTCATCAGAACATTGGAAGTATCAACACTCCGACCTTCAGCAACAGCACGGACACGAATTGGCAAATGTCCGCCATACTTATTGACAATATTTTCCCAACCGGCTCGATTGAAAATCCTATTGCCAAAATGCCGTTGAAAAAGATATTCTGCTTCGTCAATTTTTTCTTTAGTGACAACTGGCCCTACAAGATATTCCTTCAGAAGATATTGCAAACCAAAGAATGTGGTTTGTGGGAACATCGCTCCCAAACGGCTCTCAAAATATGAGTGAACAGAGCGAGTGTCTTTAGGATATTGTAGGTATTGTGTGTATTTGTACGAATCGCTCAACCAACAAATGTTATTGAGCCACCAATCATTATGACACTGACGAAAGGGGAACATTTAGTACCTCGGAATGGGATGCTTCAAGCATTATACGGAAAGGGCTATTTTTACTCTCAGTTGAAAAAGGAATGGGCCAGGAAACCCCAGCCCATTCCCCTTTTTCAATTTAAAATCTAAAACTTCTGCCTCGGCAGGCAACTTCAGTCACCTTAAGTGACCGTCCTGCAATACGAAGGTTTTCCTTTAAAAAAAATCAACAGAAAACCAATCAGGGCGAATCTCTAGTTTTATTCATTTATGCCTCGGAAGTGTTACATTCTAGTTAATCAAATTTTTAATTCGGTCTTTGGACATTAAACCAATTGCCGTATTAACAACTTGACCATTTTTAAAAGCAATTAAAGTAGGAATAGATGCAATTTTGTATTGAGTTGCCAAATCTTGACAAGCATCAATATCCACCTTTACTACTTTAAAAGCTCCCTCGCTTTCTTCCACTGCTGTTTCCAGAACCGGCGCAAGTGCTTGACATGGCCTACACCATGCTGCCCAAAAATCAACAACTACTGGAATTTCGCTTTGCAAAACTTCTTGATCAAAATTTTCTGACGTTACCGACTTAATCATTACTGTTTCTCCACTTGAATTATACCATAGACCCTAAGCCTTGTAAACCCTCATGTTTTAGGGGGCCATTCCGACTTGAATGTATGATTTTCTACCTTCCCTAATTTTTCTATGTGTTCTCGCATTTCACTTCGAGCTTTAGTTAATTGATAATCAAGTCCTATTTTTGTAAAGAAAAGAAAGCTCCAAGCCAATGTCCCCAACACAGGAAAAAGTATGGGCAAGTCGCAATATATGGCGAAAGGCAACTCCAACAGATGAGAAACAACTAAAGTTCCACACAAAATTTTTGAATCTTTTTGAAAGGAACCTTCAGCAGTATCGTCCAAATACTTTTTGAAACTTTGAATGATTCTATCTGGATTTCCATCATCAATTTTGGGCAATGCCGGGTTGTGAGTAAAAGTAAACACAACATATATGGATGCCAAAATTATAGAAATTAAAGTTAAAGCATCATAAATTTCACGATGTGGCAGTGAAGACCAATAATACATCAATGTTTCCATCACAATCTTTGTTCCCATTTGCTAAGTTTTTCTTGCCCAATTACAGATAACTCTTCAACAGTGCCACCTTTAGCAAAGAAAAGAGATAAAGCACAAATTACAAGGTCTACCGCCTCGACCTTGGCAGATTCTTTTAATTCTTTTTTCTTGTACCCATTTTCAACTGTATTGGCCGCTGCAAATTCTCCTAGTTCTTCTACTGCGTGGTTAACAAGCAATTCCACAGAATTGTTTACCTTCAAATCTTGAAGAGTAATGTCCTTAGTGCGTTCTACAAAATTCAAAAGATTCATTGTTTACTTTCTTTTAACACTCAAAACAACGGCATTAGGAAATTGAGCCTGAATCAACTTTTTGGCTTGCCCTGCATCGCTTGCTTGCACCTGTGTTGTACTTACTTTTCCATTTAGTCTAATCCTGCCTTCATAAACATGAAGAACAAAAACAGACGTAGTTTGCTCTACAAAAGCAAAATCTTGAGGAATAAGACAAAACAAAAGCAATAATGTTTTCATTTCAAATAATTCGATTCAACAAATCTTGTGCTTGCTTTTGTAGTGCTTCTCTACAATAGTTGTAAGTTCCATCCGGTCGTACTGGTTGGGCTACTCGTTGAAGGAGTTGAAATACATCCATAAATATATCGCCGCCACTCAATGCGACTTGTTCATTTTGATCTAATCTATCTGCCCTGATAAACAAAGCAGCAGGTGCTTCAGAAAAATACTTAAAAAGTGCCGGACACAACCAACCCTGTTGTCCGGTTTCTTTGTCTTTATACCAATTGCCATCATTTTCTGCTCTTTCCCAAACAGCCATTCTTTGGTAGCCAGGAAAAGCCACACCAGAAAAAGTTAATTTAAACCCTTTCTCTGCTTCAGCTAACGGAATGCCATTGGCTTCCAGAAGCCCTTCCAAGACTTCTGGAACGCCTGCTACAAACGCTTCCTTTACAAGACCCGTACTTGGATCATCAAATACCCAAGTGCCAAGGTACTTATAAGGCTTCAAAACCATTATGCTATTCGCCACAAATTTTCATTAACTCCTCTATGGAATCTGCCTCTTTGAATTCTTGCATAAGTTTTTCAACCGGCATAGGCCACGGTGGTCCAGCCGAAATATCAAAGGGGCGAGATTTGTAGTGTACATCCAAAGCAGATTCAATTCCATCTGGATATTTTTCTAAAAGTTTTTGTTGATATCGGTTGGGATATCCTTCCTCTTGAATGTGCGGAAATTCTTCAAGAAGAGTCTTGATGAAATGAGCCTCCATCGAAAACGTGCGACGTTCTGTTTTATCATCTAATCTATTGTTCCAATAATCTTTGACTTGCGATGCAATAGCTACCATTGCTCCCATTTGCATAGGAGTATCATGTGTTGCCATCACAGGATACTTTTCGGGCAAAATAATGAAAGCTCTTGTCTGTTGATCTTTCGCTTTTACCGAAAAAAAACTAATAGTCTTGAATCCATTGCTTGAGCCAACAGCCACAAATTTATTGCCCACCATATCCCAAAGAAGATTAATTGCATCCCTAATCACAGGCATTCTTGGCACAATGTTCATAGGATTGTCTTCATTCCGAAGACAATGCATCATACCTTCAAAAGCTCGTCCAGCTAATTTTGCGGCTCGTACTGTTTCTGGAGAAACGTCTTTCATTTTAGTTGTTCCCAAAATTCTCAGAAGAATAGTGACTTTTTTTCATCTTTTGCATTTGATCGAAAAGAAATTCTTGAACTGATTGTTCAAGATTGACCAGGAGAATCCCTGTAGCTGCCCAGCAAATTGGAGCGTCTTTTTCAATTTCTCCCAATTCAATTAGCCTTTTTCGCATAACTTCATGCTCGGCCAACATTAATGCATTTACTTGGGCCAAGGCATTTTTAGAAGTTTCGCAATTACAAAAAGAATTTGATGTAGGAGCTTTGCAATTAGGGCAAATCATCTGAACACCAAGTACAAAATAACTACAATTATTACGAATACACCCAAATCAATTAAATTGATGTAGAGTAGAGCCAATGACGGTTCGCACAAAACATTCAGAGTGATAAGGTCGCACAACAAAATCTTTAATTTTAATGTGAGGAATTAACACATCATGATGTGGAATCATCACGCCATTACTTTGCGCATCAATTGCTTCACCACACCAAGCACACGCTTCGTTGACAGGAGTTCGAGTTTTTTCCAAAGAAGCAATAAATGAATTCCAAGCAACACCAAAATACTGCATTTTATCCTCGATTCAAGATCAATGTTTGTTCTTGAGTAAGATCAACTTCAATTAAGTTATACATTTCAATCCCCGGTTCAATTCCCATCATAGCCAATTTAGCATCAAGTATTTCACGAGCTTTTGTTTTGTTTGGAGCAATGACTATCGAAGCTACTTCATTTGTCCAAGGTCCACGAAAATCTGTCGAATAATACACTCGATTCATTTTTGTATCTCCCCATCTATACTCTGCTGGGAAAATTCCCAATTGATCGGACAAAGGCTTGCCTACTGGAAGAAAAGTCCAAAAATAACGCATGAGTTGCTTCGGCAAAATTTCAATTTCTGCAACTTTGTCTGCAAGCACGATATTGAATTGGGTCTTTTCTCCGTTTTGATGCAAATTTAAAACACCCATAACATTTTGTTGAATGTAGTGTTGTTTTAGTTTACCTTCTTCATAATAAGATTGAATAGGAGGTAAATCAAAAAATAAATCTCCTTCGATTCGCACTCCATTAATATATTGTTCAGGATTATATTCTACAGGTTTTGCCCATTCATCTTCACTAATTACTTCAATATTCAAATTGCAAGTTACGGGCAGGGACTTGTGCTGACCAATATTCAGATAGCCAGAATAAGTCATTTTTTGTTTCATGTATCACTCGCCAATAGTAGAAACTTTGGCACGAATTTCATAATCTGATTTGTCAAGCAAATACTCGTGCAATTGTTCTTCCGAAAATGTATGTTGAACATACAATTGTGCTTCTGCAAGTGATCCTTGCCACTTTAAGTAATGAACCCCTCTCGCCCACAAACCAGTAAACAAATCGGAAAGACCATAAGAAATCACAGAAAGCGGCAATCTTTCATCAAAACCAGACGAACAAACAACTGATTCGATGAATGGTTGACCTTGTTCGGCAGCAAAATATTTTGTCAGTCGATTTTGTCCCACCTTTTGTGATGTGTCTCGAAAATCTGCATTTAACTTTGCAGGATAGTGTCCATCACGAACAGCTCGCCCAAGATTAGCCACCTTACTCAAAAGCATTTGCCCACATTCTCCGATAGCCTGGGCATCTATTACACAACTTTTGTCGGCCAAACTTGAACGATTCAATTCAAATGCAGCACAACCTCTTCCAAAAAAATGAGTCACAATGCATTCAGTAGCAAAAGATAATTCTGTAAAGTCTCCATCGGGAGACACAATAATTTCGGGACGAACCTGAATAACCCAGGACAATCTTGAAAAAGCCTCATTAATTTTTTCAATATTGGGAAGATCGTTTATAACAACTTGAGCCTTATCATAGGTAATAAGTGGGAATAAAGCAGAACTAAATCGGTAGTCCCAACCTTGAGCATCGCAAAATCTAACACAATAAGTTGCAACATCAATATTATTGAGAATTCTATCGCCCAATATTTGCAAAGCATCCTGCCTCGGCATAGAAGCAAAACGCTTATAAGTCATGGTTTGAAATTTACGGCCACCATCCTGGCCCGTTAAGCTAATGCAGCAAAGCGAAGGCTTAATCATTTTTAATTTCTCTGGTAGCTTCTCTCAATTTAATTGCTTGTCGCTTGTCATGCATTTGTTTGCCTTTGCAAATGCCCAATTCAACTTTTACCAAACCTCTTTTGAAATACAATCGCAAAGGAACAAGAGAATGCCCTTTTATTTTGGCATGTCCGATAACTTTGCCAATCTCTCTTTTTCTCAACAAAAGCTTTCTTCGCCTTTTCGGCTTGTGATTAAATACATTGCCATGAGTATATTCTTGAATATGGCAATCATTCAACCAAACCTCACCATTATCTACCGTAGCATAACTTCCATCAAGAGAAGCGCCCTTGGCTCTCAATGCTTTGATTTCGGTTCCCTGCAAGATGATGCCGACCTCTAGAGAATCCAAAATAAAATAATCGTGTCGAGCTTTACGATTGGTTGTGATATTCATGGCAATTCTTCTTTTACAAGAAAAAAGGCCCATACCGTTTCCAGCATGGGCCTTTCTCTATGATAGTTACTAGTTAAGGATCAATCGTCCTTGTCTGCCACCGTGCCGAGAATATCGGCGGCAGCAGCGATCTTCCGTTGCATCTGATTGACGGCAGTATCACTCATAGCAAACTTCGGATACGCCGGATAAACGATGGGCTGGATGACCTTGAAAATTGCCATTAACTGGTCAACATTCTGACAGTAAGTAGCAACTCGATCATAAAAGCCCGCCTTCACCGTGATGCCACTGTCCCGCTCCATGATAAGAGCCTTTTCAGCGGCTGTCAGCGGCTCGACTTCAACCGTTTCACCGGGATTAGCAACTGCCCGAATGTAAGCAACAAGCTTACGAACAGCGGTTTGCTCTTCCTCGGTGGCAGGGATGAATTCCCGGCCCTCACCGAAATGACCTTGCAGCATTTCATTCAACTTACGAATGCCAGTGATCGGCGTGAAAATAATTTCATTTTCAACCAATCGGGCAGCATCCGTTTGATGCAGACCAAGATCAACAAACATCTGCGTAAAGAAACCCTTGACCGCCACACCTTCTGGAACCTCGGGGAAGCGATACTTGAACTTATCGGTCATCAGAAACACGGCCTGATGATCGACCTCGCCCTTTGCATTGCGAGTCTTGATTTCAGGATTGCTTGGCTTGCTCTTGCTATCGAACAGCCGCTGGGCCATTTGACGAAGGCAAAACTCATTTACTTCATCTTTGGAATTTTCCAATCGCTTCAACACAGGCTCGGCAACCGTCTTTGCTTCAATCCAACGACCAAAGCTAGTTTCAGCTTCGGAACTCAGGGGCAGTTCCCACTTACTCTTGCCCTTGGCAACCGGCTTGGTTGCAGGGACCAGATCAGCCAACTCGTCAAGAACATTGGCTGCGTTAGCGGCCATCGGGGCAGCGGTCTTCTTCTTCGTCGCCATGACAAAACTCCACCAAAAAATTGACACACCCTTACGTTTCTGGCCCTTTGCCAGTTTCCAGTGTGCCGGTATTCATTCTACCACAGGTTTGTCAGTTGTAAATCCGACTTCCCCGTGATACCCATTATACGGAATAGGGATTTCCTACTCTCAGATTTTTTGAGGCTCTCAATTTTGGCCAGGATTGAACGGATTCCCCATTTTTGTGGCCATATGAACAACATGTGGGTACATAGAAGGCATGTACAAAACTTCTTCGTCATTAAAAAAAGCTTTGCGAAAAGCCTCTTGCATTTCCTCAGAAGGCGTAATCATGTCCTTCCTAGCAAACGAAAGATGTTTGATGCGAAAATTTGACAAAATATCATGAGAAAATTGAACATTCATTGGGCCGAACCCAACATCTACATTTCTTTGCAATTCTTCTGGGAAAACTCCACTATCAACTACTTCCATCATAGCTTTTTGAGTAATGGGCATTGCAATAGCCCGTTCTTTCATTTCTTCTGCCAAACTGTCAAGATTTGTTTGATGCATTAGTAAACCTTTCATAAAGCTGGTCCGCCACTTCCAAAATCATTTCTTTTTGATCTAACCCATCCACAAGATGCTGGGGGAAAATACCTGTACCATGTAAGGCTCCAAGCATCGAAGCCAACATTGAGCCATTAGAATCTGTATCTCCACCTGCGCTCACGCAATCATATAAGCTTTGAACTGAATGTGGATTGCGAAGGAAAAACATATAAGTGAAAGGCAGACTGTCATAAACATAACAAGACCCGCCACCAAATTTTTCAATGATTTCTTCAGAAGTGATATTTTCATATTCATGCAACATTTCAAAACGATTTGCAATATCATCTGCGGTGAGAGTTTCAGGAAGAATTTGTCTTCCAATCATCGCCGCTCCGCAAATAGTGCGAACAAGCGATTGTAACCAAACATTGTTTGCTTCATCAGGAGTAGTCATCAAACACTTGTAAACAGCAAATGTGTGAGCAATTCCTGAAGTTATTGCCATACTTGTTCGATGTGTCATCATCGACATATTAGCAATCTTTTCAACATCTTCTTTCCATTGCTTTTGTTCACAAGCGGGATTCGTGAGTGCCATATAAACGGCAATTGGCGATACCTTCATAGCCACACCATTGCCAACACCACGATTTTCTTTGTCTGTGAGGCTGGCTTGGTTCCAAGGAGTGCCATTGGCAATCCTGCCTATGGCTTCCCTTGTAGACTTACCCCAACCTCTAACATCAGAAAGGAATTCTTTTACATGTTCTTTGGCAATTTCGTCCAGATCAAAAGAGCCATTAGCAATTAAAGCTCTAGCTACTGCCAATGAAAGTTGTGTATCGTCAGTCCACGTTCCCTGCAAAGCGTCACTAAACCACTTGTGACCAGAACAGTCCAAATATTTATTTACTTCCCCATGCCTTTCTTGAATAATACTGGCGGGTAATGTTTCAACAGGTTTTCCTAAACTATCTCCTATAGCCAATCCCAAAAAAGTTCCTCTAACTTTATCTTTAGTCATTACATTTTCTTTCTATTTTGTGACATCTTGTCTTGAATTATCTCAAACATCATCAAAAACGGATATGCTTTTGCTGAAATTGCATCCGTATTAGTCTGTAAAAAGTTGTCAATTTCTTGTGCATCAAGAAATTGAACTTGAATATCTTCACTTTCCTCGTTGCCGTCAGTATGGGGTTCTCCAGAACACCTACAAAAAACATAAACTATAGATTCATCGCTCATGCCAGCAGATGAAACAACAGGAGGGCTGACATGAATGATTTCGTCAATTTCCAACCCTGTTTCCTCACGAAGTTCACGACGAGCAACTTCTTCGGCAGTTTCATTGTGGTCATATAAACCGGCTGGAAAGCCAAATTCATATCCGCTGATAGGAACTCGAAATTCTTTAATCATTACCAACTTGAATCGATCATCTTGTTTTACAAAAGGAACGATGACAACAGCATCTGCTTTCAATACTCCAGAATTAGGAGTTTTCTTACGGCTGGCGTATGTCCAACAACTTGTACGATTTCCAGTTGAATATTCAACTGAATGAATTCTAAGCCATCGAGATTTTTCTTCTAAAAATGTAGCAAACTTTTCATCGAAGTCAGCTTCATTCTTGTGCTTTTGAGCAAACTCCAAAATTTCTTCGTTGAGGTTTCGTGTTTTGAGGACTTGAATTTTGCTCATTTTCTTCTCCTTCGTGAATAATCCGGTCGTATTTCAGACCCAAATTGTTCAGAATAAATTGTGTGTCTAAAATTTCGTACTCACCATCATTTGGAACAACCATAATGAATGGTCCAAGCTTTTGGGAACATTCACTATTTTTCAAATCGAACATTTTTATCGCAAGGGTAGCAGCCGCAAGAACTGAATCTTCTGTGACAAATGTTTCGTGTTCGCCACTGATAACTTTATACCTTTGGGGCATATAAAATCCTTTTCTTTTGTTTAAGGTTCCACCTCGCCATCAGTAAAGATTTCGTCATCATGCAACCCAATTAAATCAATGACCTTCTTGGGATTACCAAGATTTGTCCCGAGTCCAATTCCGATATTCTTTAGATTTTCATAGACCCGTTCTCTTATTTCATTTTCAGAAAGTTCTGAGTATTGCAGAATAGAACTTCGGACAAAATCATCCGGCTCTACCGGCACTGGCTTTTTTGGTTGCTGACCACGCATCTTTAGAAGACGCAACTCCCATTTTGGAAGTGGGTTTTCACCAAACAATGTTACAGAAAGATTACGACCTGTCAAGCCCTTTTCTTTCCAAAACAAAACTTTCTTTACTACATGATCGATGTAGTCATTGAATGCCTTCTTGAATTCATCTACTCGTTCTTTGACAGAAGGGAAATAGGCAATGATTTCATCTTCCTCTCCCTTTAAGATGATTGGAATCAAGTATTTGTAACGCTGGTTGTCCAACATGTGATGTTTTTGAACATATTCTGGGTCTTTAACTTTTACACGATGACCCGAAACTTTGTCTCGAAAAACAAAACCTTCAAAGTTTGGCGTCTCAGCACCAATTAATGTAAACATTTTGCTGATTTCAGCATGATCAGCAAGAGCAGCAAACCTACGAGGACGAAATGCGCCGAGACGTTGGGCGACTCGATCCAATTCGTCCTCAGACAATTCGTTGTGATTTACAAGATTTCTTGCCCCCAACAAATACAAACCATATTGATCTGGTGTGTATCGAGTGAGAACACAAGAAGCCTCATGGATAAATTCAAATACAAAAGTATAAATTTCATCCTCTTGGCTAAAAGCCAATTGATTTACATATTCTTGGATAAGTGGCAGAAATTTGTAATCTTTCCCATAGAAAGTTGTCAAATTCCGTTCCATATCCGCTGCATGCGTCGAAAGCATTTTGCGAGTATGAAATTCTGGATTCTTGGAGGGAAAGAAAACTCCAACCATTGTACCATCCATTTTCTCCAACATTTCTGCTTGAGCAAAATCTATTGGAGCCGCTTCTTTTTCGCCGTGATTCCTAAATCTTGTGAAGGGGAAGCTTTTGATTAAAGACAAGAAGTTGTTATCGAAATCTTGGCTTGGCTTGGCAACTACCATCCCACGAACAAGGTAATTGAATTCATTGTGCCCACCTTGCTGATAATTGATAATCCAATATTCACCCTTGTCTCCATATATTATTTCTTTTTCTTTCAACCAACTTTCATCGCCATCAATTATTTTTTGGATAATTGTGCAAACATTTCTTTTTTCAACATCAGATAACATGATAGCACTCAGAGGCGGTCTACCCATTATACGGTAAGAGATAAAAGCACTCTCACTTTTTCTCGGTTTCGTCTAAAAGTCCTTTAGACATCTAAAAGTCCTTTAGACATCCAACGATATCCAGTTTGAAAGCTTATTCCCAATTCCTTAGTTGCTTTCATCATGGACATACCTTGTGACAAAAATGTTGCCAATTTCCCCCTAATTTCAGTATATTTTTCAAAACGATAAACATATTTCTTTTCATATTCCTCAAAAGTTTTTCTTTTTCTACTATCGACATTTATTTCTTTTTGAAACAACCATCTTCCAAATTTAATTGCGAATTCACCGTTCCATCTACAGTCCCAAAGCTTCTTGCAATTATGAATTGATAATCTTGGCGCAACAGGACATATTTTCAATAAATCATTCGCAAAAAATTCAGTGGCAATCAAACTTATAACCAAATATTGGGGGCTATTTCCTACATTATAAACCCCCACACATCCGTCTCCATCCAAATAACCTTGCAAAAAACACGAATCCATATCTCTTGGCAAATTACAAGGACATACAAATTTTAGTGATTTATTTTTTACTACGCCAAAACTTGACATTCTTTCAATCAACTTGCGAGAGGTTATAGTCAAAACAAATTTTGCTTTATCATTGCCCACAGCTTTTTTGTAATACACGGGACCAGTATATGACAACATATTTTTGCATGACTCTATCAAACCCTTGTCTTTTTCTGATTGTGTAATGCTAAAAGTATTTTTGTAAATACACCCATCGGCTGCAATTAGCCCTAATAGCCATGCTTGTTTTTCTTCAATGACATCAAAGAAATTTTCATTAACTTTATACCTTTTTTCAAATCTTCCATTGGTTTTGTTTCTCATACATTATATGTATGCACCAATGGGTATTAATTTTCAAGGAAATTCTCTGCCAATTTTTTCTTATTTTCTTACTTCAATTACGAAAGGCTCTGGAACCTCTGTAGGTTCGCCACCAGTAGGCAAATATTTTACAACAGAAATTTTTGCCACGCCTACTGTATTGTGGAATGGTACTGACAAAGACATTTCCTCAAATGACCTTGCCCCAATTGAATTTTGATAAAGTGCTGTTTTTTCATGACTATTGCCAAAAATTCCAGGCACAGGATTGCCAAATTTATCAAACATAGACACCTTAATTTCTATAGCATCAATTTCCAATGTTGATGCATTGCAAACTTGAATAGAAATTTCTGGTTGTCCTATTGCATCTTCTTGAATTGAACCAGACAAAGCAACAATGGGACCATGTTTATTTTCAATTTTATCCATAAGTTCTAACATTTCTTGCCTTTGCTGCTTTTCTATTTGCTCCGTTTCGAGCCTAGCTTGTTCTCCTTCTAAGAATTGATTGATTTTTGAAGCAGAAGAAAGAACAATTGGTGCAGAATTACTTTCTTTTTCAAATTCAATTTTCAAAACTATTTCGTCTCCCGGCTTTTTATTTTTCAGTCTTTTTTGGGCACTTTCTGAAGATTGAACCCGTATCCCAGATATAGAAATAAGTTTACCTCCAACCGGCACTTTTGCTTTTTCCGCACCTGTACCGGGAAACACGAACAATTTGAAGCTTTCCTTTATCTACATCCTTTATTTCAAAGCCAAAATGCGCATCTTCCGAAAAACCGTTATTTGAAATAGCAAATATAAACAAGCACAAAATCATTCTAATTATCATTCTATTCCTTTCCTGCCAAGAAGTTAATGATTCTTTTTAATACACTTGGTTCTTTTTTGTAGTAGCGAGAAGCTTTAAAACTGTGTCTAAAAATGTGGTCATACACATAGATTTTATTGCCCACATCAGGAAGAACCGGAGTTAAGCACCAATATTTTTTGTTCAAACCCCCAGACCCAGACACAACAAATTCAATCTCAGATGAAACTAAAGTGAAATTAGCGGGAGATGTTAATGGAGATGAATCTAAAAAAGATGGGTCTATAGTACAAATTATTTCATCTATAGCAACATATACTGCCGCATTTTCTGGCTTCAACCCTTTTTGATCGCCAAGGCTAAAATATAGAACAATTAAAATCAAAAATCCAATAATTGCTGCAAATAATCCTGTGAAAAGCCCGGATTGGCTTTTTCGCTTACGACGATCAGAATAATAAGTCATCTTTCACTTTCTTCAAAAGGTTACGCCCCATTTCTGGGGCGTAACCTGCAAAGCAATGTTTTATTTAACCTTATGCAACCTTATTATGCAACCTTTTCAAGCTTGGTTTCAGACCGATTAAAGCCTCTGGACTCACAAAATTCTTCAAGATCAAAGGTCAAATTCAAATTGGCATGTGCCCTGTGCATTTCTTCAATTGCATCCTTAAAGTCTGCAATTGTGACACCCATCAAATCGCCCTTTTTCTTGCCAGCCTTCAAATCTCGCCTCATGGCTCGACTTGTGGCCTGATCGACAAGGCCAGCCAGCATCGAGCCAGAAAGCGAGTCAGAAAATCGGAATAAATCCGAAGCTTGCTTGTGCATTACCTTGTAAATCACACGTTGCTGCGAAAACAATTCTGAAACAATTTCTGCTTGCAACTCTTCCATATCAACACCCTTGGCAAGCGGAATGCCCGCCATATGAATGTCAAGATAATCTCCAACATTTCGGAGGTTTGGTCGATGAACACGAATGTGTCGATCAACTCGGCCTTCCCGAATTACTGCCGGATCGAGCAACTTCTGTTGATTAGTTGCAAGCATCACGATGATATGCGATTCCTCCAAACCATCCATTTCAGAAAGAAACATCGGAACTGTGGTGCTTTCAATATCCGAAGACCGTCCTGTACCCCTCATACGGAGAAGGGCTTCGGCTTCATCAATAAAAAGCAATGCCGGGTAGCCGTGTCGCTTGTAATGTTCTCGACCACGAGTGAACAAAGATCGAATTTCTTGTTCGGCAATACCAACCCACTTACTTAAGAGTTCTGGACCCTTAACATAAATGAAACCTGATTGGAAAGCTTCCTTGCCGTGCGTCTTGGCGAGACTATTTGCTGCGGCCTTGGCCGTCAGTGTCTTTCCACAACCCGGAGGGCCATACAACAGAACGCCCTTTGGCGGCTTTTTATTGTAATGCTGATAAACATCCGGGTGCAGATAAGGAAGTTCCAATGCCTCTTGAAGATTTTCTTTCACATCTTCAAGACCAGCAATATGATCCCATGTGACATTGCTTTGTTCAAGCAAATTGTATCGAGCAGTATCTTCTTTGCCTAAAGCACGAACCACCATTGTGCTAGACGAATCCAGCATAACACGGTCGCCCGCTTCCAACTTCATTTCTGCGGGAAGAATAACTACACGATTATGTCCGTTATTTTCCACTTCAACGTGAGAATCATCAACAACACTCTTGACATGCACAACGTCACCGGCAGAGGTAACGCCGACTTTATCATGAATTTGTTTGCTTTGCATATCGACCTTGACGGTATCACCGGAAGCCAAGGTTTTCCCTGGCAATCCGTGAACTTCAACCAATTTTCCGTCAATAGTGATGACGGCATTAGTGCCGTCATCCTTGCCCACCAGCTTAACTTGTGGTAGCTGACCGTTGAGGCCGATATTGAAACGGTCACGTTGGCCATTCAAATATTCAAGAATAACCCAACCGTCTTCATCAACGCCCTGGCTGGCGATCTTGCCATAAAACTTATTTTCTTTGATGTATTCTGGATCGAGAACCATCATGCGGTCGCCTTGTTCAAAAACATCAAGGCGAAATTCATTGCTTGCCTGCACAACTGTTGCGTAGACAAGAGGTTGCGCCATGAGGCGAGTCAACTCAAAATCCAAGACGGCGAGTTGCCCCTTGAGTTGTTCAAACTCTTCCCGATCCATTGTGATTGTGTCGCTCACCTTATAACTCCATTTAATCCTGGGTTGTTACTGCCTCTAACGCCAATTCTACCACTAGAAAACTAACCTGTAAAGTCCATCGCATCTGTTTGTTCAAATGGCTCTTCAATAGATCGCCACTTATTTTTTTCTTTGTTTTCGTTTTCGTCTTTAACGACCAATTTGCCATTGATTACATGCAAAGTAAGCAAGTCAGTGTCAATTTGCGTAGGGTCATCGGGGACTTGATATCGAAAGTAATCTCTCCCACCGTCTACGCTTACGCTTCCATCATCGCTTGTGCGGTAATCGTGCCTGCAACGGGAATAAATTATATCCCCATCCACAGCACGAACCGCTCGGATTTCTACTCCATCAACTGCGCTAAGTCCATTTGAAATAACGTAATCTCCACCACTTTTTCTACTGATGGCAAAATAATTGCTACCTTCAGGGTGTGGAGTTTCGTTATAAAAAATCAAACTTGGATCGTCGTTCCAACATCCATTAATACACAAAGGGGATTCAAAAACATATTTTGCTTTATATTTTTTTTCCACCTTTTTAATGTCTACTTCTGTCAAGTAGGCTGGTTCGTTTCTGATTTTCATGCTGCTTCAATTACAATCTGAGCGCCATTAAGCTTCAAATTGTATTGCTTCCCCGGCATTCCTGCGTCTTGCAAACATTTCTGTGTGATGCGAATTTGATCATTAGCATCGACAGTATAGGCATGATACCTCGTTCCCCAAGGAGGGGATGCAGCTTCGACAACCAATTGGTTGTTAATTGCACGAGCATAAACTTTTTGATTGCTTTGGAGGCCAGCGTTCCGAACCAAATTTGTTGGAATTGACAAAGTTCCACGATCATCAACTTGACGAGCATTGACTTGCCCTGGCTTATTGACAGATTTGGTCACAGTCGGAATAGTTGCAACACTTTGAAGTGTGCTATGTGACACAATCGAATCATCATCGTCGTCATCGTCATCGTCGTCATCGCTATCAGCAACAATATTGCCAAGCATAGGAGGAATAGCCACAGTAGCTGATGTGGCTACGTTGTTATTCAGTCCACGAATACTTGCAAAAGTAGTTGGATCATCTACAAGACGATGATAAAGAAATGGTGTGCCACCGGGAACAGTAACTGTGCTACGAGTGTAAGCAACACCCATGCCGCCACGATTGTAGCAATCATGGACAGCAGCACGAATTTCTGCATGTCCTGCCCTATGTCCACGATTGCGGACTTCAAGAGTAATGTCATGTGCCGTGAACATTTCACCGGCTTGAACCTTTTCACCAACAACTTGTTCGACAACTGGAACGAGACTCATTTTATTTCTCCTTTTAGAAAGTTTACTAATCACCTATTAAGCATCAAACTCGGCAAGATAACGGACTCGGGCTTGCTGAGTTTGGAAAACAATCCATTCGTTATTTTCTACTCCGCTATTCTTATGTTTATGTTTTGCCACAAAATCACCGTGGACACGACCCATGCCAAAGATGCTGTGATTGCCCTTCGGAGGGCCAGTAAAACCACGGGGGCCAGGAGCAATATGAGGTTGCCCCAAAACCACATCACAAGCAAACATAAAGGCATGACGGCCACGAACCGTACCATCGCCTTGTGACCAAATTGAACCACGAAGCGAAGTGTATCCAGCACTTTTCCGCCAATCATCAGCAAAATAAATGCCCCCACCGAACATAGCCCCGGTGATTTGAACACCTACCAATTGAGCAGGAAGACGAAAATTTGTATTCAAAATGCCTGTGACATTAACGGAACGAGTTCCATGAAACAAAAGAGCCGTGTTTGTGTCATGATAAATTTTTCGTTCACGACTATCTTGAACATCAGTTCGCTCGGATGGCTGAAAGAGTGGACGATCTTCAACTTTAGTCCGTTGCAAATCGTTCAGGGCTCGATCCTGAGCAGCGGTCAGCTTGGCAGCATCACCATGACGATCAACTTTCCAAATGTTTTTGATTTTCATTTCCTTCAAATAATGATGCCTGCCAGCAGAAGCCTTTGGCCACCAATAATGAAGAAATCGTCCCAAATCGGTCTTGGGATCAACCCATTCCATGCTAATTGGAAGACCTTGATACGGATCAACTGAATTATTTTGCACTTCCGACTCAGCATGACCCAGCAAAGCTGACTCAAAAGCATCCAAGTCTTGCTGCCATGCAAGAATATTGTTTTGATTAAGAATCCACTCGGCATCTGGTGTCCCAACAGCCTTACGCTTTGGAATACGACGATAAAGTTCGCCTGAAAATTCTCGGAGGTCACGATCATGAATCTGATCGTTTAGATTGTCGCCAACTGACACGAGACGCTTCTGAGCCTCGGTCAAAATATTCCTAGCTCGATCAATTGCAGTCTGTGTTGGCAACGACGAGTCAGCCATTGCACCTCTGGTATAATTGATGGTTCCACCCATCAAATCAGAAAGCAACTTAGAAGTGTGCTGATCGACAACCACTGAAGGCTTTGTTTTCTTGACTTTAGGAGCAGAACTGTCAGCAGGCTTTTTGCTGTCTTCAGTATACTTGATAGTTTTAGCGTCTGGAAGACCTGTGCTGCGAGTGGCAAGCTGACGAACAAGATAAACGTCTTTTCCAGGCTTTGCAGTCAAAGTCTTTTCGCCAGCAATAGTTTGCCAAATGCCACGTTTATCATTTTTAGCATGGCATTGAGCCGCAAACTCTTTTTGGGCTTCAGCATCGCTACCACACGCCACAAATTGAAATTGAGGGTTAGAGGCTCCAACTCGACCCCATTCAAAATAGACGTAAATATTGCCAGAAGTCTTGTGCTTCACAATGGCAGCATGATAATACTTATTTGAATCTTTTTCTTCCTGAGAAAAAGAGCCCATATCAGCAATCTTGCACTTTTCAAAATCGCCATCGTGCAAGGCGGGCGGCCCGAAGCATTGAAAATCATTCGGACCAGACTTTTCAGGATAAGTGCCTTTTTCCAGTTTTGTAGCCATTTTTCAGTATTCCAGTTGGGTTGAAGTCAATCGAAGTTGATTACAGTTATATCGGCAAATGAAGGGCTGGGCTTTAGCGTTGTACCCATTATACGGAAAGAGTTATTTCTACTCTCACTTCGTTTCTGGGTGCGGGTGTCATGTCCATTATACGGAAAGAGTTATTCCTACTCTCACTTACATTCCGCATTGCCCATTTTGGCAGTTCCCGCCAAAATTTCCTACTTCGACTATTACAGCATTGCCACACGAACCGCCATCACATGGAACATTTTGTTTCTTGCGAATATTTTCTTGCTTAATTAACCACTGATGGCCGTCTTTCACCAAAGAAACAGAAGATAAAATTTCTTGAGAATTCATAGTATACTTCACAGCCACTTCTGCCGTTTTTTCATCAAATTCAATAATATGCATGTCTTCAATAGACATAATGCATTTGTGTTCAGCAAAAATAAAAGCCGCTTCGCTTTTTACAGCTTTACGATTAGCAGGCAAAAAGCACATTGAAAAATCAGTCAAATTCTCTGTGGAAAAATATTTGGCTGTTCGTTGAAGAGTTTCTTTAATTTCTGTTTCTGCCGAATTATCTGACATTGTGATTCTTTCAAACGGAGAATCACTCACAGTAAGTCGATCAGCAGCACAGGCCACTGAACTTAAAAGAAAAAGAGCAACAAATTTGTACATGAAATATTCCTTTAGTAATGAACACTTCTATTCTACCACAAAAAAATATGGTTGTATAGTCAAGATTTAAGCAGATTTGGCACTACTGGTCGCATCATCCAATTTTGCGGTGTGGTAACATGATTTGCTCTAACATACTTAGCACACGAAGTACGAAATTCCTCATAAGGAAATTCCTTTTCTAAACGTATAACATATCCTTCAGCTTCGCAGGGCGAAAAATCTTGGGGAAAAGACGGATAATCTTTAGATGTGGCAAAAGTAGGAAATTTGCCTTTCCCTGCCCATAAAGATTTAACTTTTTCTTCGTCCCACTCGCCTCGATAGATTACGGGAACTGTTTCCACTCCTAACAATTGGCACATCTCTTCTATTTGTTCCCAATGAAGGCAAATATTTTGATTGTCGTAAATGCCATATGCAAAGAAATAAGATGGCAAATCAGTATAAAAAATACTGTGCCATGCAAATACATTCTCGCCACACACTCTATATCCTTCAGGAATTTCATGTGCGAAATTGGAAGCAAATTGTTTTAACCAGGAACGAGATGGATGATGAGCAGTATCTAATGATCTAGCATGAGTGAACCCATCTGGATAGATAGTAGTACATTCGCCATCAAGTTTTTCAGTGACTACAACTCTTTTTCCTTCAAATAATCGGCAGTGTTTCCACCACACATCATCACTACTTTCAGATTGACTCCAAGGAAGATTGAAGGTTCTTGAATATTTAACTCGATTGACCATTGCACAACTCTTTGTTTGTTTTTTCTATACTCTTTTTTAAATCCCAAAACTCAGGCATGTATTGTGGATTCATAGATTCCACAAAATGTTTTCTCCACATTTCTACAAATTCTTGCAAACTCCATTCTGAAAGAACAATTTTTTCGTACTGAGATTCTTCCTTTGTGTAAAAATCTAATTCGCTAATTATTTCTTCTAAGTTTTCACGCACTATTTCTTTGTTAAAATATAATGATATCTCTCCATATAGAAGATTTCTTCTTTCTAGGGGAATTTTTTCTTCATGAAGTAACAAAGCATGAACAAATTTAGCAATTTTTAGCTTTTCTCTATCAATATGAGAATTAGGGTGTTGATTAATGTTGTGTTTTTTAGAAAGTTCAACTTTCAACTTGTCAGCAAATCTTTCATAAGATTCATGACACCACATACAAAGCAATAGAACGTCATGATAGGAATGACACTTAATTTCTTCAGGCATGTGCCTTCTAAAGCAATGTGGCACAACATGATGCCTGCTTAGTTTGTTCTCTTTCCCACAAACTACACAACGATTGACTTTAGGAGTAAGATAATATTTGTCATTAACATGACCATGACCATTAGTATGAAAATTAAAACGAACAATCGGGGGATTGTTACTTATTATGTCTACTAAATTACGATTCAAATACCATAAAACTTTAACAGCATCACAATGAAACATTTCTCGACCGTCAATGTTCTGAACAGTGTAATTGCCATAAATAAGTGACTTCGCAGCAGACTCTCTTTTTGTTGCTCTTAATCTACAACTAGAATCACATTCATTATCAATTGAACCTTCAAATACGGTCAGTTGAATTGCTGGAGGATATTGCAAAAGAAGTTGAGCATGGGAAAATCTCAAAAATTTCCCAGCTTCTCTTTGACTAATATTGCGCAAAAAATTGCCGTTCTGATCATGCAAAGCAATTTGCTTTTTCAGATTATACGGATTTGGCGTATCGTGACTCATAGGATTTAATTATTGATTCTAGTTGATCTTCAAGAGTTTTATTTGTATTCCTCAGAACTTCTAACAAAGCCCTGCTTTCTGCTATGTATAAAACAATAAAATCTTCTGGTGCTTTCTCCATGTCTCGAAGATTACATATTCTATCAGCCAATTTAATGATTTTTGCTTCTTTTCTTACAGTCAACAAATGATCACGATCCATCTGTTTGCGAACAGCCCGTGGAGCCTTTACCCCCTTTGAAGGATTCGTTAGCTCTTTTATTAGAGACAAGACTCTTGAGCCTACTGCATCTACAATCTCTTCTTCTTTAATCTGCGGGCAATCTTCCAAAACATCATGAAGCCATGATGCACAACACATATCAATTTCTGATTCTTTATCCACAATTAATTCTTTTTCAAGCAACCAAGAAACTAAAGATGTTTATATTTCAGGATGCTTGATATATGGAAGTGATTCGTACTTTCTAAGTTGTCCCTCATGGGCTCTTGTTGCCAATTCTTTGGATTTACGAATTTTTTCATGCATAAACATAAAAGGCTTCCACTCCCCACACACTACACAAGTGGCATGCCCATCAAATTTGTTGTTGACATCTGGTTGAAAATCATGTTCGCATAACATATTGCACCTATTTGTATCATAGTACCACAGAAGTTAGAGTTTGTAAATCAGACTAAATCCACGTTAAAATCCGTAGCAAATTCACGCATAGATTTCAAAAACTTTTCTTTAAGTTGTCGCACTCTTTCTTTGGTAATGCCTAATTTGTCACTAATTTCTTCGAGAGTATGTTTTTCTTTCCCGTTCAATCCAAAATAATGTTCTAAAATGTAAATCTGACGGCGGGCATCTCTTACATTACAATTTTTAGAAGTTTGTTTGATAAGTTTTTTAAGCGCAATTTTAGTTTCTTGATCTTCCATCCCAACATTATTCTCTTCATATCCAAACTCCAAAGCATTTTGATCATTAATTCTTTGAACTTCCATATTTCTTTGGTGATTCTTCGCTGCACGAAAGAAATTCTTTTTAATAACCCATGTGCAATAAGTGCTAAACTTGTTGCCTAAATTATAATCAAAATAATCTACCGATTTTAAAACATCCAAATAAGCATCACTCAAAAACATTTCTGTAACGCTTGGATCATAAAAATGATTTATGTCTTTTCGTAAAATTTGTGTAGCAAGACGAAAATTAGAATTGGCAATTTGATTGCGAATAAAGGCTGCTTTTTCCAAATACAACTCTACTTGTTCCACCCTTTTCTCATTTAATGATTTTTGCAATCGTTTTCTGAGTTGCTTTGCTTTGTACTTATAGTAATTCATTTTGCGGAAAAGATGATATTCTTGTTCTCTAGTCAAAAGTGGTTCTTCATAACAAGGACGCATTTCTGGAGAGAGGTTTGTCCTCCTTAAATTCACGACCTTTTTCTTTAATTTATCAAAAGATTCAATATTGGGCATTTCGCCTAATATATCTTTAAGTTTAGATTTATCATCAAAATCAGGATGGGGAAATACCCGAAGAGACGTATTGAAAATTTTCTCAGCACGTTCATTTAATTCTTGTTCAAGCATAAAAAATCCCCCATTAAGGTAGACTTGAATTCTACAATTAATGGGGGTGTCGGTAAATACCGATTATTTCAACAAATTTGTATGAAAATTACTTGCTGCCCACAACATGTCAAAGCATGGAGGATTTGCCAAAAATTTATATGCTTCTACCATCTGTTTTGCACAAATTTTGTGTGGCATTTGGCCGATTGCAGTTCCCAAACCAGGACAAAGAATAGCATTAAAATTATGCTTTTGGGCCGCTCGAAGGGCGGCCCGAAAAGCAAGAAAAGCATTCACAGTTTGAGAAACATTCATCGGCACTCTCATTGTTGGAGCCGAAATTAAATAAGGAATTCTTTCTGCACGAGCTTTTTGATCTGGTTGATTGCTAGTATTTCTCATATCAATAACGACTGCTTGCCCCACAAGCAATTCGCCTTGATGTTCTTCCCACAAATATTCCTGCAACTTGTTAACAGCACCAAGACCAAAATATTCACTATAAACAAAATCAATTCCGCCATTCATAAACCCAAATGAATTGGCAGGACTCACGATAGCATCAACATCAAGCCATGGACCTTCCTCAAATATATCCCCACAAGAAGGAACAATATCAGGAAAGTTTTGAAATTCTTCGGTCCAAGCATTCACCAATTCTTGGCTTCTATCTCTTAAATAAATTTTCACGACATTTCCTTTTGAAATTTTTCTATAACTTGACTTGCAAGAGCAAGATCATGTGTGTTTTTAGAATTCTTCAATGTAACTTCAATAAATGCTCTGCGTTGAGCAAAGGTTGTTTCTTCATCCCAAATATGATTTATCTTCATCATAGTGGGATCATCATTAGGAATGATCTTACCATCAGGCGTCATCAAAGCGGGACGACAACCTGGACAACTATCACAAAATTCATGATCTTCCATCATAAAATTATTTTACTTTTGGATATACAGACCCTACTTGACCGGGTTCATTAGAATTTGTGCAATTTAATCTATGATCACTGGCATGCGGGCATCTTTTATTGCCACATATTGGACACAAAATCATCATGCACATATTGACAGGAACTGAAAAGCCTTCAAGTAGGCATTGAACATCATTTTCTTCAATACATCGATGGCATACACATTCTGTAATGTTATGTCTTTCTAAGAAAGTTCTAACAAAATTTTGACCCGAGAGATCAATTTTCTTGTAACTTTCAATATTCACTAATGCTTCAATCATATTCTTCCTTCTCTTTTCAACATATCTAATTCTTGTTGAGTACAAGGTCTGTTAATTGACGCATTCGGTTCAGGTGTATTTCCTTGTTCAAGAATGGCAATAATATTTGGATCGATCACATCAGTAACTTGAGAATAAGCGTGATAATTTTCTTTCATCATATCTTTTGGATGTTTGTATTCATGATGATCTGGTGGAGTGATTCCACTTTCACCGTCATGCTGTGGATTTTTTTCATTATCACACCACACAAAATTACCATTGGGAGAATAGCACCAATGGATGCCTTTATGATCTTTGGCACCTTGACACCTATCTCCCAATAATATTTTTTTATCACATTGCTTTGACCACTCACGACGAGTCCATTTGCCAGCCGAATCAAGAAAATAAGAAACATTCATTGCCAAGGTTGATCCGGGGGTGAGAATTTAGGACCATCAAAATCAATCCCTCTATTCGCCAATTCATTCTGTACGATAAAGGCAGCAGCAGTAAGCAAATGAGCAGAAGTCACAGGATTAATGTTGTGAGCATCAATTTGAATCCCAGCACTTTCGGGACGAATTACCAAAAAAGGTGTAAGAGTTCGCTTTTTCAATTCATCAAACAATTGTTCGACTGTAGCTAATTCCAAATCAACTAAAAGATTTTCATCTTTTTGTTTTTGATAGCCTTTTATTTTTTTATTTAACTCAACGTATTTTCTATAAGCAACCGCCAAACATGCAAGCGAAATGCAAAGAATAACTGTCACCAGATGTAGCATTGGTTGTTCCTCGTAAGCTTATGTACGATTATACCACAAATAAAATTACCGTAAAGTGAAGCAATGCCCACAATCTCGTGCCCCAGAAATGTCCTTTTGATAAACATAAGCTATGGCTTCATGCTTGTTCAAGCCTTCAATGGTTGCTTTAGTTGTTGGCAAATTTGACAAATTGAAACTAGACAAGGTAATTGGGCATCTTTGAAACAAATTGTGCAAAACTCCTTCAATTTCATCAAGTCGCATTAAACACTCATCACTCACTTCATATAATTCACCCCAAATTTCTTTCCCATCTTTAGAATCCTCAATTAAAGCTGGAAATCCAGAAATATGAAACATCGAGTATTTAGGCGAAGAAAAAGCAATCCCCAAATATCTTTGATTGGCTATTGCTGAATGTCTGGAAAAACCACGCTTTAATGTGCCGTAAACAAAAATTAATTGCATATTGTACTCCTATTTCATTATAAGAGTACGAATGCTTATTTATCAAACAACTGATATATTGCCAAAAGTGCAGCAGCTTTCCTGTCTTTGGGCGCAAAAGACAATCCTTGTTGATTTAACGATTTCAACTTCAATAAAGAATTTTTTAACACCAGACGTTCGCTAACTGAAACGTCCAAAGAATTCAACACAATTTCTACTTTTGCATCCATTGCTTCAGAAACAACAGGTAGTCGAACCATTTTTCACCCCAAAAATTTAATTAAATGTGTTCTGCCTAGAAAAGCAACACAGAAATTAAAAACAAGATCATGTAGACCCGGTACTTTTTCTACAAAATCATCCTGAATCCATCTTTTATAAATTTCGTTAAAAGAAGACCAAAATTCTTTTGGAGCAGAAATATATTCAGTCGAAAGTAAATTGCCTAATTTAGCAAGCAAATCATTTTCTAGCAAATTAGCAACATTGGCACGTTGATAAATGTTGTTAATTGGCAAAACAATATTTTCCAAACTAATTGAACTTCGTCTACACACAATGCCTTCCGACAACAAAGTGCCAAAGGGAGCAGGAAGAAAATGGTCAAAAGAAGATACCAAAGTAGACTGTCCCGATTCCTGAGCTAAAACCTCATATGGATTGCCGTCCACAAAAGTAAAGCCCAAATCCAATACTATCTTTTGATGCTCTTCTTTTAAAGTCGAAAAAACAAAAGCCTCTAAGTTTCGTGCCTTCAAATCATTTAAGAAAGCAAGACTCTTATCAAAAAGATCATCTGAAATGTACAGAAAAATTTTCATTTGATTCCTTTAGCTTTGTTTTTTCTTAGGCGGCTTTCCCCTTTTTTTTAAATGGCGAAGCTTCTTTTTCTTTCCTAACGATCTTTTCATCGATCACTATTGTTTCGCCCTGATGTTCTGGAAGTTCATACATAATATCTTGCATGAATCCTTCAACAACAGAACGAAGACCACGAGCGCCCGTATTCTTCTTATAAGCGATCTTGGCAATTTCACGAATTGCCTCATCAGTAAATTCCAACTTCACATCATCATATCGACAAAGCTTCTTGTATTGTTTAACCAAAGCATCTTTCGGGTCTGTCAAAACATGTGCCAAAACTTCTTCGCTCAAACCAGCTAAAGGAACTTGAACTGGCAATCTTCCAATAAATTCTGGAATGACACCGTATTCAACCAAATCATCCTCAGTCACTTGTTCAAGCAATTTGTTCTTATCTTTTTCTGAGTGTGCGTCTTGAGAATTAAAACCTATGCCTCGTTTGCCAAGACGTTTGCCAATAATTTCATCCAAACCAACAAATGTTCCACCACAAATAAACAGGATGTTTGTGGTGTCAATTGGAATATATTGCTGCTCTGGATGTTTGCGTCCGCCTGTAGGCGGCACGTTACAAATAGTCCCTTCCAGCATTTTCAAAAGAGACTGTTGAACACCTTCGCCAGACACATCCCGAGTAATAGAAACATTGCTCGTTGATCTACCAATTTTGTCAACTTCATCAATATAGATGATGCCAGTTTGAGCCAAATCAATATCGAAGTCGGCATTGCGAAGCAATTTAAGAACTAAATTCTCAACATCTTCACCGACATATCCAGCCTCCGTCAATGTTGTGGCATCGCCAATGGCAAATGGCACTTGCAAAATTTTGGCTAAAGTTTTTGCCAGCAAAGTTTTGCCAGAACCTGTGGGGCCAACTAAAAGAATATTGCTTTTTTCAATCACAGTATCAGCAAGTTCATCTTTACCGTCATTGCCGTCCAGCCTGTTCACGCCGTCTCGCAATCTTTTGTAATGCGATGATACAGCAACAGCCAATGCTCGCTTTGCTCGATCTTGTCCGACAACATATTTGTCAAGATGCTCAACAATTTCCCTTGGAGTAGGAACATCATCGGGAACTGTAATTTTGCCGCCTGACTCTTGATTATCATGTTGTGCTAAAACCGTTTGACACAAATCAATACATTCTGGGCAAATGTAAACCTGATGATTTGGTGGTCTGCCATTTCTAGGGTCGGGAGATACAGGACTTTCCACTAAAGTTGGCACCAGTGATGACGACTTCCCACAAAAATCACAAACTGGTTTCTTCTCTTTGTCATCAGATGATTTCTTTGCCATAATAACTCCCATTCTACCTGAAAATGTACATCGGCCTTCTCAAATTGTACCACAGTCATTCACGCTTGTAAACCCTTCTTTCAATCGTTTTGCAGTCGTAAACCCTTATTTTTGAAGAAGTTGCGCCCGATCCATCTTCTCCATCTCTCTCTGATAAAAAGGTGGTTTCTTTCAAAAGAACTTTTACAATCTCTTTGATGTCGAACTTCAAGAATTGTTTTGTTCTCAAAATGATGAACAAGTCTCAAATGTAAAGCTCTAATTGTCATACCGTTTTCTTGAAGCCTTAAAGAAAAGTCAGAATCTTCTCCATAAGCAAATTCAAGATTTTCTTGATCAAATAAACCAAACTTATTATACACTTCCCTTTTGATCGCAAAACACCATCCAGAAATGTAATCAATTTCAGTTCCTAATTGAAACCATTTGCCTTTTCCAGTTTCATCAAGAATTCCGCCCATAAAACCAACTTGCCCTAATTGTGGGTCTTGTTGTAAATGAGCAATTAAAGCTTTGTCCCAATCTGGTAGAACTTGAGTATCTGAATTTAACAACACCACATACGGAGAATTTCCTAATTTAATCAATTCATTATTGGGGATGATAAATCCAATATTTTCTTCGTGTCGCACATTTACTATATCTTTTTGCTCTTTAAGCCATTCTTGTGTTTCTTTCCCAGAGCCGTTGTCCCAAACAAAAATGTGATAATTCTCTGTATTATGACGAATAGACTCGACACAAATTTGAAGGTATTCTAATTGATCATGCACCACAATTAAAATGTCTTTTTCTACAGGAGCATATTGAGTGGTTACAAATAGTTCTTTTTTTATTTCTTCTGAAAAAAGATTGAAAAATTCCAATTCCATTATTTTGTATTACTCGTTCTTCTTTTTATATGCTTGAACGCTTCTGGATGATTTGAAATTGCTCGATAAATGTACCTCTTGCCATTGTTTTTTAATGATCGCACAGATGGTAAAATGCCTCCATTTTTCTCTACTATTTCTTCTGCTTCTTTTACGACTTTATCAACAAAATTTTCTATTTTGTTGGTTGGTATTTCTGACCATTTTCTTTTCAATATAGGTAATTTCATTTGCTTGACAACACATTTTAACTCAACTAAAAAATTTCTTTGTCCACAAGTCCATCTAATATAGCCTTTTTTTGTAATGGTATATTTTGGCAAATCATATAAACTATATTTTTTAAACTGCTGTATCATTAAATCATAAAATGGCTTCCAAGAAACATGATTGCTGATAATTAGATAAGTGCAAGATTGATTGTTGCGTTTTATATATCCATCACCATCAATGAACCCAATAAATAACGCAAAAAGCTCTGATTGATTTAACTTAAGTAATGTTTCGATTTTTGGACAAGAATAAGTTTTTATTTTATTGTGTTTCAGTCCTAATAATTCGATAATCTTCGGGACAACATCAATATCATAAATTTCAAAAAGTATTGAATTTCTTTTGTTTGGATATTTTACTGTCGTATTCAAATATTTTGCTAATTTCTCAAGATGTTGATAATCCTTTGTCGATAATTCACATCTTACAGATCGTTTGCCACGAAAATTACCATCGGCCAACAAAAACCCAAGCCAATAAAATGATTCCATAGTTCCATCGAGAAGTCTTTTTAAATTAGTTGTTTTTTTATCTTTTCGTTCATCTGCTATTCTACGAATACCCAGTTTTTTGGCTTGTTGTTGAAGTGCAACCCAGGTTCTATTGGGTATTTTACTAAGTATGAATTGCTTTGAACTTGTTGGGTAAAATAATTGCAGATTATTATTCTCTTCTAAAGTGTATTTTTTATACGGCATCAATAACCCTTCGTTGACATCATTAAGTTTTTCACATTATCGCCACAAAAGCCATGTGTGCCTCGCTCGATCAATTCAAAAATTACTCCGGTTAATACAGAAGGTTTTGTGAACACTTGAACCAAATCTGAGTCTGGGCATGTCAGAGGAGCATCAGTTGTAAACTCCGCATAGCCTTTATTTTTCCATTCTTCCATTGTTTCAGCAACCGAATCACACTGCAAAGCAATATGATGCAAGCCACCGATTCCGCCTCTATCTTGCACCCATTTCCCAACAATCGAATCAATCGGACCATCAGATATAAAATATTCTGGCGGGCGGTGATATACCACGTTATTGGGCAACAAATATGTCCACTCAATTATACATGCATCTGGTGGTTCTAAAGCGAGGCATTGTGTTGTACTGCCGTCTTCAAATTTCAATTCAAATTCTGTTTGTAGTTTGTAGCCAAGAGTATCAATTAAAAACTTGGCTGTTTTTTTTCGGTCGGCAGTTCTGAATGCCAAATGATCTATTCTATACATATAACAATGCTCCTGATAAAATATCTATGCTTGATAATAAAAATTATATTTCAGTTTTTGCAAAACGTCTATTGAGTTTACTCCATTTCTAACAAATTCATGCTTTCTATAATTAAGTAACAACCCAACGTCGATCACTTGCATGGAAAATATTTTGACAAAAAACACGCTGATTTTTTATGATTACTGTAGTAAATTCCTTAATGCTTCCATCTGCTTTTTTGCCAATTCGCTTCTCTACCAATATTGGTTTAAGAGGCAAATAAACTTCAAATTTTTCGTTCACAATAGAAGGTTTGGCAAACTCTTGCCTGCCATAAATGTCCCAAATACCATCTTTTAATTCTACCTGTCGGACGAAATAATATCCCTCTAAGAACCAGTTCTTGACCCCCATGTCGTTGCAAAGGCCCAAACTATTTTCTATCTCTAGTGATGTCGATGTAGGGCGGCCTATCAATGCGGCCACAATACCCGCAATTGATTTAAAAACTTCACGACGGTTCATGATTAATCTCCAAAGGTCTAATTATTTTACTTACAAAACTTCATTTGTCAATCTTTGAAAAGTTCAGACTTAATCCCGGCGTTATTCAAGAGAATGTGATTGCCAACAATTTTGACAACATTTCTGAAAGATCATTCTTTTCTCTGCGGAATTGAAATTTGGGAAAGAATCTGATGTCGAAACCTTCCCTGTAAGGAAATCTTCTAAATCCCTACGATCAACCAGAGTTTGTATTACTTCGCCACATCCTGAACATTTGTTGGCTAAATATTCAATAAAGAATGGACTAATTTGTTTGATCTGGTTCATGTTTCATCCCTATAAAGACACAAAGGGGGTTGGACTTTCACCCAACCCCCTTTGCCATTCTACCACAATTTCTGTGAAGAATAAATCCTAGCCGAGCAGCTTGAGGCTGGCCACGGCACTTTCGAGACGATCCAGACCACCAAACTCGCTTGCAAACTTCTTGGCCTCGATCAGTTGCTCAAGAGTAACTGACGATGCCTTGGCTTTACGAGCCTTGCGGGCGGCTTTAATCTTGCCTTTCCCCTTGGACTTAGTTCCAGCCTTCTTATCCATTTCCTTTCGACGGATTTGGTAGATGGTGATGGAATTCATTGTCAAAGGCTTGCCATCTTCACCCGTCTTCTTAGCCAAACGATCTTCAACCGTTTTTCGCCAACCTTCTGGGGGAGTATCGGACAATGCTCCAATGTCATTCAATACCTTGCGAACAATTTCCGACTTGTTGATCTTAGCTGCATTAGCCATTCTTTCAATCCTTTTTAATGAGAAACAAAACAAAAAACGCAATTTGAAATCTCGCCTCATATGAAAATATAAGGCGAGATTTCATTTTTAATTAAGCTGCACGAAAGCTGTACTCAGCATTCTTGCCTTCGTTGGCCTTGGCAAGTGTGCCCTTCTTAACCAACTTCACAAGACACTGATAAACCATGTTGGAAAAGTCCTTGGCTTCGCTCTTATATCCGGCCTCACGAGCAGCCACAACCAATTCCTCATGCTTCATCGCCTTGCCATGCTTCTGGACAATAGTTTCCAGAAGTTCTGGCAACTCAATCCTCTTAGGCTTGTCAGCCTTTACCTTTGCATCAGCCTTTGGTGGGCGACCACGCTTCTTCGGAGCCTCGGCAGCAACCTTTGCCTTTGCAGGACGGCCACGCTTCTTCGGAGCCTCGGCAACCTTTGCCTTTGCAGGACGGCCACGCTTCTTCGGAGCATCGGCAGCAACCTTTGCCTTTGGCGGGCGACCACGACGCTTCGGAGCCTCGGCAACCGCCTTCGCAGGACGGCCACGCTTTCCAACAACCTTCAGACCCAATTCGGCCTGAATTTCAGCGACCCGTTCCAAAAGACCGGCTCGCTCAAGCTCAAGTTCAGCACGATGCTTCGCACTTTCGGCTTGAGAATGATAGTTTTCCATAACACCACTCCACTTTTTTGTCCCAAATTTCATTGCAATTAGCCAAAGTTTGATTTGGGACAGACAACCAAACTTTAGCTTTCTACACCAGATATGGGCTTGTGCCCTCTAATATGATAGTACGAGAAATTTTCTCGGGTGTAAAGCCTACGGGACCAAAAAAATGTATTTGGGAGGAAAATTTGCGGTTTTACTACGTTAAATAGGGGAAATGTGCCCAAACCGGACACAGCCAAAAGGAGTTAAAAATGCTGGTTTTAAGCAGGAAGAAGGATGAAACAATCATCCTCAAAGGTCCAGACATGAACGACATCAAAATCACGGTTGTGCGAATCGACAACCGCAACAAAGTCCGAATCGGCATTGAAGCCGATAAAGAAGTCACGGTGCTTCGTTCAGAACTAAATGAAAGTAATGCTGATTCCAAGAAAGCACAAATTAGCTTGTGATTTCTTCAAGTTCAGATTCATTTTCAGATTCATTTTCATTTTCGTAGAGTCTAGTTTTGGCAACCAAAGTTTCCAAAACTAGACTACGAACTTTTTTGTATTCGGGTCCGTTCACACTCCAGAAAAATTGAGCAAAGTAAGCCACAGCCTCTGGCAAGTACGGACCCGCTGCATAAACTGCTTCCGCCCACTCTCGAACCACATCATCGGTCCAAGGGGTTTCCCATTGCTTACCCTTATACCCTGCGGGCTTTACTGGACATTCCCCCGCAGGCGTAAAAACATTTCGACCTGGGGTGGCAGGAACAAGCTGCTGGAATTGTGAAAGATTTTCTGTCGAACGAATAAAGAAAGCACTCGAAGCCTGTGGTGGGCTTAGGCTAGTCGGAGGCGAAACCTGCGAACGGTTTCGAGTCTCCACAGATGAAATTGTTGATTTGACATTAGAAAGCATTTGTTTGTGGTCAATGGTCAGACCAGATGACTTTACAGGGGCAGGGCCATCATTTTTGGCAGCAAAAAAATCATGACCACAATCACACTTGTGAGTACGGGGTCCATGTTCAGCATTACATTTCGGACAAGTCTTTTTGCCTCTAGGCATGGTATTATTCCTTTAATGAAGGGGGACTATCGCAAAAGCCTACTAATAGATTCTTCATTGTGAATACAACGAATAGCTTCAGCAAACATAGGAGTTGTGGGAATAAATTCAATTTGATCCCGCAACTCCGGGGACAAATTCTTTGGCCTAACCGTATCAGTTACGACAATTTTGACGCCTTTTTTCAAAAGTTTTTCAACATTTTGGTTGGCATTTGGGCCAACAAAAAGACCATGCGTAGCAAATACTCCTGCCACTTTACCGCCAGCAGCCTCAACAGATTCAACCCCCACAACATTTGTTCGCCCACTAGAAATCATATCATCAAAAATAAGACAATACTTATCTTTAACTTCACCCATAATGCCATGTGCATCAATATTTCGACCTTCATGAGTCTTATAAATTGCAGCCAACCCAATCTTAAGACCCAGCATTTCTTGTAATTTGTTTCGATCTTTACCAGCCCGTTTAACCCCACCTTCATCGGGTGATACTACAACAAGCTGATCCAGATCAACATCCCAATTATTGATATTTCGAGAAAGCCAATCAGCAACAATTGGTCGTGCCTCTAAATGATCAAGCATCATACGGAAACCAGATTGAAAAGCTGAAAGATTATGCGTATCCATTGTTAGAATACGATCTTCCTTTTGCAAAATACCTTCCAGCATTTCTGGAATGTATTTAGTATATACAGGCGCTCGTGATTCTGTTTTTCGATCTTGCCGCTGAAATGCAAGATAAGGACAAACCAATGTAATTCTTCGAGCCGAGGCGTCTCGAAGAGAGCCAGCAAAAAATGCAAGCTTTACAAATTTATCGCATACTGATTCTTTTTCACAAGAAAACAAAGATTCAATAATGAAAACATCACAACCACGAACATTTTCAGAAGAAAGCAAATACGGCTCACCATCGTCATGCAGTTCTTCTTTATGACCCGTTCTTCGCATTGCCAAATGAGAGCAAACTTGATCAGCATATTCTTGGCTACTGCCAAGGCCGAAAATCCGAAGATCGTTCATGGGGAAATTGCCTCTCATAAAAAGGATTATACCACAGACATTATCGGTGTAAAGTCATTTTCAGTCAAGAGTATAAATCATAAAATAATTTTCCCTGCAAGGATTTCCTCGTGAGAAATATAATGAATTCCAGAAAATCCCTCTTCTATTTTGGGCTCTTGATATTGTTTTTGATGATGCAATGCTACTTCTAACCATTGCTCATAAGTTCGTCCACGAGAATTAGTTTGAAATCTACGATGGGCATGTATCTCTGCCCCCTCATTTTGAAAAACAACGGCCACACATGGAGCGTCAAAACTATTGGCCAAAGAAATCCATCGTTTTCTTCCCTGAACACTTATGTTTAAACCACGGTCGGCTATAATTTTTTTATCCATTGCTAAAGCAGTACCAACCACATGATTTTCAATTGATTTATACAAAATTTTAAGGCTTTTATCGTATAAAGTATATTGATTGGCATGAATTAAATTTACAATATCGTCATCATTAACACAAATAAACCCATTGCGGGCAGCATTTTTAGCATAAGTAGACTTGCCCGAAGCCACTGGTCCAACTAAAACTTGTATCATCTTTATTTCCTCCACGACGAGAAAATATCAATTTCAAGACGCTCGATCAATATAAGATTTTTCTGGAATTTTCATTTTTTTGAGCAATTTCACAAACTCATCATGTGACATATTTTCTTCTTCAATAGATCGGTAAACTAATTCGGCATCCGAATCCGATAAGCCAAGCCAAGAAGCCAATGCAGCAGGAGGCAAACTTTGCCTACGAACAATCCAAGAAGCCGCTAAAATTAAATTATAGAGACTTGAATCAAACACAACATTGCAATTCACGCAATGGGTGAGGCCGTCATTTAGATAGCCATTTAAAGATTGCCCACAATTAGGACACACAGTAATCATTGCATATATTTATGCATCTAGAATAAAAAACCCCCGTAGAGCCTTGACTCTACGGGGGTTTCAAAAATCGCCTTATGTTTTATCGATCTTCAGAGAATTTCCGACAAACATCGGCACAATTTGTTTGTCCTGCAAGAATTGCCTTGGCCACAGCCAAACCAAAATCCAGAGTGTCGGTGTCCATTTGGAAAGTTTCATCCAAACACACACCGTCATTGTCAATAATCTTCACCAAGTAATCAATAAAATGCTCTTGGATTTTGGGACCACGCAAAGCCCTTTTTTCCGTAGGATCATCACCAGTGACCTTCTTGGTGGCACTAACAATATGTTTCTTTTTAGTGACCGCCTTTTTGGAATCACGTTCAGCCACGGTACGCTTTACTTTTGTATCAGCGTCATCCAACTTGGTCTTTGCAACCTTCAAAGCTTTTTTATCACCTTGATGAGTTGCGTCAGCCACCGATCCCGCAGCAATTTCTTGCTCTTCCAAAGCCGCAGCAACACGTTTTTGGTAACGTGCCCTCCGACGTTTCGCATCCTCTTCCGATTCGGCATTCGCAGCCTCACGGACTTCGGTACGAACGTCAATATCTTCAATATCCATCAAAGACTTGGCAGAATCTCGATCAATTCGATCTTCAATCAAATCTTTAAGGGTATCTTCATCCAAATTAGCAAGCAAGTTGTCAGTGTCACGAAGCCACTTAACATCCTTGTGCATAATTTCCATGATGGTTTCATCAGACGCCCCAGCTTTTCGTAACTCTTGACAAATAGCAATATCATGCCCTTCTGTCAAATTGGTGCGACAAGCATTTTCAGAATACGCCAATGCCAAAGCATCAGTATCATCTTTGGCAGAAAAAATCTGGCAAAGAACACAATCATAAACCTCATCGGCAGGGGCATAGTCGTACTCGTAATCCCCCTCATCATTTAACTTGGCAGAATTTGCATCCTTCACCAAAGTTTTATCATCACGCAATTTACTGACCGCTCGAAAACGACGTTCACCACCAACAAGTTGAGGACGAATGGTATTTTCTTCATCTTCAGCCCATCGGCAAATAAATGGAGCCATGAGTGTCCTGTCACGAATGTCGTTTCGCAACAATTCGGAGGCTCGTTTGTCCATCAAATCCGCTTGCCCTCTCTCGGTCAAAGAACGAGGATTGCTAAATGTATAATTTTTCTGATCCGTATCTGGTTCCTTGTCGGAAACAAAAATCAAATCAAAAGGAACCAAATAAAGGGCACCATGCAAATGCTTGATACCTTCCGGCAAATCGACCCCATGCGCACTCATAGCAAAACTCCATTCAAAAAAGAAACTAACGGGGGAAAATCAAAAATCGTATGCAGCGATATACCCCGGTCCCTTTTCCGCTGCAAAAGGCTTTCGACAACGAATCAAGTTGCCAGTTTCGTACTCTTTATCTCCAAAATTGTCAAGAGCGGCATCTTTACGCTTCAAGACTAAACCTTCCAATTTTGGATTTGGAAGAGATTCATTGAACCGATCAACAAAGTTTTCGGTCCAAGTTTGAGCCATCCAAATTCTAGGAGAAATTTGCAAAGCAATTCCTCCTGGCTCTAAAGTTTGTGGATCATGGCAAATCTGTCTGAGCATTTCAAGACGAACCATTTGATTGGGAGAACCAAACAAATATCGATCTACTTGAAGGACATCATACAAAATAATTTCTTTTCCCGCTCCAACTTGTTTGTTCATCAATTCTGAATCTATCAGATATTGAATCCCAGATTTCAAATTCAAGGCCGACAAAATTTCATCTTGGTAAGATTTATCCAAAATAAATTTGCTCAGGCTGTGCGGTTTTTGATAGCGACTATAACAAGTCACTTTCCCTTGAGGATTGATGTCAAGCACATTTCTTGTGCCATTGAATTTTCTTTGTATCGCCCATTTGCCCGTAGATTCATAGTAGGGCAAATCATTGGGGTGAATTTTACTTTTTGGACGGGGTGGGGCTTTCATCGACATCTGCATTCTCCCAATTTGCATATTCTACCACAGAATTTTGAGCCTGTAAACGACCCACACATTATACGGATTCCCTCAATTCTACTCTCAGATTCTTCTTTCCTCCACGCAAACCAATTTGGAATTACAGTTCATACACATGAGGTTTAAGGCATTCGCTCCGTCTGGCCTTCTGCCAGACCTGATGGAGTTGTGTGGAGGCGGACAATTGCAAATGTATTTCAAGAAAAAAGTTTTTGTAGGAGGTTTAGAACAATTTGCTTTTTTAATTTCATTCTGAATCTCTAAAAAATGACCAAATTTGATCTGTTCAAAAACCACATTTCTTTTATGAATAGCAGCTTGGTCTGGTCTGCGAACAAATTCTTTTTGAATAACATTTCTTGGAATAACCACAGAAGTAATAGACCAACCTTGAGATTTGTGCTTAATTACAACCAGTCCCACAGACAGAGCAATTGGCAAAAAATATTTTGTTGTGTGATATTGATTGGCTGTAACATCTTCTATATTTCTTTTTTCATTGAACACATGAACCATTTCATGAAGAAGATTGGGCAAAATATCAACTTGATCTAAATCAGCAAATTCTTGCCCAATCACAATTGCATGTTCTTCATGCAAAAATTTAATTGCATATTTTCTCTTAGGCAAAATCGAAAATTTTACACTTGGCAACTCACCTTTAAAAAGTCCCTGATTAAGAATCTGATAGGCATTCTGCATTTCTAAACAGAAGGCTTCGGCACTTGCGTTTCGCATTTTTTGTCTTCCGCAGTATTTTTTTTGGGGAGATTGCCTTCAAAAGCCACTTCTCCACAATTTCCACAAATAAGATTGCAACCATCAAATTTGTACCCACTCTGAATAGGAATGGGTTTTCGGCATTTACGACAAATTCTTGGCTTCATTTTTCCTTTTTGATTTTTCTCTTTGTATTTGATTATAGATTTCTTTTCTGTGTACAGGAATGCTCAGATCAGCCTCGACGCCGATTTTGACAGCATCACCCTTCACATCCACTACCGTTAAGACTGTTTTGTTTTTACCTTCCCCAATTACAACAGACTCACCTCTGCGTCTAGACAAAACCAACATAAGTTCATTCCTTTGAAAAAAATTTCTACAAACCCGTAGACCTGCATCCTACCACAAAATTTGCAAGATGGAAAGTCCAAAAAAAAGAACAATCGCCAAAAGACGATTGCTCTTAATTTATGTATATTCAAACTAAGTTTAGAACAAAGATTGAATGCAGACAGTAATCGCAGGTACATACGCACCACGACCAGCATAGCAAAGAACATTGATCTTTGGGCATCTTGGATAAAAATATCTCCAAGTAACTGTTGTGTAGTTTCCGTCAGACTTTTTGCATCTCATAAGAGGTTCCTCCATAAAGTGATTAATCGATATTATTTATCCGTGGAAGAAACATTTTTGGTTAAATTCATTTTGATTTCAAAATCTTGTCGTGTTTTTCGCAATAATTCTTTGTCTTTCTTATTCAAAAGACTTATTGTACCTTCGCCCTCATGATAAACCCAGCTAGACCCACATATGGCTTGTGAAAATCCATGTTTATTCATTCGTATGGCCAAATCTTGAGCTTCACAACCAGCCAAAGGAAACTCTCTAAACAATCCAATGTGTCTAAATAAATCTCTATGACACAAAGCACAATATAAAGGCAAGTATTGATTATCTACAAGTAAAAAATCTTTACACGCACCATCTCTCTTGTTAATTCCTTTTTCTTCAAAAACAGCTTTCAATGAATCACCTGGATTGTCTGTTCTTGGAGAAATCATTTTAACACCACTGCTTTTTAATTTTTGCATACTATTTCCCAAAGCAGCAAGCCACGTTGCCCCCTCCACCAAAACATCAGAATGCATAATGCAAACCCAAGGAATCCAATCATGTTTTGCATTTTGCAAAGCGCTATTGATAGCTGCACCAAAACCCATTCTTTGATCATGCCTCATGCAAACAACACCCGGTAATTTAGCTTCATTAATGGCAGCAATAAATGATTCATTTTCTGAACCGTCATCCACCAATGTAATCTGATATCGATTAGTAGAGACTGATTTGAAAATAGCATCAATCAAATTTGAAACAGAACTGTGTTTTCCATAAAAGGGAACAACAATTTCTACCGCCGACATTTTTCTTGGGTCTAATGTTGCAAAATTATTCATTTCAATCTCCGGGGCTTTCCAAACTTTACTCATTTTTTCTCCAACAGTATTTGATTTAATTTGTTTTCTAATTCTTGCGAAGACTTAATATGAAAGTATTCACATCCAAACTCTTTTTGTAAATTTGTCATTAAGCTTTCTGAGTGTCCGTCAAAACACAAAAAGAAGACTTTGTTTTTATGCCCTTTAAGTTCACTTAGCTTTAATGCCTTTTTATAACGAGAAGCAACATGTGTTTCTAGACGGTTGACAAAAATCAAAACAAATTTTTCAGCATCTTCTTGAGCATCTACAGCGGCAAAGGTTTCTTTCAATTTTTTAATCAGATCACTACCTTCTTCTTGATAGGTACTTATCTGATAAACACTCTCACCGTGAGTTTTAGGAAGATTCTCGAATCCTCCCACATAAACTCGACCAGATATACCCAATTTAGCAGCTATATTCATAAGTGGAATTTTAACCACTTCAGTAAGCCACCGTCCCTCAAAAACAACATTGTTTAAGTCAAAAATAACACCAACATAAATTTGTTTTTCCAAATCATCAAACATAATAATGCCTCAATACTTAACTATATAAGAGAACAAAAGGGCAAAAAATGAGCGAAAAAATGATTAATACCCGAAACATTAAAAACTATATTGAAGCACTGGACCACATGAAAAACTTCTTTACTAAGCTACTAGAAGAAGAACGTGCTAAGACAACAGAGCCTAGCGATGACAGAATGAAATTAACAGAATTAACTGATTTAAGAGCATTAGCCAGATCAGATAAATGGCCAGAGGCGGTGCCCAACAACTTGATTTCTGCTAATGAAAATCAAAGGTCTATGAGCATTCTAAACACAATAGATTCGCCCCTAAAAGGCAAAAAGTTTCTAGATTTTGGTTGCGGTGAAGGACAAACTGTAAAATTGGCTAAAGATATATTTGAAGCTGAAGCATATGGCTATGATATCAAAAATTACAATTGGAACAATGATTGCATCACCAGTGATATTGAAAAAATTTCAAACAATGCTCCGTATGATGTTATTATGTTATTTGATGTATTAGATCACTCTGATCAACCTGAAGAAATTCTCAAAAAATGCAAATCAATTCTTAATGAAGAAGGGAAAATTTATGTTCATTTTCATCCGTGGTTTTCTCGTAGTGGAACACATATTTATCGACAACTAAATAAAGCGTATTTGCATCTTGTGTTTAATGATGAAGAGTTAGGAACATTAGGAGTGATTCAAGAAAAAGTTCAAAGAATTAAAGATGTCCAAGACTATACAACTTGGATTAAAAACGCAGGACTAAGTGTGATTTCAGAAAATACTGTAACACAAGATATAGATTTTTTCTTTACTCAAAAACCTCCCATACTTCGTAGAATTAGAAAAAATTTTGAAGATCATGTATTTCCAATTCATTTACTAGAAATTCAATTTATTGATATGATTTTAGTTTAACGCCAAATATTTAAACATCAACCCTATTGCCAACAAAATTACAACAACTAAATTAGAATTCTGTTGTGCTTTTGGAGTGTCAATAGGAGCAGCACCAATATTTAACAAGCACAAAACTATAGCAGCACCAATCACAATATTGCCAATCATTTTACATCCTTATCCATGCAAGCTACCGTGAATTCCATTAATTACTGACTCAATCTGCAACAGAGCTTCTTTTAATTTGTCTGGCCTTACAATTTCTTTACTAAGATCACCATAATGATCTTCCAAACAGTTAAACAATAACTTTTTGATTGCTTCTTCGTCTGGTGCATAGGGCAACTTGCTAGAATGATACAATCCCTCCAAATGCTTTTCTTTGTCAGAAAACCATTGCCTCAAATCCTTTTCAGTAACATCTCCACGACGAATAGCTTTCATGTATTCTCGACTTCGTTGCAAATCAAGATCGCCGCCTTCAAGAATTTGTTCACACTCATCAGCAAGACGAGCAATATGATATGCAAACTTCAAATCAAAGCCATACTCTTCCACCATCTTTTGTCTTTTACTATTTTCACGATTTTTATTGGTCATCTTGTGCAATTGCTGATAAGCATACCCCTTAAAAGTATGGTAGCTCCTTTTGTTCAAGAAAATACGACGATTTTCCCGCACCATCTGACCAATGCGAGTAATGTGTAAAACACAAAAATCAGGAGTAAACAAAGAATCTATCATATTGGGATTGTTTTCCATGCAAAGCTGAAAGTAATCCACAATATTGTAAATGTTCAAGTCATACTCTCTACCTTTGCCTGCCAGGGCATCCGGGTCTTTCAAATGATGCTCTTGATAGTTCTTAAATCTGTTAGCACCGTTTTTAGCATCACCAAAGCCAAGAATTTCCCCCTTAAGATGAGGAAACAAATCATCTTTCCTTGGAATGGCAAAGCCGTACAAATCACAATCAGACGTATCCGAGGAAACGCCATAAGCGACTGAACCCATCATAGTCAAATAATGAATATTTTCACCCAACCATGCTGGTGGGTGGGCGATACCTTTATCGTATAATTCTTTTACAATGTTGCTCATTTTTGTCCTTCCAAAACAATTATAGCACACCAGTCTGAATCAGCAAGTTACCCGCAATCACAGCAACAATTCTACTGTGATTGCGGGTCGAATTAATTACTCGCCAAAAAGAACAGCGAAATTCCCTTTCATAAAAGATTTGATGTCTTTAGTCTTTCGATTAAGAACATGATCTTCAATTTCGCCACGAATAAAATTGTAGGTGCGAATTTTTGTTCCTCGTCCTCCAACTTTATCGCTATTGGCAAGCATAGCCATTCTACGATCAGCGTTATAACTTTCAGCTTTTGAATTTCTATAAAAATCATTGACTCTTTTAGTCAAGGTTTCTAAAGCAATTCTTTTGTTAGTTATTTGATCCCGTCCATTAATGAACACCTTTATCCCCGTAGGAATATGAGTTGCTCTGACTGCACTTGCAACTTTATTGCAATTTTGACCACCTGCTTTTTGCCGTCCAGTTTGACAAATAATTTCTAAATCTTGCTCTCGCAAAGATTCTTGGTTATCTTCAAAGACGTTCAAAACAGCAACGGTTACAATCGAAGTTTGCCTTCGATCATTACGTTCTGTAGGCGGAATTCTTTGAACAATATGCTTCCCACTTTCGTTTTTAAATGCATCCCAAACATGTGGTCCATTGATTTTGAAAACAATGCGACCTTTGGACTCACTTAAAACTGAGAGTGTAAATCCACGGGAAGAAGCATAACGCCGATAAGCGTCAGCTAGATCATGAGCGAATAATTTGGAATCAGTTCCGCCTTCTCCACCCTCGATCTGAAGAATTAAGTTTTTGGAGGGATTATCGTCAAAGACAGCCCCAAGGCTCCCTATTTACTTGGGAGTTGTTGGAATTGCTAAAGATACCTCCGATTTTTCTTACCCATTTTTATATCCTCCAAATAAAGAAATCAGACCATCAAAAATACAACCCTGGTGGCACAACATAGTAACCACCAGGGTTGTTTTTGTCAACAGAAATCATCACTCATTGTCGTTGTCAAGTTCGGTCAACCAGTAGTTGACACCCAAAAACGCTTCCCAATCCTTTACAACATGTTCTGTTCTAAACAAATTGGAAGTTGGCTTTTTTGGCTTCTTGAGCAACTTCATGCAAGCTTGCTCTGGGGTGCGATTGGCTTTCTTAAAATTGCAAGTAACACACGCCAAGACACAATTTTCCCAAGTGGTTAAACCACCTTGGGCTCGTGGCAAAACGTGGTCAATTGTCAACTCTTCAGAACCCGGCCTACAACCACAGTATTGGCAAGTATAGTTGTCTCGCTTGTACACAGTACGACGGCAGTAGTGTGCCTTCTTATTGTGTGTGTGATCGTACTTGCTTGCCAAAATAACAGTTGGAATACGGTAAATGGTCTTTGTGCCACGGATGAACTCTTCGCCCTCCTGTGGTCTTTGAGCCGACCAATCTTCCCATGTCATTGGCACAAAGCTGTTACAGTCTATGATTCGTGCCCGTTCTTCTTCTCTTTGGGAACAAACCTTAGTTAATGCATCTTCCAATGAAAGGATGTTAATCGGCCTCCACGACTTGTTGAGAACCAACACTTTCCTTGCAGCTAACGCCAACGACATAAAAACCTCCGTTTCCCCTGTTATACGAGACTATTTAGTGCCAGTAATGACACATTTATCCTAACCAACTAATCAACACTTGGGGAAGTGCTTCGACACATTATACGGTTTTTTGAAATTCTACTCTCAGATTGAACAACTACCACATTTATTTAGTAAGATGTCCAATTTTTTCATAGCTTCAATCATATTATACCACCAGATTCGACCTTGTAAAGTGCGAAAATCCAAGCACTTTCAATAGAGTTTCCTCTAAAAATTGTTCAATTCATTCATAAAATCTTCGTCAGCAAACGAATTGGAATTTTTGTTGGAATTTTTGTTGATAGTTTTCATTGTATAAACCATTAATTTTTTACGAAAAGCTTCATCTTCTTCTTCTTTTTTTTGTCTAGCTTTTTCTTTTTCTTTTTCATCTAAAATTTGCACCATAGACATTGAAAGCACCCTTACTGTCTCTGGAACCAACGTATATGTGATTCCACAACAAGTAGAGTGGCAAAATCTATCATCATATTTCCCATGTAAGTGGCATACTGCACGTTGGGCAACATGCTTTTTCTAAAAGCTGTTGATAATTGTACTTTTTGGAAGAATCAAAAGCTTTTATTTCAAAATTTGAATCATCCACATCCTTGTCCTTTGGTTGGCTCAAACGGCTCATAAATAGATCGCCATTTTTTAGACTTTTTTCGTACTTTTGTCAAGAGTCCGCAAAAATTTTTTCTTCTTTGATGGGATTTGCTAAAAGCACCGCTCGTATGTCAAACATTCGCAATTGCTTGTTTTTGAATACGGGGAAAACAAATTTGTCAAGTCTAATTTCCCCATCACACTCTTTTCCATTCACATTTTGCATAATTAATTTCCCACTCAGCTATAATTTCATCAACTGAAAAATCAATCTGCCATGTATCTAAAAATTTAATATTGATATCTTCTAAGTCAGCAAACCCTTGTAGTGTCCCACAACCATCATAAAGTCGCAATTTGCCATTAAAAGATTCTTGAAGATTTATTCGATTACGAAATTTATCAAAAACTTCAAATGCTTCTCCTGGTTGATCATATAGGGCAAAAAACATCACAATTTTCAAAGAAGAATTTGTTGATGGTATTTTACTAGCACATTCTTCTAAAAATCTAGAATAAAATTTCTCAGCACTACAAAAAGGAGAAGAAGAAGAAGAAGAAGGAAAAGGAGTTTTGACAAACCCTTCTGGAAATGTCAATTTTCCTTCAACAGATTGAGCAGAAAAAACCCATCTATGTTTTCTAGCAAATAAATCTAAATTCATAACTTGCCTCCTTCTCCAAAGCAAAAGAATGTACCTTTTTAAAGCAAGACTAATAGAGTGAGGCAAAGAAAATAAGGCCGGGGGTGGGCGATTAACCCAAGCGTCACCCCGACCTTTTTCTAATTTTGAAATTTAGGAAACAAAGGAGGATATTTCCCATCAACAAGCAAAACCTTGTTAATCTCTATTCCTGATTTAAAAACATGAAAAGTGTCATGAATTTTTGCTGCGGTTTGGGGAAGAAATGGAAGCAACAAATCAGCAATTAATTGCAACCAAAAAACCAAATCTTTCAAAAGACATTCGCACTTATCAGGATCGATTTTGAATAAAGCCCAAGGCTTTTCATCTTCAATAATTTTATTCAAATTTTTAACAAGCGTCCAAATTTTTTCAAGACAAAGTTTGTACTCAAAATTTTCAATATGTTTTGTTTGATTGTTTAAAGAGTCTGCCCTTGTTATTGGCTGATTCACAGAACCTGCTGGTTGGGGGCGAATAGCTTTGACTAGGCTAGGGTGGATGGGAAGGTCTGCGGTTAAATGCCCATTAAAATATTTTTCAATTAAGGAAACTACTCGTCCCACAAGATTGCCCAATTCATTTGCTAAATCCGAATTGTAAACTCGTTCAAAATGTTCCAGGCTATATTCTGAATCTTTATCAAATGAACACTTTGACAAAAAATAATATCGGTAAGCATCCGATCCATATTTTTCAATTAAGTCTACAGGACTGATATATGTGCCACTTTTACTCACTTTATTCAAAACATCGTTTTCTTTCTGGTAGATGAATCCGTGAGCAAAAACCTTATGAGGAAAATTGATTTTCACCTTAGCCAAAGGCGAAGCATTGTAAGCCAAAATCATTGCAGGCAGAATAATACAATGAAATCTAGTTATATCTTTTCCTATGATGTGTGTTATATTTGACTGCTGCCAAAATTTATCAAATTTTTCCCAATCTGTTCCAAACCCTGCTTGAGTAAGATAATTCAACAAAGCATCGAACCAAACGTATATGACTTGTTTTTCGTCCCAAGGAATGGGAATCCCCCATCCTTGATTTTTCCGACTAATGGAAATGTCTTGTAGCCCATTTTTGAAAATTTCATTTATTTCATGAAGACGTTCAACAGGTTCAACAACAAAAAGTTCTGCGGTCAAAAATTTTTCAAATGCTGACAATTTAAAAAAGTAATTTTCTTCTTCTTTTTCTACAAGAGATTGTGGATGATTGAGACAAATACCGTCCGACTTAAACTCTTCGCAACCTTCACAATAGATGCCTTTAAAGGGTTTCTTGTAAATAAAACCTGCTTCGTTCAAAACAGAAATAAAATGTTGAACGCCAATCTTATGACGCTCTTCACTTGTTTGGATAAAATCATTATAAGAAATATCTAATTGATCCCAAACTTTTTTGAAACCTTCAGCCAAATTATTGACATATTCTTGAACAGGAATACCTAATTCATTTGCCTTCTTTATGACTTTAGCTGTATTTTCATCATTACCACCGACAAAACACACAGACTCTCCCTTAGATCGCCAATGTCGAGCAAGAACATCAGCCCCAATTTTTTCAAAAGCAGTGCCTATATGTGGCAAAGCATTGGGATAATCAATTGCTGTTGTGATATATTTCATTATTGTCTAAAATAGAAAAAAAGTTTTTAGCGTCATTGACCGTATCTGGAGCTTTTGAAAACTGCATGTCACCAAAGAAACTTTGAATAATTTCTTTTGCCTCCAAAACAATTTGTTCTATTATCTCTTTTCTAGGCTTTTCCGGTTTGATTGCATTAAAAGGTGCTATAGAAACATAGCACATTTGTAAAAGACCTTCTGTTTTTACTGAAGCCAAAAAATGTATAGCTTTCTCTGGATTGATAAATCCAGAGGTATATTGTTCCATCCCAGGACGAGCAAAATTTAGTTCATCTGGAAGTTTGATCCACCCTTCAACTTCTTGTTTGCAATAAACAGAAATTGACTTCATGTTTTTCTTTCAAATATGCTTAATTAGAAATGGCTTGTTTTCACCACGATTACATCTATCACCGCATTGCTTATGTCCTGGCAAATGTGTGATATCAAAAGGGGCTTTATCCCCATTATTGTAAAGTCGTTCGTCCTGAGTAACGTACAAAACAGCATCTGCTGAATATGGCATCCAATCTTGTGGAGGGTATAAACCTATTCCACCATATCCCATTGGATAAAGCCCTGTTTTAGCCGCTGTTCGCCTTTCTTCATTAATCAGGTAATTTTTAAATCCAAGGAATTGCATGCCTTATTTAGTAGGCAAGTAACAAAATAAAAGGCACCCATTTAGATGCCTTTTATTTTGTTTTTGAATTTAGGCTTCAGCCCGCAATTCAGCTTCTGCTTCCAGCCAAAAATTTGAACCATCGCCTTCAGGATAACCAGCTTGTTCCCACTTGTAATAGGCTCTTTCACGAATTTTTTCACAACAAATTTGAGTTTCAGTTGTGATTTCGCTTTCGCATGTTGCGCTCAGTTGCGCCCTTTTTTCAGTCACTCTCGCATTGCAAGGCTTGCATTCGGTCTTCGACATATCTTTACTCCTAGAAAAAAAAGGCCAGTTCATAAATTATACCACTAACAAGGTGTTGTGTAAAGTCTATCCCTAGAACTATAACCCAAATCTTTTTCTTGTCAAGTCTTCATCAAAAAACTTTTCCCAATCTTTAATTAGAAAAAAACAATCGGGCGAATTAGGGGCCATCATCCATCCGTTTTTCACAAGAAAAGCTGCTAAATCTGTATTGTTTACGCATTCCATATAAGTGGCTTCCCAAGGATTTATCTCATGAGCTTTTGTCAAAAAAGAAGAAAAAATTCCTTGCCCTCTTTTATCTTCAATAACCTCTACAGCAGCAATATCCAAACAAACCTGCAATTTGTTTGCTGTTAAAACATGCCTTCCTTTACGAATATAAACCTTCATATTGTCATCTTCAAACCATTTGGGTTGACAATATAAAGTATTTTTGTTTTTTTCGATAAAATCTTCAAGTTGATCTATTACAGCCATTGACTCACCATTAAACCTCTTTCAGCAGCCCATTTTTGCATAATACGGGCTGCAACAGGACTTAATTTAAAATTCATTTTGCCACGAGCCTGTCCGATTTGTTTTTGTGCAACCAACACTTCTATAGTTGCCAATCTTTCATCATCACATTTCAAAGAATAAATAGCATTTGATCCCTTGGCGCATGATCTTGCATAACTAGCCACACAATGCTTCATAGCCTTACCTTCGATACGCAAAGCTTCAGAATTTGTAAGTTCTCGAATTGTGTAATACTTTCTATTTGCTCCCTGACCCTCTGTATAGCTTGCTCCATAAATACCGCAAGACAACCATTCTACAGGATCATTCTTACTGATTTTTGCTGTATCTTTATGCCACTTATCCACTTGCTCCAACAAAACATCGGGAGTCCGACCTTTCATGCAGAATCCGGGTTGAGGCGGACCCAAACCACGTTCAACTATTCGTCCATTTCTAATGACATCAGGAAGTGGTACAAATCGTTGATTGTGAATATAATCAACAATTGGCCCAACGTGGATTGTATCCAACATTGCATTCTTTGCAAACCATGCAATTACAGTAGACCAAAATTCTTCATGATTAAATTCTCTTCCAAGTCGAGTGCCGTTTATGGCCCCACATAATCTTTGACTTCCTCCCATAGCTATGATCTGCCCGAATCTCAACGCTTGAGAAATAGTGTAGTCATTGGGCGCTTGCATAAAATAATGAGCAATTTTCTTAGTGACTTCAATTGGCAAATGATTGGCTGTACGGATGTTCTGACCTGTCCCCAAATGAATAAACCATTCTTGATATGTTTTCGTCATACCGCCAGCCGCAAACCATGCTGCATCCATAAATAAAGGAATTTCATATTTGGCAAAAAGATGTCGAGCCAAACGAGAAAAATATCGAAGAGGATTGTAAGAATTGCAAACAAAATCTTCTGGGCGTCTTATCCAATGAGCAGAATGATGTGCCAAATTTTTCAAGCCAAATATAAAACTATTGTTTTTGTCTTTGCCAAAATAAGGAATTGCGAATCGCCCTCCCTCAAGCAATTTGCTCTTTTCGCAAACTCGAAACAAACGCTCTAGATTATCGAGTTGTCTTTCGCCACGGAAAGCTTCATAAATTGTAGATGCTAAAGAATTAGGATCATAGAAGTTAGAAAGTACAGCTTTGCCCTTTTTGGCTTCTTCTACTATCTGCCAGAATTTTCCTCCCCTATCTTTCTTTTTGGCCAGAAACTGATCCGCAGCCTGGGATTTTTCCAAAGCCTTTTGTTTGGCAATCAATTTTTCATTGCGATAAGTTTTAGACATGATTAAAGATGTGCATCTTCAAAAAATTTATTCAAATCAACATCTGTTTCACTGTTCCCTTTTGCAATTTGCATTGAATTAATGATGCGTTTTTTGCCACTATCAGCAACAACTTCTGCTTTGTGTTGAACACCCCATTGATTTGAATTGTTGATGATCAAAATATAAGAATGACCTTTCTGAAAATCAGGCAATTTGACAACATCAAGTGGTGGATCGCAAATGTATATGCTCGAACGCACTTCTGAAGGTTCGTACCCCAAAATTAAAATATTTTCATCTGGTCCACCGTCTTTATGAAATTTTGTTGTCAACTGTTGATCGAACCTATTCAACCAAGTGAAATAAAAAGGTTCAAATTTACAAAATTCTTCTTTTATTTTAATCATTTCTCGCCTCAAAGCAAGAGAATCTACAACCCCCATATCGATCAAATAAAACCCTGGATTGGTGCTGTCGTGTCGCCAAACTTGATTAAATATTTTTTGATACATAAAAAACGACCCCTGCTAAAATAGCAACAACAGAAAGGATTGAATCTAATCTCATAAATTTGGCTGTTTTGGGCAAGAAAAGTGTCACAAATGATTGACACAAAATAAAAATGCACACAACTTGCCACAATGGGACAAACAATCCATATATTGTCCACCCCACATAAAAAAAGCTAGATACTGAGATACAAAGTAAAGAGCTTCTATCTTCAGGATGCATCTTGTCCAAAGTTGCTCTGGAGCCGTTTTTGTTCACCTCTTGATATATTAAGCAAAGTGACTCTGCGTGGTAAATTTTGAATATTTCTAAAGTCAAAAACCACACTGCTCCAATAAACATAAACATATTACAACTCCATTGTGTCTAACTCGGCCAAACACTGAAACTTAGTCTTTCCAGCCACAAGAGATTTTGTCTGATGATAGTGACCAAAAATCCATAACGATGGTTGATGAACCTCAAACATTGCTTGAAGAATTTGAGCGGTTCGAGAACTACCCTGAATTTGATTCGCCAAATTCTCGTTTGCAAAAAATGGAACAATGCTTAATGGACAACCATGCGACATCACAAGGTCTGGCTTCTCTTTCTCAAACAACTCCAAAGCAGCATAGCACTCGACCATGCCCAATTCTTCTTCTTTCCACCAATTTTTCTTGTCCAACACAGAATGTCCAAGATGATTTTGTCGTCGAAGAGGGAATTCAATTCGACCTTTTTGATCGATACTCTTCTCGCCTCGAATAAAGAAAAAATCAATGCCGTCTACTATGGTTCGCCCAAAATCCCCAAGGTAATGAGGGACTTGATAAATCAAATCATAATTGTCGTGATTGCCTCCAATAATCTTGTGGAGGTCAGGATTCAGTCCATTTAGACTTGTATATACAAATCCAAAATCACCCAACTGTACAGAGGATGACATCTTCCGAACCTTATTCCGGTATCGGCTATAATGCCCATGAACGTCGCCTATAATCCTCATACTCCATTATACGGAAAAGACCTATTTTACTCTCAGAAGGGCTTTTCTAAGCCTTTGTGGGCTTCCAGGGAGAGAAAATACTACGAGGTTCAGCTTTCTTTTTGGGAATGCTAGAAAATTCTGCATCCTCTCCCGATTTAATGTTAACCGAAATTTCAAGTTTTTGTTTTCTCTTTTTACCCTCTGTTGGGGCAAACGGCACTTTCAAAATTATTGAATTATCTACCTCATATCCTAATTCTCGAACATGCTCAATACAAATATGAACTATTTCATCTTCCGTAAGAGTAACTGCGGCAGGACGTTTCCCCCTAGCCTTTCGCACTCTAATCATTGCAAATTCTCCACATTCAAATAGTTTTCATGGGGCACAAACAACAATGTATAGGTTCGATGCCGAATGTTGAGTTTCTTAAAGTCTTCTGGAATCCAGTTGGGATCAGCCTTGGTCTTTTTACTCCACTCTTGCATATAATTTATGATTTTGTGGCTACACACATAATCGTTTGTAAAATCAGTTGTTTCTGATCTAAACTCATTTTTGTAGTGAACATACAACATTTCCAAAATATCATTGTTAAATGAAGAATTAAAGATTGCTACAATTTGATTTTCAATAAGAGACTCAACTGAATCAGAAATTTCCCCCTTACAACATATTTTTAAATTGTCAAAAATATTAGGTAAAGGAGGAATCAAAATTTCATTATGGCTATTGACAAAACAAATATAAGTAGTGCGTACAAAAAATTGTTTTCCGCCGTTACATTGTTCATATCTTATCAGCAATCTTATTTTGGGCAAACTTACAAAGAAATTTTGAGTTTGGATTAAACCACGAGCAGGCAGATCAAAAAACAAATTTCTACGAGAAGGTGGCAACTCCAAAAGAG
>ERZ1066133.82-NODE-82-length-51354-cov-6.761145_pt1 | contig 51354 bp, 35 predicted proteins | sample MGYA00382780_ERZ1066133 | MGnify/ENA primary metagenome ERZ1066133 (study PRJEB33369, sample SAMEA5778363) | biofilm metagenome | biome: Industrial cooling water; feature: Water cooling tower basin; material: Biofilm | place: United Arab Emirates | collected... | reverse complement strand
AAATAATGCTTTAGCAATATCTGGTGCAAATGTGGGCGTGCGCCATTGATCATTCACTACTTTAATGGTGTTACCAGCTTTCAACTGTGCAGCAACCCACTGAATAAATGAACCTCTTGAACCGGGTAATTGAGGTCCGTAAATAAATACTGGCCGAACAATGGTTGATAAACCTACACGCTCCTTCACATACAATTCAGCTGCCTGTTTAGTAACACCGTAGTAGTTTAAAGGATGATAATTGGCTTGTTCACTATGCGGTCCATCATCTCCAAGCACAAAATCGGATGATATGTAAATAAAATGAGCAGAAGGATTGGTCTTTTCTACCAAAAAGCGAGTCGTTTCTACATTTTGCAGCCACGCTTCCCTAGGAAATTGAGCACAAACATCGGGTTTACTCATTGCAGCATTATGGATGACCACATCGGGTTGAAAATCTCGAAAATAGTGGTCAACTTGTTCAAAATTGGCCAAATCGAGCTGCGTTTGAAACGGCTTATTTTCATTCATAAACGAAACATTTCTTGCAACACCTTGTATTTCAACACCTTTTGCAAGAAAATAATCGAAAACAAATCGCCCTAAGAACCCAGTCGAACCCGTTAATAAAATCTTCATATTCCAAATATCTATAAACAAGTAGCTTCAACCTGCATCTAAAGAGTTATTTTTGGGTGCATAGCATTATATTTGTGTACAAGATACACATTACCCCAATCGATGATAATTAACGAATTATGCAAGATGTTTCAAAAATTGCGGTACTAACATCCGGTGGCGATTCCCCCGGTATGAATGCTGCAATTCGTGCAGTTGTTAGAACTGCCCTATACCATAAATTAGAAGTTTTCGGTGTTTATAGAGGCTACCAAGGAATGGTTGAAGATGATATTCAGGCTATGGATTCCAAATCGGTAGCCAACATCATACAACGAGGTGGCACCATCCTAAAAACTGCTAGAAGCAAAGATTTTTTAACGCCAGAAGGTAGAAAGCGCGCATATGATAACCTTAAAAAGCGTGGTATCAATGGTTTGGTAGTTATTGGTGGCGATGGATCTTTTAGAGGTGCACGTACATTTAGCGCAGAATTTGACATTCCTTGTGTGGGTTTGCCAGGAACCATTGATAAAGATATTGGTGGAACTGACCTTACAATAGGATTTGATACTGCGGTGAACACTGCTGTAGATGCAATCGACAAAATAAGAGATACCATGGATGCCCATGACCGTGTATTTGTTGTGGAAGTAATGGGACGAGACGCTGGGTATATTGCATTGTACAGCGGTATTGCAACTGGAGCTGAAAACATATTAATTCCGGAAACCAAAACAGATGTGGCGTCTGCGGGAAGAATGTTGACTGAGAAGGAAAAGCGTAAGAAATTAGTGAACCTCATAGTTGTTGCAGAAGGCGACGATTTTGGTGGAGGGAATTATGTTGGAGATTACCTAAAGAAGCATTTGCCTAATGCAGATGTGCGTGTTTGTATTTTAGGCCATATTCAACGAGGCGGTTCACCCAGTTGTATGGATCGTTTAATCGCTTCAAGAATGGGCTACCATGCTGTAGAATGCTTACTTGAAAAGAAATACAATGTTATGGTTGGAGTTATTAATAACCGTATGCATTATACCCCACTTGAGGATGCAGTAAAAGCAAAACAAAAGTTGAATTCAGACTGGTTGAAGATTACAAGAATCCTCGCCTCTTAAATTGATAAAATGGTTATGAGAAAAAACGTAGAAAAATACCTGCACCGTAATATGGATAAAAAAGCAGGAATAGATCATATTATGCATAAAACGAAAATTGTTGCAACGGTTGGCCCGGCTTGCGACACCCCCGAAAAAATCTTAGAACTTGTTAAAGCTGGCGTAAATGTATTTCGCTTGAACTTTTCTCATGGGTCTCATGAAGATAAAGCTAGAGTCATCGATATTATTCGTCATATTAATTCTACTGAACCTTATAACATTTCAATTTTAGCCGATTTACAAGGTCCAAAATTGCGTGTAGGAGAAATAGAAAACAACGCTTTACCCGTTAAAACGGGCGATATCTTAACCTTCACCAACGATAAATGCGTAGGAACTCTTGAACGTATTTATGTATCATATCCAAATTTAGCAGGTGATGTTAAAATTGGTAATACCATTATGATTGATGATGGTAAAATTGAAGTGAAAGTGGTTGATATTACCAAAGAACGCGACGTGAAAGTTCAGGTTGTACTGGGTGGTATCCTCTCCTCTAAAAAAGGAATTAACCTTCCTGATACAAAAATCTCACTTCCTGCACTTACAGAAAAAGACTTGGAAGACCTTGAGTTCATTATTGACCAAAACCTCGATTGGGTTGCTTTAAGTTTTGTGCGCAGTGTAAAAGATATTATTATTCTTCGCAACAAGCTGGATGAACGCAAAAGCAAGACTAAGATCATTGCTAAAATTGAAAAGCCAGAAGCCCTTGTAAATATTCGTGATATTATTGTTGAAAGCGATGGTATTATGATTGCACGCGGCGACCTAGGTGTTGAGTTACCTGTTGAACAAGTGCCATTGATTCAAAAAGAAATTATTCGCAAATGTATTCACCGTGCTAAGCCAGTTATTGTGGCAACTCAAATGATGGAGAGCATGATTGATAGAACAAAGCCTAACAGAAGTGAAATTACTGACGTAGCTAATGCGGTTCTTGAAGGTGCAGATGCGGTTATGTTGAGTGGTGAAACTGCAACCGGACAACACCCTGCATTGGTTGTAGAAACCATGCGTAAAATCATTGTTCAGGTAGAACACACACAATATCGTTATAACAGAGAGGAAGATTTAAAACCACAACCACACTCTCCTTCGTTTTTAAGTGATGCCGTTTGTTACAACGCTTGTAAAATTGCGCGCGATGTAGATGCGCATGCTTTAATGGGTATGACCCAAAGTGGATACACCGCTTTCATGCTCAGCAGTTATAGACCTGAGTCGCCGTTGTTCATTTTTACCAAAGAAAGATCATTGGTGAACCAATTAAGTCTTAGCTGGGGTGTTCGCGCTTTTTATTACGCCGAAGAAGAAAGTGTAGATGATATGTTCGATGATCAAATTGAAATTTTAAAGGAACGTGGATTTTTAAATACAGGCGATATAGCGGTGCATACTGGAAGTACGCCTGTTAAACTTCATTTGCCTACAAACATGATCAAGATTACAAAAGTTGAGTAACAACAATATTTCAATGATACTATTCAAGCCGCATCTGTAGATGTGGCTTTTTTGTTATAAATGCCTCATAAAAAAATCAGCTAAGGCTGGTGGTATTTTTTTACTTTTAAGACAAAATCGCACCATATGAAATATAGGCTCAGTTGCACAATACTGATTCTCTTAGTAAGCAGCTTTCTTACAATTGCACAGAATGCAGACTCCACTTGGTTTGTAAATAATTACACAAAAAAAGAAGTATACATTACCATGCGTGATGGCGTTCGTTTATTTACCTCTATTTATGAACCCAAAAACGCTTCAGAGAAAAGTCCAATTTTAATGACAAGAACCCCCTACTCTTGTGCACCTTATGGAGAGCAAAAGTTCAGGGCTTATTGGAATAATCATTACATCAACTACGCTAAAGAAAACTACATTTTTGTTACGCAAGATGTAAGAGGAAGATGGATGAGTGAAGGACAATTTGTTGATGTTCGTCCATTTAATACCAACAAAAAAGGAAATGATATTGATGAAGCATCCGATACTTACGACACGATTGATTGGTTGGTTAAAAATTTGAATAACAACAATGGTCATGTAGGTGTTTTTGGCATTTCTTATCCAGGGTTTTATTCAACTATGGCTGCTTTAAGCAACCACCCTGCTTTAAAAGCGGTTAGTCCACAAGCGCCCGTAACCGACTGGTTCATGGGCGACGATTTTCACCACAATGGAGCATTCATGCTTATGGATGGATTTGCATTTTACAGCAGTTTTGGCAAGCCTCGTCCAAAACCTACCACTGTTGGTCCAACAGGTTTTAATTTCCCTACACGCGATAACTATGAATTTTACTTACGTACTGGTGCATTGAAAAACTTCTCCAAACTCATGGGTGATAGTATTGCATTTTGGAAAGATGTGTATGCACATCCCAATTACGACGATTGGTGGAAAGCGCGCAACCCAAGAAATTTTGTAACCAATGTTCAACCTGCGATTATGGTTGTGGGTGGATTATTTGATGCTGAAGATTGTTTTGGTGCTTGGGAATTGTATAAAGCCATTGAAAACAAGAGCAAGAAAACAGATAATAGAATTGTGATGGGGCCTTGGTACCACGGACAATGGGCGCGCGGCGATGGCGACCGATTAGGCAGGGTTCGATTTGGAAGTAATACCAGCGAATGGTATGCAAAAAATATGGAGTTCCCTTTCTTCCAATATCACTTAAAAGGAAAAGGATCTGTGGATAGCATTGCAGAAGCCAATGTATTTTTTACGGGTGCAAATGAATGGAGAAAGTTTCCATCTTGGCCTGCAAAAGAAGTAAAACCTACCCCACTCTATATTCGTCCAAATGGTACACTCAGCTTCAGTCCAATTAGTACCAGAGAAATTAGCTTCACTGAATATACCAGCGATCCTGCTAAGCCAGTTCCATATGCTGAAGGAGTTCATACAAGAAGAACCAGAGAATATATGACAGACGATCAGCGTTTTGCAGCAAGACGTCCAGATGTAGTTGTTTTCCAAACCGAAATATTAGAGAATGATGTAACAGTAGGTGGTGAATTGTTTGCAGATTTAATGGTAAGTATGAGCGGAACAGATGCCGATTTTGTTGTAAAGCTGATAGATGTATTTCCAGATGATTTCACTTATGGACGAGATGATAATTACATTATGAACGGCTATCAAATGTTGGTTCGTGGTGAAGTGATGCGTGGAAAATTTAGAAACAGTTTTGAAAAGCCAGAGCCATTCGTTCCAAACAAACCAACAAAAGTTCGCTTCCAATTACCCGATGTTGCACATACCTTTAAAAAAGGTCATAGAATAATGGTACAAATTCAGAGCAGTTGGTTTCCTTTAGTTGATAGAAATCCACAGCAATTCCTAAATATTTACGAAGCCAATGATAGCGATTTCAAAAAGGCACAAATAAGAATTTATCATCATCAATCTTCCATTCAATTACCTATTCTCAAATAATACCACATATGCTTACACAACGATTGCGCAATTACGTATGGCTAATTTTTTTATTCAGCTATGTGCATGCCCAAGACATACATATTATTCCTGAACCAGTTACCCTAGTTGCAAAAACGGGAAAATTCAACCTGAACAGCAGCACGCAAATTGTGTTAGCAGGTGGAGGCAATGAAGCCAATGCCGCATTTTTAAATCAATATTTAAAACAAGTATATGGCTTTCAACTACCCATTCAAAAGAAGCAAGGAGCATGGAAGAATGTAGTTGTTTTAAACTACGATAAAATGGAAGGCAATACTGATCCTGCTGCATATAGAATGGAAGTAGATGCCGACAAAGTGTATATTGGAGGTCATGGTAATAGTGGTGTATTTTATGCTATCCAAACACTCATTCAGTTATTGCCCGTTGAAAAAAAATCAACTTTAGAAATTCCTGCGGTGGAAGTTATGGACTATCCACGCTTTGCTTACAGAGGCATGCATTTGGATGTAGGGCGACATATGTTTCCGGTTGAATTCATCAAGAAGTATATAGATTATATTGCCTTACACAAAATGAACACCTTCCATTGGCATTTAACAGAAGACCAAGGATGGCGTATTGAAATCAAAAAATATCCCAAACTAACATCGGTGGGCGGTTATAGAAACGGAACCATTGTTGGCAGATATCCGGGTACACACAATAACGGAGAACGATATGGTGGATTTTATACCCAACAAGAAATTAAAGATGTGGTGGCGTATGCTGCCAAGCGACACATAACTGTTATTCCAGAAATAGAATTACCCGGACATTCATCTGCAGCAATTGCAGCCTATCCTGAGCTTAGTTGCTTTCCACAAGAAGACACCAAAAGAGCCAAAAGATCTCCTTGGCATGGCGATACAACTGGCAAACATGTGCAACAAACTTGGGGTGTTTTTGAAGATGTGTTTTGTCCAACGGAATATACATTCAAATTCATAGAGAATGTATTGGATGAGGTAATGGCATTATTTCCAAGTGAGTATATCCATATTGGCGGGGATGAATGTCCAAAAGAAAGTTGGAAACGCTCAGCATTTTGTCAGCAGCTCATGAAAGAAAAAGGATTGAAAGATGAGCATGAACTACAGAGCTACTTTATACAAAGAGTTGAAAAATACATCAACTCAAAAGGCAGAAAAATTATTGGCTGGGATGAAATTTTAGAGGGCGGCCTAGCACCCAACGCAACTGTTATGAGTTGGCGTGGAGAAAAAGGGGGTATTGCTGCTGCCAAAGAAAATCACCAAGTTATTATGACCCCGGGAGGATGGTGTTATTTCGATCATAGCCAGAAAAAAAATGAGGATTCCGTTACCATAGGCGGGTACACCACAGTTCAAAAAGTGTACAGCTACGAACCAATTCCTAAAGAATTGGAAGGCGATCAAGCAAAATGGGTCTTAGGTGCACAAGGAAATGTATGGACGGAGTACATGACCAATATAAGAAAAGTAGAATACCAGATCTTTCCTAGAATGTCGGCCTTAAGTGAAGTCCTGTGGAGTCCGAAAGAAAAAAGAAACCTTCCTTGGTTCGAGCAACGACTTCTTCAACAATTCAAGCGCTACGATTTATGGGGAGCCAACTACAGCAAAGCTTTTTTTGAGCCAGAAAAACCCTAAAATACCGCAGATTACCGCAAAATATTTTATTTTTACTGCAAATAACCGCAAATGCCACATTCTAAATTACACGTCAACTATCTAGACAGTTTCGAAAAGATTCCAGTGAAGATTTTTGATACCCCTCTTGCTGGTTCATCATTTGTTGCGCAGGAAGTAGCGCATTTAATAAGAGAAAAGCAGAAAAAAGGGGAAGACTGTGTTTTAGGGTTGGCAACCGGCTCCACCCCTATTAGTTTTTACAACGAATTAGTGCGTTTGCACAAAGAGGAAGGATTGAGTTTCAAAAATGTAATTGCATTCAACCTCGACGAATATTATCCAATTGAAAAAGACGCATTGCAAAGCTATTGGAGCTTCATGCACCATTATCTTTTCAACCACATTGATATTGATCCAGCCAATATTCATATACCAAATGGACAATTAGCGAAAGAAGACATCAAAAAGCATTGTCAGAAGTACGAGCAGCTAATTGAAGCCGTAGGTGGCATTGATTTGCAAATATTAGGTATTGGTAATAACGGACATATTGGCTTTAACGAACCTGGCTCCAGCATCTTTTCAAAAACACGTTTGGTTACCTTAGATAACAGCACCCGCATTGCCAATTCGCGCGACTTTCAGAACATTTCTGAAGTACCACGCCTAGCCATTACCATGGGCATTAGCACCATTTTAAAAGCCAAGAAAGTGATTTTGATGGCTTGGGGAATGAAAGCACCTATTATAGCCAGATCTGTTGAAGGAACTGTGACAGAACAAGTGCCTGCCAGCATTTTGCAGCAACACAACGATTGCACATTTGTAATTGATGAAGTGGCAGCTACTGAATTAACCCGCAACAAATCGCCTTGGCTCACAGGTGAAGTAGAGTGGACAGACAAAGTCATAAAAAAAGCAGTGGTACACATGGCTTTAAAATTGAATAAGCCGGTACTCAGTTTAACTGCCCACGATTACAATGAAAACGGTTTAGGTGACCTATTGGTTGAAAAAGGAGAAGCCTATGAAATTAACCTACAGGTATTCTACATGTTACGCGACAGCTTAACTGGATGGCCTGGAGGTAAACCCAATGCTGTTATTCCAGCTCATCCAGAGAGAAGCACCCCCTATCCCAAAAAGTGTATCATCTTCTCCCCTCACCCAGATGATGATATCATTAGCATGGGCGGCACTTTTCAGCGTTTACACGATCAGGGGCATGAAGTGCATGTAGCTTATCAAACCAGCGGCAATATTGCTGTGACCGATGAGTTTGTAACTCGCTTTTTAGACTTTGCTGTTGGATTTGAAGATATGTTTGGCATTAACAACGAAGTATCCAAAGAGATTTTGCATAAAGCTGCCAGCTTTTTGGAGAAGAAGAAAAAGAACCAGGTAGATACCCCAGAGATTAGAGCTATTAAAGGATTAATTCGCAGATGCGAAGCCAAAGCCACTTGCAGGTATGTTGGATTAACAGACGACCGTTGTCATTTTATGAACCTTCCTTTTTACGAGACAGGTGCTATCAAGAAAAATCCAATGGGTGAAGAAGATGTGCAAATAACCATGAACTTATTGAACGAAATACAACCCCATCAAATTTATTGTGCTGGCGATTTAGCCGATCCGCATGGTACACATAAAGTATGTTTAGATGTTGTATTTGAAAGCATGCGCCGATTAAAAGCATCTGGAGCCAAATGGGTGAACGATTGTTATGTTTGGATGTACAAAGGCGCATGGCAGGAATGGGATATTGCTGAAATTGAAATGGCCATACCTATGAGTCCAGACCAAGTGATGCAAAAGCGATTTGGCATTTTCATTCACCAAAGTCAGAAAGACATGGTACCATTCCAGGGTACAGACAGCAGAGAGTTTTGGCAGCGAGCCGAGGAGCGTAATGCCAATACTGCCAATTTATACGCGGCATTAGGCTTAACCAAGTATGCTGCAATGGAGGCATTTGTACGCTGGCATTTTTAATTTTTTTGGCCATAGATTTCAGATTTTAATGATCTGCGCCTATATTTGCAGCCCGATTACGGGAACGGCCTCGTAGCTCAACTGAATAGAGCATCTGACTACGGATCAGAAGGTTTCAGGTTTGAATCCTGACGAGGTCACAAAGCCCCTAGCACAAAGTGTTGGGGGCTTTTTTTATTTAGTACCTGTTAGGTTTGCAAGCCTAAGCATCAAATGAAGAAAGTCAATTACTTCGAAAGCCTGAGAAGAGCATATTCGACACCCAATACGAACAGGTTCATAGAATGGAATCTTGTTAAGGCCAAATAAGTCAACAATAAGCAATGGTTTCTGAAATTATAGGAATAGGTTTCCCATTTCTGAATTGCAAAAATGCTTTTTAAGGTTACGATATTTAGCTTAATACGAAACAACGAATCAACATAAGATTCAAGTTTTCTAGGATTACCTAAGAATTCGCATCAAAAAGAAACCTCAAAACAGCCATTCATTGTTTGGGTTAGATTCATTTAATTCCATTTGCATTGAATTGAGCAATCTCACAATTTAGAACTAAGAGTCATTTAAAATATTTTGATCCAACAAATAATTGGGTGAATCCAATTTTTTTTTAAATTGTGTTATGTAATTGAAGGACAATTGTAGGATAAAGATTACGAGTTAGCAGCCATCCTTTTTTTACATATTTATACTGCCCAACCCCTTTAAAAAAATTATATTACTCACACATTTACCTGTGACTGAGATTAGCGGAGCTATAAATTTATGAATCAATACAACTTATACAATCGAATGTATTATTCCTATCATAAGCTAAATTTGTAACCTACTAACTCATAAGTATTCATGCGAAGTTTACTATACAAAAATTATAGTTATAGCGTGTATTTATGAGTTATGCGTCACCCTACGGACAGATGCCGTAAAAGTGTTGCGATATAAATAAACCTTAAATTTGACAGACTAATACTAAAAATGTGGCTGAAATAACAAATTATGATATTAAAATAATCGGAGAAGACGCTGACAATGGTCGAATAGAATTTGACAGACTAAATCTACTGACAAAGTCAACAAAAGACATTGCGACTAAAGCACTTATGCTAAGATTAAGGGGGTTTAGCGACATAACACCTGATAAAAGCTTAAAAAGAGCTCTCTCATTGTATTTAGAAGATGTTTCAGGAAATTCAAAAGAAGGAACATCTTTGAAGATTGGCGCAAAACATTTTTCTGACACTATTACTGGGATTCAGTATGAACTTTTTAAACCAAAGGAGGAAATACTAAATCTGACACCAATGTACTTGGTTATTGACTCCTTTCACAATGCTTTAAAAGGTGACAGAGAACAAGCTGATTTAGATAAGCCACTTTTAAAGTCATTACTATCATTTAAGTCAAACTTTTTAAGTGACAACGAAATATTCTATTTGTCAAATAGAGGTACAATCCCAGAAATAAAAATCACTAAAGATGATTTTAGAAGTATCAGTATTCTAGAGGAAAGTATTCCTTCTCCTAAAAAAGTAATTGTTAATGGTCAATTGGACGAAATGAAAGTTTCAAAAGGGAAACTTGGACTTCAAACTGAACAGGGTTTCGTCAATGTCTTTGCAAACGACAAGAATATTATTGAAAATATTGTTGAGTTCATGGGCAAAGACATTACTATTACTGGTATTGCTAATTATAAAGCTAATGGGCAATTAAGTTATGTCGAAATACAAGACTTTGGCACACCTGGAGCAAATGATAAATTCTTTTCGAAAAAGCCTTCTGCATTGTCAGCTAATCAACAGCTTTTATTTCATACTAAACAAATCAAAAAAGGAAATTCGTTTCAAGCATTAAAAGACATTTCTGGATTGTTAAAAGATGAAATAAGTGACGAACAATTTTCAGAAATGATAAAAGACATACACAGATGAGAAACTTAGTAATTGACACCTGTGTATTAATTCATATAGTTCGAGAAACAGTTACTGGCAAAAATTGTATTGATACAATTTCAAAACTTGATGACGAACCCAATATTATTATTTCGGTTGTAACAAAAGCAGAAATGGAATCATTTGCTTTACAAAATCAATGGGGAATAAAGAAAATTGAGAAATTCGAAAAACTATTAGAAAATATTACCGTTATTGATATAAACCATAGTGACACTTCTTTACTATCGCAATACTCACAAATAGACGCTTATTCAAAAGGTAGAGGTGTAAATAAGAGTGGCAATAAGTTAAGCGGTTCTGCTAAAAAAATGGGAAAAAATGACTTGTGGATTGCAGCAACCGCAAGTGCTTTGGACATTACCCTTATTACAACTGATGGTGACTTTGACCACTTAACTCCCCATTTCATAGATGTAGTTAAGGTTAAATGACAGGGCGAACGCACAACAAAAGTATTTGCAAAAGCAGGGCTTGACAATGTAACATCAGCTATGTGCAGGCATCAGCAGCGGTTCAGGCTCGACGTTCAATGTTCAGCTTCAGTTCTTAACTTCAACAACATATTTTTAAATGAGCATTTGAACCGGGCTGGACGTTCAATGAATTCCATGCCTTCGCAAATACTCGAACGTAGGCAGCAAGTGTAAAGGACGACCCGACAACATCAAACAGACGACTAAAAACAGAGAAAAAGTAAACCATTTTGACAGTTAAACACGGACATAAAAACGATACAAAAACGGACAACAAGTAAGCCGACACTCATTGCCGACCCTATGTTTTTTATTTTTTTCCCACCCGCATTTTTTTAAAACAATTTTATGCCAGCCCGCAAATGGCACATTTGGTTTTGACCGACACGCAAAGCCGACCCTTTGCAAAACCAAAAGAGCCATTCTTTTCCCACGCACTTTTGACGATAGTGCTGCTAAAAATCGTATTTTGGACAATTAAAAATTAACGTAATAACAGACAAGAATAAATGAGTTTAAATACACAATCGCTTCAACCGCTTATCAACTTCATCTACTCGGTAGCTGACCAAGTGTTGATTAACACTTACGAGCCGAGCAAATACAAAGATGTTATCCTGCCTATGACTGTTATCAGGCGTTTGGATGCTGTGTTGGAGCCAACCAAAGACAAGGTTTTAGAAACACACGAAAAGTATAAAGACAAACTGAACGACCTGACTGCCTTGCTTACGAGCAAACAAAATGGCAGCGGACAGGCATTTTACAATACTTCGCCTTACACCTTAAAAAAGCTGTTGGACGACCCGAAAAATCTTCGCAGCAATTTTGAAAACTACCTGAACGGCTTTTCAAACAATGTGCAAGACATCATTACTAAATTTAAGTTTCGCAACGAACTGGAAACTTTGGACGAAGCAGGAAAACTATTCTCAACCATTGAAAAGTTTGTTTCGCCTAAAATTGACTTGCGACCAGAAAGTTTGCCCCCTTTGGCAATGGGCTATGTATTTGAAGATTTGCTTCGCAGGTTTAATGAAGCCACTAATGCCGAAGCAGGACGACACTTTACGCCCCGTGAAATTATTGAACTGATGACACACGTTTTGTTTTTGCCCGTGAAAGAGCAAATACAGAACGGAACTTTTTTGATTTACGACCCTTGTGCCGGTTCGGGTGCAATGCTTACCGAATCGAAAAAATACATCACCGATGAAGACGGTGAAATAAAATCGAAAGCAACGGTTCATGTTTACGGACAGGAAAATACGCCAACCATTTACGCCATTTCCAAATCGGATATGTTGCTAAAAGGCGAAGACCCCGAAAAAATTGTGTATGGCAGCACCTTGAGCCAATACGGATTTCCGAAAGAACTCCGCTTTGATTTTATGCTCACCAATCCGCCTTACGGAACAAGCTGGGCAGATGATAAGAAAGCATTAAGCGTTGGCGACAAAGGCAAAATTATTGACCCACGTTTTCAAATCAAAAAGCAGTATGTGGCAGAACCTGCCGTTACCCGTGTGAATGACGGGCAGTTGATGTTTGTATTACATATGCTGAGCAAGATGAAAGACACCGAGCAGGGCAGCCGCATTGCTTCTGTTCACAATGGTTCTGCTTTGTTTACAGGCGATGCAGGACAAGGCGAAAGCGAAATACGCAAGCACATTATTGAAAGCGATATGCTGGAAGCCATCATTGCCCTGCCCAACGATATTTTTTACAACACGGGCATTCCCACTTACATTTTCATCATTACCAACCGTAAGCCGAAACACCGCCAAGGCAAAGTGCAACTTATCAATGCCAATGGCGACCAGTTTTATGGTAAAATGAAAAAATCGTTGGGAAGCAAACGCAATGAGTTGGTGCCACGCAACATCAACGACATTACCAAACTCTATCTCGATTTTAAGGAAACCGAACACAGTAAATTGTTTGACAACAACGAGTTTGGCTACAGCCAAATTATTGTGCACCGCCCTTTACGCCTGATGGTGCAGTTTACCGCCAAGCGGGTGGCTTCGCTTCGCTTTGTGAGCAACAATGCTGCTTTGCGAGAAGAACTCTACAAAGAGTTTGGCAATGAAGTGTATGACAAAAAAGCTACCGAGAAATTAGAACAATGGCTGCTCAATTACTTTATGCAAGACAATGAAGATGAAGATAATGAAGACGGTGAAACAGAAATTACCCTTGCATCCTTGCCCAAAAAGAAACAGAAGATTGTAAAACAGCTTTGCGATACGACTGTGTGGCTACGTGACCTTTACCTGATGAACCACGCCAAAAAACTGGCTGAAACCTTTGGCGACAAACTGTTTGACGATTTTAATTTGTTTGAAGAACTGCTGGACAAGGAATTGAAAAAGCACAGCCTGAAACTGGCAGCCAAAGACAAAAAAGATTTGCTGAGTGCCGTAAGCTGGACAGACCCCCAAGCAGCAGCCGTGATAAAGAAAAAACACAAAGACGGCACGATAGAATATGTAAGCGACCCAGCTTTGAAAGATTACGAAAACATACCGTTGAAAGAAGACATACATAGCTTTTTTGAACGTGAAGTGATACCCTTTGCCGATGATGCCTGGTGGAATGCAGACGAAACCAAAATTGGCTATGAAATAAACTTCAACAAGTATTTCTACCAATACACACCGCCACGCAACAAAGCAGACATAGCAGCCGACCTGTTTGCCATTGAACACGAAACCGAAAACCTGTTAAAAGAAATTGTGGGATGATAGCAGCAGAAGTGAAATATAAAAAGACAGGCAATGAATGGGTTCCAGAAATTCCAGAGCATTGGGAATTTAGGCGGCTTAAAAACTTTGCCGAAATTGGAAGTGGTCAAGACCAAAAAGGAATTGAAAACGATAATGGTAAATACTCCATTTATGGTACAGGTGGCTTAATGGGTAAAACAAATGAGTTCCTTTATGAAGGACCTTCTGTAATACTTGGAAGAAAAGGAACTATTGATAATCCATTCTATGTAACTGAACCATTTTGGACTGTTGATACTGCATACTATACCAAAATTAAAGGAAACGTTGACCCAAGGTTTTTTTTCTATTGCTGTTTGACAATTCAGTTTGACTATTACAAATATGGTTCAGCGGTTCCAAGTATGTCACAAAAGGATTTAAATCAAATCCGTTTACCATATCCGCCATTTGAAGAGCAAAAAGTAATAGCGGATTACCTTGACACCCAATCCGCCAAAATCACCCGTTTCATCCAAACCAAGCAACGCTTTATTGAATTGCTGAAAGAGCAAAGGCAAAGCATTATAACCAATGCCGTTACCAAAGGCATTGATGATGACGTGAAGATGAAGGAAACGGGCGTTGACTGGATTCCAAGTATTCCAGAAAATTGGAATAAAAGACGGCTACGTTTTTTAGTTAAAATAACAACAGGTAAGAAAAACACGGAAGATAGAATTTCTGATGGAGAATATCCTTTCTATGTTCGTTCGCAAACTATTGAAAGAATCAATTCATATTCTTTCGATGGAGAAGGAATTTTGACAGCAGGCGATGGCGTAGGTGTTGGAAAAGTATTCCACTATGTAAATGGCAAATTCGATTTTCATCAAAGAGTATATCTCTTTTATGATATAAACAAAGAAATCGAAGGAGAGTTTTTATTCAACTATTTACAAGCAAATATGATGAGTGAATTGATGCGATACAATTCAAAATCAACTGTTGATAGTATAAGGCTGCCCGTGATTAAAAACTTCTTGGTTGTCTTTCCTGAACGACAAGAGCAAAAGCGAATTTTAGAACACATCAAAACCGAAACCCGCACTTTGGATATTGCCATCAGCAAAGCTGAAAGGGAAATTGAGTTAATCAAAGAATACCGAGAAGCAATGATAGCCGAAGCGGTAACGGGTAAAATGAAATTGTAAAAGGATGAAACTAAAAGTATTCATATCAAGCAGGAACAACGATACCATAAAGATTGGTGGAACAACAGGCGACAGCTTAACAGATATTCGCTTGTGGCTCAAAGATGAACTTGAGAAAATCAAAATGTTTGATAAAGACTTTTTAGACATCCGAATAAATGAATCATTTGGAGCAGCCACTACCCGAGACAGTTACAATGAATGTTTAGAAGAAGTTAGAAAATCTGATTTAATCATTGCCCTTTACAATGGCGTTGCTGGCTGGGCTCCGGCTGGCATTGAGTTAGGAATTTGTCATTCCGAACTTTCAACAGCTTTGGATATTTCAATGCGGAAAACGGCAATCATCAACATTGAAAAGTATTTTGAAATTACACCAGTAGATAAGGCAGAAGAATCAAGGAATAAGAAGTTCAAAGATTACGTTACGCCTTTGAACCGCTTTACTAACCCATTAAAAGTAACTGGCAAACAAACAAATGAAAATTTCAAAGAAACTCTTTTAAAATCAATCAAAACGGTCATATACAATCATCTTTCAGACAGAATTAAAATATCAAATAGCTATTACAATCTTTCTGGCAACAACAAGATTTCCCTTGATTGGAAGAAGCTAAAATATTCGGACAGAGATAAACTAATCACAGATAAGTTAAACTTTCTAATTACCAACAGCCCCAATTTTTCAAAATTCATTGCTAAAGCATTTTCGATTCCAGATAATATGTCTGTTGAAGATGCAAAGTCATTTACAGGAAGACCATTTTTGAAAGACCAAGAACTTGTTCCAAAAGGTTCAGCTAAACATTTCGGACCTATACATTTTATTGGTGTTTACGGAAGTGCAACTGAAATTCAGGTAAAGAATCTAATTGGCTTCCCAGACATCAGTGCTATTCGTGATGATTTCGGTCTTTACGTTTGGGAACAAAACACACACGTTCAATTAGTTTTTTTGGTGGACTGTAAAACACCAGAAGCCATTGAATCTAACTTCTTGTTATTCAACAATTGGTGCGATTCGACAGGAGAATTCGAGAATATTAAAAAGAGAGCAGAAGCAAGGTTTCACATATTGAAAGCCATTAATAAAGCTAAAGCTATTGCCACTAAAAAGTAGAGAATGCCAATGCTAACAGATACATCAGAAAAAGGATTAGAAGCCCACATCACACAGCATTTGTGTCTGGTAAATGGTTTTGAAGAACGCCATTTCGACCAATACAACCGTGTAGAGTGTGTAGATGAAGAATTGCTGTTTAAATTTTTAGAAGAAACGCAACCCAAAGAAGTAGCCAAACTAAAGCAAAGCCACGGCAGCAATTTCAGGCAACGCATTTTATACTTGGTCAATCGCAAAATAAAAGACGAAACCGTAGTAAACGAAAAGTGCTTAGGTGGTATTATCAATCTATTGAGAACTGAAATTACTGATGGTAACACGGGCATAAAACTGAAATTGTTTTTCGACAAACCCGTTTCAAACCTAAACCCAATAGATGCGGAACGATACGAGAAGAATATTTTTTCAGTAGCCCGTCAACTGCATTTCAGCACACAAAATGAAAAGTCGCTGGATTTGGTTGTGTTTATCAACGGTTTACCCGTTATCACCTTTGAGTTAAAAAACGAACTTACCAAGCAAAATGTAAAAGATGCCATTAAGCAATACAAAACCACCCGCGACCCCAAGGAAGAATTGTTTCGCCTTGCCCGCTGTTTGGTTCACTTTGCGGTGGACACCGAGCAAGTGTGGATGTGCACACATTTGAAAGGCGAAAGCTCATTTTTCCTGCCCTTCAACAAAGGCAACAACAACGGTGCGGGCAATCCGCCCAATCCGTCAGGCATCAAAACGGATTATCTCTGGAAAGAGATTTTGACCAAAGACAGCATCACTAACATCATTCAAAACTATGTTCAGCTGATAGAAGAAGAATCGGAAAAGATATTGCCCGATGGCAAAATCAAGAAAGACAAAGTTAAGAAGTTGATTTTTCCACGTTACCATCAGTTGGATGCTGTGCGAAATCTGTTGGCAGATGCCAAAGACAGCGGAGCAGGTAAACGCTATTTGATTCAACATTCGGCAGGTTCGGGCAAAAGTAATTCCATTAGTTGGCTGGCACATCAGTTAGTTGGTTTGTTTGACAAAACCAATACATTGGCTGTTTTTGATTCGGTAATTGTAGTAACCGACCGTGTGGTGTTGGATTCGCAAATACAACGCAACATTAAACAGTTTGAGCAGGTTTCGGGCTTGGTAGAACACATTGACAAAGGTTCCAAGCATCTGAAAGAAGCCTTGGAAGAAGGCAAGAAAATCATCATAACCACGATTCAGAAATTCCCCTACATCGTAAACGAAATTGGCGAACTACCCGGAAATAAATTTGCCATCATCATAGACGAAGCACACAGCAGCCAAAGCGGTAACACCGCAGGGAAACTGAATGCCACATTGAGCAAGGATTTCGAAAAAGTGCAGGTTGACGATGATGAATTTGTGTTTATGGATAAAGACCAGCACGATGAACTCACATCAGAAGATTTGGTGGTGGACATTGTGCAAAGTCGTAAAATGCTGACCAATGCCAGCTACTTCGCTTTTACCGCTACACCAAAGCCAAAAACCTTAGAACTTTTTGGTGTAAAATTCAGAGAAGGCGACAAAGACAAGTTCCGTGCTTTTCACTTGTATTCGATGAAGCAAGCCATTCAGGAACGATTTATAGAAGATGTGCTGCTGAATTACACCACTTACAACAGTCATTTCGCTTTGCTTAAAAAGATTGAAGACGACCCGTTGTTCGACAAAAAGAAAGCACAAAAGAAACTGAGAATTTATGTAGAAAGCCACGAACTGAACATTGCCCGAAAAACAGCCGTAATGGTTGACCATTTTATGGATGCCGTGATAGCTAAAAAGAAAATCAACGGACTTGCCAAAGCAATGGTAGTGACCAGTAGCCGAAGAAATGCCGTGAAATACAAAAAGGCTTTTGATACCTATTTGAAAGAAAACGGCATTCCATACAACGCTATCGTAGCTTTCTCGGGAGAGATAGACGGACAAACCGAATCATCATTGAACGGCTTTTCGAGTGCTTCCATTCCTGAAGAGTTTAAGAAAGCCAACAACCGATTTTTGATTGTGGCAAACAAATACCAAACAGGTTTTGACCAACCGCTTTTGCATACAATGTATGTGGACAAGAAATTGGGTGGCGTAAGTGCGGTGCAAACACTTTCACGATTGAACAGAACCACATCAGGCAAAACAGACACTTTTGTTTTAGATTTTGCCAACTCAACCGATGAAATAAAGAACTCTTTTGAGCCATACTACGAAACCACCATTTTAGGTGAAGCCACCGACCCAAACAAATTGTTCGACTTGCAAAATGCGTTGGATGCCTATCAGGTTTACACCAATGCACAGGTTCAGGAGTTTTCAGATAAAATCGTTCAAAATGTTCCAGTTGACCAATTGCACAGTATTTTAGATGCAGCAGCTAATATTTTCAGAACAACATTAGACGAAAAATCGCAAGAAGATTTCAGAGCTAAATGCAAATCGTATGTTCGTTTGTATGTGTTTTTGGCTCAAATCGTTCCGTTTACCAATCCGTATTTAGAACGACTTTACATTTTCCTGAATCATCTACAAAACAAGATTCAAAGAGAACAAGGCGAAGACCTTGCACAAGGCGTTTTAGATACGATTGACTTGGACAGTTATCGTTTACAGAAAGAAGGTGAATTTAGAATAACATTGCAACAAGGCGATGAGTTACTTCCTTCTTCTGAAATGGCAAGCAGAGCGGCAGAACCTGAATTGGAAACGCTTTCAAACATTGTAAAAGCATTTAACGACCGATTCGGGACAACTTTCACCAACGAAGACAAGGTGCGTAAAATGGCAGCAGAACTAATGCAAGACGTTAAGACTGACCAAGCCGCAATGGACAACATTAACGCATCACTCAACAAAAACGACATACAAAATGCTCAAATTACTTTCACCGACATTTTGAAGGAGAAAATGATAAATCACATTGACAGTAACTTTGAAGTGTTTAAGGAATACAACGACAATCCAGAGTTCAAAGCATTTCTCGCTGGACAGATGTTTAAGTTATTGATTAACGACTTAGGAAAATTTAAATCATTGTAAAAGTTTGGAAGCGAATCAATCCATATCTGAATTAGAATTCACCGAAAAATTCGGAAGGGGATCTGTTATTGAAACTACAATAATAGCTATTGTGAACCCCTCTCAAATTATAACAGACTTTTATGAAGGGTTTATTGGACGTTTATCAATTTTAAATTTGTCTTGGTGCCTCCCTTCAGGAGAAGCAGAATTCAAGAAATTTAAAGTTGGTGACCGAATTCAATGTGTTGTATTAGATATAGATTTTCAAAACAGACAGGTAATTCTCAGCCAAAAACACCTTACAAAACCAATAAGCGATACATTAACTTGGGAAAGAATAGAAAGAGGGGATGAATTTAATGTCGAGGTTGTTGAATCTTATAACAATACCACTTTAGTAAAGACCAAAGAAAATTTATTTGGTATTATAAGTAACAACTTCATTAATGGCTCCTCGGATAAGATTAGAGTAAAGGTAAATTCCAAACTTGACTACAGTGATTTATTCTCTTTTGTTCCTGCTTCCTTAGATGTTGAAATTGACCAGGCAGATGAATATGTTGACCCCGAAATCAATTTTATAGAAAATGAACTAGTCTCCTTCTATAATTTTAAAAATTCTATTCTGGGTGTCTATGCAACAGATGAACAATTATCAATAATTAAAGAGGGTTTTGAACAAGATGATAGAATATTTTCGAAGGAATTTAAAACCAATTTCACACTTTATATCCAATTTGAATTAGGTAATGCGAGCTATGAAACTACTTTTAAACAAAATGCTATCCCCTATTTTCTTAATGACACCGTAGTTTCATTAGAAAATGAAAATAAACTTTTAGAGCTACTTTCAAATCAACAGCACTATTGGTTTAAAATCAATGCAAGAGGAAACAGCGACAAAATAGATTTTTCACTTTATAATGAAGATGTAAATTTCTTTGGTGATGTAATTATCGGTAAGGATAAGAAAGATATCAAGTTTACTATAAAAAAATTCACATTTGGGCATAGCGATATTCAAACAAGTGATGCGAAAAAGAGGTTCGCGAAATATGGGGCATTTCTTTTTAGTAATAAAATAAAAATAATCTCACCGTATGGTACATTACCGTTTGATAATTCACACCAATCATTTCTCAACTATGCTTTACTTAAAACTCAATGCTTTGAAACGGTAAATTATTTAAAAACAGAAGCAGGTGAAATTCTAAAACAGGAAGGGAGAACGCTATCAATCATTGATAAATTTTTAGAGTACCAAATTAGTTTAATTGATAATGAAGCTAAGGAAAATGCTGTATTTATTGATAAATATGATAGGGTACCATCTGTAACGCAAGGTGTAGCAATTAAGATTCCAAATAATATTGGTGATAGCCTAGAAATTGAAGAACAAACTGTGGTTAATTTGCGAGTGAAAGAAGGGGATAAATTTAAACGACTCACAGATGGTTTACTTTCTTTTGTTAATAATGAATACATTATCAATCTAAATAGCTTAAGACCAATTAGCACAGAACTTTTAGATGAAGGTTTTTATTTAGATAAAAGAATTTCAACTAAGCAATTTCAAATACAACGTGAAATTATTCAAGATTTCCTTGATAAGAAAATAAAAATTGACCACATAGAAGCCCTACTCGTGAAACCAGAAAGGGTGAAAACTCCAATTTTAAAACCTATTCAGTTTAAAAATGAAGATTTATCAAGGACGGAAAAAGAAGACCCCACAAATAATCAAGTCAATGCAGTCAAAAAAGCAGTAGGTAATCAAAACATTTTTTTAATACAAGGTCCTCCAGGTACGGGTAAAACAACAGTAATAGCTGAGATTATTCAACAATTAGTTGAGAAAGGTGAAAAGATTCTGGTATCAGGTCAAAACCACGTAGCAGTAGATAACGTGTTGGAAAAACTTTCGCAATTTCCGAAGCTAAATCTCTTAAGAGTTGGAAACCCTGACAGGATTGATAAGCAGTTAATAAAATATACAATTGACAATTTAGTAGAGGATTACAAAATTGATTTCAAAAAATTTAATTTAAATCAGCTTTCAATAACTGAAGAATATACTAGATGTAAAGAACTAGGTTATGATAAAAATGAGTTTAGAACCCAATTAAATCAATTCATTAATTCACTTGTAAATCAATATGGAGTACTGAAAGATGTGTACAAGCAACGCCATTTTATACTTCTTGACGGACTCACAGGCTTATCCAAAACGGAGTTAAATGAAACAACAGAACTACTAAGAAAATGGTTAGACGAATCTAACAATGAGTATGAAATTTTATTAAAGCCACTCATATATAATTCTATTGATGTCGTTTTTGCAACTTGCATAGGTATTAAATCAGATGAGGTATTTAAAGAAAAGAATTTTAAGTTTGATACTGTCATTATTGATGAAGCTGGAAAGGCAAACATTGCAGAATCTTTAGTAGCCATCGAACTTGGACAAAAAGTTATATTGGTTGGTGACCAAAAGCAACTTCCGCCTTATATGGATAGCTCCTTGATTGATAAAGCAGATAATCAAAGCTTTCCTAATTCTGTTTATGGTTCAGAATTTTTAGAAGAAGAAATTTTACACGCTCTTAAATCATCTTTTTTTGAATTTATTGTTAACCGCATAAATGCTGAACAATTTCCAAAAGACAATATGGAAATGTTAAACTATCAACATAGAATGCATCCCAATATTGGGCAGTTTGTTTCTGAATCTTTTTATGATGGCAAGGTAAAAATGGGTAGCAGAACCCATTTGAATAGAATTGAAATGCCAAGTCCGTTTAACAAGGAGGTTGTATTTTTTGATACATCAAATTCGAAAAATCCGTTTGAACAGAATGATGGTTTCTCTGCAAAAAATAATACAGAATCAGAAACAATTTCAGAAATAATATTGCCAAAATTATTTGAAAGCGATATTAATCCATCGAGTATTGCCATAATAGCCCCTTATAAATCTCAAGTAGCAAACATTAAAAATAAAATAAATAAATCTGAATCCTGTAAATTCAAAAACATAGATGTTTCAACCCTTGACTCTTTTCAAGGAAAAGAATATGATATAATAGTTTTCAGTTTTACACGTTCATCTGACCACAATAACGCTCCTTTTGAAAATGGGAAACGAAAATATAGTAAAGTTGGATTTCTCGATGATGCAAGGAGGTTAAATGTTGCATTTAGCCGTGCCAAGAAAAAGCTGATCCTTGTAGGAAATGCTCAGACATTAACTGATCCTAGATCTCATTTCGACAAAATATTTGACTACACTAAACTTTTTAAAACACTTGTTAAACTTAGTAAAAAAGATGGTATTGGTAATTTTGTTAATGTCGCTGATTTACACGATTTCAAATCGCCCTTTGAGTTGTTCTGTGAAAAATATAATATAGGTGATACTGTCATTGGCTTCCTAAAAGCAGTTGGAACCTCTAAATCTACAGGTAAACCTTATGGGGCTTTCATTGAAATTGAAGGACAAATTGCTTTAGCACCTTATTTTCATAAAAATCAACCCCTAAATCGAAATTTTATGAATTTTGATGTTGGATCAAAATTGCTTTGTAATATATGTGAAATAAATCAAAAAGATAAACGTATTACAGTTAAAATTGAAAGGCTAGTTAATTCAAAACTTATTGAACTCTACGAGAATATAGGTAAAAGCATATTAGTTGAGGTAATCAAAGAAGTAAATGGAGGACTTCTTCTAAAAACCCAAAATGGAATAATTGGATTAGCAAACTTGACAATTAAAGAAGCTAAAAAATATAAATTAGGTCAAAAGATTAATGCAATAATTTTGAATGTTAATGTCGATAATGAAAAAGTTAAATTTAAGATTCCCAGATGAGCCAATTTAGTATTGACATAGAAAAATTTTACGAAGAATTGTCAGGAATGGGAAGACAGCTAAAAGGTATCTTTTGTCTTCAATATCCAATTTTTTGTATTCATTCTGAGATTTCAGATTCGACACCAGACCCTCTTGACAACCTAGATAAAGTAATTGTTGATTTTATTAAAGTAAAACCTGATTTTAATTCGTTACAAATTGGCAGTATCATAGGCACTTCCAAAAGCTTAATAGAACTAAGAATTGAAAAACTCATAAGTGATGATTTGTTAACTAAACAAGGAAATAAACATCAACTAACAGAATATGGAATTTCTGTGTTTGAAACAAAAACACAAGTAAGACTTCACAAACAATCATATGATTTCTTCATTGATGGTATTACATTAAAGCCATTACCACGTATTTTCAATAACTACTATAAAAGCAAACTCATAAGTGAGAATTATTCCTACCTCTATACGAACCAAAGAGGTGAAACTAAAATAGCACGCCCTTTTGCTCCAGACATCGTTCATACCCCACCTGAAAAAAGTTTAATAGCAGATCAGATTTTTGCTGTAGAAAGAGAGGATCGAGAAGCATTTGGAATTCCTATCGGATTACAAGGCATTGACGAAATCTCGTTTACCAAAATGAGCTTTCAAGTACTTGTTTCAGTAAGTAAATCAAATAAAGAATTAATTAAAGAGCTTATAGATGGTTACGCTATCTTTTCTTTACGAGATGAGTTATCTTACTATCAAACACTTAGAGAAAATGTAATTTTCTTTGAGCAACAATTAAACGATAGAATTCAAAATATAGAATTCAAATTAATGGTTCCCTTTCAGAAGAAAGATAGTAATGAAAAACCTTTTCCTTATTTAACAACAAATTGGCCTGAGATAGATAGATACAAAGACTCAACCAATAAGTGTTATAATTTTAGCAGTGAGGACTTAATCAATTTCTTAAAAGCGGATATGCCATTTGGCTTTGGCATCAAAGAAATAGAAGCTGAGAATATTATAAACGATGAGGGTAACCTAATGATTAATATTAGAGAGAATCATCTTTTAAAAAGTGCCAATAGACAAAAACTTGTAAGTGACTTAATAAGGAAACGTGACTATAAGATTTTCAGCAAAAGCCTTGAAAGAAATGTGTTCTTATTTTTCATCAATTATAGTACAGATGACCCAGTAGTTAAAGAGTTAATTGAGTTTATTGAATTAATTAAAGAATATCAGCGATTCCCTTTTTCCCGCTTTATTGAAAGTCATCCAAAATTCGCAAACAACATTAGACGCTTTCTCTTATTAGCAGGTGAATTTGACTTACTGGAGAAATATGATATTGAAAACCATATGATTAATTTAAAGTAATGGAAACAATAATTCGAAATACCGATATTTTAAATACTGGAGTTTTTATTATAAACAATGATAGGAAAGACTTTCATCCATTTAACCACTACAATTCGTTGTTTCTTACACAAGAAGGAAACTCATCCTTAAAAAAGGAAATACTACGCATAATAAATGAAGCAACTTCTGTTCTTAAAATATGTTCTTTTATCATTACAGATAAAGAAATATTTAATGCGATTTTAAACAAAGCGAAAGAAAGTCAAATTGCTGTTTTCGTTTTAACTCAACTAGATCAAGATAAATTAAAAAACGATTTATCACTAATTGATTTCATTACAGAAGAAGAAATAAAAGAAAATCCGGCACAAACTCACATTAAGTATATACGGAAACTTTATGATAATGGTATTCACGTGAGAGCTTCTCTTTCTGCGCATTCTAAATTTATAGTAGCAGATAGGACAAATGGATTTATAACAAGCGCCAACTTCACAACACCATCATTAACTTTTAATACCGAATCAGGTGTTTATCTCGATGAAAATAGTAGTAAAGAGCTAGATAAACTTTTTGATGTTATTTTTCTTCAAGGAACTACATTTAAGGAGTTTTTGGGAACAGGAAAAAAGGGCAAAATGCTTGTAGTACAAACTGAAGCCACAATAAATAGTGATTTGCTTCCATTACCAAGACAATCAAAATTGAGATATACCTGCGAATCTTATGAAAACAACCTGCTTAATGAAATAATAAAAGTAATTGACGAGGCGAGTGATTATATATTTTTGTCTACATACAGTATTGTTGGATTAAGCACCTTACCTAATTTAATTCAGTCATTAAAAAGCGCAATAGGAAGAAATGTACCTGTTTCAATATTTTGTAGAGGGATGAATTATAGGAATGATCACCTAAGCGGTGTTTCTGAGCTTGTTGAGATTGGGTGCAAAGTATATGCTGATGTTTACAATCATTCAAAAGGTGTTATAAATGAAAAAACGGGTTTAATTTTCACAGCGAATATTGACGGGAATCACGGATTAACCAATGGCTTTGAGGTTGGATATATTCTGAATGAAAATCAACGCATTGAATTTCTGGATTTTCACAAGAAACTAATTGAAACGTCACTTTATGTTTATGACAGCAAGCCCACAAGAAATGAGTTATTTCAAACATATATTCTTTATGAAATGATAAAGGGGATTAAAGCGCCAACTTTCCCACATATGCTCATACTTAATTTTAAAAAATCTCATAATGTTAATATATCTGAACTCAAAAACAACATAATCTTTTATGGCAAATCGAAAGAAAGTGAGTTCCTTATTGTGGGTAATTCATTTTTTGAATGTAGAATCAAAGACAATTTAATTCAAGTTATAGAACCAGTAAATCCAAGGTTTGATCTTGAAAAATATATTTTCAAATTTTTTGAACTTAAAATCAATGATAGTAAATGAAAAATAAAATACCATACCTTCAAGAGTGGCTTGATTTAGCCAGTTCAGGCAAATTTGAACGTGCTCAAGAGTTATATTTTGAAAAACTTTTTGAGGCAGTTATAAATAATTTCTGTAATGAATATAGTAACACATTACCATCAGGTGGCACATTGTTCTCAGTTTTAGGCTTTTCGCCCGAACCAATAATTCTAACTGCAAAAGCAATTCAGCCCGAAACTCACATTATTTTCACGACAAATAATCAAAAAGTAGATAATAGCTATTTAGAAAAATTTCTTGATTCTAATTATGAAATTATATACCTAAATGATGAAAGATTTGAATCAATGTATAAAGCAATGAAAGAACAATTAGTATTAAATCCTGACCCACAAATTACAGTAGATATAACTGGAGGTAAAAAGTCAATGGTTGCATCGGCATCCATTTTTGGAAAAGATTATGGATGTAGAATAGTTTACGTTGACTTTTCGGATTACATTAAAGATTTACGAAAGCCTATGCCTGGTTCAGAAATACTTAATGTTGTATACAATCCATTCAAGAATCAACCAGAAATATTTTTAAAATGAAGCATCAAATTAATTTTCTTGGTGGTCAATTACTTCCTATATACATCGGAATAAAAGAGTTTATGCCCGCCAAAATTCATTTTATTGCTTCGGATGAATCAAAAGAAGGAATTAAAATATTGAAAGACATTTTTCCAGATATTATAGTTAGTGAATTTATTTGTGACCCTTTTGATTTTTATTCCATCAAAAAACGAATTCGAAGTATCATTGAAAAATTAGATGCACAAGACGATGTATTGATTAATTTAACTGGTGGCACTAAAATAATGCTTCTTGCAGCACAATCGATTATTTCTGAAAGTAATCTCAAAGGTTTTTACGTAAATCAAGACTATAGTTTCATAGAAGTCCCTTCATATGATAAAAAACAAATAACTTCGGAATTATCAATTAAAGATTTTTTTGGGTTAAGTGGTCATAAAATATTTTCAGCAAAAACGCTAAGCGACTTTACAGAGAATGATTTAAGGGTTTCCAGACAGATAGAATCTTTTGCTGCGTCAAATAAAATATATTCTAAGGTTACAGATTTCCTAAGAAAGAAATATAGAGTCATACCAGAAAAAGGGACAGAGACAACGACAGGTAATGCAGTCATCAATTGGGATGCTAACATCGTAGAAATCCATAGTAACAACAAATCTATTGCTTGTTTTAAAGGCAATAACGTTCGTGACCTTTTCTTTAATGCAACTTGGTGGGAACTAATTGTAGCATCAGAAATTGGTAAATGGGCTAAAGCAAAAGAAATAATTCTTCATTGCGAGCTACCTTTTAAGACTGATAATAAAGCCTTGAAAAATGAAATTGACATCCTAATCAATACAGGTAACAAACTGATTTTTGTTGAGTGTAAATCCGGCAATATAAAACAAGAAGACATAAACAAAATGAAGGTTATCAAGCAAACTTATGGTGGTCTAATATCTAAATCACTATTAGTAAGTCGATATATGCCTTCACAATCAATAATGGAGAAGTGTAAAGAACTAGATATCGAGGTTTTTTATGTATACGCATTTCAGAGAATGGTTAATCCATTAAAGGCCATTTGTAAAATATTAGATAAGCTTGAGAAAAAAACATCAATATAAGCCAAACGTTTTGCAAGCACATTGCCAAAGCCGCACAACTTGTCCCGACCCTTCGGGAAGCCCAAGCACAAAGCAAAGCTTGCAAAAGGCCTTCAACATTTCCCACCCTGACAAAATTGAATTAAAAAAATTTCCCTTCCCTTCTGAAAATAAAAATAGGCAATCGCACAGACCAACACAACACAAATAATGACAGTTAAACTCAACAACGACAATGATTTACAGACATGGTGGACAAGAACGCCAGCTGGTAACAGCTAGATGCCTCAATTGACGGTGACGTGCAAAATTGAAGCTAAGTGCTCCTATCAAACTTTAGTGCTGGGTGACAGTGAAGTACTCCGAAATCGCCAACTGATGCAACACGCAAAACGTTGTGCGTCATTTTAAAAGACACCATAAATATGGACAGACCAAATTTAGACAAAAACATTTCACTTGCAGACTTCAATGATTTTTATTGGTTGAAAAAGGAACTTGTAGACTTTTGTAAACGAATCGGCATTTCAACCTCAGGTGGAAAAATTGAAATATCAGACAGAATAAGACATTATATTCTGACAGGTAAAACTGATTTTATTAAACCCAAAAAGTCAATAAGCAAATCGAAATTTGATTGGAACAAAGAGACATTAACTGTCAAAACTTTAATTACTGACAATTATAAAAACGGAGAGAATGTTAGAAGTTTTTTTATACAGGAGATTGGTCCTCACTTTGCCTTTAATATGATATTTATGAAGTGGATAAAGGAAAATGTTGGTAAGACACTTGGTGACGCAATCATTGAATGGAACAGAATAAATGAGTTAAAAAAGGACAAAGATTACGTTAGCGAAATCGACCCTCAATTTGAATACAATCGTTATATGCGAGCATTTTTGGCAGACAATCCTGAACTATCAAGCAAAGACGCAATGAGACATTGGAAATTGAAACGTTCACAGAGAGGGACAAATGAATATGAACGGACAGATTTAAAAATGAAATAAAAACGAACGAACAACAGCAGTAACTGTTGCACAACCTCTTTAAAGAATTAAGTTTTTACCTTTTCAATCAAAATTCGCACACATTAGAGCCCTTTTAAGAAGAGTGGGCAATCTCCCCCAAAAAAAACAACACAGTATACATCTAGACAAAGTCAATACACCTCCACATTAGAAATAACAGGACAAGCTTTGGAATCTTCAATTGTAATGCGAATCTTCGAGGTGTTTACTGGATTGATCTTTAAAATTCTTTTATACCCTATGGTTGTTCCTGTAGCAACTTTTTGCCAAGTATTATCTTTCCATACTTCTGCGGTAAATGACTTGACTCTTTGACCTAATTGAATGTATTCTTGCAAAACAATGTATTGAATTGGTGTTGGTTTTTCGAAATCAATTGTGAAATCAGCACTGGTTATATCGTCATTGGTCGTCCAATAAGTATCCTCCCTCCCATCTGTTAAATGTTTTGCTGAAAATGCCTTCAATCTACCCCTTATTTCGGCGGCTGTTGCTGTAGCATTTAAAGCTTTATTCTCCGCAAATTCTCGATCGAGTATCTTTTTAAAACCTCTAAGTGCCGCTATATCGTTTTCGTGAAATAATCCTCTTTTGTCGGGCGGAATGTTTAATAACAAAGTAGAGCCCCTTCCAACGCTGGTCAGATAAATATCAAATAACTGTTCAGGTGTTTTTACTTGGTCATTTTCACTTTCGTGCCAAAACCAACCTGGCCTAATAGATACATCTACCTCCGCAGGAACCCATTGATTGCCATCGGGAGAACCTGTACCCAATAATGTTTCAATTCCTGCTTTTCCAGCATACAGCGTATCTGTTGAAATGGTATTCCAATTGGTTTCATTTACAAAGCCTAACTCATTCCCTACCCACCTTACACCTGGACCAGCATCGCTGAAAAATATCACATTCGGTTGCAAACTTTTAACCAACTGAATGGTGTTAGGCCAGTCATAATAAGTAGCCCCATCTATTTTTCTTTTTTCATTAGCACCACCGTAATATCCATCACCACCGTTTGCACCATCGAACCACATTTCTACAATAGGGCCGTATTGTGTAAATAACTCTTTTAGCTGATTTCTGTAATAAGTGATGTAAGAAGCAGTTCCATAATCTGCCCTATTCCTATCCCAAGGCGAAAGATAAACGCCAAAATGCAAACCATACTTTTTACTGGAAGCACTCGCCTCTTTTACTAAATCGCCTTTCCCGTTTTTATATGGACTGTTCTTAATGGTATGATCTGAATACTTGGATGGCCATAAGCAAAATCCATCGTGGTGCTTGGTTGTTAATATCATGGTTTTAAAACCAGTTTCCTTCAATATTTTAGCCCACTGTTCTGTATTGAGTACTGAAGGATTAAATAATTGAGCACTTTCATTTCCATAACCCCATTCTTTATCAGTAAATGTGTTAATGCTAAAATGTATGAATGCATTCATTTCCATTTTATGCCATTTCATTTGCGCTGCTGATGGAATGGGAAATACAGGCAATGGTGGTTGCACTGATGCCGGTTGAGCGAAATTTGAGCCTGTAAAGAATAATCCAATAATAACTATGTGCAGTCTTAGGGATTGCCTCATAAAAAATAGGTTGCTTTTAGTCTGACTCATTGAAAATAAAATTATTCATCTTATTTGCAAAAGGCAGTTTTTTATTTCCTCCACAATCATTGTCTCTTAGAAACTATCTCACCTTACAATTAACAATATTTTACAGACGAATAACGTAATTTCATATAGAATAAAAGTAATTAATCAATGTCCAAATTGCTAACCATTTAATCATAAAACATATTTCTTCTCATGAAAAAATCAAATCATATGAAAAAAATAATCATAAAGACATTTACTATGTCTCTATTTGTTTTGCTATGTGTATTCTCAAATGGACAGTCCATAGAATCTAACTCAAATAATAATCGCTTTGTTTGGGATGCATCTAATTATAAAAAAATAAGTCGTGACAGCGTACTTTATATAGTGGTAGCAAATAAGAAAAGACACTTTATTCCAGAAGACAGCAATTTTCTAGATTCCCTCGATTTTGAAAAAACAATGAATAATTTCAATCCAAACTGGTTTGAATCTGTGGAAGTTTTAAAAGGCAAAACTGCAACTGAGAGATATGGCGATTTAAAACAAAGCATGGTTATACAGATTAATTTGAAAAAGGGTAGCTTGAAGAAATTACCAGATGAAATTAGAAAGAAGTTTAAAAGGGCTTAAGAGTTTGAATACTAGTTTAAATGTTTCTGCTTATAGTATATGATCTAGGAGATGTTTTTTTGTCTTTATGCTCTTGGTATTCATTTCACTTTGTGAAAATGCAAATGCACAATCAAAATATAGAGGTAGAGCCATAGATTCTTTAACAAAAGAGCCTATATCATATGCAACTGTTTCTGCAACATCAATTTCAATGTATTGTGACTCTTTGGTTTTTTTGAAATCAAAAATCTTTTAGACGAAGATGTTTTTATAAGTTGTCTAGGCTACAAAGGAAAACGTGTAAGAATACGAAAAGGAGATTGTGACACATTATATCTATCCCCTACTTACAAACAGCTTGAGCCTCTTAGTGTTGGCCAATATCCATGGTTAAAAAATCCTTCATTACAAGTAGGCAAAATTTGGATCAACACAAAAGTCAAGCTCTACTGCTCTCTAACTCTTTATGAATAGTAATTCGAAGGATTAAATAATCCAAGATAACGCATCAATAACACTCTATAATAATATATATCTGTTCCGACACTTACTAATTGCTTAGTTGAGAAAACCTTACCTACCTTTACCCAATGAAATGGCAGGTGATATCAATTGGTAAATCGCATGATGCTTTGTTTGTAAAAGGTATTGAAGAATTCACTGATCGTATTAGCAGATATTATAAAATTCAATGGCAAATTATTGCTCCTCCTAAAAATGCTGCTGCTCTTCAAGAAGAAGCTTTAAAAAAAGAAGAAGCACAACTTATTTTGAAACAATTGCAAGAACTGGATTATGTTGTTTTGCTAGATGAAAGAGGCAAAATACTCTCCTCCCCTGAACTTGCTCAAACCCTCGACCCAACACAATTAGGTCGCTTCCAAAGAGTTGTATTTATTATTGGAGGGGCATTTGGTGTTGACTCCTCTGTTCAAAAAAGAGCAAATTTAATATGGAGTCTTTCTAAACTGGTTTTCCCGCATATGCTCGTTCGATTAATTTTAGCAGAACAATTGTATAGAGCTTGCACCATTCAACGCAACGAAAAATACCACCATCTTTAATTATTGGGTAACTTGCAGCCATGTTTGAGTTGACTGTTACTTGGGCAATTATTATTGTGACTGTTGTGGTTTCATTTTCAGCATTTAATAACCATGCCATTATGGGTGATCTAATTTTTCACCCACCTGCTATTACCCATAGAAATCAGTGGTATAGATTCTTAACATGTGGACTAATCCATGCCGATATTCCTCACCTAGCTTTTAATATGCTGGCTCTTTATATGTTTGGCGACTTTGTTGAACAAGCATTTGTAGCCATCTTTAATGAAATGGGAAAGCCCATTTATTTGCTGATGTACTTGCTGGCATTGGTCGTGAGTTTACTTCCCACCTACCTGCGACAAATGCACAATGTTCATTACCATAGCTTGGGTGCTTCAGGAGCAGTTTCGGCAGTCATTTTTGCAGGCATTTTTCTAATACCTACAGTCAAAATTGGCTTTCTGCTCATTCCTCCTTTTATGCCTGGATTTGTTTTTGGTCCTTTATACCTGATTTTATCTGCTTATTTGCAAAAGAAAGGAAGAGACGATATTAATCACTCTGCGCACATTTGGGGTGCTGTATTTGGAATTGTATTTCTTATTGTAGCCTGTTATGGATTCAGCCATTTTGATCCAATCAAACGTTTCGTAAGCGAAATTCAATCTTTCTTTCAGTAAGCGTAGCTAAACTAATTGAGGCTCCCACTTTATTTGAAGTAAAGGCACAACTTGTTGTTTGACTCTAAAGCGATGGTCTAACCGTTTTCCTACAATCCAAACTATGCGATGTTGTGCATCTTCAACAATCCATTGTTGTTCTTTTTCTGGAATGGATAATTTAATATCTATAAAAAAACGACTGAGCTTTTTCTTTTTTCCTAATCCAAGCGGATAAAAATAATCTGCCATCTTCCACCTGCGAATTTTCAGCGGAAAGGCAAGCTCTTGGTAAGGTATCCATGCTTCGTCATTTACAGCCTGAATAGCCCCCCCACGCTCATGCAACTTGAAGGATAATTTCCCAGTCTTGGTATGAACATGATCGAGCTGAGCTTCATCAACAATAAAATAATCGGCTTGTACATCAGCAATTGGAACAACCAACAAATGATTTCTATTTCTAAGTATTCTATGTGTAGGACTCGCTACCCATTTCCCCGAAATTGCATCTAATAAATGAACACAATCGTCTAGTTGCTTAGCTGTAAACGAGTATGACTGTATAAATAACCAGAGCAAAGATCGCCATCCCTTTTGTTGTTTCAATCCACGAACAGGAATCTTTACTATTTCACCCTCCTTCTCTACAAACTTCTTTTGAAACCTGTCAAATGCATCTTTGTATATTTCTGCAACATCTTGAAAACGTTGCATGCTATTTTTAATATTCAATCTCCAATCGGGCTGAATTTCATCTAAAACGGGTGATAAAACATTTCTAATTTGATTGCGCGTGTAATAAGTGGAGGCATTACTGCTATCTTCTACCCAAGTCAGTTGGTTCTGCACTAAATATTGAATGACCTCTTGTGCACTTGCAAAGTGTAAAGGCCTACAAACCGATGATGTTTTAAGTGGAATGCCTGTTAACCCATGCACGCCCGTTCCTCTTAAAAAATGAAACAACATGGTTTCAATCATATCATCGCGATGATGCGCAGTGGCTATCCATACTTGCTCATACAAACTCAACTGCGTTTTTCGTACTTCTTCAAACCAATTGTATCGCAATGTTCGCGCAACCTCTTGAATAGAACCACCTTGAACAGACTGTGCCTGTTTTGTATCAACCTCATTCACTAAAAAAGAGACATGGTATTGCCGACACAGAGAACGAACAAAATAAGCATCGCGTTGGCTTTCCTCTCCACGCAATTGAAAATTCATGTGCAGCACTTCTAAACTTACTGGAAGTTGTCGGATTAAATGAAACAAAGCAACACTGTCTTTGCCTCCACTCATTCCTAGCAATATCTTCGTCCGCTCAGTAAGCGGAATCTGCATATCTGTTTTCCAATGTTGAAGAAAAGCCTGCTCAAGCATTAGGATGCTTCATTTTTTTGCACTTTAGCCCAACCATCTTTTAGTGTAACTGTGCGATTAAAAATTAAATGTTCAGGAGTACTATCTGTATCCAAGCAATAATAACCTTTTCTTATAAACTGAAAACGATCTTGTAAAACAGCATGTTCTAAAGAGCGCTCTGCATAACCAGTAACTACTTGCAAAGAGTTGGGATTTAAATAATCTTTAAAATCACCTTCTTCATCTGTTGGATCTTCTACCTTAAATAAACGATCGTATTCACGCACTTCTACTTGTAATGCATCTGCTGCATTCACCCAATGCAAAGTTCCTTTTACATGAATACCACTGGTGTCTTGTCCGCTCTTACTTTCAGGAATATACGTGCAATGCAACTCAATTACTTCTCCGTTTTCATCTTTCTTCACTTCATCACAACGAATGATATAAGCAGACTTTAAACGAACCATATTTCCAGGCGATAAGCGGAAGTATTTCTTAGGAGGATTTTCCATGAAATCGTCGCGCTCAATCCAAATTTCTTTTGAAAAACGAATAGACCTTACACCACCATTTGGGTCTTCTGGATTATTTTCGGTATCTAACCATTCTCCTTCTCCTTCGTAATTGGTTAGTATTACTTTAACTGGATTGAAAACAACCATTCTACGTAACGCAATTCTATTTAAATGTTCACGCAAACAAAATTCCAGTAAGCCAACATCCACCATGTTCTCACGCTTAGCAATACCAATACGATCACAAAACTCACGAATACTATCGGGTGTATAACCCCTTCTTCTCAAACCACTAATAGTTGGCATACGCGGATCGTCCCACCCAGTTACATGCCCTTCGTTGACCAACTGTAATAATTTTCTCTTACTTGTTACGGTGTAATTAATATTCCTTCTCGCAAACTCATATTGATGAGAGGGATAAATACCTAATTGCTCAATGAGCCAATCGTACAATTCTCTATGGGGAACAAACTCCATAGTACAAATAGAGTGTGTTACATTCTCTATAGAATCGCTTTGTCCATGTGCAAAATCATACATTGGATATATACACCAAGTATCGCCCGTTCTATGGTGGTGTGCATGTTTAATTCTATACAAAACAGGATCGCGCATAAGCATATTGGGATGCGCCATATCAATTTTTGCACGCAAGGTTTTTGCGCCGTCTGGATATTTGCCCGCTTTCATGTCTTCAAACAATTGGAGGTTTTCTTCAATTGTTCTATTTCTAAATGGACTATTAACGCCCGGTTCAGTAAGCGTTCCTTTTTGTGCGGCCATTTCCTCCGATGTAGAATCATCTACATAAGCCAGCCCCTTTTTAATGAGTTCAACAGCAAATGCGTAGAGCTGAGGGAAATAATCAGATGCATATAACTCATGCTCCCATGTAAATCCAAGCCATTGCACATCTTCCTTGATACTTTCCACATATTCTGTTTCTTCAGTTGTTGGATTGGTATCATCGAATCGAAGGTTGGTATAACCCGGATATTTTTTGGTTAATCCAAAGTTGAGACAAATGCTAGAAGCATGTCCAATATGTAAATACCCATTAGGTTCTGGTGGGAAACGGGTTATAATACGCGTGTACTTTCCTGACGACAAATCCTGTTCAATGATTTCTTCTAAAAAATTCAGACTTTTTTCCTCCGACATAATGCTGTTTTGAGCCTGCGAAATTACGCAATTATTATGGGTAATAAAAAAGCCGTTCACAGCATCTGCGAACGGCCTGTATCAAGAAAATTTGAGTCTTAGTCCTTTAAAGAAACGCTTTCTAAAAACTCTTTCTCATCATCTTTTGTAGCGCCAGCCTTGCTTGAACGGAAACCTACTTGGTGCATTTGGGCACCGATAAAAAAGATATACAAAAAGGCTTTTTTACCTTTAATTTCTTCACCTGTAGCATTCTTCCCGTCAATTTCAACATACAAAGCTTTCTTGCCTTTGAAAGTAACCACTTCGTCTTTGCTGATTTCAGCACCGCCCATTTGGCTACTCATACCCATTTTTACTTGTTCAAATAGCATATCTCCCATTGACTCAACTACTTCAGCTGTCAAACCCATTCCGCTTAGGTCTAATGACATAGCAATGTAAGATGTGTTACCATCCGCAGATTTTGCTTGGAACATGCTACCACCATTTGGCATATCCTGCTTTTCAGGCTTTACAGGAAACACAACCTTCATTTTTTCTGAAACAACTTGCTCAGTTTTTTGAGCGCTTACAACAGCAAAAGAAGCTAAGAATAAACCAATTGCTAAAATTGTCTTTTTCATAATTTTTATAATTGTGAAGTAAAATAAAGGCATTTCCCAAATACTGAGAAATACTTTTTTCTATAGGTAGCAATCAAGGTTAAAAGGTTACAAGCATCCACAATTATTTTTTAAAATCATCTGGATGATGCGCCCTAATGAAATCAATTGCGGCCACCATATCGGTATGCAATACTCTATCAACCTCATTTACAGCCACTTTTTCACGAAATGCACGCATACAATTTTCTAGTGTTGTTGAACTCCGTTGCGGCCTTCTAAAGTCCATCGCCTGAGCTGCTGTCATCAATTCTATGGCCAAGACTTTCTCCACATTTTCAATCACTTTTAAAGCCTTTACAGCCGCATTAGCCCCCATACTTACATGATCTTCTTGGTTATTGCTCGATGAAATGGAGTCAACTGAAGCAGGCGTACAAAGCTGTTTGTTTTCGCTTACAATACCCGCAGCAGTATACTGAGGAATCATAAATCCGCTGTTGAGTCCGGGTTCTTGTACCAAGAAAAGAGGCAAACCTCTTTGTCCGCTGATTAATTGATAGATTCTTCTTTCAGAAATATTGGCCATTTCGCTCATGGCAATTGCAAGAAAATCGAGGTGTAGGGCTAATGGTTGTCCATGAAAATTCCCCCCACTCAATATCATACCCTCTTCGGGAAACACATTTGGATTATCGGTTACTGAATTGATTTCCCTCAAGAACACCTGCTTCACTTGTTCGAACACATCTTTAGAAGCTCCATGTACCTGTGGGATACATCTAAACGAATATGGGTCTTGTACCTGTTTGGGTAGGGAAGCTGCTAATTCACTTCCTTTCAAATAGCTTAGAATTTCCTTTGCAACCGCAATTTGTCCGGGATGGGGTCGAATTTGATGTATCAGCGGATGTAAAGGCTCTTGTACACATCCAAATGCATCCCAACTCATAGCAGCAATTAAAGACGACCATGCTAACAATTTTTCAGCAATAATGAGTGCGTACATCCCATATGCGCTCATAAACTGAGTACCATTAATCAAAGCTAAACCTTCCTTACTCTGAAGTGTAATGGGCTTCCAACCTAATTCTTTCCAAACATCTGCTGCAACTCTTTTTTGTCCGCGATACCTCACCCATCCTTCTCCAATTAAGGGTAAACATAAATGACTCAAAGGTGCTAGATCGCCGCTCGCCCCTAAAGAGCCTTGTGTATACACAATGGGAAGAACAGATTCATTATACATCTGAAGCAGCATCTTAACTGTATCAATTTGTACCCCACTGTGCCCATAGCTTAATGACTTAATCTTTAACATCAACATCAAACGAACAACATCGTCTGGGACTTCTTCACCCATTCCACAGGCATGAGAAACCAATAAGTTATGTTGGAGCTGCGCAATTTGATCTTGATCAATTTTTACATGTTGTAAAAATCCAAATCCAGTATTTACGCCATAGTACAAGCGATTGGGGTCTTGTATTTGTTGATCTAAAAAAGCCCTACAAGCCAATATAGATTCGTGCGCTGTAAACGTAATGGAAAGTGGTTGCTGGTATTTCAGCAAATCCTTCACCTGATGGAAATACATCCATTGGTGGTCGAGTGGTAAATAGTTATAACTCATACAAACAATCGTTGAACAAATCTATAGGTTTTCAGTCATCATCATCAACAAATTGATTTCACCCAAACCAACATACAGTCAGAAAATGCTTTGTAATGAAGTTGCAGGTTGAAGGTTTTTCCTTCGGCATGGAGTGAAGCAGCTACGCTTCCTTCGGGAAACTGATGAGGTGCTTGTACCTGCATATCTCGAATAAAATCCAATGCCCCTTTTCCCCACCATTTATACAAGGCCTCTTTGGCACTCCATAAAAAAATATGCAAATGCAGAGGCGTCCATATAGAAGCATTTTCCAACAAATCATCCATCCATATCTTTTCAGAAGGATGAATAAACTTATGGGCAATTTTAAAAACCCTGGGTGTATAGGTTTCCACATCAATTCCAACGGGCTCATTGGAGACTATAGCTGCCACCCATTTTTGCGCATGAGAAATTGAAAATTCGTAAGAACCATCTCTCAAGTAAGGCTTTCCATATAAGGGAGCTTCTAAAGAAGTGTATGCAAAATCTTTCCTTAAAAACCCTAATAAATGCCTACCCGCAGCATGCTGCAATTGTTTATTGGGATGGGTAATATTTGCCGGGAGAGCTACAGGCAGCTTGAAATCTTGGAGGGACTCCTCAATTCGCCAGAGTGCCCATTGGGTCGTTTGGTTAATATCTTGTTGATAAAACAGAGGCATTGCAAAAAAGATGCTTTTTAGCTTAGCGAATTAAGGCATTTATTTGCAAAACAATATCGAAATATGATTTTATCAGATAGCAGAATCTTAGAAGAAATAGAAAAAGGCACTATTAAGATTGAACCTTATAACCGCGATTGTTTGGGTAGCAACAGCTATGATGTGCATCTGGGAAAGTGGTTAGCAACGTATAAGAACCATATACTTGATGCTAAGCAACATAATGAGATTGAATATTTTGAAATCCCAGAGGATGGATTCGTTCTATATCCTCATGTGTTTTATTTGGGTGTTACTTTAGAATACACCGAAACACATGCGCATGTTCCTTTCTTAGAAGGAAAGTCAAGCACAGGGCGATTGGGCATCGACATTCACGCAACAGCTGGTAAAGGTGATGTTGGATTTTGCGGAAACTGGACTTTAGAAATTTCTGTTAAACAACCAGTGAAAGTGTACAAAGGCATGCCAATTGGGCAACTCATTTATTTTCCTGTAGATGGACATATTGAGATTGCATACAATCAGAAGAAGAATGCAAAGTATAGCCATCAACCCGATAAGCCTATTGAAAGTATGATGTGGAAGAACAAGTTCTAACAATTAGAAGTCGTCACTATATCTGGCTCTTTTTCCTGAGTTTCTACCAAGATAGAAAATAAATCCTGTTCTAAAGATTGGGATCCTTGATCCATCGAAATTCAGGTAAGGTGAATTTAAATTTGTACCTAAGTCCAAGAGTATTGAGGTGTAAAAACTGTTTTCTCCCACAATACGCTGTCCCCAACCAATACCAACTGGCAAACTCAACACTTCTGCCTTTTCGCGGTAAGTAGGTTGGTTTCCTCCTGACACCCTAAAGTTTAAAAAATTCATTTCCGCCCCACCCTGCACAAAAAATCCTTGAAAAGGATATAAGCGAACATAAGGTCCAGCTCCGTAAATAAAATTATTGATACGCTGTCCAGTGAAATTGTTTCTTTGAGAGATGCTTGTGATATTAAATACCAATCCAGCATCTAGCCATTGCGCAAAAGTGTATCCAATTTCTGGATTACCCCCAATGACAAAACTATTATCCCAACCACCTGCATTTAACACAAAAGCCCCTCCTACATACATTCTATTTTTGTCAAAGCCACTTGTGGTAGGCTTTTTACGCTTTTCCTGAATTTCATCGTCTTGACCTATAACTTGAGAGATTGCACAAAAGCAAATGAGCGATAATAAAATTTTGTATTTCATGGTGTAAAAGAAATGTGTTTTAAATTTCGATTGTGTTAAAGGGTTCTTATTTATTAAGCCAAAGGCATATCGAAAATTTTACCCGGATTCAAAATACCATGCGGATCAAAAGCTTGTTTAATAGCTCGCATGAGTCTGAAATGTGTTTCTTGAAATACAATATCCATATAACCTTTTTGAACCAATCCAATTCCATGCTCACCACTAATTGTTCCACCCAAATCATGTACCAAATGAAACAATTCTCTCAAGCCCTCTACCATTGCTGGATCAGATGCGCTATTTGCGGATCCTGGTTTATGGATACGTACATGCAAGTTACCATCACCAGCATGCCCATAACAAACCACATTAAACGCATGTTTTTTTCCAATGGCTTTTACACCAGCAATAAGTTGTGGGAGATTGGCTCTAGGAACAACCGTGTCTTCTTCAATGGTATATCCATTCGACTTTACTGCCTCAGCTGCTCTTCGTCTTAGTTTCCACAATTCAGCTTTTTGTTGCGCATCGTCTGCAAAAAAGATTTCGCCAGCATCAAACTGCGTAAGCACTTCAGCTATAGCTTCCATTTCTTGCATTAATACATCTATATTATTACCATCTACTTCAATAATCAAGTGTGCAGCAATATCATCTGTAACTGGCACCACATGACTGTCTACCATTTTGCTTACAATCTTCAAAGCATCAATCTCAACTAATTCCAAGGCACTTGGGGTAAATCCAGCTCTAAAAATTGCACTCACTGCTTCACTTGCCTTTTCCAGCGAATAAAAAGGAACTAGCATCAACAAATCATATTTAGGATGCGGAATAAGCTTCAAGACAATTTTTGTTACAATTCCTAACGTTCCTTCACTTCCCACCATTAATTGCGTTAGGTTGTAGCCAGTCACATTTTTTAACACATTGCTACCAGTCCAAATAACTTCCCCTGTGGGTAAAACCACTTCTAAGTTCAGTACATAATCTTTAACCACCCCATATTTCACAGCTTTGGGTCCACCGCTGTTTTCAGCAATATTTCCCCCAATAAAACAACTCCCTTTGCTGCTTGGATCGGGCGGATAAAACAGTCCTTTTTCTTTAACAGCCTCTTGTAAAACCTGTGTAATGACGCCTGGCTCTGTTGTAACCTGCAGGTTTCTTTCGTCAATTTCTAGAATTTGATTCAAGCGCTCGGTTGATAAAACAACACCGCCTAAATGCGGCAATGCGCCACCACTCAATCCTGTACCACCTCCTCTAGGTGTAACGGGAATTCTCTCATGATTGCAAATCTTCATGATGGCTGAAATTTCTTCCGTATTTTTTGGACGAAGCACTACTTCTGGCTCGTAGAATAAATTTTCTGTTTCGTCGCGGCCATATTTTTCTTTGTCTTCAGATGAAACAAATACATGGTTAGCGCCAACAATTTCAATGAATTGGGCTACAATATCTGGAGTTACTTTCTCAAATTTTTTTTTGCTTGCAATGGCGTTCATACAACAAAAATACAGGCTAGGCTTATTAGCACTTGGTATTTTATAGCACTAATTAAAAAGATGTCCTTTCTTTCTGAACTTGTTTAATGTGTAACTCGTACACAAACAAATCTTTGAAACAGAAAAAGCCCTTAGATTTGTCTTGAAAACGAACAGTTGTTCGTATTCAAGATGTTAAAGTTGTTTTTAAGAAACTTAATATACAATATTCATTCAAAATGAGAAGAATCTGCCTTCGGGCAGTTAATCGAGTATTATCGATTGTTTGCTTGCTCAGAACCCCGGATCACCGGGGTTCTCTTATTTTCGGGGAGTTTTAGGTTTGTATTCTGACTTTTGGTTATAAATTAAAACCGCATCATAAATACCGTCTAGGTATCTCTGTGAACTTGCGATCCAATAAATATCGGTTGCAAAAGTGGTTAGCAATCCTGTTAGCATCAAAGCATTACCAGCATTTTCTCTTCTTGTATTTTGTGCAGGATTGTTATATACATTGGTTCCGGCATAAATGATGGCACCACCTACTAAAAGTCCTACAGAACTCCATGCACCAATACTTGTAATCCTTCTTATATTTCTTGCTTCCTGAAATGCATCTAGAGCAGGCGGATGGTCTTCAATCCAGTTCATAAATCGCCTGTGCCTAAACCATTTTAATTCAGATGTACTTCCTTCTTCATTTCTTACCATTAAAGGATAAGACTGAAGCAACTCGGCTTTATACAATTGTGCCAATCGTTCATTCTGCGGGGGGCGAATATGATCGTACATTGTTATTGGTCCAGAAATAACCCTTCTTAAAACCAGCCATCTCCCTCTAAATCTGGTAGATACAAACTTAGCCCCCCATAAATGGGTACTATCCAATTCACTAGCCATAATTGTTTTTTCGCCTCCATTAAGGATAAATCTAGGTTGAGCGAACAAGGGCTTACGATAACGAATTTGTTCTACGTTTAGTCGTTCGCCAGACTTAAGAAAGAAGACTGCACTTGAGTCATTTGTATTTTCAGCAAATGCAAGCATACAAATGAAGACACCTATTAATGAGCTAAATACATGCGATTTCATAGAACGAATCTATTACGCATTTCAAACAACTAAAAAAACTGCTTACAACTGTAGGCTATTAAAATAAGCCAAACAACATAGAATCTATTTTGGTGATAATGTCGCCAAAATGTTCATCGCTTTCAGCAAACTTGTTTTTATCAACATCCACAATAAGAATGGGGCCTTCCTTGTAACCATCAATCCAACGGTTGTACAATTCATTCAACTTCTTGAGATAATCTAATCGAATGTTTTCTTCATAATCTCTACCCCTTTTCTGAATTTGCCCAACCAATGTTGGCACAGATGCCTTAAGATAAATTAACAAATCTGGTGGATGCACCATTGTTTTCAAGGTCTCAAAAAACTGAAAATAGTTTTGAAAATCTCGTTTACTCATTAACCCCATATCGTGCAGGTTAGGAGCAAATATTTGTGCATCTTCATAAATAGTTCTATCCTGAATAATAGTTTCTGTACCTCTATGAATTTCGAGCAATTGATTAAGTCGGCTATTCAAGAAATAAATCTGCAAGTTGAAACTCCAGCGAGGCATATCCTCATAAAAATCCATTAAGTAAGGATTGTGATCCACATCTTCAAATTGAGGTATCCATTTGTAATGTTTACTCAACATTTCTGTGAGCGTAGTTTTTCCTGCACCTATGTTACCTGCAATTGCTATATGTTTTGGTTTCCTTGCCTTAGCCATGACTTGCTCTTTATAAAAATTTGTGGGGTGTGAAAATAAGCGTTCTGAGAAAGGTATTCAATTTTTTATCCAAATTCAAGAGAATTAACCCAAAATAGCCTTTCGCACGAGGCTTAAAGTGACAGCAGCACTAGCCCTGGCTTTTTCAGCACCGTTTGCAATTATTTTCTTTAAAGTTGCCTCATCTGCCTGTAAAGCAGCAGCCTTCTCACGAATTGGCGCAATAAAACGAATCATATCTTCTGCCAGTTGCTTCTTTAAATCGCCATACCGTATGATACAATTACCAGCTTCACTTTCATTGTACTGATGCATAAAATGTTGAATCGTATCTTCTGTGCTCACCAAGCCCATCAAAGTAAAGAGGTTTTGAATGTAATCGGGTTGTGGTGCATTCTTTACATCTGGACCCTGATCTGTTTTGGCCTTCATAATTTTTTTACGAATCATGTCATCTGAGTCAGCCAGATAAAGTGTGTTTAACTGGTTCTCACTTTTGCTCATTTTACCATTGCCATCCAAACTCAAAATTTTCACCAATTCTTGTTGTCCGCTAAACGCTTGCGGTAATGGAAACACATCGCCATAACGATGATTAAATCGTTCTGCAAAATTCCTTGCCATTTCAAGATGCTGCTCCTGATCCTTCCCCACTGGCACTTTTACAGCACGATGAATTAAAATGTCGGCTGCTTGCAAAACAGGATAGGTCAGCAATCCAGCATTCACATTATTGGCTTGCAACCTCACTTTATCTTTAAAGGTGGTAGTTTTTTCTAGTTCCCCTTTATAGGCCAACATGTTCAAATACAAATACAATTCTGCAATCTCAGGCACATCGCTCTGCACATATAAGGCCACTTTTTCAGGATCTAGTCCGCAGGCAATGTTTTCAGCAACCACTCTATAGACTGCCTGTTGTAATTCCTTTGTATCTGGATGTGTTGTTAAACTATGCCAATTGGCAACAAAAAAATAACAATCATACGCCTCTTGCATGCGCACATAATTGCGCATAGCTCCAAAGTAATTCCCTAAATGAAGAAATCCGGTTGGACGAATTCCACTCAATACAACTTCTTTTGCCATAAGCGGCGAAGATAATGCAGGGCTCTTGATTCCTAAAAATTATACAAGGCTTAAAAAGCTTTTATCTTGACTTACATTTGTTGCTGAACGAATTATGCACGAACAGGATATACATATATTGTCCTCCCCCATCGAATACCTTAAAGGTGTTGGGCCCGCTCGTGCAGATTTATTAAAAAAAGAGCTGGGTATTTACACTTTCTATGATTTACTTCAGCATTATCCGCTTCGGCACATCGACAAAACCAAAATAACACCTATTGGGCAATTAAATCCAAGCCTCGATTATGTTCAAATAGTTGCAAAAATCATGCAATGGGATATTGTAGGTGAGAAACGAGGGAGACGTTTAATTGCAATGGTGAAGGACGAAACTGGGATATTAGAATTAGTTTGGTTCCAGGGAATTTCATGGATTCAAAAGAATCTTCTTGAAAGCACCCATTATTTGATTTTTGGTAAGCTGAGTTATTTCAATGGAAGGCCGCAAATCACCCACCCCGAAATGGAGGTCTTTCATCCTGCTACCTTGGAGGCAAAAACAAGATTAGAACCAGTTTATCCTTCCACAGAAAAACTGAAGGCTCGCCAATTGAACGGCCGACAATTAGCTAAGCTTACTGAAGTCTTGCTGAATCAAATTCAACCCAATCATATCTCTGAAAATCTTCCTGAAACACTTATTCAAACACTTCAACTACCAAGTAGATATGAGGCTTTACATTGGATTCATTTTCCAAATCAATTCAACCATTATCAGAGAGCAAAAAATCGATTAAAGTTCGAAGAATTGTTTTTTGCACAAATTCGTTTGCAAAGAATTAGGCTAGCTCGACATGCAACCAGCAAAGGATACGTGTTTGAAAAAGTAGGTGATTTGTTTATGAATTTCTATAACCATCATTTACCCTTCCAATTAACAGGCGCACAAAAAAGGGTGGTGAAAGAAATTCGACAAGACACTTCCCGCGGACATCAAATGAACCGACTCCTACAAGGAGATGTAGGTAGTGGGAAAACAATGGTGGGCGTGCTTTGCATGTTACTGGCAGCCGATAATGGCTATCAAAGTTGTTTAATGGCTCCTACTGAAATATTAGCACAGCAACACTTTCAGGGAATAAGCGAATTATTACAACCCATGAATGTGCCTGTTGCCCTTTTAACAGGTAGCACCAAAAAAGCTGATCGAAAAGTTATTTTAGAAGGATTAGCAAATGGGAGTATTCCAATTGTAATAGGAACGCATGCCTTGATTGAAGATCCAGTTATTTTTAAGAAACTAGGATTTGCCATTATAGATGAACAACATCGTTTTGGGGTTGCTCAAAGAGCAGCACTTTGGAAAAAATCAACATTACCACCGCATGTGTTGGTTATGACCGCCACCCCCATTCCAAGAACTCTTGCCATGACAGCATACGGCGACTTGGACTATAGTATTATGGATGAATTGCCGCCAGGCAGACAACCTGTTACAACCATTCAGAGAAATGAAATGGCAAGAAGCAGGGTTATGGAGTTTGTAAGAACTGAAATAGAAAAAGGCCGACAAGCTTATTTTGTTTATCCGCTGATTGAAGAAAGCAGCAAATTAGACTATGAAGATTTAGAACGAGGATACCAAGAAGTCATTTCCTACTTCCCATCACACAAGTACAGAACCGTTAAAATTCATGGTAAACTTACACAAGAGCAGAAAGATGCAAGTATGCGGGAATTTGTAAGCGGTCAGGCGAATATTTTGGTAGGCACCACTGTCATTGAAGTTGGGGTAAACGTTCCCAATGCTTCGGTAATGGTTATTGAAAGTGCTGAAAAATTTGGTTTATCGCAATTACACCAGCTACGCGGACGAGTAGGAAGAGGTGCCGAAAAAAGTTTTTGCATTTTATTAACGGGCAGCAAAATGGGGCAAGAAAGCAGGCAAAGAATGGAGATTATGACCTCCACCAACGATGGCTTTGTTATTGCCGAGAAAGACCTTGAAATGCGTGGCCCGGGTGATATTGAAGGAACCAGGCAGAGCGGGGCTTTGGACTTTAAAATAGCTAGTATTACGGAGGACAAAGAATTGTTAGAATTAGCAGGGAAAACTGCTGAACATGTATTAGAAGAAGACCCCGATTTAAATCTGGCAAAGAATTTGCCTATAAAGAAATATCTTCAATCACAAAAGGGTAAAACCGGTTGGAGTAAAATTTCGTAGTTAACTAAATCATCGGTGAATTGTTATACTTAAATCATCAAAAAAGGAAGAATTTGTTTTCGCGCTTTTCATATATTGTTGTGCTTTTGGCTTTTATATTTTTTTATACAAATTCATTGGCACAAGGCAACCTTGAGTTTGTTGAAAACAAAGGTCAATGGCATTCCTCTATTGTGTTTCAAGGAGAGTTACAAACTGGTGCGTTTGCATTAGAAAAAAATGGTTACAGGGTGCTTTTACATAACCCAGATGATTTGCAGTCGGTTTACAAGGCACAACATAAAAATCCACAAACCGGTAAAGATGTTGCTTATTTTGGTCAAAGTAAGCCAACAGAAACCCTTAGATCTCATGCCTATGGTGTTCGATTCCTGCAAGCGAATCCCAATGTTAAAATACTTCCCGAAAAGCCACTTCCTGGATATATCAATTACTTTATTGGAGATGATCCTAAAAAATGGGCTTCAGAATGTATCTCCTATCAAACTATTACTTATCAGGAAATGTATAAAGGTATTGACGTAAGATATTATACCAACAATGGTCAAATTAAGTATGATATTATAGTTCATCCGTATGCAGATCCAAATCAGGTTGTGCTTTATTTCGATGGCATTGAGAAACTGAGGGTTTTAAATCGTCAGCTTGTTATTCAAACTTCGGTTCAAGAAGTTAGAGAAATGGAGCCTTACACCTATCAGCAAAATGAAGCTCTTGGAAAAAGAGAAATTGTATGTCAGTTTGAAGTAAAGGGAAATCTTGTGAAATTCAAGCTCCCTGAAGGATACGATCAATCAAAAACATTAATCATTGATCCTTCATTGGTATTCTCAACATTTAGTGGAAGCCGAGCAAATAACTGGGGATTCACCGCTACTTACGATGCACTTGGAAATTTTTATGGTGGTGGAATTGTTGCCAGCAATGGTTTCCCTGTAAATAATGGAGCATTTCAAACATCCTTTCAGGGCGGTCAAGGCGGTCAGGGTAGTGCAACCGGATGGGATATTGGTATCATTAAATTAAACGCCAATGGAAGTACAAGGGTTTATGCAACCTATATTGGTGGCAATGGAAATGAACAGCCCCATAGTTTGGTAGTGGATGCATTTGGAAATTTAATTGTTGCTGGAAGAAGTAATTCTAGTAACTATCCCTCTACAGGTCCAAGTTTTGGTCCAGGTGGAAATTTTGATATTATTCTAACAAAACTCAATGCGCAAGGCACTGGTTTAATTGGTTCGAGAAGAATTGGAGGAACTGGTATTGACGGGATGAATATTGTTGATAAAACTGCAAACGGAGCCAGAACAGAGACAACCATGCGCAATTATGGAGATGATGCGAGAAGTGAAGTCATTGTAGATGCAGTTGGAAATATTTATTTGGCATCATGTACACAATCTAACAACTTTCCTGTTACTGGTGGAGCCGCTCAATCAACCAATAATAGTCAGATTGGAGTAGGTAGAAACCAAGATGCAATTGTTTTAAAAACAGACCCCAATATTTCGAACCTATTGTTTAGTACTTATTTTGGTGGGAGACATGATGATGCTGCTTTTGTGCTGGCACTAAATCCAGGTAACAATGATATCTATGTTGCTGGTGGTACTGCTAGTAATAACTTACCAGGCGATAAAACAGGCACTGTTGGCTCTGCTTTTCAAGGTGGAGAAACAGATGGATTCATTGCAATATTCAATAATAATGGTGCGTTGCAAAAAGTTTCTTACATAGGTACAGCCAGTGTTGATATTGTGTATGGCATACAATTCGATCGCCTTGGTTTTCCTTATATAACGGGTACAACAACCAATGGAAACTGGCCAGTAATTAATGCTACCTTCTCTCAAAACGGCGGCAAACAATTTATTGGTAAGCTGCGATCAGATTTATCGGGTTATGTTTATTCCACCAGATTTGGACCAAACACTAATTTGCCAAATATTTCACCAACTGCATTTTTAGTTGACCGATGTGAAAATGTGTATGTGTCTGGTTGGGGAGGAAGTATATTGGAATCATTTCCCAATGCAGGAACGAATGGCTTATCTGTTACTTCTGATGCTGAGATTAGAACGACGGATGGAAATGATTTTTACTTTTTTGTTCTTGCAAAAAATGCTGCTAATCAGTTATACGGAAGTTTTTTTGGTCAAAGAGGCGGCATTGGGGAACATGTGGATGGCGGTACAAGTAGGTTTGACGCTAACGGCGTAATTTATCAAGCTATGTGCGCCAATTGCGGTAGAAGTGCTCCTTTTCCTACAACCCCAGGAGTTTGGTCTCCTACCAATCAGGCCACAGGTAATGGTGAATGTAATTTGGCAGCAGTAAAAATTGCTTTCAACTTTGCAGGAGTTGGCTCAGCTGTGCAATCGTCTATAAATGGACAAGTGAGAGATACTGCAGGATGTGTTCCTTTAACAGTTGTATTTAGAGACACACTTGAACAAGGAAGAAGATATATATGGAATTTTGGTGACGGCTCACCCTCAGTTACAACCACTTCTCCAACCGTTTCTTATACATATAATTTTGTTGGTAACTATCGTGTTAGTCTTATATCAATTGATTCGAGCACATGTAACATAGCTGACACTTCATTTTTAATTATGCGTGTAAGAAGTGATGAAGCTGTTCTTAGTTTCACTCAAGAAAAGTTAGCACCATGTGAAGCATTGAGATACCGATTTACAAACACATCAATAGCACCTTCTGGTAAGCCATTTCAAGGTACAAGTTTTAGATGGAATTTTGGTGACGGAAATACAAGAGTTACGGGACCTGGACCAGTAGAACATAGCTATGCTACTGCCGGCACTTACACTGTTCGATTGGTCTTAATTGATAGTAATTATTGCAATGAACCTGACAGTGTTTCTCTTGTTTTACGAATTGCACCGAATGTTACAGCAAGATTTGAAACACCTGCTCAAGGTTGTGTACCTTACAGAGCCACTTTTAACAATACATCTTTAGCAGGACAAAGATTTATTTGGGACTTTGGCAATGGTAATACACTCAACACAACATCTGCTGGTCCTGTAACGAGTAATTACCCAATCCCAGGTACATACACAATTAGAATGATTGCTATTGACAGTGCAACCTGTAACATAATAGATAGTACACAATTTACAATAACTGTAAGACCCAACCCTACTTCAAACTTCAGTGTCTCTCCAATTCCTCCTGAGGAAAACACCATTACTACTTTCACCAATCTTTCAGTTGGAGGAATAAGGTATAAATGGCTTTGGGGAGATGGAGATAGCTTAATTACAACCAGTACCAATCCAGTTACTCATTTATATAACCGAACTGGCACATTTAATGCTTGTTTAATTACATTTAATGATGCAGGTTGCTCAGATACTACATGTATTCCTGTAAACACAATTATAGTACCCGGCTTGGCAGTACCTAATGCATTTTCGCCCAATGGAGATGGAGTTAATGATAAAGTTTTTGTTAGAGGTTTTGGAATTGCCAAAATGATGTTTAGAATTTTTAATAGATGGGGTGAAGTTGTTTTCATTACAGATAATCAGTCTGTAGGCTGGGATGGATTCCATAGAGGCAAGCTGCAACCACAAGATGTTTATCATTACACACTAGATGTTGAGTTTGTAGATGGACAAAAAATTGTAAAGAAGGGAGATATTACGTTATTGAGATAATATGTTGAAGAAATTTATACATATCAGTTTCCTTTTTTTGTTTGTATTAACTACACAAGCACAAGACCTACATTTTTCACAATACTTCAACGCTCCCCTTTTGGTGAATCCAGCCAATACGGGTTTTACTCCTGATTACGACTACCGTGTAGGCGCACACCACAGAAATCAGTGGGCTTCAGTAGGAAATCCGTATCGCACCCAAAGTATTTGGGGCGACCTTCAGCTTTTGAATAATAAACTAGAAAATGGCTGGCTGGGTATAGGCGGTGCAATTTTACAGGATGTAGCAGGCAGCTCAATTTTAACTGGTACGCGTGCATTTGGAACCATAGCTTATCACCAAATGCTTGGAGCTCGGTCGCTATTGAGTGGAGGTTTTGGTTTAGGTTGGGTGAATAAGAGAATTGATTTGTCGAAACTTACTTTTGACAACCAATGGAATGGTAAATTTTTTGATAATACCATTAATCCAAACGAGCCTTTTGCAACTAATCAGACTAATTATTTAACGCTGAGTGCAGGTTTAAACTACTCTTATTTCCCTACAGATAATCTTTATTTGAATATTGGTTTGGCTGCTAATCATATTAATAGACCTTCAGAAACCTTTTATGGGCCAACAGCAGCTGATACTAGATTAGATGTTCGTTATACTGCATTCGCAAATATGTCGGCTAAAGTAGATGACAGATGGATTGTGAATTCAAACATGTATGTGAGCCAAATGGCAAATGCATGGGAAACAGTTATAGGTGTTAATACCCAAAGAAGCTTGAATGATGATGGAAGCTTACAATTAATCATGGGTGGCTATTACCGTGTTAGCGATGCTATCATTCCCATGGTTGGCTTTAATTTGAAAGACTATAGATTCACCATTAATTACGATGCAACAGTTTCTTCCTTGGGAAGATTCAATAATGGTCGTGGCGCCTATGAAATTTCTATTGTAAGGGATGGCATATTTAGCAGCAGTTCTGGAAGGGCTGTCAAATGTCCAAGTGTGCGTTTTTAGGACTAAATACCCTATTTTCTGATTTTTCGGTAATTTCGGTAAAATTCTACCGATTGAGAATAAGCCTGTTATCGGTTTTTGTCGTTGTTTCCCTACAGTTAAATAGTCAATATTACCTCAAGGGACAAGTGACAGATGATAGAGGCCGACAATTGTCGGGCGTGAAGCTGCAAATAAAAAGTAAGCTTCCATACCTGTTTTATACTGGTTCTAATGGAAG
>ERZ1066133.81-NODE-81-length-51439-cov-9.214756_pt1 | contig 51439 bp, 49 predicted proteins | sample MGYA00382780_ERZ1066133 | MGnify/ENA primary metagenome ERZ1066133 (study PRJEB33369, sample SAMEA5778363) | biofilm metagenome | biome: Industrial cooling water; feature: Water cooling tower basin; material: Biofilm | place: United Arab Emirates | collected... | reverse complement strand
TCTGTCGAGGAGGCATGCCGCAAGCCCGGGAGCCGCGTGCGTGAAGATGAGCCGATGGGTCTCCCCCGGCGTGTCGTACCGCTCGATCATCGCGTCGATGAGGGCCGGGTCGATCAGGCACCAATCGGCGCCGATCGTGACGAGTCCGTGCGGCGCGGCCCCCCGAGAGAAGAGCTGCCACAGCGCCGGAGCCGCGAACACCTCGTCGAAGATCGACACGTTCCCGATGCCGCCACGCCAGCACGAAGGCGTCCACAGACGCGAAGCTTGCAGCGCCGGCATGCGAACACGGAGTATCTCGGCGGCGACCCTTGTTATCTCGATTTTCCCACCGAGGCGCTTGAGCGTCTCGCCGAGGACGGTGCGGACCGCGGGCTCGTCGTTCGTGAGGATCGTGATCTTCGCCACCCGCTTCGCCCGCGCGACGCGGCTCACGGTCATCTGCAGCGCGTTGAGACCAGCCGCGACGGGACGTGCGAGATCGCGCGGCGTGCCGAGGCCGCCGAACTGCGTGTCGGCAACGATCACCACGTGCGCCGTGCGCGTGCTGTGCACGAGCCCGACTTCCGCGGCGGCCGATTCCAGCCGCTTGCTCTGCGTCTGGGCAACCGGGGCCTGCACGTTCACGCCGCTGACCCGGGCGATCACGCCATCGAACATCGAGCCGAGCTCATCGGCCGAATCCGCGAGCCACGTGACGTTCTTCAGGTCGCGCTGCGCCTGCCGCTTCTGCCGCTCCAGCGGCTGGAGCGTGGTGTCGAGTTCAATCGCACGGTCGGCCTTGAAGCGATTGAGGATGCCGGTCTGGTTCAGGTGCTGCACGAGCGCGTACGCCGGCTCGATCTTGGTTACCTCGCTCGCGTGGCGCTCGATGCGTCCGATCAGCTCGTTCACGCGGTGCTGGTCGGCGTGATGCGTGATGATGTCCTGCAACGCCCGGGCGGTCGCGCGGCTGATCTCGCCGACCCGCCAGATCTCCGCCCGCACCTGCCGCACGCGTTCGAGCAGCGCTGCCCGCACCTTGGGATCGAGGCGACGCGACGGCGTCGGCGGAAGCGCCAGCGATCCGGCCGCGGCAAACTCCTGCAACGCCTGCTTCAGGGGCATGGCCTTGGCGTGGCGTTTGGCGATTCCGCCCTCGGTCGCGTCGATGACCTTCAGCCCGCGGTTCACGTCCTCGCCGAAGTCGCGCTCGAACTGCACGAGGTACGTCGTCATCTGCTCGTCGCTGTAGCACGGCCGCCCGAGGTGGTCGGTCAGTCGATGCAGCATGGAACGCTCGCGAGCGATGCGCTCCCACTCCAGCATCTCGAGCGTGCGGAACTGGCTGAGCTCGCCCGACCAGACCTGATGGATCGCGGCGCCCGCGGCGTAGTACTGACCGTCGGTGAAGCCCAAGTCCTGCCCGATGAGGATCACAGGGTCGGCGCCCATGTGCCGTGCGAGGTAGTACGCCAGATGCGCCACTGTCGCACCCGGACGCAGCTCGCCTCGATCACGCTGGAACACAGCGCGGGTCGTTTCCTCGGCGTTATCGGTCAGAATGCTGTCGGCGATGCGTTCCGTTGGGCATCGGATCGCACCCGGCCACGCCTCGAAGATCGCCGGACTCGCCTTGGGCTCGACCACAAGCGTCACGCCCTCGACATCCGCGGCGGTGAGGCCTTCGTAGAACCGCTTGCTGATCGACGCGTGGTCGAGCGCGGTGACGAAGTGCGGCCGGATCCCCTTGGCGAGCAGCGTCTTCAGCACCGTCTGCACCGCGATGATGACGACGCGATCGCGCACGCCCGGCTGCGACAGGAGATCGATGTTGCGGCGCAGGCTGGGCCCGGCCGAGACCACGATGGCGGGCTTGCCCTTGGCGATGCCGGCGAGATCGTCGATGCCCGGCGCGTTGGCGTACGACTCGATGTTCCCAAGCAGATTGCGCATCGTGGTGTCGACGTGCACCAGCGTGGTGACGACCGACGTGCGCACCGCACGCATCGCCGCGGCGAGGCTCCGGCCGAAGCGCTCGGCCTTGTCCCCTAGGCGTGCCTTGCTGGGCGGGTGCTCGAGCATCCGCGTGCCGACCATGAAGATGCCCTCGGCCCCGGTGATCGACGCTGTGATCTCGCCCGAGTCGTCGGGCTCGGTGACGATGACGCAGTTGCGCTGGCTCAGCCACGCGCTGTGATCGACGTGCTCGAGCACGCTGCGCAGGAGCGCTACATCCGGCTCGAAGGCAAGCACCACACCCATCTTGCCGTACCGACGCGAGATCGCTTCGACGTGGTACCCGAGCGCAAAGCCCAGGCACACGGTCGCGCCGGATGCGGTGACGTCGACGCCGCGGGTCAGGGACTGCGCCTCGTCCCTGGGCCGGTGCAGGCTCGCAAGCTGCCGATTGCCCGACGCGTCACGCAGCACGGCCGAGAGGCTGCCTTCGCCGGTGCGGATGAACGTGATGTCCGAGCGGGGCGTGGCCTGCGCGATCTTGCGGATCGTCCGGATCGCCTGGGCCGGCATCGATTCCAAGTTCTTCGCCAGCGTCGCCTCGCGGGTTGCGATCGACGGCGTGTACTCACAGGCCTCCGGCGGCAGCACCAGCGGCTTCCAGACCCCGGGCGTCACCTCCGGCCGCAGCACCGCGGGTGATGCCGGAGCATCGCCAAAGAACGCCGCCAGATCGGCGCCGATCGACCCGAGCGGATCAAGGGCGGCCAGTGAAGGGTTGGAAGAATCAGCGGTCGTCACAGAGCCTCCGTCCGCGGGCACAACAGTTCGGACTCGGCGGAGGCGGCACCACGTGCGAATGGATCGCGCCCGCAGGCTCCGCCGCGGTACGGGGAATGATCGGCGAAGCGGGCCGACGCACGGCAGAAATTGGTCCGGCGTGAGCGTGGTGAACGCCAGGGCTCTGGAGTGTGCCGGTCCGGTCTGCTAATCTGCGTTCATGAACGCCTCGGTCGCCAACGCCCGGCTCGCCAAGCTCCGCGGCTATCGCGTTCCCCCCGCCGTCGATCGATCGATCGCGGTCGAAGTGGGCCGGATCGCGAGGCAATTGCGGCAGACCGACCGCGTGCTGAACAAGGTGGAGGAGGTCTGGGCGGCGGCGGCACCGGACACGCTGCGTGACCTCGCCAGACCGGTTTCGTTCAAGGCGGGGGTGCTCGAACTCGCCTGCGCCGCCGCCGCCGTGCGATTCGAGATCGACCGCTGGTTGCAGGGGGGCGGACGCGGAGTGCTGGAGAAGACGCTCGGATCGACGATTTTCCGGGTGTCATTCACGTCCGGTGGCCGAAGCCGGGTCCCTCGGAACAGCGGACGAGGCGGACGCGAAAGGTCTTCCTGATCCGGTTCCGGATCACCCAAGGCGGCACTGCGTGCCGCGACGGATTGCCATGAACGCGAGCGACTCGACAGACGCGCCGCCCCCCCGAGACGACAGCGAGCGTCGCGACGCGCCCACGGGTCAGGCGGACAGCCTGCGTGGCTACCTAGCCTCGTCCGGCGCGACGTGCCCGAGCTGCCGCTACGACCTTCACGGGGTCGAGACGTCCACCTGTCCCGAGTGCGGGTGGACGCTGCAGCTCCAACTGAAGCCGCGGCTCGCCACCGTGCCGCACTGGCTCTTTGGGCTCATGATCTACGGCTGGCTGGCGATCATGGGGGCGGGCGGGACGGTCGCGAACGTGGACCGTTTCTGGAACTACTACCGGGTCATGTCGGCCCGCTGGATGCGGCAGAACAACCGTGCTCAATCGCAGGCGATCATCCAGCAGTTCCTGAACCAGACGCCCGGGCCGATCGGCGGCGGCGACTCGTCTGTGCTGGCAACCGGAGCCGTGGCGGTGCCCGTCATCCCACCCAAGCCGACGCTGGGAGAATCGCTGTACCTGTACTTCATGGCGCTCTCGCCGCAGGACCAGGTGGCGGTGCTGATCTTCAGTGTGGCGACGCTGATCGGTGTCTCGGGGCTGCTGTTGGTGCCATTCTCGAGACGGTGCTCGCCCTGCTTTAACGTGGCGTTCGTGGGTGCCGGTTCGGTGGTTTTCGGGCTTCTGGCGCTGAATTACCTGATTACCTATATCTCCTTCTGGTCCAGACGGTTCTGACGCTTCCAAGGACCCGTGACGGCCCGGCGGAATTCGCTGGAATCATGCCGGAAGGGCGTGGTAGGCTATTGGCGTGACTCGGGTGACCACCAACGCCAGCTCCGATGAGCGCGTGCCGCTGCGCCTGGTCGAGGTGCACCCGCCCAACGTGCGCACCCGCGCCGAACAGCGCTTCATCCGCGGCTCGACGCACCATGAGGTGCTCGCGCTCCGCGAGTTCGTGGACGGTCGCGACTTCCCTTGCCCCTGCTGCGGGCACAACCTCCGCGGCATCATGAGCGCCAACTGCCCCGAATGCGGCGTGCCGCTGCGGGTGTCGCTGGTGACCCCGCTGCCAAGCCGCCGAGCGTTCGTCATCGGCGTCGCAGCGTTGGCCTCGGGCTTCTTCTTCAACGCCACACTGATCCTGTTCCTGCTCTGGGAGCGCTTCAGCGACGCCAGCACGCAGGACCTGTGGCGGATGGGCAAGCCGCAAATCGTGTCGGCGATCGGCTTCGCGGTGGCGCTGCCGTGGTGGGTGGTGGCGATGCGCTGGCTGGATCAGCAGAGCCGCTTCGTGCGGGTGCTGCTCGCGGCGTGCTGCTGGGTGGTGGCGTTCGCGTCGGCGATGTGGATTCATCGGGTGGTGCGGTAGACAAGGGGTCGAGCGGATGTCGGAGTATTGGGCGAAACTGATGTCGAACACCGAGCACGAGACCATTCGTGCCGCGGCAACGCAGGCGGCGGATCATGACAGAGTCGCCGGGCCAATCCGAGACATTTTGCAACAGGTTGCAGACCGATTGGAGGCGCGATATCACGCCGATCCTGCGAAGCTCTTGGCACCGCAGCGTTGGTTCCTGTCCCTTTGGTTTGTTCGCTTCTACGCCGATAGCGACGGACTCGCGTGGGTGGCGGAGAACGCGAGTGCCGCGATACCAGACGCCTTGGAAGCATGCCAGCAACTCTCACTGGCAAAGACCGAGCGATTGCTGAAGCAAGTCATCAAAAGCTGCGGCGGCCCGGAGCGGATGCGGGACGACGAGGCGATGCAGGAGCTCTGGGGCTCCGACGACGGAACTCTCTCGGAGAAGTTTGAGAAGTTTGACGAATTGTTCTACGATCTCCAATCGACCGAGTCGCTGATCCTCGCGCAGTTGAGAGTGATCGCCGAGTCGCCGACGGCGTTTGTGGACGCATAGCGCGAGGTGCGCCGTTGCGATCCGCCTGACGTGCAAGTCGCGGCCGTCGTTCGATACCATGTGATCATGTCGCAGGACACTGAAGGCCAAGCGATCGAGTCGTTCCTCGCGGATCGGGACGAAGCCTGTCCGTCCTGCGACTACGGCCTGCGCAGCCTGAAGACTGGTACATGCCCGGAGTGCAGAGCCACAATTCGGATTGAAGTCGCGAGGCCGCTTCCCGTGCATTGGCATGCGATCGGAACCGCCGCGTGTGGAATGGTGTTCGGCGGAACGGCCGTTCAGCTCATTCGCGACTACTACACCAGCGGCCCCTATTCCTTCTATGTCAACGGCACACTTCGTGAGACCATCAACTTCGTGTGGCCGTGGTCCTCCTGGCCGGATCTTGTGGCGGCCGCCGGCTCGATCGGGACGCTCACGATCTGGATGTCGCTCTGGCGTCGCCTTCGCACCTGTCGTTCCGGAACTCGTTGGACGGCAATCGCGGCGGTTGTAGCCACTTCGCTTGGTTGGCTGCAGTTCGCGTGGTGGCCATTTCCTTTCTTCGGCCCGTAGCGATCCCCGCACCCTCTCCCCCACTTCCGCGTATAGACCGGTGTCATCTCGCCGATAACCAGTCGGGAGAATCCCATGCCCGGCACGCCGCACACGGATCTGTCGCCCGAACTCCTCTCGCACAAGAAGGCCATCGAGGCCAAAGCGAAGGAGTACGGCCTCACCTTCCCCGAGGTCATCTTCGAGGTGCTGCCGTTCGACACGATGAACCAGATCGCGTCCTACGGCGGGTTTCCAACGCGCTACCCGCACTGGCGCTGGGGCATGGAGTACGAGAAGCTCTCCAAGCGCGACGCGTACGGCCTGGGCCGCATCTACGAGATGGTGATCAACAACGATCCCTGCTACGCCTACCTGCAGGAATCCAACGGCGTCACCGACCAGAAGCTCGTGATGGCCCACGTCTACGGCCACGCCGACTTCTTCAAGAACAACTTCTGGTTCAGCAAGACCAACAAGAAGATGATGGACGAGATGGCCAACCACGCCACCCGCATCCGTCGCCATATGGACCGCCACGGGCAGGAGACGGTGGAACGCTTCCTCGACGCGTGCCTTTCGATTGAGCATCTCATTGACCCGCACTCGGCGTTCATGGGCCGCTCGAACCGGGCCGAGAACGCCGACGCCTACGAGCCGAGCAAGCTGCCCGCCAAGGACTACATGGACCCGTTCATCAATCCGCAGGAAACGATGGACCGGGAGCGGCGCGAGTACGAGCAGAAGCAGAAGGCCGCCCGGAGCAAGTACCCGGCGCAGCCCACTCGCGATGTGCTGCTCTTCCTGCTGAAGCACGCTCGCCTGGACGACTGGCAGCAGGACATCCTCGCCATCATCCGCGACGAGGCGTACTACTTCGCGCCCCAGGCCATGACCAAGGTCATGAACGAGGGGTGGGCGACGTACTGGCACAGCAAGCTGATGACGTCGCACTTCCTCGAGGCCAAGGAGATCGTGCACTACGCCGACCAGCACTCGGGCGTGGTGCACATGCCGCCGGGCGGATTCAACCCGTACAAGATCGGCGTGGAACTCTTCAAGGACATCGAGCGGCGTTGGAACAGGGGCCAGCACGGCCCGGGGTGGGAATCGCTCGACACGATCGGGGCCAAGGAGGCCTTCGACGACAAGAGCATGGAGGGGCGCGACAAGATCTTCGAGGTCCGCCGCATCTACAACGACGTGAACTTCATCGACGAGTTCCTGACCGAGGAGTTCGTCGAGAAGCACAAGATGTACCAGCACAAACGCGACCCGCAGACGGGCGAGATCAAGGTCGTCAGCCGCGACTTCAAGCGGGTGAAGATGACGCTCTTGCACCACCTCACCAACATGGGCCAGCCGTTCATCTACGTCGTGGACGCGAACTACCTGAACCGCGGCGAGCTCTACCTCGCCCACCAGTTCAACGGCCTCGAAGTGGACGCGGCCAAGGCCCAGCTCGTGCTGGAGAACCTGCGCCTCATCTGGGGCCGCCCCGTGCATCTGCAGGCGGTAGTGAACGAGGACATGCACATCCTCTCCATCGAAGACATCGGCGGCAAGATCAAGAAAGAACGCGTGAACTCCGACACGCCGCGGCCGGCGCATGTGGTCGAGTGATCAGCGGCCCATGGCCTTGAGGAGTTCGTCCTGGCTGACGCCGGTCTGCTGAAGGATGCTCCGAAGCGTGCCGCGCGGCAGTTCGCGTCGCTCGGGAACGACGCAGACACGCCCCGTCGAGCGCTGCACAAGAACGTGGTGATCTCCGCGGGTGCGGTTGTGCTCGAAGCCGAAACCGCCGAGGATCTTTATCAGTTCGCGGCTTGAGATGAGGGGGAGAATCGAGCCCATGCGCCTCCGTGACAGTCGATGACGCAGCCTTGCGTCAACCCAACGCTACCACTCCCACCGCCCTTGTGCGGCCACAAGTGACAGCTCATCCACAATCGCCAAGGATTGCACCGATTCGCGAAGCCGCGATCTACGCCTCAACTACGGTGACTTCAACCTGCGTGTCGCGCGAGGGAACGCCGAGCCCGAGGTCTCTAGAAGCCTCCAACCATGCCTCCGCCGCCTCGCGGATGCCCTTGATCGCTTCGTCACGCGTCTTGCCATCACTGAAGCACCCGGGCAAGGCCGGGATCGAAGCGCACCACACGCCGTCTTCATCAACGTGCAGGACGACCTTCCAAGGATTCCGGGCGTGTGCGACCATAGCTGATTCTATCGGCTCGATCAAGAGGCTGAAACGGCGGGGCCTGGAAGGCCCCGCCCCCGGGCGCCACAAAAGGAAAGAGCCCTCGCTTTCGCGATGGCTCTTCGGGGAGGAGGGGGACACGAACTATCGGTCCGCCGCGACGATCTTGGGGTCGCCCGTTGAGACCGGGCGAGCGAGGAGCGGGAGGAACCGCCTCTCACCGTTCGTGTCGCGGCGGGAAGAGAGTGCTTACCAAGTCAACTGGAAGTCCACCGTCACGCGGCTGCCGAAGATGTCCGCGTTGCGGTTGGTCAGCGGGTACTCATAGTCGGCACCGATCGACGTGTGCGGCGTCAGCTTCCAGCGGGCACCCACGCCGAACCAGACTACCGTGGAGCCCGAAACGCCCGACGAACCCAGATTGTTGTAATCCGCGCCGCCGACGGTCAGGGGCGTCCGTGTGCCGTCGTCGAGATAGTGCAACCCGTGCAGTTCCACGAACGGAGCGAAGCCCTTCAGAGTCTCCGGGAAGAACTCATAATCCGCGTGCAGGTCCCACTGGATGATGTTGTTGCCGTCGTCGCCGTCGAGCGGGGCACGCCACGTGAAGTTGCCGATCAGATGGAACTTGTCCCAGCCCTTGGCGGCGGAGATGAAAGGCGAGAGCTCGTGCACGCCGCCCTGCAGCACCTTCTTCTCGCCCGACATCGTCATCCAGCGGAAACCGCCGGTCGCGACGAGATCCAGATCGCGGTCCACGTAGAACGCGTACTTCGCGCCCGCGGCCAGCGAATTCCAGCCCTCTTCGCGGGGCAGCACATTCGCATCCAACCAGCTGAATCCGTCCTTCGTCGCGATCAGCGACAGCCGTTCGGTAATCGCGAGGCGGGCCTGTACCGCAACAACGTTCAGGTCACCGCCGCCGAGCTGAGACTTGTCCGCAAACTCGTGGTGCAGATACAGGAAGCGCAGCCCGCTCGTGTTGAACGGCGACTCGAAGTACAGCGGGTTGCCCAGGGGCTCGTAGAAGTGCTCGAACCCGCGAAGACCGGTCAGGAAACCCTTCCAGAACACCTCGGGATCGTCGTGCCAGCGCTTATTGGAAATCGCAAAGTTCGCGCGGGGCGACACGCCCTTGACGTATTCGCTGGCCGGGGCGGCAGCGGCGGCCGGCTCTTCCGCGGCGACGGCGGGCAGCAGCGGCTGAAGCTTGAAGGCGTCCTCGGCAGCCGCGACCGACGCGACGCCGCCGACGCAGAGGACCAGAGCAAGACGGGTAGTGGGATTTAGGCAAAGCTCCTTGTACCAGATATGCGGCTCATCTTATCGTGATTTCGAGCCGCAGGGTGATGCGGACAAGGAAAAGTCCAAATTTTCGCTCTATGTCTATTATTTTCAGAGTATTATAGTGCTGCGTACAAACCATCTTCCCGCCATACGTCCATCGAACGCCACCCTTTTCGGACGGAATACGTCACACAAAGGAGATTACGTCATCATGTATACACCGGCGGAGGACGCCTCGGTCTCGCCCTGCCACCCAGCACAACGGCCCGCCTGAGCGGGGCGATGCGGCAGTCTCCGAGTGGTTCCGACGTTCACCTGATCGCAGGCAGACGCGGGTAAGCTGCCGTGATGCCCAAGTGCGTCACGCTCCTGGCCGTCGTTGCGTCGCTGCTCGCCGGCTGCGGCACGTCGATGCGTCTGCCAAGCTCATCGCTCAAGATCGGCGTGAACGCCGACCCCCGACTGGACTGGAGCTTCGAGCGCATCGCACGCATCGATCGTGTCAAGGACCGCAAGGAAGAAACTCGCTTTCACACGCCGGAGCTCACGCCGGGCGAGAAGACCTTCTCGGTTCTCGTGTCTCGCGAACGCCGCGGTGCGCCCGGCGAGCCGGCCACCAAAACCTCCGAGCGGCGAGAGTACAACTTGCTGGACGGCGCACTGGTGTCGACCCGGGAGTTCGACACGGAAATCCAAGAACGCTCGCAATGGCTGCCCTCGCACTACTACGAGCGTGGACGACCCCATTCTCTTGAACCAGCGAAAGTATCAGGATGGCGCCTGGAGGCTGACAGAGCGTGGACACTCATCAACCTCGCGGCCGGTGGGCGGCATGTGCTCTTCTCCGAGGATGAACATGTTGCCCCGATCCATACGGTGGCGTTCAGCCCTGACGGCACCTATCTGATAGCGTGGTTCGACTACGGGCCGAACATTCTCTGGCACGGGTACACCACAACGCCGCATGTGAGAGTTTGGACGGTCGCGGATGGTGCCCTGATCGCTTGGTGGACCGCCGATTGCGCGTATCTGAACCCAAGCATCCCGTTAGCGTTCGCCGATGGGCACCACACACTCGTGTTGCGCGCCTCTGACTACGTGGAAGTCTTCGATCTCGAGCGTCGCGTCCGGGTCGCTAGGCTCCATAGAGACGACCACACCATCGTCACCTCGGACGGCATGACCGTCATCAACAGCTCGCCAACGAGAATCGAGATCTACCGGCTCATCCCCGCGAACGCCGGAGAATGAACCTTGCTCGTCCTGAAGATCGCCTGAGAAGCCCGCTTTGGCGCCTCCTCGCCCCGCGTGCGGGCGGAGGCCGCTTCGCCAAGGGCGAAGCAGGTGAGGGGATTGCGCCGACCTACAAGCCGGCACATCCGAACGAGAAGCACCCCTCCCCGGTCTCGCTGCGCTCGACCACCCCTCCCCGCTTCGCGGGGCGGGGAGGCGCGCAGAACCCTTCCGAAACCGATCCTTACACCCGCACCATCCCCGCGTACTCCTCGAACCGCTTGTCGAGATCGCTCTTCTTGATCTGCTTGAGGCGATCGAGGCTGAAAGCCTCGATCGTGTACGACGCGACGACGGTGCCGTGGACCAGTGCGCGGCGGACGGCGGCGTACGAGCCGGCGTCGGCCGTTGCGTCCTGCAACTGGTGGGCGAGCGCGCCCATCATGCCGCCGGCGAAGGTGTCGCCGCAGCCGGTGGGATCGACGATCTTCTCGGTCGGGTACGCGGGCAGGGCGCACATGCCGTCACGGTGCACCAGCAAGCAGCCGTGCTCGCCCTTCTTGATCACCACAAACCGCGGCCCGAGCTCGAGGATCGCACGCCCCGCGCTCACGCTGTTGGGCTTCCCGGTGAGCAGCTCGGCCTCGTCGTAGTTCAGCACCAGGCCGTCGACGCGCTTGAGCAGCTTCAGCAGATCGTCCTTCGCCACGTTGATCCACAGGTCCATCGTGTCGGCGACGGTCAGCTTGCGCTGCGGCAACTGATCGATGAAGCCCATCTGCACCGCGGGGGGCGAGTTGGCGAGGAAGACCAGCTTCGAGTCGGCGTACGCACCCGGCACCTTGGCGGGATGCTCGCCGACGACGCCCAGCTCGGTAAAGAGCGTGTCGCGGCTGTTCATGTTGGCGTGGTACTTGCCACCCCAGCGGAAGGTCTTGCCGCCCTTGCGGGTCTCGAGTCCCTGCAGGTCCACGTTCGGGAACTGCTTGAACGAGTCGCGGAACGCGGGCGGGAAGTCCTCGCCCACCACGGCGACCAGCCGCACCGGGCTGTAGAAGCTCGCGGCGGCGGAGAAGTACATGCACGAGCCGCCCAGAACCTGGTTGGCGTGCCCGCTGGGAGTGACGATGTCGTCGATGCCGATGGTGCCGGTGACAATGAGTGACATAGGGCGGAAGAGTAGGGGAAAAGAGCAAATAGCAAAGGTCCAAACGGCAAAGAAAAAGCCGCCCCGATCGGGCGGCGTGGCGTGGCCGGACCTTGAGAATCAGCTACTTTGAGAGGCTTCTCGCGTCGGATGCTGCCGCGGCGTCGCGGACCGCGTCCGCCACTTTCTTGTATCGCACTTCGGCGATCGTGCCGCGGGTGCCGTTGGCCTCGGCGGGCGTGAGGACCTTGACGGTGTAATCGCCGTCGTCGTGAAAAGCGTACTCGACGCGATAGTCGATGAGCTTGCCGTCGGCGGCGTTGGCGGTGGTCCAATCGACGACCATCTTGTCGCCATCAAAGTACACCGGCCCGCGCGTGAAGCTGCCGTCCTGATCGAAGTTCCAGACCATCCATTCGCCGCTCTGGGGATCGACGCCCGCGGTGAAGTGGCTGTGATGGCCCATCTTCTTGTCGTTGCCGAGGAATCCCGAGGCGAAGATGACGCGTCCGCCGAAGAGCGCGGCGATGGTGCTGCGGCCGCGGAAGGTCTCACCCTTGGGCGTCTTCTGCGCGAACTCCCACGTCCCCAGCATCGACTTCCACGCCTTCGCGATCCGTTCGTTGCGGGCCTCGCGTGTGTGGTCGTTCATGGCGTCCTGCATCTTGGCGAGGGTCCACGCGTTGCCCTGGTTAAAGAACTCGTAGGCTTTGTCGAAGAGCTCGCCTTCCTTGTAGCCCATGCCGGTGATCGTGAGCCGTGTGCTCGTGGGCGTGAGCGGCTCGAGGCGGATGACGTTCCAGCCGGTCTCGCAGATCGCCTTGATGTGATCGGGCGCGTTCTTCGGGGCACCGGGCTTGATCGCGACCATGCGATCGGGCTCGTAGGCGAGAATGGTGTTGGTGATGGTGTTGTCGTCGCCGAGCGTGCCCGCCGGGTCGTAGCTGGTGCGCATCGCACCGCCGACGCGGAAATCGACATCCGCCAGCGCTACGCCCCAGAGCTTCTTCAGCCCCTCGCCCGTGGTCATCGCGCTGAATATCTCCCGGGCGGACGCGTGGATCACACCCTCGTGCCGGAGGATGCGCTCACCCGCGGATGCCGGCGGAGCGGCGAGCGCGACCAGCATGGAAACAACGATTGCTCGGAACATGAACGTACTCCTGAAAAGCCTGCGAGGATGGTCGAGAACTACCGCCACAGCGCGAGGATCAGCCCCGCGATCGTGAACGCCACCAGTTGGAACGCGCTGTCGAGGACGAACGCCGCGAACGGACGCAGCCGCGTGATCTGATCGGTCAGGCCGAGCGCCGCGGTGCCAAAGAGCCAGAGCACGAGGCCGAGGGAGACGCCGGCGCCGACGCCGCGGAGATCGAGATTGACCACGAACAGCGCCATGGCCGCGGCACCGAGGACGTAGGCGCCGATCATCGTGGTGAAGAAGACCGCCGGCGGGCGTTGCTGCTGCATCTGCTTCACGACCTCTTCGGTGTGGCCGTGGAGGCGCTTCCAGAGGTTGCAGAACACCGCGCCGTACCACACGCCGCCGATCATGAACATCGCGAATCCCGCGGCCAGCACGGCCAACCAGTTGATCGATGCGATCTTCTCGAACATGAGGCCTCCCGCGTGAGGATCCGCCGCGGTCACCCGCCCGACGAGCGCGACGCGCGCTCGGACCGGGCTTGCGACAGGAGCAGATCGAAGTACGAGCGGAGCTGCGCGACCGACGCGTCGTACGCCGCGGCACTCCGCGACGAGCGCGCCTGCATCATGCCGCCTTCCATGACGGTCAGCACGGTGGACGCGAGCTGCTTGCGATCCAGTTGCTTCGGCAAGCGATCCCCGGCATCCGTCAGCCACTTCTCGACGAACGCCGACCAGCCGTCGAAGTTCCGCTGGATCAGCGGACGGATCTCCGGGTGCGAGTCGGCGACTTCGAGCGCCAGATTGCCGATCGGGCACCCGAGTCGGAAATCCAGCGGCGCGTACCAGTCGCGGTACTGCTGGAGGAGCACGAAGATGCGATCGATCGGGTCCGGCGTCTTCTCCTCGACCGGCTGCATCACGATCGGGTAGAGCAGTTCGGTGTACCGCTCGAGCACGGCTCCGAGGAGCGCGTCCTTGCTGGGAAACAGGTTGTACAGGCTGCCGGGATTGACGTTGGCCTCGCGGAGAATCGTGGACACGCCAGTGGCGTTGAAGCCCTGCTCGTGGAAGAGCCGTGCCGCGGCATCGAGGATGCGGGTCTTGGTGTCGGGTTGGGCGGCGGAGGGCGTCATTGAGTGGTCATTCAAACCTTGAGTGACCATTCAATCATGCGTTGAACGATCTGTCAAGAGCCGCGCCTGGATTTTCTTGAAGTGCTTTCCCTGAAGCATGTTCCGTGCGATCGGGGAGCGGGCATGCCGAGGAGTTGGGCCGCATCCGGAGGCGCGGATCGAGCGAGCGCCGTGCCGGGCGCCCGGCTGTCTCGGTCGGACGCCGCGGCTCGACGCCGACAGGGTCCAGCCGTCCGAACCCGTCGCCCCACCGGCCGCGTTCGGCGACCCCTCGGCTTGGGATGATCTCGTGAAATTAGACCGCTTTCTTCAACAATTCACGAGCCGCGAATTCGCAACGTCCGCGCCCGCCGCCGGTATCGCGACCACGCCAACGCCGGAAATACGACCCCGCGGGAGACTCCGATGCGCACCGTGATCCTGACTCCGCTTGCCGTTCTGTCGCTCTCCTCCGCCGCCCTGGGTGACCCAATCGTCATCCAGTGCTCGCCCACCGGGATGCTCGTCGCCGACGTCACCATCGGCGGCAAGCCGCTGCGGTTCCTCGTCGATACCGCTCTTCCGGGCGATGGACGGATCGATGAAGACATCGCGAAGGAGATGGGGCTCGCCTCCGGCGGCACCTTCCAGGTCAGCGAAGAGGGCGACGGCATTCCCCTCGTGCTCGGCGAGAAGTTCTCCATCGGCGACATCTCCCTTGAGAAGGTGTACCTCTGGTCGGTTCCTCTTGGCGCGAAGCAGCAGCCCGAGGCCACGCGCATCCACGGCGCGATCGGCTGGCAGCTCTTCAAGGGCCGCGTGTACACCGTGGACTTTGTGAACCGCCGGATCATCGTGGACGACACGCCGCCCGCCGACGGCCCGGGCACGTTCCCGCTCGACACCAACGCGTTCAGCCCCGCGGTGCCCGCGATCATCGGCGGCGTCGAGACCACCGCCACGCTCAACAGCGGCAACAACATGGGCATGGTTGTTCCCAATGCCATGGCTGCCAATCTGAAGCTCACCAAAGAGCCGTGGCCGGCCGGGAAGATCGGCAGCGGCGCCACGATTCGCCGTGCCCGCACCGCCGAGCCCTTCTCGGTCGGCGGCATCCAGACCACGCACACCGGCATCGACTTCCTCGACGTCTGGCCGTCGCCCAACATGGGCTTCCAGGCGATGGAACCTTTCGCCTGCACGTTCGATCTCACGAACAAGAAGCTCCGCGTGTTCAAACCGGACGGCACGCCCGCCAAGCCCGTCCGCTACGGTGTCGCCTTCGACCAGCAAGACAAGGGCATCATGATCGTCCGCACCAGCGACGATTCGATCGCCATGAAGGCCGGCCTGGCAGAAGGTGATCTCGTCAAGTCCATCAACGGCGTCGAGCCCAAGAGCGTGCAGGACGTCTTCGCGGCAATGCGCGCCCCCAAGGTCTCGGTCGCCGTCGAGCGCGACGGAAAGCCGGTCACCATCGACATGGCGCTGCCGCAGTAACGGTAAGGTCGACGTTCGCGCTTGGTCGCTCGAACAATGCGCCATGAGCGATCGCGCCACCGTTCCCCACATGACACCGGATGAGTTCCGCGTCCTCGGCCATCGCATGGTCGATGCCGTCGCGGACTACATGAGCCGGGTCGAGTCGATGCCCGTGCTGCCGGCATGCAAGCCGGGCGATGTGCTGCGGCAGCTTCCGTCCGCCGCTCCTCACGCCCCGGGCGGCGTGGCCGGATGGGATGCGATCTTCGCGGACATCGAGCGTGTCATCCTGCCGGCGATCACGAACTGGCAGTCGCCACACTTCTACGGCTTTTTTCCCGCCAACGCCAGCGGTCCCGCGATCCTGGGCGAGCTGCTCGCGGCGGGACTGGGCGTGCAGGGCATGCTGTGGCTCACGAGCCCGGCGTGCACCGAGCTGGAGATGCGGGTCCTCGACTGGCTGGTCGATGCGCTCGATCTGCCGGACGCGTTCCGGCACGAGCCGCGGCATCTGGCGCCCGGCGCCAAGCCGCCGGGCGGCGGCGTCATCCAATCCACCGCGAGCGATGCGACGCTCGTGGCGTTGCTCGCCGCTCGTGAGCGGGCGCGGCGTGACGGGAAGAGCGGGCATCTCACGCTGTACACATCGACCCAATCGCACTCGTCGGTGATCAAGGCGGCGATGATCGCGGGTTTGGCGGCGAATCCGGAGGACCGCACGCACCTGCGGCTGATCGACACCGATCACGCGTTTGCGATGGATGTCGCGAAGCTGGAGGCGGCGCTGCGGACCGACCTCGCGGCGGGTCGCACGCCGGTGTATGTCTGCGCGACCATCGGCACGACCTCGTCCACCGCGGTCGATCCGGTTGACCAGATCGCCGGCGTGCTGCGCCGCACCGGCTGCGAACGCACCTGGCTGCACGTGGATGCGGCTCACTCGGGCAGCGCCCTGATCTGCCCCGAGTTCCGCTCCATGTCCAAGGGCGTCGAGCACGCCGACTCGTTCTGCTTCAACCCGCACAAATGGCTGCTGACCAACTTCGACTGCGACTGCTTCTTCACCCGCGATCGTGCGGCACTGCTCGGGGCGCTCTCGATCACGCCGGAGTATCTGCGCAACAGCGCGACGGATACCGGCGCGATCGACTTCCGCGATTGGCAGGTGCCGCTGGGGCGTCGTTTCCGAGCGCTGAAGCTCTGGTTCGTGATCCGGCACTACGGCGTCGAAGGGCTGCGGGCGTACATCCGCGAGCATGTGCGGCTCGCGGCGCTGTTTGAGGAGCTGGTCCGCGGCGACGACCGCTTCGAGATCGTCGCGCCGCGCAGCGCTAACCTCGTCTGCTTCCGGCTCAAGGCCGGCGACGACGCGACCAGGACGCTGCTCGAGCGCGTCAACGCGAGCGGGCGGCTCTACATGACCCACACCGTTCTTCCGGCTGTCGGCTACACCATCCGCATGGCGATCGGCTCGGCGACGACACAGGAACAGCATGTTCGTGCGGCGTGGGACCTCATTCGCCAGTAGGACTGGCCTCCGGCCGGTCCGCGTCGCGGTCCCCCATCGAGTTCGTTCAGGATCGTCCGTGACCCTGCGTCTCAACCCCCATCCTCGAAGACGGTTGCGATGAAGTCGGTTCAGTGACTGTCCTGCGACTGGGCGTTCGCGGTCGCGGTGTCGCGCCCGATGAACGCCTGCACGAGCGCGTCCTGCCACGGGTGCTCACCCATCCACTCGACCTTGCCGCTCGACACATCGCAGACCGCGCCGACAACCTTGACGTGTCCGCTCTTGACCATCTTGCACAGCTCGGGGCTGGTGCGGAGCAGGTCGAAAACGGACTGCCAGACGTTCTCCTTGATCGCCGCGGATGTCAGCGTTGCCCCATCGGCGCCGGTGGAGGTCTTGGCGCGATCGACCGCGGGGCGGATGTTCTCGACCAGCGCTCCGACGTTTCCTTCGAGCTTCGCTCCGCTGCACGCCGCCGCGACGGCGCCGCACTTGGTGTGACCCATCACCACGAGCAGACGCGCGTTCAGATGGCCCGCGCCGTACTCGATGGTTCCGGCTTCATGCGGGCCGACCACGTTGCCGGCGACACGGATCACGAAAACCTCGCCCACGCCGCGGTCGAAGACGCGCTCGACGGGCAGACGGGAATCGGCGCACGTGAGCACTGTGACGAACGGCGTCTGACCCGCGTTCGCCTGCTCTTGGCGGCGCTCGGTGCCGGTGTTGGGGTTCTCGAACTTGCCGCTGACCCAGCGCTCGTTCCCCTCTTGGAGCAACTTCAGCGCGGCTTCGGGGTCCATCGACTTCACAACGTTGGCGTGTGAGTCGGGCGCGGGCTGCGTGTCGGCCTTGGGATCGGGCTGGGCGTGTGCGTCGTGCTCGTCGGGCGCGTCAGCGGCGGGGGTGTCCGGGTTCGGCCCCGCATCCGGCGTGGGCTTGGGCGCGGCGTTGGGCTCGGGCTTGGGCTCGGGCTTGGCGTCCGTGTTGGCGTCGGCTTTGACGTTGGCCTTGGCGTCGCTCTTGGTGGCGCCTTTGGGTTCGTTCCTGGTGGCCGGCTTCGCGGCGGTCTTCGCGGCGGGCGGATTCACGGCCGACGGCTTGGGAGCCGGTGCCGGGTTCGGCGTGGGCGTCGACGCCGAGGCGGCGTGGACGGTCAGGGCCAGACCGACGACCGAGATGACGTTCCACGCAGTCTTGAGAGCCATATCGACCTCCTGTGCCGCGGGATCGCACGGGCACGCGATGAGGAAGGATCGGTCGATGGAGTGCCGACATGCGGCGCGAATCGCGACCGGGCACGAGAGCGTGTGTGCCGACCGGGATAAACGGAAGCAACACCGCAGACCGGAGCGCGGGGCCGCGGGTTCAGGCCTGGCCGCCGGGAGTTCCCGGACCGAACATGATGACGTTCTTGCCCTGGCGTTTGCCCTCGATGGCGAGTTCATCGGCGCGGCGGAGGAGCTCGGCGGGCGTGGTGCCGTCCCACGGGTAGGTCGCGAGGCCGCCGGAGATCGAGAGGTTGCCGGGAGCGTCGTTACCGAGTTTGGCGAACCGCGCGCTTCGGACCTGGGCTTGGAAGCGTGCGGCGATCGCGTGGATCGAGGTCGGATGTCGGCTGGCGGGGTCGCGCGGGCCGTGGGGCTCGTGGAAGATGACCGCGAACTCGTCGCCGCCGATGCGGCAGACGCGGTCGGTGGGACGGATCACGCTGCGCAGCAGCCGCACCGTCTCGATGAGGATGTCATCGCCCGCTTCGTGTCCGAAGCGGTCGTTGTACGACTTGAAGTTGTCGATATCGAAGACGAGGATGGTGACGTTGTGACGGTGTTCTTTCGCCTCGGCCAGGGCGCCGGCGAGGAACTGATCGAAGTACCTTCGATTCCACGCTCCCGTCAGCGGATCGGAGTACGCCGCGAGGCGCAGGCGGCGGTACTGCTCGCGGATCGCCAGCCACGGCGCGAGCGACTCGCCTTGCCTGGCGAGTTGATCCACCGTGAGCTTGTCGCTCAGCAGCGTCGCCAGCACACGGCCCTGCCAGACCACCGCGGCGCCGTTGGGTAGATGCCCGTTCTCGAGCCGGAGCGTGGCGTCCTTGAGTGTCTGCCGCAGCGTCTCGACCATGGTCTCGACAGGATCCTGCCCGCTCGCGAGGGCGATCGCTGGATCGGCGATGACGGCGGCGACGCGATCATCGTGCAACGGCGCCGGCGATGGCTTTGCGGGCGGCGCGTGCGCCGGGGAGGACTGCTGGGCCGCGGGCTGCGGAGCCTGCTGGCTGGGCTGTCCCGACGCACGCACACCGGCGTTGGGCACGCTGGCGCGGATCTGGTCGGCGATGTCTTCGCCGTCGGCGGCGGGATCGAGCACGCCGTCCAGCGACGAGAGGACCGAGGCGGGCAGCGGGGTCATTGCCAGCACCGACACGTTGGGATCGACGAGCCGGAGACCGGCGACCGCATCGGGCATCGATTCGTCGCTGCGACCGGCGACGCCCGGGGTCGCGCCTTCGCCGAAGACGACAACCGCCCGGGCCGGCGAGTGCTCGTCGATGGGATCGCCCAGTTCGGCGATCGCCTCCATCGCGTTGCGGACCCGGAGCAGTTCGAGGTCGGGATCGGCGCGCAGCTTGGCATCCAGGCCGGTGCGACCGACCAGGATCACTCTGCGAGATTGCTCCGGGCTGGCCCCCATCGTCTCTCCGCGCCGTCGTGGCGCACTGTTGCTCACCGTCCGCCCGTCCCGTGATCCGACTCACTCCGTCCGGTGTCGTCGCCGAGGAGCATGTCCAGTTCCTCGTCCGTGAGCAGGGAGGGCGCCGCCCCGGACATGGGGGGAGGCATGGTTCCATCCTGGGCGGGTTCAACGAAACCCGACCCGTTCGCTTGGGCCGCGTCGGACCACTCTCCGGCAAGGCGAAGGGCGGGAGCCGCGCGGGCCACAGAGTCGTACGCGTCTGCCGACGCAGGGTTCGTGCCGGCGGCCATCACGGCCTGTGGCGGGGCTGGAGCCCGCTTTCTCTCGGACCAAGCGTCGACATCGACGGCGCTGGCGGCCCGAAGCTCGCCGGTTGCGGCGTCGAAGACCCAGCAGGTCACGCCTCCGGGCATCATCCGCAGGGCTTCCAGGCACTCGACGGGTCGTGCGAGTCGAGCGGGCTCGACGAGGACCACAACCAACTTTTGCGTGCTGGTCGCCGGGGCGTGGCGGTGCAGAACGGCCCGGGCGACGGCGCGGTGCGTGCCGCCCACCAGTTCCACCTCGAAGGCGCGACGCTGCAGGGCCTCGAGCAACGCGGCGGGCGCCGACGCGTCGAGCGCGTGGCACACCATCGCCCGCGCCGGGGCGCCCGGACTCGACTGCTTCGGCTCGACACTTCTCTCCATCGAACCCGTCCGAAAACACCCGGACGCCGCGACCCATCGCGACAGGGACACGCGGCTCCACGAGCGTGTGCAGAGTGTACCGCACGCCGCGAAACTTGCACCGTCCGACTTTACTTCATGCCCAGAATCGCGTCGGCGACAATCCCCGCGCCGTCCGGCGGGCCAAGTTCTCGGAGTCGGCGCGTCATCGCTTCGCGCTTCTCGGGCTCATCCATCAGTCCCAGCAGCACCGACCCGGCATCGGCCTCGTTCGCCGCCGCATCGACGTGGTCCTTCACGATCACCGCGCCACCGGCCCGTTCGAGCGGGATGGCGTTCTTTCGCTGGTGCTCGTCCTTGTGGTAGGGGTAGGGCAGGAACACGCTCGGCACGCGGTTCGCCCAGGCCTCGGCCACACTGCCCGCGCCGCAGCGGCTGATCGCGACGTCCGCCGCACCCCAGACGCGCCCCATCTCGCGGAACAGCGGCTGCACGATGGCCGGAACGCCCGCCTTTTCGTAGGCCGTCGCGATCGCGTGTTCATCGAACTCGCCACCGCCACCCAGCGTCGCCGGGCCGCACTGGTGGATCACCTGCCACCCCATGAAGCGGCTGGGCTGGGTCTGCAGCATCCGCACCATCATCGCGTTGATCGATCGCGCCCCCTGGCTCGCACCCGTGACGAGGAGCAGAGGCTTGTCGGGATCCAGCTCGAGTTCGCGCCGGCAGAACGGGCGATCACCGTCCGCGATCGCGGCCCAGCGCACGATCGGGCGCACCCGCTCCCACGCCGCGTACCCGCGACCCTCGGGCTCGGCCGCGGTGAACACACGATCGCTCCGCTTGGCGACCCAGCGATTGGCCTTGCCCGGCGTCGCGTCGAGATTCACCAGGATGAGCCGCACACGCGCCTTGCGTGCCGCCGCTGCGGCGGGCGCACTCACGAAGCCCCCCATCGCCACCACGACCACCGGGCCACGCTCGCGGAGCGACTCGATCACGCGGCGGCAGGCCCGCACCACGCTGGGCCAGGTGCGGACGAACTCGGCTAGGCGGAGCGGACTGAGCGCGAAGGGCCGCGCCGGCACCGATGTGAAGGCGACGCCTTCATCGGTGAGCAGCTTGGCATCCAGCGGGCGTGTTGAACAGACGAAGTGGCTGTCGACGCTGTCGGACCGATCGCCGAGCTGCTCGCTGATGGCGATCGCCGGGTACAGGTGCCCGCCTGTCCCGCCGCCGGCAAAGATCACTTGGAGACGCTTGGCGTTCACGCCGCCACCGATGCCGCGGGGATGTCCGTGGCCTTGGATTCGATCGACGCGGCCCGGAGCAGCGGCACGCCGAGATCGGCGCCGACTCCGGTCGAGTCGGCGAACCGCTGGGTGCGGTCGATGGCGATGAGCAGCCCGAGCGAGCAGCAGGTGAGAATCCAGCCGGTGCCGCCGGCGGAGATCAGGGGCAGGGCGATGCCCTTGGTGGGAGCCACCACGGTGACGACCGCGAGATTGATAATCGCCTGCGTCCCGATGGTGAAGGTGACGCCGAGGGCGAAGAGCTTGAGCGCGACATGCTTCTCACGCCGTGCAATGGTGAGGCCGGCGAAGACCAGCACCACGAACAGGAAGATCACGGCCGCCGCCCCGGGAATGCCGAGTTCTTCGCAGATGATGGCGAAAAGGAAATCGGTGCGGTCCTCGGGCAGATAGCCCTTGCTCTGCAGGCCGAATCCCAGCCCGCGGCCGACGCCGCCGCCGTTGGCGATCGCGATGAGCGACTGGAGCTGGTGATAGCCGGCGCCTTCGGGGTCCTTGTACGGATCGAGGAAGGTCGTGAGTCGGGTGATGCGGTACGGGCTCTTGATGATGGCGTAGGCGATGCCGGCGAGGCCGAAGGGCACGAAGAGCATGAAGTGCCAGAGGCGGGCGCCACCGGCGATGAGGAGCAGCGAGCACGCCAGGGTGATCAGCAGACCGGTGCCCAGATCCTCGATGATGATGAAGCCGGCGACCGCGCCGATCGCGATGAGGGCCGGGATCAGGCCTTGGAAGAAAGACCGCATCGTGGCGGCTCGGACGGCGCAGTACCAGGCGATGAGCAGCAGCATGCCCCACTTCGCGATCTCCGAGGGCTGCACCGACAGGCCGTCGCCCAGGCCGGGAATCACCAGCCAGCGGTGGCTGCCGTTCTTTTCCTGGCCGATCCCGGGCATGTAGACCAGAGCCAGCACGCAGAGCAGGGCGAACGCGCCGCACCCCAGGCCGGTCCAGGCCGCCGCGGAATCGTGGGGGGAAATGCTGGCGGCGTTGGTCATGAGGCGGCGGAGCGGCACGAACGCCATCACGCCCATCATGATCACCGCGACCGCCATGTGGAAGGTGGCGCTGGTCATTACCACGCCCTGCACCGTCATTGGTGAGGCCTGCACCCGCGTTCCTTCCGGCGAGAGCGGCCCGGCGACGCCGGCGACGCTGAGGTTCGCCGAGTTAACCATCACCACGCCGATCATCAGAAGGGCGAGGGCGCACAGAGCAACAACATGGCCGGGGCGGATCATCGGGGCGAGCCTGTCACGCGATCACCCGCAAGGACGGCGGCGTCGGGGAACCCAAGTCCCGCCAAGGCCGCGCGATCACCCACGAAAGTGCTTTCGCGTGCGGAGGATATCGACCGTCGGGCGATTCCGACTCTACATCCGGCCTTCCGGCGAGGATTCCGGCGATCAGGCCTAGCGGAGGATGCTGAGCCCCACCTTCTTCTCCAGCTCGCTCACCGGCCGCGCCACCAGGTCGTAGCCGTCGCTGCCGACCACCACGCAGCGCACCACCTCGCCCGGGGCCAGCTTCTCGCGGCTTTGCACGTACGTCACCGCGTCGATCTGCGGGGCCTGGAAGTAGGTGCGGCCGACATACAACCGCCCGCCGTCCGACACGCCGCTGGTCTTCTTGCCGCTGGTCCGAAGGCCCGCGTCGATCAGCACGTCCAACTGCACGGCCCCCTTTTTCAGGGAGCCCAGCGGGTCCTTCTCGTTGAACTTCGCTGCCATCGCCGCGGCCTTCTTGAACGCCAGCTTCTGCTGCAGCTCCATGACCTCGTTGCGGCGGCGTTCCTTGACCGCCGCGGGCACGGCGAGCTTCTTGTCCTCTTCCATCGTGCCCGCGACCGTGCCCTCTTCGTGGCTGTACTCAAACACACCCACGGCCTCGAAGTCCATCTCCTCGATGAACTCCAAGAGCTGCTTGTGATCCGCCTCGGTCTCGCCCGGGAAGCCACTGATGAACGTGGTGCGGACGCACATGCCCGGCGCGAAGCTGGGGTGCGCGGTCCCCACGGCCTTGCGGAGCTTCTTGATCACGTCGCCCTGCTGCTTCCTCGTCACGTTACGACGCATGAGCTCGAGCACGCGGTCGGAGGCGTGCTGCAGCGGGATATCCAGGTACGGCACCAGACGACCCTTCGCGACCAGCGCGCCGAACGCTTCGATGATGGGATCGCTGAAGTTCGTGGGATAGGCGTACATCAGCCGCAGCCAGCCCTGACCGTGGTTGGCTTCGTCGATGGTGTCGGAGAGCGCCTGCAGGAGAGCGGGCAATCCGCCGTAGTCGGAGAAATCGACCGAGCCCTTTCCGGATCTGCCATTTGCCATTTGGCCCTTTGCCATTTGGCCCTTTGCCATTTGGCTTTTGGCTCGCAGCCCCGCCCCGATGTCATCGCCGTAGCTCGTCGTGTCCTGCCCGATGAGCAGGATCTCGAACGCGCCGTCGTTGATGAGCTCGCGGGCCTCGGAGCAGATGCGATCCAGCGGCTTACTGCGCATCTTGCCGCGGATGCTGGGGATGGTGCAGAACGCGCAGTTCTGGTTGCAGCCCTCGCTGATGCGGAGGTAGGAGTAATGCCGGGGCGTCAGGCGGAGCCGGGCCGAGTCGTCCTCGAAGTAGCCGATGCCCTTGCCGTCCTTGCCATGGACGGTGAGGCCGGTGACCTTCATGTCGCGCTCTTTGGCGGCGACGAGGGCGTTGGCGGCGATCCAGTACTTGGGCTTGTCGGAGGCTTCTTCGAGTGATTTCAGCTTCCGCCGACCGGCCGGGAGGCCGGTCCCACTGGTGTCATCGACGCCCTTCACGGCCTCGACGATCTTGTCGCGATCGAACACCCCCACCATCGCATCGATGCCGGGGGCCCACTCGAGCATCTTGGCGCGGTGGCGCTGCACGAGGCAGCCGGCGACCACGACGCGCTTGACGTTGCCCGCTTCCTTCTCGCGGATCGCGTCCTTGATCACTTGCAGCGATTCGTCCTTCGAGGCCTCGAGGAAGCCGCAGGTGTTGATCACCACGGCGTCGGCACCTTCGAACGCCGAGTCCTCGTTGGACGGGTCGTACGACACCGGCGCGAGGCCGCTCTCGGCGAGCAGGCCCAGCATCTTCTCGCTGTCCACCAGGTTTTTGGGACAGCCGAGGCTCACGAGCGAGACGGACTCGATCGTGTCGTTCTTTTTACGCGTGGTATTTGGCACGGGGGATTATTGGTTGAGCCGCGGCTTCGTGAGAGAGAACGCGGAGAGGCGGAGATTGCGGAGGGTCGCGGAAAGAATCCACGGGGTCTGGTGGGACCAGTGGGACCGGCCTCCGGCCGGTCTTCGCGCTGCGGTCGCGGGAGCGCACATCACACCCCCGAAAGAGACAAAGCACGGTGCCGGCCTCTCGCACCGTGCTCGTCATTTTGGAGCTTTGGCTTTTTGGCCCTTTGGCCCTTCTCCTTACGCCGCCCCGAGGTGCCGCCCGGTGATCATCCCCGGCGTCATGCCCGCCAGGGGGTAGTGGCGCATCAGGGTCTCGGCAAAGTGCTGCGGCTCGGCGAGGACGAAGTGGCACGGGTGCTCGATCTTCCAACCGACGAAACGCAGCGCTCGGGCCAACTGGTCCTTCACGGTGCAGACGGTGAGTTCCTCGGCGCTGAAGCGGATCGGGAGGACGCGGAACTGCCACGCCTGTCGCGCGCTGATGAGGGCGATCGCCTCGGGGTCGAAGCGGGCCTCGCCCAGGTCGAACTCGCCGGTGAGGAGCGCGTACTGCTCGGCCCAAGCCCGTTCCACCGCCTGCGGCGGAACGCCGAAAAGCCGCTCCGCCAGTTCGCCGAACGGGCGGCCGACGGCCTGCTGCTCGACGAGAATGTCCTCGACCTGCTCACGCGTGAGCACGCCGTGCTGTACCAGTAGGTCGCCGAGTCGGAGCACCATGCCAGTTCCTCCCCACACGCCGTGCTCAGGGCCAGTTGCGCGGGGAGAGACGACACGACGCTCCACGTGCAGTTCGCACGACGCCGTGTCTAGTGCCCGGCAAGCCGGGACACCCATGTCATCGACGCCGCATCATCACCCCTCGCGGCTCGATGCGTCGGATTTCGTGTTGGTGCCGCGAAGGCAACCGTGGCAACGGACTTGCAGCCTGAGCCGCGGCGAACGCCGGAAACTCATGTGAAATCAGAGCAATCCGGTGGCATCATCGCGACGCGAAATGCAGGGCCGGCTTTCCCGGACGCAACGTCCAACAGCCCAACAAGGTCCCAGAGTCCACGCCGTGGAAATCGTCCAATCGCGAATGTCGCGAGCGGGGTGTTACCGGGCCGTCGCCGCGCAACGACACTTCGGCCGCGCAGGCTGAAGCCCGCGGCTCCGAGCGCGGTCGATACACCGAATCACTCCACCGGTTCGATCGTCACCGTCAGGCTCTTGCTAACGAACTGATCGCGGTACAACTCCGCCCGCTCCTGGTGGGTCACCAGAACGAGAGCCGCGCCGGACTTCTGGGCCTCGAGCGTCACCTCGACGGCGCGACCGTGATCCAGCGGCGTCAGTTCCACGATCGAATCCACCACGTGGTCGATCGTGTTCACGTCGTCGTTGTGCAGCAGCACCCGGAAGGGCGGCAGCTGGTCCACCGGGCCGCGCGTCGGCGCCGGCTTGGTTGCGGGCTTTGGATCGGCCACCACCGTGCCAACTGCGACCTCGGCGGCGTGCTGCTCGCGGGTTCCATCCTGATTCACGCGTTCGCTCATCGTCGCCCTCCGGCTCACGATCCAAGTCCGGTGTCCACCGAACTTTCCAGACGACCTTCACGCGGCCCATACGGCTCAGCCGGTGCACAACTGTATCGGCCCCGACCCGCGCAAGAAATGAAGTTCGCGCAAGTTGGTCCCGGCAAACTTGCGCCCCACCCAAACCGCTCGATCGCTCATTTACCCACGCAGAACGTCGCGAAGACCCGCCCGAGCACGTCGTCCGGGCTCATGCGCCCTGTCAGTTCCCCCAGGGCATCCAACGCCTCGCGGAGGTGGCTGGCGACCACCTCTGGGTTTCGAAGGCGTTCGCCGGCGGCGACCTCCCTCGCCCGGTGCAACGCGCCCGCGGCGACCGCGAGCGCCCGACGGTGCCGCGACGGCAGCGTCCGCGCCCGACGCCCCCCACCCCCACCTCCACCTCCACCTCCACCACCGCCGGCCCCTCCCCACGCCTGATCCTCAATCGCCCGGCGCAGCGACGGGAGATTGAACCCGTCGAGTGCCGAGACCTCGATGGCGTTGGTGCTGTGGCGATGGGCGAGATCTGCCTTGGTCTGGACGCGGACCGGCCGTGCCCGCGTCGGCGGGAGATCCGCCGCGTCGAAACGACCGGTCGGGTCGCACCACAACAGGACGTCCGCGTGCTCGATGGCGTCGCGTGTGCGGGCCTGCATCGCTTCGGCGATCACGCCGAAGGTCCGGGCCTCGTCGATGCCGGCGCAGTCGCAGAGCAGGACGCGCGATTCGCCGAGGGTGAGTTCCTCCTCGAGCACGTCCCTGGTCGTGCCGGCGAGCGGCGCCACGACCGCACGCGGCCGGCCGAGCAGGGCGTTGAGGAGCGTGCTCTTGCCGGCGTTGGGCCGGCCCGCCAGTACCACCCGCGGCAACGCCCGATCGGCTTCCTCGCCCGATGCCGCGCCCACGATCGCGCGGAGCTCGGATTCGAGGGCGTCGAGCCGACGCCGCAGATCGGCGGGAGCGATCGCGACAACATCCTCTTGATCGGTGAAGTCGATGCCGGCTTCGACCAGCGCCAGCAGCGTCGCGGCCTCGTCGGCGAGACCCCGATACTGCCCGCCGCGTTCGCCTCGGAGCAGGCGGTTGGCGGCGTCCATTTCCTCGGCGCTCTCCGCGGCGATCAGAGCCGCGACGCCCTCGGCCTGTTCCAGGGTCATGCGCTCGTTCAGGTACGCCCGCGCCGAGAACTCGCCTGGGTTGGCGCGACGCATCGCGTACCCCGATGTCGCCGCGAGCGTGAGCAGTTCATCGATCACCCGCTGCAGAAGGTGCGGATTGCCCGGCAACACAAGCTCCGCGACATCCTCGCCGGTGAACGAGTTCGGGCCGGGGAAGACCGCGATCAGCAAAGGCAGCGGCAAGCCGGAGACGCGTCCAGCGGCGGCAAGGATGCCACGCCTTGCCGGATGCGGCAATGGGCGATCACTCGCGTGGGTCCACTCGTGCAACAAGGCAAAGACGCCCGCGCCACTGAGACGCACAATCGCCCGAGGCGAGAAGCCCGGCGGGGTGGCCACGGCAAAGATGGCGTCGGTCCGGGTCAACGCCAGAGTTTATCGATGCGGCCGGAGCGAACGCCAGCTTCCGCGATTGGGGCACGTCATGGGCAGGTCAGCACGATCTTGCCGAACGCGCCGGGTGCCATGATCTGCTCGTGGGCCCGCGCGGCCTGATCCAGCGGAAGGGTGGTGCCGACGATTGGGCGCACCGTGTGTTCTTCAACGCCCGCCGCGATCTCCGCAAAGGCTGAGGCGATCTCGGCGGGCGTGCAGTTGTGCAGACTCATGCCCAGCACATCCAGATTCCCTCGCATTGTGTGCCGCGGCGTTATCTGGATCGTGCCGCGGCTGCCGACGATCACCACCCGCCCGCGGGTGTGGAGCAGTGCCAGGTCGTTCTCGAGATTGACGTTTGCCAGCATCTCGATGATCAGGTCCGGGCCCTTGCCTCCGGTGGCGGATCGGATCTCGTCGATGCAGCCGGGCTTCGTGTGATCGAAGACGCGTTCGACGCCCTGCTGACGCACGAGTTCGCGGCCGCGCTCGGTGCCGCCGGTGCCGAGCACCCGCAGCCCCGCCCGTGCCGCGAGCTGCACCGCCGCGACGCCCACACCGCCGGTGGCACCGTGGACCAGGACGGTCTCACCGCGCTGCGCCCGCCCGCGCCCGAAGAGTGCGACGTGGGCGGTGAGATACGGCACCCCGAGGCTCGCGCCCTGCTCGAAGGTCGCCGAAGCCGGCAAGCGGAAGAGCGCGGTGGCTTCCGACAGCACGCGCTCCGCGTAGGTGCCCGCGGCGGGCCGATAGAGCACGACGCGATCGCCGGGCTTCCAATCAGTGACGCCCGCGCCGACCGACTCGATCACGCCGGACGCGTCGTAGCCGGGGGTAAACGGGAACTCGCGTGGGCCGTAGGTGCCCTCGCGGATGTAGGTATCGACGGGGTTGACACCGATGGCGTGCACCCGCACCACGACCTGGGCGTGCGATGCGACCGGATCCGGCAGCGACTCGAGCGATAGAACCTCGGGGCCGCCGAAGCGGTGGACGCGGATGGCTCGCATGGTGTTGTGTTTCCTCTGGATAGATTGCGGACGCGCACGTCCGTCGGGTTTTTGATTCTGGTTCCGAACGGGCGATACACGCGAGCGTACGAGACATGGGGGCCGGCCCCCGGCCTCACAGGAGGATTCGACATGGTGATCACGCTCGTCGACGGCTCCATCAAGACGACCGATGCCATGCGGACGTTCGTCGAACAGCGGCTCGCGACCGCTCTCGGTCGATTCCGCGATCGCATCGCCCGGGTCGAGATCCGCATCAGCGATCAGAACGGCCCGCGCGGCGGGATCGACAAGCTCTGCCGCATCACGGCGGAGATCGCCGGCGCCAAGCCGCTCTTGATCGAGAAGCGGGCGGGAGACTTCTACGAAGCGATCGCTCGGGCCGCCAACGCCGTCAAGCACAACGTTGCCCGCCGGGTCTCGAAACGGGGGAGACGAGGGTGATCTTGCAGACGCACCGCCCTACTTTGCTCTGCGCGACAGCGCGCGATCGATATCGCGCTTTGCCTCGCGATCCTTGATGGTGTCGCGCTTGTCGTGCTTGGCCTTGCCCTTGGCGAGGCCGATGAGCAGCTTGGCGTAGCCGTTCTTGAAGTAGAGCTTCAGGGGCACGATGGTCATGCCCTTGACCTCGCTCTGCTCGGCGAGCTTCAAGATCTCGCGTTTGTGGGCGAGCAGCGAGCGGACGCGGGTGGGCGCGTGCTGGCGCTTGTTGCCGAGCGGGCCCGCGGGGCCGTACTCGCCGATGTTCACGCTGTGGAGCGTGAGTTCCATCGGGTGCGAACGGGCCAGAACGTAACCCTCTTGGAGAGACACGAAGCCCGCGCGGACGCTCTTGACCTCGCTGCCGCGGAGCGCGATGCCGACCTCGACGGTTTCGAGAATGGAGTAGTCGAACCGCGCCTTGCGGTTCTCGATCTCCGGCTCGTCGTAGGCGGGCTTGTTCTTGGCGGCGGCCATGTGGAAGAGTAGAGACGAAGAGACGGAGAGACGCAGAGACGAAGTGAAGAAAGACAAAGAGAGATCGCGTCCGGGCCGCGATTTCCAGACCACTCCGTCTCTCCGTCTCTTTGTCTCTTCGTCTCTTCGTCTCTTTCTCACTCAAATCGCACGGCATTCCGCAGCACGCCGCAGTGTTCGACCTCGATCTCAACGACGTCGCCGGCCTTCAAGAAGATGGCTGGATTGCGGGCGAAGCCGACGCCGCTGGGGGTGCCGGTGAGGATGAGGGTGCCTTCGGGGATCGTCGTGCCGCGGCTGATCTCGTGGATGAGGGTGGGAATGTCGAAGATCATGTCGCTGGTGTTGGCATCCTGCATGGTGACGCCGTTGAGGCGGGTTTGCAGGCGGAGATTCTGCGGGTTCTTGATCTCGGCGGCGGGGATGACGCTCGGGCCAATGGGGCAGAAGGTGTCGAAGGACTTGCCGCGGTAGAACTGGCCGCCGCTGCCTTCTTTCTGCCACCAGCGGGCGGAGACGTCGTTGGCGGTGCAGTAGCCGAGGATGACCTTGAACGCGTCGGCCTTCGCCACGTCGCGGCAGCGGGTGCCGACGATGACGCCCAGTTCGGCCTCGAAATCGACCTGAGGCTTCTCCTGGCAGACTTTGGGGATGACGATGTCCTCACCGTGCAGGATCGGCGAGAGCGGGTTCTTGGTGAAGAGGACGGGGCGCTCGGGCACACCCTTGCCCTGCTCGCGCGCGTGCTCGGCGTAGTTCATGCCGATGCCGATGATGTGGCGGATGGGAAGCAGCGAGCCGGGCTTGGTCTCGACCGCGATGCCGAAGGGGGTGCGGGTGAGGTTCATGGGGGGGAGGGTAGGGGAATTTTCGCAGTGGCAGAGTGACAGAGTGGCAGAGTGACGCAGTGGCGATCAAGCAAGAGCAACTGTGCCCGCGTCGGGGCAGAGGCCCGCGGCCGCGCCGTCACGGAGCAGGCGCTCGATCGCTTGGCGGCCCTTCTCGCCCATGTCGCGGGTTTCTTCGGTGACGTACATCTTGCAGTAGCGCTCGATGCGTTCGAGGGTGGGCTTCTCTTCGGACTGCTTGCCGGCGCGGTCGACGTTGGCGAGGGCGAAGGGGAGTGTGTAGCGGGTGGATTCGTCGCGGTGGTCCATGGAGTATGCCACGCTGCGGCGGAGCAGGGCGGCGACTTCGTGGACGGTGCCGGGGCCGTGGAGTTGATCGAGGTCGCGGCGGACGGCGTTCACGCCAAGCGGCGTGAGCAGGCCGGTGCGCTGCTTCCACCAGACGCCGACGTCGAGCAGCAGTTGCAGGCCGGCGTCGATGAAGGTGAGCTGCCCCTCGTGGATGACAAGCCCGGCGTCGGCCTCGCCGCGGGCGACGGCGCCGATGATCTGTTCAAAAGGGAGTTCGATGAAGCGGGAGCGCTGGGCGGCGAGCGTGTCGCGGGTGAAGCCGAGGGCGAGCCCGAGCAGCAGGAACGCGGTCGTCTGCATCCCCGGCACGGCGATGCGGGTGGTGGGCGAACGCATCGCGTCGAGATTCGCGCCGTGATTCGAGTTGGCGCGGGCGATGAGCTTGGGGCCGTAGCCGTCGCCGAAGGACCCGCCGCAGCGGGTGATGATGTAGCGGTCCTTGACGTCGCAATACGCGCGGGCGGAGAGGGCGGTGATCTCGAGGTCGGCCCGTTCGATCGCGCGGCGGTTGAGGACGTGGATGTCAGCGGGCAGGGCACGGAAGGAGAAACGGCCGGTGTCCAATCGGGGCTTACCTTCGGCGCCGGGCTGGGGCGTGCCGTCGGGATTGATCTTCCCCGTCAGCGGCCACCACATGAAGGCATCGTCGGGATCGGGGGAATGGGCGAGGGTGAGAGGGATGGACATTGGGCGATGCTAGACGCCGGACGCACCACTCAGAGCCGCGGACTTCAGTCCGCGCGGGCTTCGCGTCGTTACCCTGCTGGCGTGAATCGCGGGGGCACGTATCTTCTGACGTGGACGACGCACGGGACGTACCTGCCCGGCGACCAGCGTGGATTCGTCAGCCGCATCCCGTCTGAGAACGGATCCGTCATTCACAACCAAGTCGGGACTGCGTACGACCGCGATATGCCGGCGTTGCGACGACGCTCGCAGCGTGCGGCCCTCGGCGACGAAGTCTGGCTCTCTGACAAACACGCGGACCGTTGTGCACGGGCATTCGAAGAAGCGGCTCTCAACGCGAACGCGACGATTGGCGCGTTCGCGATCATGCGGGGACATTGCCACGTGGTCGTCCGATCTCCGTCGCTTGAGGGGGCGGAACTCCTCCGGCGGTTCAAGGGCGTTTCGGCGCGTCGCCTCACCCAACAGTTCGGCAAGCCCGCGGCCCTGAGCTGGTGGACACGCAAGGGATCGCACCGCTTGCTGACCAACACGCCATCCATCCTCGGCGCACTTCGGTACGTCCTGAATCAACGCCAGCCATTGATCGTGTTCCGGACACCGACGCTCAAGATGACGACCGATGCCCCAGATGCATCAACGTCTCTCCGCGCCGACTGAAGTCGGCGGCTCTGAGGCGTTCGGGCCAACCTTCCACCCCGACCCGCACTCCGGGCACACCGTACAGCCATCCGCCTCGGGTTCAAGCGTGTCGATCTTGTAGCGGCAGCTCGGGCACTCGCCGTGGGCGAGCCAGGAGCGGGCGACGGCGGGGATCCAGACGCGTGACGCGGTGAGGAAGATCGACGCAGCGATGAGCAGGAGCAGGATCGCGAGTGGGCCGAAGAGGGTGAGGGCGTTGAGGGCGAGGGTCCACGATTTCGCGCCGCCGAGGGCCGCGGCGGCGCGGGAGCCGGCGTCCTGGATAGCGAAGACGAAGGTCATCACGAGGACGAGGAGGATGAGCGTCGAGACCGTGCCGCTGACGGGTGGGACGAAGTGGCCAACGTGGGAGAAGTGACGGAAGCGATCGGGCCAGGAGGCGTGCGCCAGCGGCACGACGCGGCCGCGGTGGTCGCGGATGGTGTAATGCAGCCCGAGCGGGCCGGGGGAGATGGGAGGAGGTGCGGAGGGTGCGGTCACGCGGGATTGTTCGGCGGCGGAGGCGGGAGCTTCCATGCGGCGCCGCATTCGGGGCAGACGGTGCAGCCGTCGGGGTCGGATGGGAGCGACTCGATCGAGTAGCAGCAGCTACCGCAGACGCCGCGTTCCAAGCGGTGGGTGGCGATGCCGGGATTCTTCGCGAGGCGAAAGAAAATCCACAGAAACGCCACGGTCGCAGGAGCGAATGCCGCGAGATAGGTGAAGATGACCTGAGGCGTCAGCCACGGATAAGTCCGCCATTGCACGTTGATGAGCACGAGCACCTGCGGCATAAAGCCCCCGACCATCATGGCAAGAAACCCGGAGCGCCAGATGAGCCGTTGACGCGGCGTCATGTTCGCTTTCCACTGAAAGCGGTCGTCTGCGCTCTCAGGTCGAAGCATCGGACGGAGCGTGCCGCGGGCGTCGGTCAGCTTCAGTCTGCCGAACAACCGGCCTCTTCTCACGGGCTGTGGTCGGAATGGACTCGGATGAGGGATCAAGGTTGGTTGTTCGGCTTCTCGGTTGATGGGGGAGGGTTGAGCTTCCACGCCGCGCCGCATTCGGGGCAGACGGTGCAGCCGTCGGGTTGCGGCGTCGTGGTTTCGATTGGGTACACGCAGCTGCCACAGAGACCGCGTTCGATACGAGCTGCGGCCGTGCCAGGAATCTTCACACGGCGATCAAAGATCCATGCGCCGCAGAAGGAACAGAGCAGAGAAACGCCGCAGAGCGCGAGAAAGCCCCAAAGGCCAACGGTGCCGCCGAGGAGGAAGATGCCGAGCAAGAAGATCGCGTTCAGCGCAATCAAGCCACCCCACTGTCGACGCTCGGTCGATGTCATGTGACGGCGCCACGAGAATCGATCTCCGAGCCCAATTGGCTTGAGCATCGGAACGAGATGACCCCGGCTATCGGTCAGATGCTGAGAACCAAGCAGGCGGCCTGGCTGGACCCGGTGCGCGAGAAGATGCTCGGCTTCGTGACTCACGAGTTTTGGGTTCCCTTTGCCACGTCATTGCTGGTCGGGAGCTTCCATGCGGCCCCGCACTCGGGGCAGATGGTGCAGCCGTCGGGATCAGCGGCGTTTGTCAGCGGGTATCGGCATGCACCACATAGTCTCTGGCTGTGACGCCAAGCGATCACGCCGGGGAGCCACTCGATCTTCCAGAACTGCCACCAAAGCAGGATGTTGGGGAGCATCCACCCCACTACAACCATCGCGGCGATTCCGGCGATTACAGCGCCCGAAGAGATCTTCTTCTCCGCAGTGTTCGTCAGAAACACGACATACAACGCGACAACGGCCGTAGAGACGACACCTAGCAGCACTCGGGCACCGACCGCCGCCGCCTTCTCCCACGACCGACACATCAACGCGAACCGTGCTTCGCTACCCCACAGCGTCCCTCTGCAGGAGAATGTCCGAATCGGGCGATCTCGATCATCCCTCAATCGCCTCCAGGGAGATTTGGTTCGGCGCCGTGGCGTCATCAAGGAGATGATACGAAACCGCTGCGTCGTCGCGAACGCTTGCCGCGCGGGCTGAAGCCCGCGGCTCTGATGTGGGACATCCGAGTAGACGGGTGCTCACCCAAACATCTTCAGCTGCTCGTTCTCCATCACCTCGCCGATCACGGGTTTCTCGGGATCAAGGCGGTAGTCACCGGTGTAGCACGCGGTGCAGTAGCTCTTGGCGGGGCGGTTCATGCAGGCGAGCATGCCTTCGAGGCTGAGGTAGTGGAGCGAGTCGACGCCGAGGAACTTGCGGACGTCTTCGATGCTCTTGCCGTGGGCGATCAGTTGGTCCCGCGTGGCGAAATCGACACCGAAGTAGCACGGGTGGCGGATGGGCGGGCAGGAGATACGGAGGTGGATTTCCTTCGCGCCGGCCTGGCGGATCTGGTCCATCTTGGCTTTGGTCGTCGTGCCGCGGACGATGGAGTCGTCCACCACCACGACGCGTTTGCCGCGGACGATGTCGGCGATGACGTTCAGCTTCAATCGCACCGCGGCGATGCGTTCGGTCTGCGTCGGCTTGATGAACGTGCGGCCGACGTAGCGATTCGGCACAATGCCTTCGCGGTAGGCGAGGCCACTGGCCTGGGCGTATCCGGCGGCGGCGCTGCGGCCGGAGTCGGGCATGGGCATCACAAAGTCGGCGGCAACGGGCGCTTCCTTGGCGAGGCGGGCGCCGAGGGCTTCGCGGGCGGCCTGCACGTTCTGGCCGAAGACGTTGCTGGCGGGGTTGGCGAAGTAGACGTGTTCGAAGACACAGTGGGCGGCGGGGACTTCGACACCGGCGAAGCGGCGAGATTCGACGCCGCGGGCGCTGATGGTAACGATCTCGCCGGGCTCGATCTCGCGGATCAGCGTTGCGCCGACGACATCGAGGGCGACGGTTTCGCTGGCGACGATGTGTCCGCCGCCGGGGAGCATGCCGAGCACCAGCGGGCGCCATCCCCACGGATCGCGTGCGGCTTCGATGCGATCGGGGAACAGGAAGACCAGGCTGAACGCGCCCTGGAGGTGACGCAGCGCGGCGGCGAGCGGGTCGGGGCTCTTTTGCTGCAGGGGCGATGCGAGCAGGTGGATGATGACTTCGGTGTCGCTCGTGGTCTGGAAGAGGTGGCCGGCTTGCTCGAAGTGGTGGCGGAGGAGTTCGGCGTTGATGAGGTTCCCGTTGTGAGCGAGGGCGACCTGGCCGCCGACGTAGGCCGTGAGCAGCGGCTGGGCGTTGCAGGCGAGGCTGCCGCCGGCGGTGGCGTAACGGTTGTGGCCGATGGCGCCGCCGATGCGGGAGTCGCCACAGGCGTTATCGAACTCGGCGAGCGTGGCGGGGTCGAGGATCTCGGGAACGAGGCCCATGCCGGTGACGCCGCGGAGGATCGAGCCATCGGAAACGGCGAGGCCGGCGGACTCCTGTCCGCGGTGCTGCTGGGCGTACATGGCGAGGTAGGTGAGGCGTGCGGCGTGGTCCGCGCCCCAGACGCCGACGACGCCGCACTTTTCTTTCTTTTCGTAGGACGTGTCTCGGTGGGCGACGGGGCCGGCTTGGCGCGCGGCGGTGCGAGTCGGGGTCAGCACGTGGAGCTGGACGCGGCGGCTCATCGGGGCGATGGTAGCGGGCGCGGGGGCGAGTTCGGAGGACGGTCCGCGATCTTCACAAAGTGGCCGCGAGCGGTCGTTGGCACGGGCGTGCGGCGTGTGCGCCGACGGAGCCCGCGGAGGCCCGGTCGAGGGCAGACGGGATGCCCGCATCAGCAAAGACAACAACGCACGCCCCGTGGGGGACGTGCGTTGCGAGACGATTGGAAACAGGTCAGTCGATGATCGGAGGTGCTTCGATCTGCTGAAGATCGGAGCCGGGATCCGAGAGATTACCCCTTCAGTAGCTGTTGTACTTCACGCCACGCCCGTCGACCTCGGTGTCGGGGCAGTTGGGGAAGATCTTGCCTGTGGAGGCCTCGTAGACCCATCCGAAAGCGCCGCCGAGCGTGGCGGTAAAGGTGTTCTTGCCCTTGTTGGCGCCGACGGGCAGCGCGGGGATCTCTCGCACGTACGGCCCGTAGATCACGCCGGTGCCGGTGTCCTTGGTGGCGTTGAAGGTCGCACCGGTCACGTCGCTGTACTGGGTGAGGGCGTTGGGAAGATTCGCAAGGGAGGGGTAGGTCCCGCCGTGCTCGGTGCTGAACAGATCGACCGCGTTTCGCAGGATGGCGAGATTGGAGGCGAGCGCGTTGTCCGCTGCGGCGCTGGCGCTGCGGCTCATGCGTGGCACGGCGATCGCCGCGAGAATGCCGAGGATGACCACGACAATGACGAGTTCGAGAAGGCTGAAGGCCCGACGGGTGCGGTACGCAAGCGAAGCCATGTGTACGTCTCCTGAGAGTTTCCCTGCCCGCAACGCGAGGCAGCGATGCATCATCGAGTCAACGATGACGGGTGTTGAAACGGGGCAAGGAAGTTGCGATCCGTTCGCGTGAGGACGCGGAATAAACGGACCAGCCCCCCGGATCCCACCGGCTACCGCTCCGCCACGACGGACAAGGCGACGCGAACGCCGCCGGATTCAAAGACCGCGGCCTCGCGGGTGACCTCCACAAGGACGAATCCCTCGATGGCGTCTCCGAGTCGAACGGTGCGTCCGTTCACGACGGCGTAGGCGTTCCGACCGCTTGCGAGCGCGGTGACGCGGTGCGCGAGCCGGAACTGATCCGAGCCGGCCGCGTCGGAGGGCGCTTCACCCGGCTGTGGTGCGTCGGCCGGTTCTTCTCGGACCAGGCGAACCGCAAACAGGTCGGCGACCGGCGCGTCGGCGGCCGGAGCGGCAGCGGACCGCAGGCGGGCCGCGAAGCGGGACGACGCGGGCTCCGGGTTCACCGCTGCGGGGGCTTTCTCCGCGACCTGCTGGATCGCGTCGGCCGCCGCGGCCACGGCAGGGGCGGTCACACCGAAGAAGAGTCGGTCCGCAGCGAGGGCGGCGGCGGCGACGGCGAGGACGGAGAGATAGACCTTGTGTTCCCTGGTGAGCGCCATGCACCAAGGGTGCCAATCAGGTCCGGCGAACGCAAGGGCTTCACCGCGACGAAGGTTCGGCCTGTGCCGGCTGTGATGCCGGCGCGGCGTACCAGACGAGTTCGAAAGCAAACGTCGCGGCGTTCTCGGTCGTCTTGGTGTCGCGACCGATGTCGAGTGCTCGGACGGCGATGTCGGGGTAGTCCTCGCGCAGCTTCGCCAGCCAGTCGCGGCAGGCGGGGAAGCCACCACGTCCCTCGACGCGGATCGGAACCAGCGTCGCCTTCGCGGTCGGCGTTGGTGGCTCGGGCTGGATGCGGTCGATGACGAGCCCAAACGCCGCACCGGCTTCGGTGAGCCCGGCAAGCCGGGCGTTGAGCCGGGAGGTCGGCTCGACACGGACGCGGGTCGCGGCGAGATCGCGGGTCGCGCGTTCGAGATCACCGTCGTGCTTCATACGATCCTCGCGGAGCCGTTTGGCGTCGGCGCGAGCCGAGGCGAGCTTGGCCGCTTCCTCACGCTCCGCCGCCTGGCTGCGAAGCGCGGGACCGACAACGCCGAAGGCGAACGTGGCGACCAGCGCGAGGGTCACCCCCAAGCCGCAGGCATCGACGCCGAGGGTTGCCGCAAATCCCGGACCGCGCATGTTCACTTCGCACCTCCGGCGTCCTCGATAAACGCCTCGATCTGGAAATCGATCAGCGCGGCGTCGCCCGCACCCTTGCGTGACTCGGTGAGAGCGACACGGTCGAAGAGTCCGGCATCCTCGAGCCGCACCGCGAACCGGGCGACGGCGGCCTGATCGAGTGCCTGGCCGGTGATGCGGACCCAGTACCCGCGGGTCTGCCGAGGCTCGGCCTTGGCTCCGGGATCGGGCCGTCGGTAGCCCAGAGCGACACGCGCGAGATCAACCTGGTCGCCTCGGAGCTTGCCCAGCAGGTTCAGGAGCAGACTCCAGTCGGGGTGATCGGCGATGGCACGCGCCGCGGCGAGGAGCGACTCCGCCTTCTGGGCGCGGGATCTCGATTCATCCAGGAGCTTGGTCAGTTGGCCCTGTTCACGCTCGATGGCCGCGAGCTCACGCGCCGTCGCCGCCGCGGTGGTTGACCGCGTCGAATGGCGCACCGCGGCGGTCGCAAGCCCGAGGACGCACGCCACCACGCCGACGAAGACGGCCCAGAAGGCCGCCCGATCCACGCGGGCCGCGTGACGCCGTCGCGACATCGGTAGCAGATTGGCCGCTAGCACCGGTCCCCCTTTCGGCGTGCGTACCCGACACCGACCGCAGCCAGGAAGCCACCGCGGCCCGCGATGTCGGCGAGCACCGGCGGCACCACGGCAACGTCGGCGACGGTGCAGGCGATGGTCTCGAGTGAGGTCGCTCCGCCGAGCAGATCGGCAACCGGCCCGGCCTCGGGCCCGTCGGAGGTCACCAACATCCGCGCCACCTCGCGTCCGCCGAAACGCCGACCCACGTACCCGCACGCGGTATGCACCTCTTCGACGAGGCCGGCGCCGAATCGCTGGAGCGCCGTGCGCACGGCGAGCCGGACAGCGTCGGGCACGCCGAGCGGGTCGTCCGGCGAGAGCACGCTGGCGAGCACGTCGGTGGCATCGGGCGGGTCCACGCCGGCCGCCTCGGCAGCCTGCTGGTAGACGGGATGAAGGTCGCCGACCTCCAGGGCCCGGTCGAGAACGATCGTGTGGTTCTGCACGGCGAGCAGGCGCGATCCGCGGTGCCGGAGCGAAAGGATCAGCGTGATGGCATGACCGACAGCGAGCCTCGGGAGACACGCACGCGCGAGCGCGATCTCCCGGGGCTCCACCCGACGAACGTCGAGCCCGACCCCTTCAAAGGCGGCGGCGATCGTGTTGCTGGTCTCGTGCGAACAAGCGGCGGCCATGCAGGTGGTCGCCCCGGCCTGTCGAGCGGGCACCGGAATCTGCCAGACCGCCACTTCGAGCGAAGCGGGGTCCTGCTTGTAGGCCCGCCCCAACTCCGCCGCGGCGAGCATCTCGACCGGTGCGCCGGAGGCGATCGGCGGGAGCTCCATCTCCGACGCGAGCACCTGATTCGGAGCAAGGCAGACCGCGAGTCGGACGCCGACGAAGCCGGTGCGACGGAGGACGCCGGCGATCCTCGCGGCCTCGTCGGCGAGCGATGAGTCCGGGCCGAGGCGGCGGAACTCGGCGACCGCGTGCAGCGATGCGCGGCCTGCGTCGAATCGGAGCTGCGCGAGCCGCACGCTCCGCTGGCTCAGTTCGATCCCGATCATGCCGACGCGCGGGGCGATCACGGCGCACCTCCGGCGCCGCCGGCGCTGGCCGCGAGATCGAACAACGGCAGGAACATGCTGATCGCGATCCCGCCGACGAGGATGCCGACGATGCCGAGAACCAGCGGCTCCAGGATCGTCGAGAGCAGCTTCATGAACTGCTCGTTGTCCTCGTCCATGAAGTCGGCAACCTGCAGGAGAACCGGGCCGACGCGACCCGAGCGCTCGCCGCTGGAGATCGCCGCGGTCACCGCGGGATCGACCAACGCCTCATTGCTGAGGGCGTCGGCGAGCGGCTGGCCGCGTTCAACGGCGCCCTCCGCCGCGAGGAGAAGATCGGCGTAGGGCTTGCAACGGATGGACTCGCGCGTGAGCTTGATGGCCTCGAGAAGGGGAACCCGGGCGTCGACGAGCGTGCCGAGCAGGCGGCAGAACGAGGCGACGGCGAAGCTGCGACGCATCGGCCCGATACGCGGCGCGGTCACGAGGAAGGCATCGATGGCGACGAAGCCACGGGGTGATCGGATGATGCGGTAAGCCGCGTAGCCGATCGCGCCCGAAACCGGGACCGCGATCATCCATTGCGTCCGCAGTAGATCCCCGATCCACATGAGCGCCTTGGTTGTCGGCGGCAGCGGTGTCTGGAGTGACTTGAACATCTCGGCGAACTGCGGGAGCACGGCGACCAGCAGGGCGATCACCACGCAGAACGACACGGTGATCAGGATGACCGGGTACGTCAGCGTCCCGACCACCTGGCGCCGGATCGTCAGTTGCCGGCGCACGAGCACCGCGAGCGAGGCGAGCATCCGATCGAGCATGCCTGCCGCTTCGCCGGCGGCGACCATGCTGCGTGCCACCGCATCGAATACCAGCGGATCGGCGGCCATGGCGGCGGCGAGGGACTCGCCCTCCTCGACGCGTCGGCGGAGCTCGGCGACGGTGACACGGAGTGACGGAGCCTTGGTCTGCTTCTCAACAACGATCAGCGCCTGCAAAAGAGGCGTCTTGGTGGCGATCAGGACCGAGAGCTGCCGGTAGAACTGGCTGATGTCCTGCAAGCCCGCCTGTCCGCCACGCACCAGAGCCGCGGCGGCCGCGGTATCGGCCTCCGCGGCCTGCACGCTGGTCGTGAAGACCCCGCGTCTGCGCAGCGCTTCGATCGCCTCCGCGGCGCCCGCGGCATCGATCGTTCCGGCGACGGGTTTGCCCGTCGCGTCAAAGCCCGAGTATGCGTAGCTCATGCGGCGACCCTCGCTTTCGCGCCGGGCACAGCCCCTTCATCGTCAACGTGCGTGACGCGGATGATCTCTTCGAGGCTCGTCTTCCCGTCCATGGCGAGCAGCACGCCCTCCTGACGGAGCGTCAGGAAACCGTCGCGCGCGAGCTGCGCGCGGAGCTCGTGGGTCGCCGCTCCGGCGTAGATGAGCCGCTTCAACGCAGAGGAGACCTCCATGACCTCGTACACGCCCAGGCGACCCTTGAACCCGGTGTCGTGACACACCCGGCACCCCTCACCCTTGCGGAAGGGCCGCCCGACCTGATCGGTCAACCCGGCATCGGCCAGAACATCCTCGGCGGGATAGTACTTTGTCGCGCAGGCGGCGCAGATGGTTCGGGCCAGACGCTGCGCCACCACGCCGTTGAGCGCGCTGGAGATGAGGTACTTCTCGATCGACATGTCCGACAGGCGGGCGACGGTGCTCGGAGCGTCGTTGGTGTGCAGCGTCGCGAGCACAAGGTGGCCTGTCAGCGCGGCCTGCACCGCGACACGGGCGGTCTCCTGATCGCGGATCTCGCCGACCATGATGATGTCGGGGTCCTGGCGCAGGATGCTGCGGAGGGCCCTGGCGAAGTTGAAGCCGATGGCCTCGTTGGTCTGGATCTGGTTGATGAGCTCGAGCTGGTACTCAACCGGATCCTCGACGGTGAGGATGTTCACGTCGGGGCTGCGCAGCAGGTCGAGCGCCGAGTAGAGCGTGGTGGTCTTGCCGCTGCCGGTGGGTCCGGTGACGAGCACAAGGCCGTGCGGTCGTTCGAGCACGCGGGTGAAGGTCTCGAGGGATTCGGCGCGGAAGCCCAGGTCGCTCATGCGCACGCGGAGATTGGACTTGTCCAGCACGCGCACGACGATCTTCTCGCCGAGGAGCGTGGGCATCGAGGAGACGCGAAGATCGATCTCGCGGCCCTCGGCGACAATCCGCACGCGGCCTTCCTGCGGCAGGCGCTTCTCGGCGATGTCCATCTTCCCGATGACCTTCACGCGCGAGACGATCGACGCGTGCATGCCCGGCGGCGGCTTCATCAGGTCGCGGAGCACGCCGTCGACGCGGTAGCGGATGCGGGTGCCCTTGCGATCGGGCTCGATGTGGATGTCGCTGGCGCCGTCGCGCACGGCGGTGAGCAACGCGACGTTCACGAGATTGATGATCGGGCTGCCGGCGACCAGCTTGTCGAGATCGGTCGCGGGACCTTCATCCACGCTCTCACGCTCGACGACCTCAAGATCGGACTCGGAGAGCGAGGTGAGGAACGCGTCGACGTTGACATCGCCTCCGGAGTACTTCTTGACGAACTCGAGGATGTTGGGCTCGAGCGCGAGCACCGCGCGGATCTTGCAGTCGGTGATCGTTCGGAGCCGGTCGATGGTGGGCAGGCTCTGCGGCTCGGCCATTGCGACGGTCAGCCAGTCGCGGACCTTGAACATCGGGACGACGCGGAGACGCTCACACTCTTCGGCGCCGACCAGCTTGAACACGAGCGGATCGATGAGGCCGTGCCGGAGGTGCACGCAGCGCACACCGAGGGTGTTCGCGAGAGTTTCGAGGAAGACCTGCGGCGTAATGACGCCCTGCTCGATGAGCAGCTCGCCGAGCATCCGATTCGTGCGTGACTGTTCGGTGAGGGCGCGGGTGAGCTGCTGCTCGTTGATGACGCCGGCCTTGAGCAGGGCGTCGCCGAGGCGGATGCGTGGGGCTTCGGAGCTCACAGGAAGCTCCTCACGGCCGAGCCGACGTCTTCGTAGAACTCGAACTGATCGGCGAGATCGGTCACGTTGAGGATCTCGCGCACGGTGTCGCCCACGCCGCACAGCTTGAGCAACCGGCCGGCGTCGGCGAGCCGCTCGGTAAGGTTCAGCATCGCCTCAAGACCCTGGCTGTCGACGAAGGGCGTGGCCGCGAGATCGACGACGCAGCGGCCCATGTTGGACTGCAGCTCCCGAGCGACCTCGTTCTCGAACGCGGCGGCATCGCCCTGGCAGATCGCGCCCTGGGGCACAATCGCCTTGACGGCGCCGTGTTGCTGCGTTCGGATCTCCACGGCGTTGGCTCCTTACGCGGCGTGCCGCAGCGGCGCACCGAGCGGCACGCGGATGGTGAAGGTGGATCCCTTGTCCTTGATCGACTCCACACCGATGTCTCCGCCGTGGAGCTTCACGACGTCGCGTGCGAGCGCCAGGCCCAGGCCGGTGCCGGTGATCTTGGAGACGCGCGGGTCCTTGGCGCGATAGAAGCGCTCGAAGACCTTGGCGGCGTCCTCCTGCGACATGCCGATGCCGGTGTCGGCGATCTGCACGATGAGTTCCTTCTCGTCGGCGCGAACGCTGACGGTGACGTCGCCGCCCTCGGGGGTGTACTTGATGGCGTTGCCCAGCACGTTGGTGATGGCGAGCGTGAGCTTGTCGCGATCGCCGACCATCGTGGGCAGCTTGGGCGGCATCGCAAAGGTGAGCCGCAGGTTCTTGTTCTTGGCCTGAGCGGTGAAGTCGGCCTGGATCTCCTCGAACATCGGAGCCAAACGGACGTCGTCGGGCGCGAGCTGCAGGGTGCCGGCCTCGATCTCGGAGATCGAGAGCATGTCGCCGACGATGCGCTCCAGACGTCGGACCTCCTGGTTGACCACGTTGAGATTCTGCGCTCGCTTCGCGGGCTCCAGGTCCGGCGCATCGAGCAGTTGCTCCATGCAGAGCCTGATGTTGGTGAGGGGTGTTCGGAGTTCGTGCGTCGCCTGCTCGACGAACGCGTTGCGCGAGCGATCGGCGATGCGCTGCTGCGTGACGTCTTCGAGGACGAGCATCGCGCCGCCGGTGGTGAGGCCGCGAGCGCTGACCCGGAGCACCGTCGCGCCGTCCCCTTCTCCGCAACGGGTCTCGATGGTTTGCCGGGCGCGGGCGCGACCATCGCAGATGCGTGCGACCTCGCCGGCCGCGCCGGGATCCGTGAAGCACTCCGCGATCGCCTTGCCGATCAGCTTGTCCCGCGTGGACCCGAGGAAGATGCCGGCGGCGCCGTTGCAGTAGCGGATGCGCAGATCAGAGTCGACACCGATCAGGCCGATCCACAGCGAGTCCGCGATCCGTGCGACCACCGCGTCGACCGGCTGGGCCGCGGCGGTGTCGGCGGGCGTTCGCTGCTCACCGGCGGCCTCGATGCGACGCCTGATCCGCAGGGTTGCAAGTTCGTCCAGGAGTCGATTCCAGACGTCGCCCGTGCCCGCCCCGGTCTCACGCACGTGCAGCGCGCTCAGATCCGTCTCGCCGGCGGAGATCGCGGCAAGCGCATCGCCGACCTCGGCGAGTGATCTCGTGCGACGCCGGGCGGCCACGCCCAGACCGAGCACCGCGAGAACGAGCAGCGAACCGCCGGCGCCGATGGCGCGAGAGGTATCGTGGTTCGCGACCGCGGGTTCACCGGCATCGATCTCGATGACCAGAGGCCCCTTTCCGGGAACCTCGACGACGGCGCGCCGGGCCGCCCCTGCGTGGACGCCCGAGACAATCGACGGCCATCGTTCCGGCAAGCTCGCCACGACCCCGGACGATTCGCGGGCGTCCACAACGATCGTTCCGTCGCCCAGCGTGATGCGTGCGGCGACCAACTGCTGCGATGCCGAGAGATCCGCGAGAAACGCCCGTACGCCGCCTCGATCGTCCGCCTGCATCCGCGACGCAACCGCATCACGCACGGAAGCGGCGATCGCCGCGGCGCGCTCCCCCGCGGCCTCGCGACCACGCTGCGCCTCGCGAGCATGAACGCCCCACCACGCCGCCGCGCTCGCGACGGCGATCAGCGCGGCGCACATCGCGTACGTACCGGCGATCAACGCGGGCTCTCTGGGCATAATCTGTTGAAGCGTTCGACGCACGCGCGGCGGCTCCGGCCCGCGACAGCGGGCAGTTATTCTCGGCGTATCAACTATCGGCCGAGCCGGTCGATGACTGAACCGCCGGGTTGCTTTGATCCGCGTCGCGCTTAGGCGGCCTGTTGATAGAGCACACCGGCCGCGGTCGCCTGCCGGGTCATCAGATCGTCGTAACCCCGCAGGTCCACCTTGCCAAATGCCTCCACGACACGCGGGTCGAGCTGTGTTCCGGCGCAGCGTGCGATCTCGGCGAGCACCTTCTCGCGGGGCATGGCCGGGCGATACGCGCGATTGGAGCTCATCGCGTCGAAGGTATCGGCGAGTCCGATAATGCGGGCGGCGAGGGGAATCTGGTCGCCCTTGAGCCCGTGGGGATAGCCCCGTCCGTCGACCCGCTCGTGGTGGTGAAGCACGCCGCCCAGGGCGTGTTCGAGCAGGGTGATGCCCTTGAGGATGCGATGGCCGGTCTCGGGATGCTGCTTGATCAGCGCAAATTCCTCGTCAGTGAGTCGGCCGGCCTTGCAGAGAACCCGCTCGGGAACCCCGATCTTGCCGACGTCGTGCACCAGGCCGGAGATGCGGACGCGCTCGGCGTCTTCATCGGAGAGGCCCATGGCCCTGGCAATCTCTTGGGACAGGAACGCGACGCGCTCGGAGTGACCGCGGGTGTACGGGTCCTTTGCGTCGATCGCCGCGGTGAGCGCCTCAAGCGTCCCGATGCTCATGGCTCGCTGCTCGCTGTATCGAGCCATATTCTCGTGGAAGGTGCCGATGAACTCGGCCACGGCGTCGAGGTACTGCATCTCGGGGCTCGCGATCTCTCCGTTGTCGTTGGTCTTGTTGCCCGCGATGAGAAGCCCGATGACGTGGTCGTCGTGCGAGATCGGATCGCAGACCGCCTCGGCGTTCGTGAGCGTCGCGACTGTGCTTTTCCCGGGGACCAGGACCTTGGTCCATTCGTTCTCAAGCAGGGCCGCGGCCTTGTGCAGGATCGCGGCCTCGACCTCGTGCTGCCTCGGGGCTTCGCCGGCGAAGAAGACGCGGGCCCGAAGTTCCGGCACGATCCTGGGATCCTCGCGAAAAGCCACCGCGACCCACGAGAACGGCAGCACCTGCTGCACGTTGGCGCAGACAAGTCGGATCTGACCGACCGGATCCGGCGAGGACGCGACAAGCCGAAGCGTGCGGAAGAGTGAGTACGTCTCCTCGTACGACTGCATCAGCCGACGGCTGAACCCTTCGACCAGATCCCGCAGCTCGGCGAGCTCGCGTTGCTCTTCGAGCAGTGTGCGGAGCGCCCGCTCGACGCCGGCGAGTGTGGCCCCGGGGGCGAGGCGGATGCAAGCGCCGAGCTCGTTGCGGAACGGAGCGACGAACGCGAATCCGTGCGATTCACAGCTGGCCGTGCCCGAACGCGCGCGGGAGGCACTGACGGCGATCGGATCGGCGCCCGGCATTGAGCCATCGGCCAGCACCGGCCACGCGGGAACACCGGCATCGCGGAGACGCTCGCAGGCCCTGATGATCGCAGTCGTTTGTTCGTTCTGGGTCTTCATGATGTCCCATCCACGAGATCACGGTGCCGCTCAGGCCGCCGCACGCTGGTCCTCCGCCGGTCCGCAGATCTCCAGAACGATCGCGGTCAGCTCTCTGGCACTGAACGGCTTGGGCAGGACCTGGACGATGTTGGTCTCCTGCAGATCGCGGGGCGAGATGCGGTGCCCGCGGGCCGTGAGCATGAGCACCGGGATTGTGGCGGTGCGCTGGTCTTTCTTGAGCCGCTTGGCGAACTCCAGACCGTCGACGCCCGGCATCTGATAGTCGCTGATGATGAATGTCGGCGTGGACTCGCCCGCCAGGCGCAGTCCCTCTTCGCCGTCCTACCCGGTGAGCACCTGAAAGCCCAGCTCGCGGAAGCGCGACGCGAGCATGAAGGTAATCACGCTCTCATCATCACAGACAAGGATGGTTTTGGCTGCCATTGCGTTCCCTCAAAGGTCCGACATCGGACCTTCTGCCCGGCGGCTTCTCCGGAAACGGAGGTTTTAACGCCTGGAACGCCCGGGTCGCGGCGCCGCACGAAGCAGGATGGCCCGGACGGCTCAACCGGCACCCGCCGACGGCCGAGAACAGGTGTGTGACTTCCCGCCGCACAGGTCGGGTGCTTGTGGCGTTCGCGACCGGATCGCGTCGCGGGTTCACATTACTTGAGCTCATCATGGTGCTGGCGATCATCGCGATCCTCGGAGCGATCGCGGCGCCGCGGTACGCGATGTCGGTCGAAAGGTACCGGCTCGAGATGGCCGCGAACCGTGTCGCCGCGGACATCGAGCTGGCACGATCACTGGCACGGGCCCGCGGCGCCACGGCCACCATCTCGTTCGCAACCTCCAGCTCGACCTACACGATCGCCGGGCTGACGAGCACGGATCGGCCCGGGGAGGCATTCGGCGTCGACCTCACCCGCGATCCCTTCGGCGTCACGATCCAGAGCGTGGACTTCGCCGGCACCAACACGCTCACGATCCGAGGGTTCGGAGTGCCTTCCAGCGGCGGAACGGTGCGACTCCGCCGGGGCGCTTCGTCCAAAGTCGTGTCTGTGGCGGTCGGCACCGGGGAGGTCAGTATTCAGTGAATCGTCCGACCGCCCGCTCCCGCCGCGATCACGGCTTCACGCTTGTGGAGCTCGTCGCCTCGTCGGCTCTGCTGACTGTGATGCTCCTCGCCGGCGCCGCGACGGCGAGCTTGGTGCGGCGTGCCGCTTTCGGGTCGGCGGCCAGCAACGCCCCGCTCGGCGCCAATGCCCTGACCGAGCTGCGGCGCGATCTGACCGCGGCCGTGTCCGTCATCACCGCCGACGCGAAGACCGCGGTCTTCGTCGTTCCGGATCGCGACGGAGACGGCCTTTCCGAGACCATCTCGTACGCGTGGTCCGGCGTTCGCGGGGCGCCGCTGCTGCGCCGTCTCGATGACGGCGCCTGGACGACCGTGGTTCCGAGTGTCAACCGCTTCGCCATGACGTGGAACTCCCTGAACAAGCAGGTTGCGGTCTCGAAGGCCCCGCCCGCCGAGCCGGAGGTTCTCATGGCATCCTGCACCACGACGTCGGACCTGCGGAACGTCAGCGTCAAGAACAACGCATCGTTCTCGCAGAGCTTCGTCCCAAGCGGGGTCGGAGCCGGCAGAACATGGACCCTGACGCGCGTGCGAATCAACGTGCGCGACAAGGGCTCGGCTTCCGGGTCGTTCGCCGTCCAGGTACGCCCCACCAATGGCGGGCTGCCGACCAACCAAGTGCTTTCGGAGGTGGGGTATTCCGAGTCCACGCTCGGTTCCTCGTACACATGGCTGACCGTGCCGTTCGGAAACGTCTCCGGCCTGAACGCGACCGCTCCGGTTGCCATCGTCATCCGGTGGATCGCCGACACCGACGCCTGCGAGTTCCAGGCCACCGGCTCCGGGAGCGCGATCGTGGCGACTTCGACACACGCCAAGTCCACGGATGGGTGTGTGACGTGGGCGGCGGATTCTTCGCAGTCAATCCTGTACGAGGTGTACGGGCGGCTTGATCCGACGGCACGAGGCACGACCACCGCGACAGCGCTCGACGCCGTGATGATCGACATGACGGACGGACTCGGCGAGACCCGCAGCGCCTTTGTCCCGCTTCGCGCGCAACCAACCTTCTCGGGCGCACTGGAGGTCCAATGAGCCACCGGGATCTGCGATCCACGGCCCGGCACGGCACGCCAGCGTGTCGATCGACGCGGAGTCGGGGCGTTACCCTGATCGAGTGTCTCGGCGCGTCGATCATTCTGGCTGTCATTGCCGTCGCGGCGGTCCGCGCTTCGGCGGGCGCGGCGATGTCGCAGGTTCTTTCCGCACGACAGGTCACGGCCACAATGCTCGCCGAGAGCCTGATTGCCGAGATCGAGCGCAAGGCGTATGTCGATCCGACGAATCCCTCGTCGCTGACGCGCGACGCCGGCGAGAGCCCGACAGACAAGACGACGTTCGACGACGCCGACGACTACGACGGGTGGAGCGAATCGCCCCCGCAGGATCCGCGGGGCGCGGCGATCCCCGGCCTTGAAGCCTGGTCGCGCACGGTTTCCGTCGGATGGTCGGCGCGGGGGCCGCTGACGCCGGATGTCAGCGGCAACACCGGCCTCAAGGTCGTTACGGTGTCGGTGTACTTCAGGTCCAAGCTCATCAGCCAACTCCAGTCGCTCCGGGCGCCGGACTGATCATGACTAACCGGACCGCTCACATCCCCGTGCGGAACGGAACCGCGTATCTCGCCGCGGTCGGCGTCGGCATGCTTGTCGGCACGCTCGCGATCGGAGCGATGGCGACGGCACGGTCGCGGGCGCGGGCGATGCAGTTGCAGATCGACGAGACCATCGCCCGACAGAACGCAGTCGCGGCCGTGGATTACGCCCGGGCCACCATAGCCGCGGACTCCGAGTGGCGGACAACCTACGCCCTCGGTGTGCAGACGAACAACTTCGACATGAACGGCGGGAAGTTCGGCTACACCCTGGTGAACCCCAGCGGCGTGATCAACCGCGATCCGCTCGACGCGGTGATCGTCACCGGCGAGGGCACCAAGGGCGTCGCACGCCAGCGACTGAGCGTCTTCCTTGATGCGACGAAGGTGCCGCTCACGTGCCTGACCGTGCCCGTGACCATCGCCGGCGCGATCTCCGCGACCAGCGCCACGATCGAAGGCAGCGGACTAACGATCGCAACGAACAGCAGCTTCACCTCCGTTCTCGCGACCATCCGGCCCAACGTCGAGGCCCGCACCGGCATCATCGGAACGGGCTTCACCGGCACCACCACCACCGGAAGGGCGGCGCGAACGCTTCCGGCAAGTTCGGTGTTCGCGGCGTACACCGCCACCGCCGCATCGATCCCCATCTCATCGCTGCCGACAGGCGGCCTGCTCGGGCTCGGCGCCAGGCAGCTCACCGATGTCGTGATCAGCCCCAGCCACAACCCGTACGGCGCCACCAACAGCAGCGGCGTTTACGTGCTGGATTGCCAGAACACGCCGGTCGCCATCTCGAACTGCCGCATCATCGGCACGCTCGTGCTGCTCAACCCCGGCGTTGGCACGACCGTCAGTGCCAGTGTCCAGTGGACGCCGGCAGTCGCCAACTACCCATGCCTGCTCGTGCGCGGCAACATCACGCTCTCGATGTCCGCAACTCAACTGTCGGAGAGCACCGAGAAGGTGAACTTCAACCCGCCCGGCGCACCGTTCCCCTTCGTCGGCGGCGCCGTCGACATCGTCCAGGACGACACATACCCCAGTGTCATCGACGGCCTGGTGTACGCCAGCGGCAACGTGACCGTCGGCGGGAACACGACGCTGGACATGCTGGTGGCGGGCGGGACGCTCACGCTCAACGCTCTGAGCACGCTGACCATCCGCGACGAGGCGGCGTACGCGGCGGACCCGCCGCCCGGGTTCTACACGGTCAAGATGGTGCCCCGGGCCGGTTCGTGGTCGTACGTCGTCGACCCGTGATGGCGGAAGCAGACACTCTTCAAGGCTTCCACCGGCGGACCACAATGGTGTCGTTCTGCCCGCCGAAACCGAAAGAGTTGCTCAGGCAAACGTCCACGCCGCCCTGCGCACGAAGATCGCGTGCGGCGTTGGGCACGTAGTCAAGATCGCACTCGGGATCCGGCGTCTTGAGATTCATCGTCGGCGGAACGAAGCCGGACTGGATCGCCTTGACGCACGTCATCAGCTCAACCGCGCCCGCGGCCTGAATCAGATGGCCCAGCATGCTCTTCACGCTGCTGAACGGGACCTTGGGAGCGAGGGGGCCGAAGACGCCCTTCACCGCGGCGGTCTCGATCTTGTCGTTCTCTTTGGTGCCAGTGCCGTGGGCGCTGATGTAGTGCACCTGCGGGCGGCCGTCGGGGCCGGTCTCGCGGGGCGAGATACCGGCTTGCCGCAGCGCCTGGTTCATCGCAGCGATCGCGCCCTTGCCCTCGGGCTGAATGTCCGTGATTCGGAACGCGTCAGCGCTGCTGCCGTAGCCCGCGACCTCGGCGAGAATCATCGCGCCTCGGGCCTTGGCGTGATCGAGCGTCTCGATCACCAACATGCCCGCGCCCTCGCCCATGACGAAGCCCTCGCGGGTCTGATCGAACGGCCGTGCGGCGTGGGCGTGGTCATCGCGACGCTGGCTCATCGCTGTCAGGCGAATGAAACCGGTCATCCCCAGCATGTGGATCATCGAGTGGCTGCCACCGGCGAACATGATGTCCGCATCGCCACGCCGGATGATCTCGAACGCCTCGCCGATCGCCTGCGTGCTCGCGGCGCACGCGGTCATGCAGTTGAACGCCGGTCCGCGGCAGCCGAACTCGGCCGCCACGTGGCTCATCGTCAGGTTGGGCTGCTTCTCCGTCTCGGCCTCGACGGTCATCGCTGGCAGAGTCCGACCGGCCCACGCGGCGCCATCAACGCTGCGCGTGTCGGCTTTCCAGCCCGCGATGTTCGCCGCATTGAAG
>ERZ1066133.80-NODE-80-length-52017-cov-9.665794_pt1 | contig 52017 bp, 35 predicted proteins | sample MGYA00382780_ERZ1066133 | MGnify/ENA primary metagenome ERZ1066133 (study PRJEB33369, sample SAMEA5778363) | biofilm metagenome | biome: Industrial cooling water; feature: Water cooling tower basin; material: Biofilm | place: United Arab Emirates | collected... | reverse complement strand
TCCTCCGGCCGCAGGAAACCGCATTGCCTCATGAACTCACGAATCGAGCTTGCGCAGCCCCAGGCCGAACTCGGCCAGCCGGTCCTTGATCTCGGTCAGGGACGTGGCGCCGAAGTTCTTGATGCCCATGAGCTCGGCTTCGGTGTGGCTCGCCAGGTCGCCCAGCGTCTGGATGTTGAGCAGCTGGATCGCCTTGCGGGCGCGGACCGACAGGTTGAGGTCGGTGACCGGCTTGCCGAGGGTCTGCTCCTGGCCGGTGCCCTTGTACTGCTCCTGCAGTGCGCGGCGTGCGGCGCGGTGCGCGTCCTCGAGGCCCTGGCCGAGCCGCAGGTTCTTCTGCAGAAGCATCTGCTTGATCTCCTGCAGGCTGCTCTCGCCGAAGTTCTTGTAGCTCAGGAGCTCCGCCTCGGTGATCTTGAGGAGATCGCCCAGCGTGCGGATGTTCATCTTCTTCAGGCACGTACGCGCCCGGACCGAGAGCTCGAAGTCGGTGACCGGCGTATCGAGCAGGGCGCGCTTCTTGAAGATGTCGCGGTCCGCCTCTTCCTCGACCGCCATCTCCTTGCTGCCCATCACGTCCTTCATGTACAGGCGGGCCCGCGGATGATTGGGGTCGGTGTCGAGGATCTGGCGCAGGCAGCGCTCGGCGCGGACGAGGTCGCCCCGGTCTTCGTACATGATCGCCAGGTTCACCAGCGTGTTGAGGTGGGCCGGCTGGCGGGCCGCCGCACGCTCGTAGAGCGACAGCGATTCCTCTTCCTCGCCCACCAGGTCGAGCTGGTACGCGAGCCCGAAGAGCGCGTCGGCGTTGCTCGGGTCGCTCGCCACCGCCTTGCGGAACTCCGCGATCGCGGTCGCGCGATCACCGGACTGCACCGCCTTGCGGGCCGCGTCCAGGTGCTTGCTCGCCGCCGCCGCATCCCGCGCCCCCGCGCTCGTGCCGATCACCGTATCAAGAGGATCACCGTTCATGCCGACTCCTTGTTGCGCTCTCTGGTGCGCTCTCTGTTGCGCCCTCTGTGTGACGCTTCCGCGTCCACACGAATTTCTGACGCTCTCACACTAGAGCTCGTGGGCGTCGAGTCAACCGCAAAACCAAACGCAACCCTGACAGACAGCGCTTGTCGTGAGAGTTTTTTTAGAGCACGCCATCGGCCACGGTCGCTGCGGTCGCCTGGGGGTCCGGGCCGGGGTGCTTTTCGTCCCGCACGAGCTTGATCGACTTCCACTTCCCCGCCGCGAACCGGGCGGTGGTGAAGAACGCCAGCACGATGATGTACGTGGCCGCGGCCATCCACGGCCCGACGGACTGGAGCTGCGGGAAGAACGAGATGGCGATCTTTCCGCCGCCGACGAGGATGATCCAGGAACTGACCACGGTCACCACGCCGACGAAGACGGTGTCGCCCGCGCCGCGGAGCGCGCCGGCGAGCGTCATGGCGAGGGCGTCGAAGACCTGGAACACGGCGGTCGCGACGAGGAACGCGCTGCCGAGTTCGACCAGCCGCGCCGCGACCTCATCGCTGGTGCGCTCGTCGATGAAGAACCGCACCAGCGAGGCCCGGAACAGCACGAAGCAGAGCCCGCAGAAGCCCATGTAGGCCATCGCGAGCGTGAGCCCCAGCCGCGCCCGTTTGGCGGCCAGATCCGGCCGGCCCATGCCCATGCACTTGCCGACCATCGACGTCACCGCGACGGAGATCCCCACCGCGGGCATGAAGCTCAGGCTCATCCACTGGTGGGCGATCCAGCCCGCGGCCGAGTGCTCGGCTCCGAAGTGACCCACGTAGTACACCATGAAGGTGCCCCAGCAGATCATCTCGTTACCGAACATCAGACCGGGCGCCCAGCCGACGCGGAACAGCTCCTTGAGCCGCGTCACGTCCGGGCGCCACTGCGAGCGCGTCTTGTACAGGCTGTTGAACCGTGGCCCGATGAACACCACGAGGCAGATCACGAGTTCCACGATGATGCCGACGACCGTTCCCCACGCGGCCCCGACGACGCCGAGCTGGGGGATCCCCGTCGCCTGGCAGACCGAGGCGGCGAAGGCGAACCACGCGTCCAGCCACGCGATTCCCGTCGGCTGGGCACCGCCCGGGCCGTAGATGAAGAGCGAGTTGCAGACGAAGTTCGTGATGTTGCCCGCGAGCGCCGAAACGAATACCAAAAGCGGCCGGTGCATGCCGTAGAAGTACTGCTGGATGGCCTGGCGCGCGGTCGTGATGATCGAGGCAAAGAGCAGTATCCGCGCGTAACTCGTCGCCATCTCGTCACGGCGCACCACCGCGTCGAGCGCCGCGGGTTCCATCGACGCATCCCGCATCCAGGCGTAGAGCCAGGGCAGCACCACCGCGAAGGGCACGATCAGCGAGACGTACAGAATCGCCGACAGCCAGATCCCGTTCCACGCGTACGCCGGCGCCCGCTCGGGCTTGCCCGCACCCAGGTTCTGGCTGACGAACGTGTTCACGACGCCCAGCATGCCGAAGATGACCGAGACCGCCACCCACGACGACAACCCGCCGTTGCCCTGGGCCGCCACGTACACCGGGTCCGGCCCCAGCCGGCTCACCATGAGCTTGTCCATGAAGGTCATCAGCGTGAACGACGTCGTCGTCGCCACCGTGGGAACGGCGATCGACAGCATCTCCGCCAGCGGACTGCGCTCGCGCGCGGCGACATCGCCGGAAGTTGGGGGCGTTGCGTTTGACATTGGAGCGGGGATGGTATGGACCATCCCCGCCCCGGTTGCGTTTCAGAGTGACCGCATTAATCGCACAGGAGACGGTCGTAGGCCTTGGCGAACGCCGCGAAATCGGCATCGTCCACGAAGCCATCGTCGTCGAAGTCCGCGCGGCAGGGGTCCCCGCGCTGGCACGCCATCACGGCGTAGGACTGCAGGAACCCGGTGAAGTCCGCGTCATCGACCACGCTGTCGTTGTTCAGATCGGCGCGACAGGCATAGGAGAAGGTCATGGCGGCCCAGGACGTCACTTGCCCGCGCAGAAATTCGAGCACACCGTTGTTGTTGCCGGGCGGCGCGAACCGACGGCCCAGCGAGGTGAATCGCACCGACGGCATCGTCCCCGGCGGTACGACGTCATCCAGCAGCGGTCCGCGCTCGGCCCGCGACGGCGCCGCACGGTCGTTGAACAGCACCGCCTGCCAACCCAGCGCGGTGCTGTTCTCAACCGACCAATCCATGGAGCCGCTGTCGAAGTAGATTGTCAGCAGCACCTGCCCCTGCGCGTCCTGCAGCCGGAAGCTCGATGGCATCAGGACGCTGCGCCGCACCTGATCGACGATCGCGTAGGGGCCGTACGTCCCGTCGATCACCGCGGTCATGTTGTTGAACGTCTCGTCGCGCCCGCCGACCTGCGAACCGCGCACCCGAATCGAGAGTCCCTGGCTGACACCCTGGTTCAGGAACCGCCCCGTGTCTGCCGCGGACCGATCGCCGTAGAGCGTCCAGTACCCGCTCTGCGTGATGAACTCGAACGACGGCGCCTCCGCAGATGCGCTCGCGCACAACGCCACGGCCCCGCCGATGGCGGCCACAAACCCCGTATGCATCTGTCGACTCCTTGCAAACCCGTGCCGAGAGACAGGCGGCGCGAGGCGAGAGTTCGCCTCGGTATCCGCCGCAATGGATTGTTCCCACGCGCCGGCGTCGCGGTTCCGCCATTCTCTGCGATCCCGAAAACGTTCACGGGTTGCGGGACCCGTTTGGTGCACGCGCGACGCCGGTGTGCCATCCTGATGCTCTGTTGCGTCCCATGCTCAGGAGAAACGCTGAGCAGCGGTCTTTGGAAGCACGGAATCAATGCGGCAACGGAAACTTCGCGCACAGCGCCCGCACGTTGGCCCGCACCGCCTTGGTCGCGGCGTCGAGCTGGCTCGGGCCTTGGACGCCCGCGGAGAGCACGCGATCGATGAACGAGGCGATCGTCGCCATGTCGGCTTCCTTGAGGCCGCGGGTGGTGGTCGCGGGGGTGCCGAGGCGGATGCCGCTGGTGACCTTGGGCGGGCGCGAGTCGTTGGGCACGCCGTTCATGTTGCTGATGATGCCGGCGCTCTCGAGCCACTTGCTGGCGTCGTAACCGGTGAGGGCCTCGCTCTTCTTACGGAGGTCGACGAGCATCAAGTGGTTGTCGGTGCCGCCGGTGGTGATGCGATAGCCGTGCGACACGAGGGCCGCGGCGAGGGCCTTGGCGTTCTTGACGACCTGGGCCGAGTAGGTCTTGAACTCGGGCTTGAGGCACTCGCCGAAGGCGACGGCCTTGGCGGCGATGACGTGCATGAGCGGGCCGCCCTGCATGCCGGGGAAGACGGCCTTGTCGATCTTCTTGGCGATCTCCTCGTCGTTGGTCATGATGAGGCCGCCGCGCGGGCCGCGGAGGGTCTTGTGCGTGGTGGTCGTGACGACGTGGGCGTGCGGGAACGGATTCGGGTGGGCCCCGCCGACGATCAGACCGGCGATGTGGGCGACGTCGGCCATGAGCAGGGCGCCGGTCTTGTCGGCGATGGCGCGGAGGCGGGCGAAGTCGATGATGCGGGGGTAGGCGGAGTAGCCGCAGAGCAGCATCTTGGGCTTGTGCTCGAGCACGGTCTTCTCGACGGCGTCGTAATCGATGCGTTCGGACTCGGGGTGATCGAGGCCGTAGTGCAGCGGGTAGTGGACGGGGTTGTAGTAGCGGCCGCTGAAGTTGATCTTCATGCCGTGGGAGAGATGCCCGCCGTCTTTGAGCACGAGGCTCGCGAACGTCGAGCCGGGTTCCATGAGGGCCATGAAGACCGCGGCGTTCGCCTGAGCGCCCGAGTGGGGCTGCACGTTGGCGAACTTACAACCGAACATCTGCTTGGCGCGGTCGATGGCGATCGACTCGATCTGGTCGTGGAACTCGCAGCCGTGGTAGTAGCGGGCGCCCGGGTAGCCCTCGGCGTACTTGTTGGTGAGGCAGGTGCCCATCGCGGCCATGACGGCGGGCGAGGTGTGGTTCTCGCTGGCGATCAGTTCGAGGGTGGATTCCTGCCGGTCGGCCTCGTGCTGGATCAGGTCGGCGATCGCCGGATCGGTGGCGCGGATGGTTGCGAGGCCCGCGACCGGGGCATGGGCGTGGGAGGCGTTGGGAGCGTTGGAACGGGTCGGCGTCGCGGTCGACATGGCAGCATCCTCCGTGGCAGACGTATCGGCAGAACGCACAGAGGGTAGAAGCGGAAAACTCGACCAGCGCGGCACTCGGGCACCCACGGAATACCCTTGGCCGATGCCGGACGGCACGCCCGAACAACGCCCCACGCCCCACCAGCCGCCCCTCGACGCCGAAACCCGCGCCGAGTCCGGGGTCCGTTCCGTCGATCCCGACCGCCCCACCGTGGACGCGGCGGCACCGTCCGTTTTTGGTTCTCTGGGCGGGGGATGGCTCGCGCCCGGCGATCAGGTCGGACCGTTCCAGATCAACCGAGTCTTGGGCGAGGGCGGCTTCGGCGTCGTCTATCACGCCGAGCAGTTGCGTCCCATCCGGCGCTCGGTCGCGCTGAAGGTCTTGAAGCCCGGCATGGATTCGCGCGAGATCATCGCGCGGTTTGAGGGCGAGCGGCAGGCGCTCGCGCAGCTCGATCATCCCGGCATCGCGACCATCCTCGACGCCGGCGTCACCGACCAGGGCCGCCCGTACTTCGCGATGGAGTACGTGCCCGGCATCTCCATCACGACGTACGCCGACGAGCACCGGCTGTCGATCGCCCAGCGGGTCGAGTTGATGCTTGAAGTCTGCGACGCGGTGCAGCACGCCCATCTCCGCGGCATCATCCACCGCGACCTCAAGCCCGCCAACATCCTCGTCAGCCGCGACACCGGCGCGGCCACGGCGACGACGAATCCGGTCGTCGGCGCCCGCGTCCGCATCATCGACTTCGGCATCGCCAAGGCCCGCACACCCGGCGCCGGTAGCGCCCGCACCATGGACGGCACGTTCCTCGGCACACCCGAGTACATGAGCCCGGAGCAGGCCGGCAGCCTTGGCGTCGATGTGGACACGCGGAGCGACATCTACTCCCTTGGCGTCGTGCTGTACGAGCTGCTCACGGGCCGCTTGCCCATCGAGGCGCCGACACGTGAAACCAATCCGCTCGAACTGATCGCGATGGTGCGTGAGAGGGAGCCCGCCAAGCCGTCGGACCGCATCGCCGCGCAGACCAAGCAGACCTCGTTCGCCGATCTCGGGTACGACCCGCGCGGGATCGCGGTGCGGCGTGGGACGGATGTGGCCGCGCTGCGGGTCGAGCTGGCGCGCGACCTTGATTGGATCGTGCTCAAGTGCCTTGAGAAGGACCGCGAGCGGCGGTACACGACGGCGCGCGATCTTGCGTCGGATCTGCGCCGGTATCTCACGGGTGAGGCGGTGCTCGCCAGTCCGCCGACGCTCGGGTATCGGGCCACCAAGTTCGTGAAGCGGCACAAGCTGCTGGTCGGTGCGGCGAGCGCGGTGGGCGTGGCGCTGGTCGCCGGCACCGCCGCGGCGACGTGGGGATATCTGCAGGCCCGCACGCAGCGCGACGCGGCGGTGGCGGCACGCGCTGATGCGGAGCGGGAGACCGCGACGGCGCAGGCGGTCCGCATCTTCCTGCAGGACGTGCTGGCGGCGGGCGACCCGGAGAAGGGCGCGACGCCGACGACCACGATCCGGGAAGCGCTCGACGCGGCGGCGAAGCGGGTGGAGAGCGGCGCGTTCAAGGAGCAGCCGCTGGTGGATGCGGAAGTGCGGATGGTGCTGGGCGACACGTACATGAGCCTGGGGCTGTTCGACGCCGCCGAGCCGCATACGACGAAGGCGGTTGCGATCCGCAAGCAGGAAGTCGGCGGGCAAGATCTCAAGTACGCCGAGGCGGTGAACAGTCTCGGGTACCTGCTCGACGAACTGGCGAAGTATCCGGAGGCCGAGGCGGCGTACCGGGCCTGTGTCGAGGCGTTCCGCGCTCATCGCGACACGCAGCCGGTGAACCTCGCGGTGGCGATGAACAACCTCGCATCGCTGCTGCGGCGGACGGGGCGGTTGGAAGAGGCCGAGAAGACCTGGCGCGAGGCGATCGGTATCGTGAAGGACTTCCCGGGGCGGGATGAGACGTCGTTTGCGCAGATGCTGGACAACCTCGGGCTGTGTCTGCGGCAGCAGGGCAAACTGGACGCAGCGGAAGCGCTGGCCCGCGATGCGCTCGAGACGCTGAAGAAGACAAAGGCCGAGAGCCCGAGCGTGGCGCGGTCGCTGGGAAACCTCGCATCGCTGCTGCAGGAACGCGGGAGGTTGGCGGACGCGGAAGGGTTGTTTGCGCAGGCGCTGGAGATGCAGAAGAAGTTCTTCACGCCGCCGCACCCGGAGATCGTGACCGCGCTAAACAACCTCGCGATCGTGAAGAACCTGCGGGGCGAGGCGGCGGCGGGCGAGCCCTTGATGCGTGAGGCGCTCTCGATGTGCGAGGCGAGTCTTGGGCCGCTGCATCCGGAGACGATCTTCACACGGCTGAACCTGGCGGTGATGCTGGGGAACGCGGGGAAGTTGGATGACGCTGTGGAACTGACGACGCGGGTGGTCGGGGAATGTCGCGAGCATCTGCCGCAGTCGCGGTTGCTCGGGCGAGCGCTGGCGACGCTGGGCGATTGGAAGCTCGAGCAGATGCAGTTCACGGCGGCGATCGAGCCGCTGCGCGAGGCGGCGGCGCTGCGGGAGAGGCTGCTGGGCCCGGCTGACCTTGAGACCAGCGGCACGCTGGCGACGCTGGCGGATGCGCTCGTGTTCGGCGGGAAGGCCGACGAGGGCTTGAAGGTCGCTCGCGACGCGGCGGATCGTCGGGCGGAGAAGTTGTCGGCGGCGGATTACGGGTTGGTGCAGGTGCGTGCGACGCTGGCCGCGGCGGTGGCGATGACGACGCGGGATGACGCGGAGCGGGCGAAGAGTGTGGAGGAGATGAAGAAGGCGGCGGAGGCGTTGGCGGGTGATGCGGCGGTGCCACTGGATCGGGCGCGAAGGGCGCTGTCGCGGATTGGGTGGTGGGAGAAGAGCCGCGGGGGAAACGGGGACGCGTGGTTCGCGCGAGCGAAGAGCCTGAAGCGGTAGAAGTAACACGACGCTGTTCGGCGCGCTTCGCGTCGAGTGCGAGTCGGGCGGCGGCGCGGGTGTGGGTGAGGATGGCGACGGCGGACTTGCGTTGGATGTTGCGGGTGTCGTCGTCGCCGAGGGAGTCAAGGTCGGTGAGAATGTGGAGCGTTTGGAGCGCGGCGGCGACGGCGGCGGCTTGGAGGACTTCGGCGCGGCGTTTCTCGAGGGCTTCGACTTGCGCGAGGATCTCCTGGGCGCGGGGCGAGGTGGCGATGGCGATGAAATCGGAGAGGGGGAGCTTGAGCGCGGCCGCGACGTCGGCGATGGAGTCGCGGGTGTGGAGGAGAGCGGTCAGAACTTGATTGAGGTGGTCGGGGTTCATGGGATGGGAGAGGCGGAGAGACGGAGAGACGGAGTGTGTTCGTTGGCTGGTGCCGCGCGGTGGGTCTCGTCCGCCCCTCCGGGGCGGGGTTCATACGGAGTGGCTGGAACCGGCAGATGAATCTGCCGGCAACGGCCGTGCGCCCTCCGGGCGGGAGGCAGGGAAGGCGTGGCGAGGCGGGGAAGAGGCGGCGAGGCGGAGCCTCTACCTCAGGGGGCTTGGGTCAGGTTTGTGCGCACAACGACGGCGGTGTGGGCGCGGGGCATCAGGACTTACGGCGGGTGAGAACGGCGTAAGTCGTGGCCGCGACTGGCGGCGAGGCGATTGGGTTGGAAAGTTGGGAGGTGGGTGGAAAAGAGTTCGCGGGGTGTGCGCACAACGACGGCGTTGTGCGCGCGGAGATGGGCGCGTCAAGGTGCCGCTGAGCATGGCTTGTCAAGGTCAGTGCGTCATGGCGTGTTGGCTGCGGAGGCACTCCGAGTTCTTTGGCACGGTCATTTCCGGCGCGCCGCCCAACGAAAGCCGCGAGCACTCCATCTGCTGGCAACCAGAATGACGGAAGGACGATGAAACTTTGCCGTGCACATCTTACATTTCATTACCTTTGCACGGATCGAAGGCTGCTTCTTCCACGCCCGACGCTTACAAGTCGGACAAATCAGTGCCGCGAGCCAGTCTTCCTCTGCGATCACATGCTCTATGCTTCCACATTCGGGACAGCAAGCGCCGTCTGTCGTCAACGGAATTCCGGAAAGCTCGTACCCACAGCGCCGGCATTTGCTTCGCATCAACACCCATTCGCTACTTGCACGGCGCCCCTTCGCAGCGGTGGCACTTGCAATGACCGCTCCGTGACTTCGGCCACTTTGCATTGCCTCCGCAATCTCTCTCAATCGCCCTACAACGCCGAGGTCGGATTCATGTGGCTGCCCGCGCCACGCGAGGTAGCCCAGCGCGAGCCAAAAACTCAAAGCCAGGAATGCGCACGTCCACGCGGCAACCACACTTCGTCTCCGAGATTGGCGCAGAGTTTATCAACACTCGGCTAGACGCTAAGTGCGCACCCCACCTGCCGCCGCTCACTCCACGTTCGCGGCTTGTTCTTTGATGCGGTCGATCGCGCCCTTGATTTCGACGGCGAGTCTTGAGATCGCGGCGTCGGGGCTTTTGCTGGCGATCGTGTTGGCTTCGCGGAGCATTTCCTGGGCGAGGAAGTCGAGCGTGCGGCCGAGGGGGCGGGAGTCGGTGCTTGTCAGCAGTTCCATGAACTGTTCGAGGTGGGCGCCGAGGCGGTTGAGTTCTTCGGCGATGTCGGTGCGTTCGGCGTAGGCCGCGATCTCGCGGACGAGGTCGACGGTGTCGACCTTGACGCCGGATTCGGCGAGCAGGGCGTCGATGCGGGTGCGGAGGCGCTTCTCGTACTCGTGGATGACGCTGGGGGCGATCTCTTTGAGTTTCACCACGCGGGCGGCGATGAACTCGTGGTGCGAGCGCAGGTCGGCCACCAGCGACTTACCCTCGCGCTCGCGCATGGTGGTGAGTTGGGCGATGGCTTTGTTGAGCAGGTCAAACAACGCGGCCTTGGTCGCGTCGAGGCGGCCCTCGGCGTCGGCCGGCGGCTGCAGCACGCCGGGGAGCGACATGAGCGACGCGATGTCGACGGCGGCGCCGCCGCTGGCTTCCTGGATCTGCTCGATGTAGCGGGCGAGGGCTTTCTTGTTGACCTCGTACGCGGCGGCGGCGGAGTTGTCGGAGACGGAGGCGGAGACGGTGACCGTGCCGCGGGAGACGCGTTCGCGGAGCTTGGATTCGAGCTCGGCCTCGAGGGATTGGAGGGCGTCGGGGAGGCGGAGGACGACCTTGAGGTACTTGTTGTTGAGGGAACGGACCTCGAGGAAGTACTGGACGCCGCCGAGATGAGCGGAGGCCTCGCCGTAGCCGGTCATGCTGCGAATCAAGGTCGTTCCTCAGAAGGGGAGCAGGGGCGGAGGGGAGCAGCGGAGCAGGGCCGCGGCACGGCGATCAGTTCTTCGGCTGGGCGGGGTCGGCGGGCTTGGGGGTTTCGGTCGGAGCGGGCTGAGCCGGCGTGCTGGGCGCGGGCTGGGTTTCCGCGGGCTTGGACTCGGCGGGGGTCGTCTCGGCGGGCTTGTTGTCGGCGGGTGGCGCGGTGTCGGGGGCCGCGTCGGTCGGCGTTGTCGCGGGCGTGGTGGCGGGCGCGGTGGCGGGCGCGGCGACTTCGGTGACATCCGACGGGGGCGGGGGCGGGGTGGTCGCGTAGTTGAGGATGATGCCGAAGATGACGAACGCGGTGAAGACGGAGATGGTGAAGATGGTGAGGGCGTCGCCGGTCTTGGTGCCGAGGGCGGTCTGACCGGAGCCGGCCGAGGAACCGCCGAAGGCCGCGGCGAGGCCGCCGCCCTGGGGGCGCTGGATGAGGATGGCGAGGACCATGAGGACGCTGACGCCGATGAACAGGACCATCAACAGGGCGGTGGCCCAGGGGTTGTCGGCGAACCATGTGACGATGTTGGACAGGAACTGAGGCATGGAGACTCCGCGGCGTGCCGCTTTTGGGGGATTGAGATGATAGGAAGGGGTGTGGGGAGGGGTGTTGGCAGGGGTGAGGTTCGAGGTTGGAGGGGTGAGAGGTGCGATGCAGGCGGCGGCGGTGCCTGGCCGGTTGCGTCGGGGGCGGGGGAGTCGATGCACCGGGAGGTCGGCAAGTCGGTACCCTGTTGGCTTGCGGTTGGTTCGGGGTGGGTCTGGTTGGGCTGGGGTGGGATGGGGTTGGTGGGGAGGGTGGGGGCACGCCGCGGTCTGGGGCGTGGCTTGGATGCAGGTCGGTTCTTTTTTGATCCCCCACTGCCCGCGGACGCGGGCGCTTTGGAGCGTTGCCTTGACGAACTGCATGCGTGGCGTTGTGTGTCTGTCGGCGGCCGGGTTGATTGTCGTGCTGGCCGGGTGTGCGACGGGGAGCGGCGGGGCGTCGGGCGGGACGGCGGCGCCGAAAGCCGCGGCGGGCCCGATCGAGCTGCGTGATGCGGGGCTGATCGTTCATCTCAAGAGCGAGAGCGAATGGGTCGCGGTCGTTGACGGGAAGGAAGCGCCGGTGCCGCCGATCGCGATGGGTGATACCGCGACGGTGAAGCGGATCGTGGAGGAGGGGGCGCTGCGGTCGCAGGTGATGGACACGCTGCGGGAGTTGACGGTCGAGCGCGGGCCGCGGCTGACGGGGTCGCTGAACATCCGCAAGGCGGAGAACTACGCGGCGAGCAAGTACAAGGAATGGGGCCTGACCAACGTGCACCTGGAGCAATGGGGCACGATCGGGGTGGGCTTTGACCGCGGGCCCAGCAGCGGGATGGTGTACGTCGCGCAGAAGCCGCGGCGTGAGGCCCGGGGTGGCGAGCGCCCGGGCGAAGTGGAAGCGGAAGCGAAGGCACAGGCCGAAGCGCCGCTGCAGTGGACCAAGACGCGGGACATGCAGCTCAGTGCGCTGGCGTGGTCGATCGGGACCAACGGCGCGGTGCGCGGGCCGGTGATCCGCGAACCCCAGAGCGAGGAAGAGTTCGCGGCGGTGAAGGACAAGCTCAAGGGCGCGTGGGTCCTGCTCAAGGCTCCGCCGCCGGTCGGGCAGCGCGGCATTCGCAATCTGATGTCGACGCAGTACGAGATCCGCAAGGAGGCCCGCAAGAAGATCGCGGAGGGCAAGCCGCTGTCCGAGCTGTCGATCATGGAGCGGATGGTGCTGGAGCCGATCGCGGGATACGTGTCGTCGAGCCGTGACGAGCGGGTCTGGACGGGGGCGGTGGCGGGCTGGCGGGACCTGACGATCGACCAGCGCGACAGCTTCGAGGACGACCAGCCGCACGCGCAGATCCGCCTGAGCGATTACGACTACATCAACTCGCGTCTTGCCGACGGCGAGCACGTGGAGCTTGAGTTCAACCTCGATCACAAGTTCCGCGCCGGTCCGGTGCCGGAGCACAACGTGATCGCGGAGATCAAGGGCAGCAAGTATCCCGACGAGATCATCATCGTGTCGGGGCATCTGGACAGCTGGGACGGCCCGGGTTCGCAGGGCGCCATCGACAACGGCACGGGCTCTGCGGTGACCATGGAGGCGGCCCGGATCCTGAAGGCCGCGGGCGCCCGCCCGCTGCGCACGATCCGGTTCGTGCTCTGGGGCGGCGAGGAACAGGGATTGCTGGGCTCGAGGGGGTATGTCGAGAAGCACAAGAGCACGCTGGACAAGCATGTGGTGACATTCGTGGACGACGGCGGCACCGGGTATCAGGCCGGTGTCGCGGCGCCGACGAAGATGGTCGACATGCTCGCGGCGGCGACCGCGCCGATCAACAACGTGTTCTGGAGCATCAAGGATCAGAAGTTCCTGAACGCGAACATCAAGGTCTCGGGCGATTCGCTCCGCAGCCACGGCGGATCGGATCACGCCGCGTTCAACGCCGTCGGCGTTCCAGGATTCTTCTGGGACGAGGGCGGGCGGGCCGACTACGGCTTCGGCTGGCACACCCAGAACGACAAGATCGATCTGGCGATCGAGGAGTACCTGCGTCAGTCGGCGACGAACACCGCGGTGACGGCGTATCGGCTGGCGTCTGCTCCGGAGATGCTGCCGCGGGCAGAGAAGACGGAAACGGGCGGGCGGCCGAACATGATGCCGCAGCGGCCGAATGGGTCGTAAGGGACGGCCGATCGAGAACGGGAGAGAACGCGGAGGGGCGGAGAGGGCGGAGTGGCGCGGAGTCGGAATTGGTGAAAGACATGATGCGTTGAGATCGTGACGGGCGTCGCACCAGCGACGCCCGTTTCTTTTGGACCGTGTCACGGAGCGGGCGGTTTGGATTGCACACCATCTCTCGTCTTTGCTCCGCGACGCTCCGCTCGCTCCGCATCTCCGCGTTCTCTCCTGAGCCGCGATCACGCGAGCACGGGTGATCGGATACGCTGCACGCGTGAGCCGCCTGTCGACACCTATCGCGGATGGAACGGGGCTGATCGCGCGGGATCCGTGGCTGGAGCCGCACCGCGCGGTGCTGCGGCGGCGTCACGCGCTGTACGTGGGTGTGAAGCAGACGCTGCTGGCGGCAACGGCCCAGCACGGGGCGAGCGCCTCGCTCCGCGAGTTCGCCAACGGGCACGAGTACTTCGGGTTCACGCGAGGGACCGACGCCAGCGGACGCAGCGGCGTCTGGTACCGCGAGTGGGCTCCGGGGGCGGCGCGGCTGGCGCTCATCGGCGAGTTCAACTTCTGGGACAAGCACTCGCATGTGATGACCCGCGATGACTTCGGGGTCTGGAGCGTCTTTGTCCCCGACGACGGCAAGTCGAAGCTCACGCACGACGCCAAGGTGAAGGTGCATGTCGTGCACCAGGGCGGCGCGAGCGATCGCATCCCGGCGTATATCCGGCGAGTGACCTTCGACAAGGACGGCAGTAACGCGACGGGACACGTGTGGTTGCCGGCAGCCTACCAGTGGAAGCATGAGACGCCTGTTGGGCGTGGCGCGGTGGCATCAACGAGCCCCGAGCGTGAGCGAGTGGGTGGCCTGAAGAACGGCGATCACCGCGACCCACTCGCTGACGCTCGGGGCTCGTCAAGGCAGGCGCCCCGCATATACGAGGCGCATACGGGGATGGCGCTGGAAGAGGAACGCGTCGGGACGTTTGATGAGTTCCGCGAGTTGATCCTGCCGCGGATCGCGAAGGCGGGGTACAACGCGGTGCAGCTGATGGCGGTGCAGGAGCACCCGTACTACGGCTCGTTCGGCTATCACGTCAGCAACTTCTTCGCGGTGTCGTCGCGCTTCGGAACGCCCGATGACTTCAAGCGGCTCGTCGATGCCGCCCACGGCCTGGGGCTGGCGGTGTATCTCGACCTGGTGCACAGCCACAGCGTGAAGAACACGGTCGAGGGCTTGAACGGATTTGATGGGACGGGGTTCCAGTACTTCCACGCCGGGCCGCGGGGCGAGCACCCGGCGTGGGACTCGCTGCTGTTTGATTACAGCAAGTGGGAGGTGCTGCGGTTCCTGCTCAGCAACGTGCGTTACTGGCTCGAGGAATACCGGATCGACGGCTTCCGCTTCGACGGCGTGACGAGCATGCTCTATCTCGATCACGGGCTGGGCAAGGCGTTCTCGACCTACGACGATTACTTCAATATCAACGTCGATGAAGACGCGGTGACGTACCTCAAGCTCGCCAACGAGGTGGCGAAGGAGACCGCGAGCACGCTGGGGACGCGGTGCGTGACGATCAGCGAGGACATGTCGGGCATGCCGGGCATGGCGCGGCCGGTCAGCGAGGGCGGGCTGGGGTTTGACTATCGGCTCGCGATGGGCATTCCGGATTTTTGGATCAAGCTCCTGAAGGAACGCCGCGATGAGGAGTGGAGCATGGGCGAACTGGCCCACACGCTCACGAACCGGCGTGCGAACGAGGGGCATATCGCGTACGCCGAGAGCCACGATCAGGCTCTGGTCGGCGACAAGACACTGGCCTTCTGGCTCATGGACGCGGCGATGTACACGCACATGAGCAAGACCACGCCGAGTTTGGCCGTGGACCGCGGCATCGCGCTGCACAAGCTCATCCGGTTGCTCACGTTCTTCCTGGGCGGCGAGGGCTGGCTGAACTTCATGGGTAACGAGTTCGGGCACCCGGAGTGGATCGACTTCCCGCGGGCGGGGAACAACTACTCGTTCAAGCACTGTCGGCGGCAATGGTCGCTGGCGGACGACCCGCTGCTGCGGTACGAGCAGATGGGGGCGTTCGATCGGGCGCTCATGCAGCTCGACGAGGAGCACGGCGTGCTGGCGGCGGCGCCGGCGCGGATCATGCAGGCGGACGAACTGGGCAAGTGTCTGGTGTTTGAGCGCGCGAATCTGGTTGTGGCGGTGAACCTGAACCCGACGCACTCACGGACGGATTGGCGGATCGGGGTTCCGCCGCCGGAGCGCGTGCCCGGGGATGCGCTGACGACGCTGCTCAACACGGATGACAAGGCCTTCGGCGGGCACGGCTTGATTCAGGGCTCGCCGCGGTACCCGCGGACGACGACGGCATGGGACGAGTTTGCCCACAGCGTGCAGGTGTACGTGCCGTCGCGGAGCGGGCAGGTGGTGGGGAAAATGGCCAAAGGGCCAGATGGCCAAAGCGCCAAATAGAGGCGTGTGCTTCTCTGTCGCGATTATGCCGTTCTGATTTGGCCCTTTGGAGCTTTGGCCATCTGGTCATTGGCTACTTGAACACCATCCCCGGCTCTGCCGTCCGCACTCGGCGTAGTGCGAAAAGGCTGGCGGCCATGGTGAACGCGAGGACGAGCACCGCGGTGCCGGCGGCGACTTCGGCGTGGAGGACGAAGCCGCGGAGCTTGGGGATGTCGCCGGTGGCGCCGAAGAAGACGGCGGTTGCGCCGAGGCCGGTGCCCATGCCGAGCAGTCCGACGAGCCCGGCCTGCAGCAGCACCATCCGGGAGAGCAGCGGGTCGCTGGCGCCGATGGCTTTGAGCGAGGCAAAGTTCTTGAGGTTGTCGGAGACGAAGAGGTAGAGCGTCTGGCCGCTGATGACGGCGCCGACGATGATCGCGGTGATGATGGTGATGCCGAAGTTGACCGGGATGCCGGTGTTGCCGACGTAGAACCAGATGGTCTCCCACGCGAAGGCGCGGCTGGTGCGGGCCTTCAGCCCGGTGGCTCGCTCGATCGCGGCGCAGGCCTGCTCGACGCTCACGCCGGGGCGCTGGTGGGCGAGGACGAACGACATCGTGTTGCGTTCGCGGCCGACGTACGTGAGCGCGAGGGAATAGCGGGTGTAGATGACCGGGAACGTCGCGAACGGAGGGCTGGGTTTGCAGACGCCGACGACGCGGGCGCGGCGGTCGTTGATCTCAACGGTCTTGCCCAGGGCGTCGTCGAGCCCGACGCCCGGAAAGAGTGAGCGGAATCCCTGATCGTCGAGCACGATCGTGTCGGGCTCGCGGAGCGCTTCCCAGGAGCCGACGAACAGATCACGCGGGACGCCGATGAGCGTGGCATCGTCGATGCCGATCAGGATCGCCTGACGGAAGTCGCCTTTGGCGCTCGTGGCCTTGCCGAAGCCCTTGAAGAAGCGCACGGCCCACTCGATCTCGGGCAGCGTGCGGACGCGGCCGACGTCGGAGTCGGACAGCGACTTGATCTCGTCCACGTACCGCACGCCCGGGTCCATGACCCAGATCGAGGCCTCGCGGACGTCGCGGATCTGGCTGGTCGTCCGGTCCATCAGGCCGGTGAAGATCGAGACCTGCTGGGCGATGAGGAAGGTGGAGGAAGCGATGGCGAAAATGAGGCCGAGGTACTTGGCCTTGTCGCCGACGAGCATTTTCAGTGCGATGCGGTACATGGGGAGTCCTTTGTGTGTATATGCATGTATATGGGAAGGAAGGGAGGGGAGGAGCGGGGCAGGGGAGCCGGGGGATTAGAGCCGCGGGCTTCGGCCTGCGCGGGGGTTGGGCGATGACGGGTGACACGGGTGGGCCGCTCTGGGCCAACCCGTGCTGGAGCGTTGATCACGCGACTGCCGCTGCCTTGTCGAGCAGGGTTCGCAGGGTCTTCCATTCGGATTCGGTGAACGCTTCGCGGAGGGTGCGCTGGGCTTTCTCCCAGTGGGACAGGGCGGCGCGGACGCGCTTGCGGCCCTCGGGCGTGATCGACCAGAGGCGTTCGCGTTTGTCTTCGCCGACTTCGGAGGTCAGGAGGCCGTCGCGCTCGAGGGGGCGGAGGGTGCGGGAGAGGGTGGCGGCGTCGGCGTGCATGATCTCGGCGACGTCGTTCTGGCGGAGCGGGCCGGCGGAGTCGAGGATGCGGAGCAGGGTGTACTGCGTGCCGCGGATTCCGGAGCGGCTGATGCGGTCGTCGTAGAGGCGCGACACGGCCCTGGTGGTGCGTCGGAGGGCGGCACACATGCAGGGGATGCCGCGGGCGGCTTGCTCGAAGGGTGACGCTTGCATATGCAAGTATAGGATGCCAGCTTCCGGGCAGGAGGTACGACTCCGGCCCTCGCGCCTTGGCACGCAAGGTGGTGAGGGATGGTCGAGCGTGGAGATGGGCGAGCGTGGGGTGGGGAGCGAGACCGGAGACGGGTGTTGCGGGTTCGAACGTGTCTGCGGCGAGGTACCCGCAATCCCCTCACCTGACTCGATGCGGTGCATCGAGTCGTCCTCTCCCCGCGAGCGGGGAGAGGAGGCGCGGGGGCTACTGCTTCGGTGCCGCGGCGTCCTTCAGCTTGCGGAGTTCGTCGAACGCCTGCAGCGGCGAGAGGTTCTCGATCTTGAGTTCGCGGAGCGCATCGACCGCGGGGTGCTGGACGAACTCGGTGAAGAGCCCCATCTGACCACCCGGCGTCTCGACGCGGGTCGCCGGCACGCGGGGTTTCTTTGACTTCGTAGCCGCGCCGTTGTCGGTGGCGTCCGAACCGCTGGTGTGCGTCGCCGGCCCGTGATGGACCGCGAGGCTGGCGAGCACTTCGCGGGCGCGCCCGATCACGCCCTGCGGCAGGCCCGCGAGCCGCGCGACGTGAATGCCGTAGGACTGGTCCGTCTTCCCGGGCAGGATGCGGTGGAGGAAGATGATCTGCGTTTCGCTCGGGGCACCTTCCTCGGCGTTCGCATCCAGCGGCCACTCCCGCACCGCGACGTGGAGGTTCTTGATGCGCCCAGCGAGCGGGTCGGAGGGATCGCCTTCGCCGCGTGGGTGGGGGTCGGCGAGGTCCGTCAGCTCGTGGTAATGCGTCGCGAAGAGCGTGCGGCAACCGACCCGCGCGAGGTGTTCGGTGATCGCCCACGCGAGCGAGAGGCCGTCGAGCGTGGACGTGCCACGCCCGATCTCGTCGAGGATGACCAGCGACCGAGGCGAAGCGTGATGAAGGATGTTCGCGGTCTCGGTCATCTCCACCATGAACGTGGACTGCCCCGCGTGCAGCGCATCGTCGGCACCGATGCGGGTGAAGATGCGATCCGTCAAGCCGATCGTCGCCCGTGCCGCGGGCACGAACGAGCCCGCGTGGGCCAGCAGCGTGATGAGCGCGACCTGGCGGATGAAGGTGGACTTGCCGGCCATGTTGGGACCGGTGATGAGGGAGAGGGAAGGGGAGCAGGGGTGCAGCGGCGCAGGGGAGGAGGGGTTCGAGTCTTTTCCCTGCTCCGCTGCACCCCTTCCCTCCTGCTCCCCTCCCACCTCCACGTCATTCGGCACAAAGTCGCGCCCCAGCGTCCGCTCCAGCACCGGGTGGCGGCCGTCGTGGATCGTGAGAACGTTGGCGTCGGTCATGGTGGGGCGCACCCAGCCCGCCCGGGCGGCGTGCTCGGCGAAGCCGAGCAGCACGTCCAGCTCCCCGAGCGTGTCGGCGATGGTCGCGACCTCGGTCAGACGCGAGGCGATGCTGGCGCTCAGTTCCTCGAAGATCTCCCGCTCGCGCGACAGGGCTCGCGATTCCGCGGTGCTCACCTTGCGCTCGAACTCATGCAGTTCGGGCGTGATGTAGCGCTCGGCGTTCTTGAGCGTCTGCTTCCGCGTGAACGCGGCGGGCGCCGAACGCGCCTGCGACGCGGTGAGCTCGATGTAGTAGCCGAAGATCTTGTTGTACCCAACCTTCATGCCCGGGAGGTTGTGCTCCTTGAGCAGGCGATCCTGGTACTCGACGAGCCAGTGACCGGCGTCGGTCTGCAGGCGGCGGGCCTCGTCGAGCTCCTTGTCGATGCCGTCTTTGATGAGCCCACCCTCGCGCAGGTGCGGCGGAGGCTCCTCGACGCAGGCGTCGAGGATGTGGGTCGCGGTCGACTTGAGGTCGTTGGCGGGCGTCGCGAGGCGTGTGTGCAGCGGTTTGAGCGAGGTGACGCCGTCGAGCAGCGCGGCGATGAACGGGGCGCGGGACAGGCCGCGGGCGATGGCCACGAGATCCCGCGGCGTCGCACGCCCGAGCGCGATGCGCCCGGCGATGCGTGCCGCGTCGGGCACGTCGGCCAGCAGATCGCGCAGCTCACCGGCGAGGCGGCGGTCTTCCTTCAACGCGGCGACGGCCGCGTGACGCGACTCGATGACCGCCAGCGAGCGCGACGGGCGGCACAGCCACTCGCGCAGCAGCCGCTTGCCCATCGCCGTCTTGCACACCCCCCCACCACCCCCACTGCCCCCACCGCTCACGGCCGGCCCGGTGAGGAACACGCCGAGCAGCGAGCCTTCCAGTCCCCCGTCCATCGCGCCGGGTGCGGCACGGATGACGCGCTCGACTTCGAGCGCCCGCAGGCTCACAGCGTCCACGGTCATCCAGTCGCCCGGGTGCTCGCGAGTGGGCGGACGCAGATGCGCCAGCGTGGACTTGGGGATGATGCCGTTGGCGACGCCGACTTGCGCATCCGCGTCGTTGGCGGCGGCGGTCTGGGTTTCGCACAGATACCGCACGATCGCGCCCGCGGCGGGGATCGCCGCGTCGTCGTCGCGCACGCCAAAGCCCGCCAGCGACTTCACCTTGAAGTGCTCGATGAGCGCTTCGCGGGCTTCCTGGGTGCGGAACTGCCAGGCGGGCCGCGGCGTGCCGCTGATGCCAAGGGCGTCGAGGCAGCGCTTCACGCGGGGCGGGACGCTGTTGTCGGCGGGTGCGGCGTAGAGCAGCTCGCGGACGCTGCGACGCATGAGTTCGTCGATGATCGACTGGCCGTGGTTCACGCCGCTGGCGGAGGCGAGCGTGAACTGGCCGGTGGAGGCATCGACGACCGCGATCTCGGCGGGCGAGTCGTCGCCGCTGCCGGTGAAAAGGATGGCGGCGAGCTTGATCGGCGTCGCGTCCTCGAGCAGCGTGCCATCGACGAGTGTGCCGGGCGTGAGGACGCGGGTCACCGCGCGGGCGACGAGGCCCTTGGCGGTTTCCGAGGGCTCGATCTGCTCGCAGACCGCGACGCGGAAGGATTTATCGATGAGTTTCTTGAGGTAGGTCTCGAGTTGGTGGTGCGGCACGCCGCACATCGGGACCCCGGCGGTGCGCTGGGTGAGCGTGAGGCCGATGGCCTTGCTGACGAGCACCGCGTCGTCATCGAACATCTCGTAAAAGTCGCCGATGCGAAAAAAGAGGACACAGCCCGGATGCCGCTTCTTGAAGCGGTAGTACTGCTGCATCGCGGGTGTTTCGCGGGGGTCGGGCATGGTCTGAGGAGCGCCTCTCTCGTGGGAGGGAGGATATGCGAAAACGGCCCGCTGGCGGAGGTCGCGGCGGCGCGTCACGGGAAAGCGGCGGGAGAGCCGCGGCCGCTCCGAACGAGCCCCGAGCGTGAGCGACCGGGTCTGCTGCCGGCTTCGGAGGCGTCAGGGCATGGAGCGGAGCATCTCGACCACGCAGGGCCGGAAGCCCTCGGCGGCGAAGAGCTTCCGAGCCGCGTCGTTGAACGTGCCGGTGTGCAGCCGCAGTTGCTTGACACCCAGAGCGCCGAAGCGTCGCACCGTCTCGCGGACCAGTTCCCGGGCGAGCCCGCGGCCCCGGTGCTCGGGCTGGACCCAGATGTCGTGGATCCAGCCGCACTCGGGCACCCAGAAGATCGGCACCTCGGGTTCGATGGTCGAGACGGCGTAGCCCACGGGAAAGCCATCCTCGACGGCGACCAAGAAGACGCTGCGCGGGTCCGTCGCCCGCTCGGGCAGCCAGCGGGCGTAGCGCTCGATCACATCGTCCACGACCCGGAAGCGTTCGGGATCGTGGCGCTGGTGCAGATCGCAGATGGCGCGGACCATCGGGAGCACGAAGGGAACGTCGTCGATGGTGGCGGGACGGACGGGCATGCTGGGTTGTATGCTCGCGGACGACCAGGGCTTCGCGCCGGCGCGGGCGCACGCCGATCGGAGATTCCGGACGTTCACCTCGCCAGACTCGACGCGAAAGATTGAACCATGGATGCACTGAAGCGGCTGGTCGATTCCAACGTGTTCAACGGGTTTGTCTTCGGCGTCATCGTGCTCAATGGCGTGCTCGTCGGATGGCAGACCTACGACAACGCGCCGTGGATCGCGGCGCTGCTGGCCGTGTGCCTGTGGGTCTTTGTCGCGGAACTGGCGATCAAGCTCATCGCCGCGGCGGGCACGGGCACGCTGCGGGAGTTCTTCCGCGACGGCTGGAACCTCTTCGACATCGCCGTCGTGGCGGGCAGCTTCCTGCCCGACGCCGGGCCCCTGGCGGCGATCGCGCGGGTGATCCGCGTGCTGCGGGTCTTCCGCCTGGTGCGGAGCATCCCGGAGCTGCGGCTGATCGTCACGGTGCTGCTCCGCAGCGTCGTGAGCATGAAGTACATCACGCTCTTGGCGTTCATTATCCTCTACATCTACGGCGTGATCGGCGTGAAGCTCTTCGGAACCTATCTGCCCGAGTACGCCAGCCTACACGAAGCGTTCTTCACGCTCTTCCGCGTGCTGACCGGCGACAACTGGACAGATCTGCGGTACGCCGCCAAGGACCAGACGTGGCAGTGGAAGGCGACGGCGTACCACGTCTCGTGGATCATCGTGAGCACGTTCCTGCTCATCAACCTGATCGTCGGCGCCGTGCTGAACAACTACCAGGAAGTGCAGGAGGCGGAGCGGAATCGACTGTCGAAGCTGGACGTGAGCGAGGCGCGGCTGAAGGAACTGGTGACGGAGATGCAGGCGATTCTGAAGGAGCGGGGACGCGGGTGATCGCATCCCATCCGCCGCGGCTGGGCGCACGCTACTTCGGGGGCGATTCTTTCTTGTCACCGGGGGTCTGCTGATCGGGCTTCTCGGGGGCTTTTTCTGGTGCCGTGTCGGGCGGCTTGTCGTTCGGCTTGTCGGTGCGGCCTTCGACGCGTTTCGCGGCCTCGGGGTCGAGCGCCACGACCAGCGCACGCACCTTCGACGCGGCCCAGAAGACCGCGAGCGCCAGCAGCAGGATGATCGCGATCACGACGACCAACTCGATGATCGAGAGGCCGCGTTGAGATCGAGCGTTCGCCGCGAACCTTCGTCGCGCCATGGGCGTCTCCAGCCGCACGGAAGCGGACACTACGGCTTGCGCACGAGCGTGATCGTTCGCAGCGACGCGTCAGATTTGATGTTCACCAGAGAGCCCGGCTCGAACTGGAAGCGCAGGGGCTTGTCCGACGCGTCCGTCTCGATCGTGAGCACGGAGCCCGCGTAGGTCCATGTGCCGGTGACGGTCAACGTGTCGTCTCCGTTGCCGGCCTGGAAAGTGCCGTCGGAGGCGAAGGTGTAGATCGTCGGGGCGGCCCGAAGCTTGGCGGCGAGGTCGCGCACCATCGGGTCGATGTCCGCCGCCGTCATCTCGCGTTGGGATCGATTCGCCGCCTTGCGCGCCGCGTTGTACGCGGCGTTGTCGATCGACTTGGCATCGATCACCCACGAACCAACAATGTCGTCGGGGTCGCCGGGCTTCGAACACCCCGGCAACATCGCAACGCAGACAGCGACCAGAACGGCCCATCGACTGAACATGACCCGCACCCCTGTCGCCTGATCCGATCGTCGCCTTTTCGGCGGCTCCCCGGCCGGCGGCGACTTCCGGCCGATGGCTGTGCGGGAGCGTACCACATTCCGCCAACGCTGCCGCGTCGGGAAAGAAAAACCCCCGCACAAGGCGGGGGTTCTCGTTTGCAGTTGCTTCAGATCTGGATCGCCGAGTGAAACTCAGGCGAGCTCGATCGTCGCGCCGGCCTCGGTGAGGGTCTTCTTGAGCTTCTCGGCCTCGTCCTTCGACAGGCCGGTCTTGACGGGCTTGCCGGGGGCGTCGACGAAGGCCTTCGCCTCGGCCAGGCCCAGGCCGGTGGCCTCGCGGACGACCTTGATGACCTGGATCTTCTTGGCAGCGTCGACGGCCTTGAGGACCACGTCGAAGCTGTCCTTCTCCTCGGCCTTGGCAGCGCCGCCGCCACCGCCGCCGGCAGCCGCGACCATCACCGCGCCGCCCGCGGCGGCCTCGATGCCGTAGGTGTCCTTCATGTACTTGCCGAGTTCGACGGCGTCCTTCAGGGACAGGCCGGCGAGTTTGTCACCCAGTTCCTTCACCGCAGCAGAGATCGTGTCCGACATGGTCAAGCCTTTCAATCACATGGACTTGCGGCGTGTGCCATCAAGCCCGGTCGCACATCCAAGAGGTCGCGGGGCAGTCCCGCTCTTTAACCCGGTGCCGCCTCGGAAGAGGGGCGGTGGGCCAGTCGGACGTGGGAGGGGATTTATGGCCGCCGAAGCGTGCAGGTCAACACGCGGGGCGATAGACTCACGGGATGTCGGATCTCGGATGGTGGATATCGGATTTTGTTTGGATTCGTAAGTGAGGTAACCCATCCCTCGGGCCCCTCCCTCCGGGAGGGGGAGTTCAGGCCGGTCGATTGAGCGCCTCGGGCGCGACGGAAGTGGTTGGAAGGAAAGGCGTTGAAGGGCAAAGGCAATCAACCTCCGATTCCGCCGCCGGATGGGCCCAAGGGGGTCTTCTCCGGCGGCAAGGGTGCGGGCAAGCTGCCGGGGCCCAAGCCGCCGTCGAATCTGCGTGGGGGGATCGGGGTGGGCGGAGGGCTGATCCCGCCGGATTGGGAGCCGCCGGAGTACGCCGCTCAGAAGATGCAGATCATCAAGGGCATCGGCGTCTCGCCGGGTATCGCGATCGGCAAGGTCGCGATGCTGGGCGACGACCCGCGGCGGATTCTCCGCCGCATGATCCCTGAGGCCAAGGTGAAGGCCGAGCTCGAACGGCTCGATCAGGCCGTGAAGGGCGCGATCGAAGACCTCAACGACGTGCACACTCGCGCCAAGGCCGAGATGGGCGACGAGGCGGCGAAGATCTTTCTCTTCCACGTCGGGATGCTGAAGGACAAGTCGCTCATCGGGCCGCTGCGGAAGATGGTCGAGAGCGAACGGGTGGGCGCGGAGTACGCGGTGAGTCAGGTCTTCGGGCAGGCGGCGGACAAGCTGCGTTCGAAGCAAGACTCGGTCTTCGCGACCAAAGTGAACGACATCGACGACCTGGCGAATCGGCTTCTAAATCGCCTGCTCGGCCGTGCTGAGAGCCGCATGGCGAAGATGGCGTCGGGCAGCATCCTCGCCGCCCGCGACCTCACCCCCAGTCAGGCCGCCACGTTCGACAAGTCGCGCATCATCGGTTTCGCGACCGACCTGGGCGGGCGCACCAGCCACACCGCGATCGTGGCCCGGGCGCTTGGAATCCCGGCCGTCGTCGGCTGCAAGAGCCTGACCGCCGCAGCGATGGATGGCGCGTCGATGATCCTCGACGGCGACCGCGGGCTCATCATCCTCAACCCCGACCGCGAGCGGCTCGAGGAATACCAGCAGTACATCAAGCAGCGCGAGATCTTCCAGCTCTCGCTGGGCGAACTGCGCGATCTCCCCGCCGTCACGCTCGACGGCACCGAGATCGAGATCGTCGGCAACATCGAGTTCGCCGAGGAAGCCAAGCAGGTCCTGGACATGGGCGGCGTCGGCGTGGGCCTGTACCGCACCGAGTTCCTGTACCTCACCAGCAAGAGCGAGCCCACCGAGGAAGACCACTACAAGAGCTACGTCCGCTGCATCGAGCTGATGAAGGGCAAGACCCTCACCATCCGCACCATGGACCTGGGCGCCGACAAGTACACCCAGGAGCGGGCCGAGACGCCGGAGCGCAACCCGTTCCTGGGCTGCCGCAGCATCCGCTACTGCCTGCGCAACCAGCCCATGTTCAAGCGGCAGCTGCGGGCCCTTCTGAGGGCCAGCGCCAAGGGACCCTTGAAGGTGATGTTCCCGCTCATCACGAGCACGTCGGAGTTCCGGCAGGGAAAGTACCTGATCAACGACATGATGGAAGAACTTGATGAAGAGGGCATCAAATTCGACCGAAACCTCAAGGTCGGCATGATGGTCGAGGTGCCGTCGGCGGCGTTGATGGCCGACGCGTTCGCCCGCGAGGCGGATTTCTTCTCGATCGGCACCAACGACCTGGTGCAGTACACGCTGGCGGTCGATCGCACCAACGAGACGATCGCGAACCTGTACAACCCGGCCCACCCGGCTGTCATTCTGCTGATCCGCGACGTGGTGCGTTCGGCGCGGCGGCACGACACCCCGGTTTCCTGCTGCGGCGAGTCGGCGGGCGACCCGGAATATGCGCTCCTGCTTATCGGTCTGGGGCTGCGTACCCTTAGCGTGAGCGCGGGAGCCATCCCCCAGCTCAAGAGGCTCATCCGCGGGGTGAACCTCAAGCAGTGCGAACAGATCGCCAGACAGGCGCTCTCGTTCGATTCAGAGACACAGGTTTCGAGTTACCTCCGAGACCGTGCTCGCAAGTTGGTGCCCGAGTTGTTCGACGGACGTTCCGGCGACTGACGAAGGCGAAGAAACACGAGGGCCGGCGACGCGTTGTGCGTGTGCCGCCCGAGGACAAGCATCCGTCCCCCTTTCATGCCCTCCGGGGCAAGCCCGCGGCGCACGCCGCGGACGAAGGGCGCGGGACGAGTCAGGACGCGTGAGGATTCACGCGTCGCGGGACCGATCGCGGGCGCCGCCGAGTCTTTGGACCGGCGGCACGAGCGATGACGGGACCCGGAGCGGGCGAGCGTTCGTCCGCGTGCGGGCACACGGCGGCGCATGAAGCGTCGGGTGTGCAAAAGCCTCGGGCCAATCCGGTTGCCTCGTCACGGAGCGCGCAAGTTCGCGCGACGTGTTACGGACGCGCTGTGGCGCGTCGGATCGGTTCGATATGGCCAAGCAGGCAAAGTCCAAGACCCAGATGCTCATCAACTACGTCCCCGGCGAGGAATGCCGGATCGCGATCGTGGAAGACGGCAAGCTGGAAGAGTTCACAAGCGAGAAGTTCGCCACCCAGAGCCGCGTGGGCAACATCTACGTCGGCAAGGTCATCAACGTCGAGCCCGCCATCCAGGCCGCCTTCGTGGACTTCGGCGTCGGCGACAACGGGTTCCTGCACATCAGCGACCTGCACCCCCGCTACTTCCCCGGCGAAGAGGCCGACGCGACCGAGAAGGTCGGCCACAAGACCCCGCGCCGCGAGCGCCCGCCCATCCAGGCCGCGCTCCGCCGCGGCGACGAGATCATCGTCCAAGTGCTCAAGGAAGGCGTCGGCACCAAGGGCCCGACGCTCACCAGCTACCTCTCCATCCCCGGCCGCTTCCTGGTGATGATGCCGCAGATGGACAAGGTCGGCGTGAGCCGCAAGGTCGAAGACGAGGAGCAGCGCCGCAAGATGCGCGAGATCCTCGATCAGCTTGATCTCCCCGATGGCTTCGGCTTCATCCTCCGCACCGCGGGCATGGACCGCACCAAGCTCGAGCTCAAGCGCGACCTGGCCTACCTCGTCCGCCTCTACAAGGACATGGAGAGCCGGCGCGCCCGGGGCGACAGGCCGCGGCTGCTGTACGCCGAGAGCGACCTGCTCGTCCGCGCCCTGCGCGATCAGCTCACCACCGACGTGGACGAGATCGTCATCGACAACGAGGAGGCCGTGCAGCGGGCCCGCCGGTTCCTCAAGATCGTCGCCCCCCGCACCAGCACCCGCTTGCTGCACTACCCGGGCCAGACCCCCATCTACCACTCCTTCGCGATCGAGGAACAGATCGCCCACATCCACGCCCGCGAAGTGCCGCTGCCCAGCGGCGGACGCCTGGTCATCGATCAGACCGAAGCACTCGTCGCCATCGACGTCAACAGCGGCAAGAGCCGCGACTCCCGCGACGCCGAAGAAAACGCGTTCCAGACCAACCTCGAGGCCGTCGATGAGATCTGCCGCCAGCTCCGGCTCCGCGATCAGGGCGGCATCGTGGTCAACGACCTGATCGACATGCGGCATCAGTCGCACCGCAAGGAGGTCGAGGCCCGGTTCAAGGAGCGCCTGAAGCGCGACCGGGCTCGCACCACGGTCGGCACCATCAGCCAGTTCGGCATCCTCGAGATGACCCGCCAGCGCATGCGTGCCAGCGCCGAGAGTGTGCACTTCTCCGACTGCCCGACCTGCCGCGGACGCGGGCTCGTCCAGAAGCCCGAGAGCGTCACGGCCGATGCGCTGCGCGAACTGGCGGCACTGCTGGATGTCGACAAGGTCGGTCGCGTCGAGATCGTGGTCTCGCCGCGGGTCGCCGGCGAACTGCTCTCGGCCAAGCGGCACCTTCTGGGGCGCATCGAGCGTTTCAGCGGCAAACGCGTGGACGTGCGCGTGAGCGAGGCGCTGCCGCTCGATCGTGTGACCTTCTACGCGTACGACACAACCGGCGCGGATATCGATCTGACCCAGCCCTTGCCCCGCAAGCGTCCCAGCGAGCTCATCGTCGTTGAGGAGCCGGCGGAGGACATGGACGACAGCATCAGCTCCGACGCGGTCGCCGAGCGCGACGCCGCGGCCGATGCAGAGCTCGAGGCCTCGGCGCCGCGCGAGGACGTGGCGGATATCGGCGACGGCGAGCCGCTGCCGCTGTCGGACGAGGAGCTGGACGAGCAGATCCGCGCCGACGCGCAGGCCGCCGCGGCTTCCACCGCGGAGGCGGGCGAGATCGGCGGGCGGCGTCGCGGGCGACGCGGTCGCGGCCGCGGACGAGGGGGTGATCGCGGCGGAGATCGGGCCGGAGATCGCGGTGGCCAGCGCGGCACCGAGCGCCGCGGCGATGGCAACCGTGAAGGAGCTCGCGACGGTGGTCGGGACGGCCGACGCGACGGCGGTCGCGGCGATCGCCCGCAGGGTGGAGGGCAGCAGGGCGGCGGGCAGCCGCGCCAGCAGAATCAGCCCCGCCCGACCGCGCCGGTGCCGGATGTGCGCCGCGTCGAAACCCAACGCGGCGTCATCATCATGGGCGACCATGGCGACGACGATCTGCCGCCCGGCGCACCCTCCAGCACAAACGCGGACGCCCGGCAGAACAGCGACGGCAGTGAACCGTTCGACCCGCAGGGCGATGGCCAGCGCGATCCGCTCATGGACGGCCAAACCGATGGCCCGCACGACGGACAGGTCGATGGCGAGCAGCCCCAGGGCGGCGAGCAGAGTGGTGAGCAGGGCGAGGGCGGTCGTCGTCGTCGCCGTCGTCGTCGTCGCGGCCGCGGCCGTGGTCGCGGCGGTGAAGGTGGCGTGTTGCAGGACGGCGGAACGCAGGCCGATGGCAACGGCCCGGCGATGGCCAATCAGCCGGCGGGTGATGCATCGCCGAACGACGAAGGCGCGGCACCCGATGGCGATGGTCCGAGCGACGCCGACGATGGCGCCGCGGATGGACCAGCCGATGGCCCCGGTGATGGACAGGGCGAAGGTCAAGCCGAAGGCGGCGAGGGCCAGGGCGGTCGCCGCCGGCGCCGCCGTCGGCGCGGCCGCGGCCGTGGTCGCGGCGGTGATGGCCAGGGCGGTCAAGGTGGACAGGGCGGCCCGAGCGCGAGCGGTCAGGGCGATCAACGCGGTCAGCCGCGCGGTGATCAGCAGAACGGTCGCTCCGGCGGCTCGATGCAGCCCTTCAACGATCGTGGCCAGAACTCGAATCAGCCCCGCAATCAGCCGCGGAACGAGCCACGCAGCGAGGCACCGGCACCGGCGAACAACGCGCCGAAGCCTCGCCTCCTGTTCGCGTCGCGCCGCAAGCTGTCGCCGGCGGAACTCAATAAGCGACCGAAGCCGGAGTAAGGACCAGTGGGACCGGCCTCCGGCCGGTCTTCAGAGACAGTGGGACCGGCCTCCGGCCGGTCTTCCTCGCCCCTCGGGTCTCGTGAAATCTCTCTCGGCTCCGCGTGTGATCCACCAACGCCGCGAACGCCGCCATCGCGTTGGCTGTATGGTGTTGTTGCAGGCCGACCGGCCGGAGGCCGGTCCTACTGGCTCAAGGGCGCAGACCGACCGGCCGGAGGCCGGTCCCACTGACGGAACAGCAACGCTTGGCGACTCGCCGCCTCATCATCCTCGGCTCGACCGGCTCGATCGGAACCCAGACGCTCGAGGTCGTGACGCATCTCAACGCGCTGCACACACGCGGGCTCTTTGAGCATCGCTTCGAGGTCGTTGGCCTCGCGGCGGGCAAGGGTGCGGCTCTGCTCGCCGAACAGGCGCGGACCTTCGGCGTGCGCGATGTGGCGATCGCGGAAGGCAACGGCGTCGAACTCCCGGGCGTTTCTGTCCGCCGCGGCGCGGACGCCGCCGAGCGCCTCGTCCGCGAGGTCGATTGCGATGTCGTGCTCGCCGCGATCGTCGGCAGCGCGGGGCTTCCCGCCACGCTGGCAGCGGTGCAGCTCGGTCGCGACGTCGCCCTGGCAAACAAAGAGACCCTGGTCGCGGCGGGATCGCTCGTCGTCCCGGCGAGCCATCGCTCCGGTGCCAAGCTCCTGCCCGTCGACAGCGAGCACGCGGCGGCGTGGCAATGCCTACAGGGCATCTGCGAGGCACCGGCGCTGAAAGAGCCGCCGCCCAGCGTGCGTCGGGTCATCCTCACCGCCAGCGGCGGGCCATTCCGCACCGCGACGAGCGCCCAGATCGCGGGCGCCACACGCGAACAGGCCCTGAAGCACCCGACCTGGACAATGGGCGCAAAGGTGACCATCGACAGCGCGAGCCTCATGAACAAAGCCCTCGAGATCATCGAGGCCCACTGGCTGTTCGCGCTGCCGGGCGAGAAGATCGAGGCCGCGGTGCACCCCCAGTCCGCGGCGCACGCGCTGGTCGAGTTCGACGACGCCAGCATGGTCGCCCAGCTCGCCACGCCCGACATGCGTGGACCGATCCAGACCGCCCTGACCTGGCCCCGGCGGGTCGAGTCGCTGGTGCAGCCGATGCCGATCGGTTCCGCCGCGACGTCGCTCCAGTTCGAGGCTCCGGATCGAAACCGCTTCCCGCTGCTCGCGACGGCGTACCGCGCCATCCGCGAGGGCGGCACGAGCGGCGCAATCCTCAACGCAGCAAACGAAGAGGCGGTGCTCGCCTTCCTGCGCGACGACGCCATGCGGTTCGGCCGGATCAGCGAACTGGTGCTGGAAGCGATCGATGCCGTGGCGACCTCGCCCCTGACGAGTCTCGAGGACGCTCTCGACGCCGACCGGCGAGCGCGAGCCGTCGTCCGAACCCGTCTGACGCGGGTGACGGCAGCGGCACGATAAGCGACAGCACGCGTTCGGGTTCCATCCCCCACTGCTATTCGCCCCCGAACACCGATCCGGCCGATTCCGAAGAACAGGCATGAACGCCAGCACAGACATCCTGCGCGTTGTGCGGACCCGACGGGCCGCGGCATGGTACCTCGCCGCGGTCGCCGCGGTGTCCGCGCTGCTCGCGCTCGGGCTGTACGCGACACAGCAGAACCTGATCCGCGGCACGCACGCGGCAACGGTCGTGGCGGCTCGCGCGACGACGCCCGCCGCGCTGGCGCGGCACGTGCGTGCGGCCGCCCTGATCACCAGCAGGATCGAGACAACCGTCCGGGCCCAGACCAGCGACGCCGACTGGCGCGGCACGGTCGTCGCAACAGTCGAAGCACCCGCAACGCTCAGCTTCGGGGTAGACCTGTCCAGGCTCGACGCGTCGCGGGTCCGCATGAGCGGCATCGGCGGCGTGTGTGTGCTGGTGGTGCCGCCCCCGGTGCGCATCGCCACCGAGGTCCGCACCGGAGAGGAGCGATTCGCGGTGGAAGTCGGCGGCCTCTCGCTGCGCGCCGTCGGCGGCGAGTACCAGCTTGGCCTCGCCCGAGCCCGCTTGTACGAACAGGCCGTGCGGCTCCGCCCCAACCCGCAGCAGCACGCCGAGATCCGTGCGGCGGCACGGGCTCAGATCGCGACGGTGGCGCGTGGGATCCTCGGCGAGCCATCGGTCGTGCGCGTCGTTTTCGAGGATGAACAACCGTCGTTGCTGGAGCAGGCCGCGCGTCAGGCCGCCGCCCAGTAGCACCGGCTTCCAGCCGGTCCGCGATCGAGACACGACCGGCCGGAGGCCGGTCCCACCGAGGGATGAGGCAGGCACGCGGGAAACGCCGAACGCGGTGGCCGCTGCCGGGATGGAGTGTCGGAGCCATTCAGACGAGTCGATCCCGATGCGCACGCTCCTCCAAACCATTTCGTTTCTCTGGTCGCGGCGCTGGAACCTCACGCGGCTGACGCTCGCCGTCGCCATCGCGGCGGTGCTCGCGATCGACACCGGGCATCGCACGGCACGGCTGGCGCTCGCGTCGCTCACGGACATGGACTACGCCGCCGAGGTCCGGACGCTCCGCGAGCAGGGCCGCTACGCCGAGGCGGTGGTGATCGCCGACGCCGGGCTCTCCTGGTCCGACGGCCCGGGCAAGGGCGAGACGCGGGCCGCGATCGAGCGGGAGCGCCAGGCGACGGTCGATGAACAGGCAAGCTGGCTGCGCCGCGTGAAGGACGCCGGATACGGCGCGGTGACGGGCCGCGGCGAGAGCATCGAGCAACTGCTGGGAGCGATCGCGGCGGATCTGTTCATCGTCGGCGATATCCGAGATCTCATCGTCCAGGGCTTGACATACGCCCGCGGAGACGACGCCGACGAACTCATCGTCGCCCTGTCGTCGCTCGGCCTGGTACTCACGCTCGCCCCCGAGATCGACTGGGCGCCATCGCTTCTCAAGGTCGCACGCAAGGCCGGCGCCGTCACCGACGGGCTGAAGGATTTCTTCGTCCGCGCTGTGAAGTCCCGAAACACCCAAGCCCTCGCCGCCGCCTGCGGCGACGCCACCAGGCTCGCGACGCACGCTTCTCCCGCCGGGGCGCTGCGCGTGCTGCGCTTCGCGGACAACGAAGCCGATCTCGCCAAGCTCGCGTCGTTCGCGGAGCGCCACGGGACCAAGGGTGGCGCGGCGCTCCTGATCACGGGGCGCGAGGGCGCGGCGCTCGTGCGAGCGGCCGCGCCCGGCGCACGCGTCGCGGATGATCTGGTTCTGATCGCCGCCAAGAAGGGCCCGGCGGGCGCGCGGTTCCTCGCTGGCCCGGCGGCGCGCGTGCTCACCCGGCCTCACCCGCTGCTGGGCATCTTCAAGGGCGTGTACAAGGGCACGATTCCTGCCGCCGTCCAGCGCGTGGCGGCGGCCATCGATCCCTACGGCTGGATGCTGCTGCCTGCCGCGTTCGCGTGGGCGATGATCGAGCTTGGGTTGCTGCTGCGAGCGGCGGCGGGTCGGATGGCGCCGGCGAGGCGCTCAGCGGACAGCGAAGCCACCGCCGCGGCGTAACCACGCCCGGCCTCACCGGCGGTGCGACGCCCGGACCGACGGACGATGTTGTGCCGTGAGCGCTCCGGCTCGCTGGCTCGCTCCTGACGCGCCCTTACGCCGCGACCTTGGCGACGAGTCCAATGTCGTGAGCGAGCTTGACCATCTGCGTGCGGCGTTCGAATCCGAGCTTCTGCATGATGCGCCGCACGTTGCCGTTCACGGTTCGCACGCTGCGATCCAGCGCCTTGGCCACGTCGATATCGCGGATGCCCGCGCCCACCAACGCAAACACCTCGAGCTCGGCGACACTGAGCTTGACGATATCGCCGAGAATGAGCTTGCGATCCTTGGCCCGTCGCACTTGATCGAGAATGAACGAAAGATCGATCGGTTTGGAAGCCGGTGTCGCGGCGACGATCACGATGCGGTTGTGGCTCTCCCAGTCGTCGGTCGCCTGCATGTACAGGTCCCACACCCGACCGAACAGCAACATGCTGTAATGCCTCGGCTCATGATCCCCCCGCGCGTCGGCGTCGAGGGTTTCCCGGATCCAGCTGTGCATCTCGCTGGCGATCTCGGGCGGGAAGAAATCGCTGATCGACTTGCCGATCATCGAATCGATCGGAACGCTCATCATCGACGCCACGGTCTTGGAACCGGTGCGGTAGGTTCCGTCCCGCGTGGCAAGGAACGTACAGCATCCCGTCGCGCTCGCGATGCTGGCCCACGCCTTGTGGATGCCCTGCGTCTGATGCGATCCGACCGCCGCCAGACCGTTGCGGCTCTCGGACAATGTGATTCCCACGGGTCGTTCCTCCTTTTCAGGACGACGCCCCTCCTCAGCCGTATTGTCTCCGGCTCACGCAAAATTGCAAGCGCGAGTTCCGGCATGTGAACAACTTCGCGTCGGCAGCAGTTCGTACGAACGGGTCGCGACCATCGCGTTGCTCGTGATGCCGACAATCGCTCACGCGGGCAACAGGAACTTCAGCACGAAGCTCGCGTGCATCGGCGGATACGGCACGAGCAGCCGCAGCGCCCGGAAATCGCGGAGATTCCAGCCGCAGCGATCCATCGCCATGCCCACCAGCTTGTCGTAGCTCGCCACCAGTGGCGACGACACCACAACCGGGCGGCCGGTGAGCTCCGCCGGTCGCTCGGAGATCGGTATCCGCAATTGATCCGAGCCCGGTCCCGCCGCCGACCCGTCGCTGCTGCCTCGCACGTACAGGCGCGACTCGAGCACAAACGCAAGGTCCTTGTGGGCGATCACGTCGAACTGCAGGTGTTCCACGGGCAATGAAACATGGGTGAGCAGCTCGCCGAACTCGTCGCGGGCCGTGCGCTTCCGCGGGAACGCGCGACGCTGGATGCTCCCGAACATGCAGGTCTGCTGACCGGTGTTGCCGATCGAGTCCGCCTCCAGCTCGTACACGTAACCCAGCGCCGTCTTGGCCCGGTGAATCTTCGGAAGCCCCGGCTTGCAGAACGAGCCAAGCATCGGCGGGCCCTCGCTCGCCGCGAAGATCGGATCGAGCGCTTCCTCATCGGTCGCCTTCGTCAGCGGCGTCCCGTCGTCGGTATAGAAGCGCGGGTTGGAGAGCGGCCAGCGGATGCCCGGACGCAGCACGCGGAAATCGATCAGCCCGCCGATCAGCGCCGCGTCGATGTGATCGGCGCTGCGGTTCGACGGCGCGAGAATCGCCGTGTTCAGCCGCACCCTGGCCTGGGCGCCCCAGATGCCGCTGTTCCCGCGGAACGCCATCTTCCGAGACTGCTCCAACCGATCGCCGTCGTGCGCGTTGGTCAGTCCCTCGAGCATCAGATCAAGCGTCTGGCGATCGCCGGCGTGACGCTCGACAAACTCGCGGAAGCGAGCGCACGCCTCGTTGATCCGGTCGATCGACTCGGGCGGCGCGCCCGCGCGCAGCAACGAGGCAACGAAGATCTGGATCCCCTCATCGCCCGGAAGGTGCTGGAGCGCGGCGTACAGATCCCGATGGCACACCACCTTGGAGATCTTCCACGTGAGGTTGCGGCTCACCGCCAGCTTCCTCGCCATGACCTGCGGCTGCGAAGGAGAGAGGCCAACGCCCCGCACCGCCTCGTCCAGCGCTCCGCGGAGCGCCTCGAATGCCTCGGTCAGATGTTCTTCCAACGACGCCGTGCGGATCGCATGCATAACCAATCTCCCTGCGCCCCACGATCACCCACCCGAGCCGACGCGGAACTCCTTGCGTCAGCCGGCGATTGCGCCCATCACGAACGCAACCCCGCCCCTGCGCGCACGGATACCCGTGCCCCGCAGGGCCTATCACACATCCTCCCTCGTCACGAGCGGCCGAACTGTCGTGGCCTGTGCTGTTTGACGGGCCAACCCCAGCAACAGTTCCCACACTCATTGTGATATGGGTTACGAGATGCGCCGGTTGCACCGTTCCTTCCGGCCCGAGCCGAAAAGTTTTCACGACACCGCAATCCCGGATCTCCGGCGCATAACTCCGGGCCCCGAGCGGCCACGCCCGCGCTCGTGTTTGCGGAAACATCCTTGGGAATCCGCGTCGTCGTCCGAAGGCCCGCCGCAGCATCAGCTTGCGTGCGGGTGTACAACACACTCACGGTGGCACGCCCGCCCGCGCCCGCGGCTCCGGCGGCGACGAGCCGCGAACGACACGACGCTCCCATCCCTTGCCGCGCGTGTTCTCGGGTCTCGACGGCCGCCCCGATCCCGACCGGCGAGCCGCGCCGCACGGCCCCGGGGCGGCTTCGAGCTCGGGTCAATAATCGCGGCGATGCCACCCGGGAGCGCGAACGAACAACTGCTGGACCGACTGCTCGAGCGTGCCGCCGCCGCGTGCTCGATCACACCCGCCCGCGCCGAGGCCGAACGCCTGTACAAACTCTGTGTCCAGGCCGAATCCGGCTCCGGACTCGACGATGCCGCACGGCTCGTCTCGAGCCTCGCCCCCGCCGCGCTTCGGGATGTCCTTCGCTACATCACCACCCGCTTCTACCTTCTGAACCAGCTCGAGCAGGTCAGCATCATCCGCACCAACCGCGAACGGGCCCGGACCGCGACGCCCGAGAAGCCGCGCCCCGAATCCCTGCCCGAAGCGTTCCAGAAGCTCCGGTCGCTCGCGCTGGATCAGGCCGGTGTCCGCGCCCTCACGCAGCGCCTGGACGTCCAACCCACGCTGACCGCCCACCCCACCGAATCCAAACGCCGCAGCGTCCTCGACAACCTCGTTCGCATCACCGACCTGTTCCTCCGCATCGACGACCCGGCGCTCGGAGAAGGCGATCGACGCGACGCCGAGGACCGCCTCGCGAGCCTGGTGCAACTGCTGCTCGCCACCGACGACGTTCGTCCCAAGCGGCTCGAAGTCATCGACGAGGTGAAGAACGGGCTCTTCTTCCTCAAGTCCTCCATCTGGAGCGCCGTGCCCCGCCTGCTCCGCGAAGTCGCCGACGCCGCCAACGCCGCCATCGCGCCCGGCACACTCGACGTCACCGACCTGCCCGCCCTCATCCGCTACCGCACCTGGATCGGCGGCGACCGCGACGGCAACCCCCGCGTCACCCACGATGTCACCAGCGGCACCCTGCACATCCTCCGCAGCGCGGCGACGGATCTCTGGGAACGCGAGCTGCTCGAACTCCAGCAGGAGCTCACACTCTCGCGCCGTCGCGTGCCGATCCCCGACTGGTTCGTCGAGCGCGTCCGATCCGAGGGCGATCGCTTCATCGAGGACACCACCTCGCTCGAACAGCGCCAGCACGAGCCGATCCGCATCCGCCTCATGCAGATGCGCGGCCGCCTGAAGCGCGACCCGTCCTACCACGGCGGGCTGCTGCTGCAGGACCTTCTCTCCATCCGCGACGCCGTGGAGGCCGCGGGGCTGCGCGATGTCGCCCGCACCGGACGCCTCGCCGACGCGATCGTGCGGGCCCGGGTGTTCGGCACGCATCTTGCCACGCTGGACATCCGCCAGCACAGCCGCGTGCACGAATCGGTCGTCGCCGAGCTGCTCGCTCTGGCCGGCGTCACCCCCGAGTACGCCGCCCTGCCCGAGGACAAGCGAGTGGCGCTGCTGCGTGCCGAACTCGCCCAGGCGCGACCCCTGCGCCCCATCGATGCGCCGCTCTCACCCCAGGCCGCCGAACTCATGCAGACGCTGCGGGCGGTGCGCCACGCGGTCGAGCTGGATCGTCGCAGCGTCCGCTCGTTCATCATCTCGATGACCCACGGCGTGAGCGACATCCTTGAAGTGCTGCTGCTCATGAAGGAAGCCGGGCTCACCCGGGCCGTCCGCGGCGGAGCGGACGCTGCGACGCGGCTGGAAAGCACGCTCCACGTCGTGCCCCTGCTGGAGACAATCGACGACCTGGAGCGGGGCGAGGCACTGGTAGCCGCGATGCTCGACGAGCCGCTGTACCGCTCGCACCTTGAGTCCCTGGTGCCCCGGGATATCCCCGCGGGCACGCCGAACAGCGCCCCGGTGCAGGAGATCATGCTCGGGTACAGCGACTCCAACAAGGACGGCGGATTCCTGATGGCGAACCTGGCCCTGGAGCGGGCCCAGCGACGCGTCGCCCACGCCGTCCGCTCGCGCGGCATCCTGCTCCGGTACTTCCACGGCCGCGGCGGCACCGTCGGACGCGGCGGCGGCCGCGCCGGCCGCGCCATCCTCGGCGCCCCCGCGCCGGCCCGCACCGGACGCATCCGCTTCACCGAGCAGGGCGAGGTCATCTCCTTCCGCTACGCGCTCGCCCCGATCGCCGAGCGCCACCTCGAGCAGATCCTGCACGCCGCACTCGTCTCCTCCGCGGATCAGCACGAACCGCCGCGGACGCCCGAGCTGGCGGCCCTGTTCGAGCGTCTGGCAACCACCTCGATGGCCACATACCGCACGCTGATCGACGATCCGGAGTTCTGGAACTGGTTCGTGCACAGCGGCCCGATCGCGTCGATCGCCGGCCTGCCGATCGCCAGCCGCCCGGTGATGCGGGCGGAAGGGTCCGGGCTCGCCGCGCCGGGGCCGGGCGGCACCGCACAGAGCGGTTTCGATCAGTTGCGGGCCATCCCCTGGGTCTTCACGTGGGTGCAGATGCGCTGCCTCGCGCCCGGCTGGTTCGGCCTGGGCACCGCGTTCGCCGGCGTGAACGAGCGCGAGATGCAGATGTTGACCGAGGAGTACCGCCGCAGCCCGTGGTTCCAGGCGGTCATCGACAACGCGACGCAGGAACTGCTCCGGGCGCGGCTGGCGATCGTGAAGCGGTACGCGACGTCGCTGGAAGACGGTGCGTCGGTAGGCGGACGCTTCTACGCCATGCTCGAGGCCGAGCACCAGAAGGCGGTGGCGGCGGTGCTCCGGATCGCGGGGCGCTCGTCGCTGGGCGAGGAATCCCCCATCATCGCCCGCTCCATCCGCGAGCGCAATCCCTGGACGGACGTACTCAACCTGGTACAGATCGACCTGCTGCGGCGCCGCCGCGGCACAAGCGAAGCCGATCGCACCGAGCTGGAGCAACTGCTGTTCCAGAGCGTCAGCGCGATCGCCGCAGCGATGCAGAGCACGGGGTGACATACGCTTGTGGGCATGGGGGAATCACCGACATCCGGTCCCACCGCCGACTCGGCTCTCCCGGCGACCCGTCCGATCGGCGACGAACAGCCGACCCGCGACGCCTCTCCCGCGCTCGCCCACGCCCGGAATATGCCCCAGTCCGGCGATCGCATCGGCCCCTACACCCTGCTCGAGCTGATCGGCGAGGGCGGCTACGGCGCCGTCTGGCTCGCCGAGCGCCGCGAACCGATGGTCCAGCGTGTCGCCGTCAAGATCATCAAGCCCGGGATGGACTCCAGGGCCGTCGTCGCACGCTTCGAGCAGGAACGCCAGACCCTCGCCCTGATGGATCATCCCGGCGTCGCGTCGGTTTTCGATGGAGGGGTCACCGACCGCGGCCTGCCCTACTTCGTGATGGAGCACGTGCCCGGGGAGCCGATCACGGCCTTCTGCGACCGACACCGCTCCACCATCGCCCAACGCCTCCGCCTCCTGATCGCGGTCTGCGACGCGGTACACCACGCCCACATCAAGGGCATCATCCACAGAGACCTCAAGCCCAGCAACATCCTCGTGCAGATCGTCGATCACCGACCGCTCGTCAAGGTGATCGACTTCGGCATCGCGAAGGCGCTCGTGCCCAACCCCGAACGCGCCCACGCGACCTCGGACGGCACGATGATCGGAACGCCAGCGTACATGAGCCCCGAACAGGCCGAGGGCAGGCTGGACATCGACGTCCGCGCCGACGTCTACTCGCTCGGCGTCCTCCTGTACGAACTGCTCGTCGGCTCGCTTCCCTTCGACCCCGCCGAGTTGCGACGCCTCGGACTCGTCGAGATGCAGCGCGTCATCCGCGAGGTCCCTCCGCCAAGACCCAGCGCCCGCCTCGTGCCCGGCGATCCGGCGGCCGATGCCGCGGCGAACGCCCGAGGCCTTGGAACCAAGGCGCTCGCACGAACGCTCGGGCGCGAGCTCGAATGGATCCCGGTCAAAGCGATCCGGAAAGAGCGCGAGCGCCGATACGAAAGTGCCGCCGCACTCGCCGAGGACATCCGCCGGTATCTGAGGGGTCGCCCCCTGGTCGCCGGTCCGGATTCGCCCGCGTATCTCGTCCGGAAGTTCGTCGGGCGTCACCGCGTCCTGGTCGGCGCCGCCGCCGCGGTCTTCGTGGCGCTGGGAGTGGGATTAGCTGGCACGATCGCACAAGCTCGCGAGGCCGCTCGACAGCGAGACGCTGCTGAAGCAGCACGCGTTGAAGAGGCGGCCCAACGTGCTCGCGCCGACGAACGCGCCGCCCAGCTCAGGCAGGTCACCGAGTTCCAATCCCAGATGCTCAGCCGAATCGACACCGCAAAGGTCGGCACAGACCTGATCGACGACGTGCGCCGCCGATTCGCCGAGACCCTCGCCCGCTCGAATCTGGCCGAGGCCGAACGATCCCGCCTTCAGGACGGGCTCGATGCCGGCCTCGCCCGGGTCAACGCAACCGACGTCGCGGCAACGATGATCGACCGCGCTGTGCTCCGGCCCGCCGCAGCCGCGATCGATGAACGCTTCGCCGATCAGCCGCTCGTCGACGCCGAGCTGCGCCAGTCGCTCGCCGATCTCTATGAGTCGATCGGCCTCTACGACGCGGCCCTCCCGCTCCAGCAATCGGCCCTCGAAACCCGCCGCCGCCTGCTCGGCGATGATCACCCCGACACGCTTCACTCTCTGAACAACGCCGCCTTGCTTCAGCAATCGCGCGGAATGCTCGCCGAGGCGGAGACGCTCTACCGCGAGGCTCTCGACCGGCGTCGGCGGATTCTCGGCGATGACCACCGCCTGACCGTCACATCGATCAGCAACCTCGGGCTTGTCCTCCAGGCACGCGGCCAGTTCGCCGAAGCGCTGACGCTCCAGCAGGAAGCCCTCCACAAACGCCGTCGCATCCTCGGCGACGAGCACCCCGAGACGCTGACCTCCATCAACAACCTCGCCGGGCTCTTCCAGGCCCAGGGACGCCTCGCCGACGCCGAGCCGCTCTACCGCGAGGCGCTGGAGCAGCGCACGCGCGTCCTCGGCCCGGAACATACCGAGACCCTCATCTCGATCAGCAACATGGGCTTCCTGCTCCAGGCCGCAGGCCGCCTCGCCGAAGCGGAGCCGCTCTTCCGCGACGCGCTCGCCAAGCAGCGCCGAGTCCTGGGCGACGATCACCCCGACACCTTGCGCACGCTCAGCAACCTCGGTGTCCTGCTCCAGAACCGAGGCCAGCCCGAACTCGCCGAGCCCTACGTCCGCGAAGCCCTCGAAAAGCTCCAGCGCTCCCTCGGACCGGACCACCCCAACACGCTCCGCGTCACAAACAATCTCGGCGCCCTCCTGCAGTCCCAGGGCAAGGTCGAGGCCGCAGAGCCGCACTTCCGCAAATCGCTCGAGGCCCGCCGCCGCGTGCTCGGCGACGAGCACCCCGAGACGCTCGCCGCTATGCACAACCTCGGAAGCATCCTCCAACTCCGCGGCCTTCTCACCGAGGCTGAGTCCCTGCTGCGACCGGCGTTCGACACCAGCCGCCGCGTTCTCGGTGACGCACACCCCACCTCCCTCGTCTTCGCCGTCAGCCTCGGCCGCTGCCTCGAGCGCCAGGGCCGACATCAGGAGGCCCTTGACCTGCTCGAGCCCCTCGAGCCTCGCGCCCGAGCCACCTTCCGCGACGCGAACGCCCGCCGGCTCGGCGATCTGCTCGTCACTCTCGGACGCGCTCGCCTGGCACTCATCGCCACGGCCGATACGCAAGCTTGGCGCGAGGTCGCCGCAACCCTGCTGGAAGCACACGACATCCTCGCCAAAGCACGCGGCGCGACCCACGCGGATACGCTCGATTGCGTCCGGGTGATCGTCGACCTCTACACCGCCTGGCACGCCGCCGAGCCGGGACGGGGATTCGACGCCGAGGCACTTCAGTGGAAGACCAAGCATCTGCGAGAATGACGCTCAGCCGACCACCGAGCCATGGCAATCGTTCCGAAACAGCCCATTCGATAGAATCAAACTATGGATCTCGGGGACACCTCCGCACCGACAGCCGACGGCTCCGATCGCCGCGGGTGCGGCGTCGATCAGGAGATGCCCACCCGGGACGAAGCCCCGCACGCGCGTCATGATGGCCACCTCTCCGCACCCGGCGACCGCATCGGCCCCTACACCCTGCTGGAACTCATCGGCGAAGGCGGCTTCGGCACCGTCTGGCTCGCCGAGCGACGCGAACCGATGATCCAGCGCGTCGCGCTCAAGATCATCAAGCCGGGCATGGACTCGCGCGCCGTCGTCGCCCGCTTCGAGCAGGAACGCCAGACCCTCGCGGTGATGGACCACCCCGGCGTCGCCCGCGTCTTCGACGGCGGGGTCACCGAGCGCGGCCTGCCGTACTTCGTGATGGAGTACGTGAAAGGCGAGCCGCTGACACGCTTCTGCGACGCCCACAAGGCCACCATCGCGGAACGTCTCGAGCTCTTCATCTCTGTCTGCGAGGCCGTGCAGCACGCGCACCACAAGGGCATCATCCACCGCGACATCAAGCCGAGCAACGTGCTCGCGGCACGGACCGACGCCCCCGGCGCCAGCAACGGATGGCTGCCCGACACCGTCCAGATCAAGGTCATCGACTTCGGCATCGCCAAGGCGATCACGCAGCAGGCGACCGATCACACCATCTTCACCGAACGCGGCACGCTCCTGGGCACGCCGGAGTACATGAGCCCCGAACAGGCGAGCATGGACGTCCGCGATCTGGACACGCGGACGGACGTCTACTCGCTGGGTGTGGTGCTGTACGAGCTATTGAGCGGCAAGCTGCCATTCGAGTCCGCCACGCTGCGGAGCGCGGGATACGCCGAAGTGCAACGCATCATCCGCGAGGTCGATCCGCCGCGACCGAGCGATCGGGCCGCACGCGCGAGCGCGGCGGAGGCGACCAGCCACGGTTCGCACCCCGCGGACCTGGCGAACACGCTCCGAGGCGAGCTCGACTGGATCGTGATGAAGGCGCTCGAAAAGGAGCGCGACCGCCGTTACGACTCCCCGGCCCTTCTCGCCGAAGACCTGCGGCGGCATCTCCGAGGCGAAGCGGTGCTCGCGGCTCCGCCCAGCCGCGCCTACCGGCTGCGCAAGGCACTGAAGCGCCACCGCGTCGCGGTCGTCGCCGGAAGCGCCGTGGCCGCAGCGCTCGTCGCCGGCGTGCTGGGAACCACGCTGGCGTTGTTCGAGGCCCAGCGGGAACGCGCCGCCGCCGAGCGCAGCGCCGCAGAAGCGGTGGATTCAGCCCGCCGCGCGAGCGTCGCCGAGCAGGCCGCGAGCACGCGCCTGGCCGAGTCCGAGGCGACGGTGGACTTCCTCAACGAGATGCTCGCCGCCGCCGATCCCCTGTCCAAGGGCAGGGACGTGACCGTCCGGGCGATCCTCGATGAGTCATCGAGCAACATCGACACGCGGTTCGCCGAGCGGCCGCTCGTCGCGGCCCGGCTGCACGCGACGCTGGGACGGACCTACTCGGGGCTCGGCGTCTTCGACGCCGCCGGACCCCATCTGCAGAAAACCTACGAGATCCGACTGAACGAACTCGGTCCCGACCACCGCGACACCGCGCAGGCTCGCAACGCTCTGTGCCTCTGGATGGTGACCGCCGGCTCGGGCGAGGCCGAGGGGCGAACACGCGAGGCCCTGGCGCAGCATCAGAAGCTCTTCGGCCGCACCGATCCGCTGACGCTCGAGACGCTCGACGCCCTGGGACAGTTCTGCATGCTGCACAATCGCGCGAAGGAACAGGCCGAGATCGCCCGCGAGCTGCTCGACGCACGCATGCAATCACCGGGGCCGCTCAGCCCGCTCACGATCGCTGCGATGAACATGCTCGCCATCGCGAGCGCCGACCTGGGCATCGTCGAGGAATCCGAGCGGCTGTACGAACAGGCCATCGCCGCCCAGGCGAAGCTCACCGGTCCCGAGCACCCCCTGTCGATCGCTCTCAACGCCGACATGGGGTGGATGCTGTACTGGACGTCGATGAACAGCGACGGCGGTGCATCGGAGCGCAGCAAGTCCCGCATCGCCCGGGCGGCCGAACTGACCAGGAACGCGCTCGACACGCGGCTGCGGATCCTGGGGGAAGAACACAAGGACACCCTCGCGTCGATGAGCAACCTCTCGTCGATGTACAAGCAGCAGGGACGCCACGACGAGGCCCAGGCGCTCGCGTTCCGCTCGCTGGAGATCAGCGCCCGCGTCCTCGGCGAGGATCACCCCGACACCATCGTGTCGATCGCCAACTGCGGCAACCTGCTCCGCGGGCGGGGCAAGTTCGATGAGGCTCTGGTCCTGCTCAAGCGTGCCGTCGATGCCTCACGCCGCGCCCTCTCCCCCGACAACCCCGGCACCGCGTACGCGCTGGGCTGGTACTCCGGCTGCCTCGCCTCCCTCAAACGCTTCGACGAGGCCGAGGCCGCTCTGCTCGAGGCGCACTCGCTGATCGAGAAGATCCAAGGGCCGCAGAGCCCGGTTGCATCGCAGATGAAGCAGCAACTCGAGATGCTCTACACCGCCTGGGACAAGGCCGAGCCCGGCAAGGGCCACGACGCCAAGGCGGCAGAGTGGAAGGCCAAGCGCGATCGCGGATCGGGCTGAGGATCCACGCCGCGGGACATACGCTTGGGCGTCATGGGGGATACTCCCACATCCGGTCCCACGGCGGAATCGGCGCTCCCGGCGACCCACCGCCTCGACGATGAGCAGCCGACGCGGGACGCGTCGCCGATCGCAGCACCGATCGAGAACATGCCCCGACGGGGCGATGGCGTCGGACCCTACACCCTGCTCGACATGATCGGCGAAGGCGGATACGGCACCGTCTGGCTCGCCGAACGACGCGAGCCGATGGTGCAGCGGGTCGCAATCAAGGTCATCAAACCCGGCATGGACTCGGCCGCCGTCGTCGCCCGGTTCGCACAGGAACGTCAGGCCCTCGCGCTCATGGATCACCCCGGTGTCGCCCGAGTCTTCGACGCCGGAACAACCGAGCGCGGACTCCCCTACTTCGTCATGGAGTACGTCGCCGGCGAACCGATCACACGCCTCTGCGATCGCGAGCGCCTCGGCATCCGCCCGCGGCTCGATCTCTTCGCTTCCATCTGCGACGCCGTACAGCACGCCCACACCAAGGCCATCATCCACCGCGATCTCAAGCCCAGCAACGTGCTGGCCCAGATGATCGACGGCGTACCGGTCGTGAAGGTCATCGACTTCGGCATCGCCAAGGCGCTCGTCCGGGGCTCCGCACCGCACGACGTCACCTCGGACGGCACGGTGATCGGCACCCCCGAGTACATGAGCCCCGAACAGGCCGCGGGCGATCATGACCTGGACACCAGGACCGACGTCTACTCGCTCGGCGTACTGCTCTATGAGCTGCTCGTCGGACGTGTGCCTTTCGAGTCCGAAGCCCTCTCCCGAGGCGGGTTCGACGAGCTCCGCCGCCGCATCTGCGACGAGCCGCCACCGCGCCCCAGCCTGCGGCTCCAGACCCTCGGCGCCGACGCGGCGACGATCGCCGCCGTACGCGGGCAGACCCTGGTCTCCTTCCGACGCACACTCGCCCGCGAGTTGGAGTGGCTGCCGCTCCGCGCGATGCGCAAAGAACGCGAGCGACGCTACGAGAGCGCGGCGGCATTCGCGGCGGACGTCCGGCGATACCTTCGCGGGCTCCCGCTGCACGCCGCTCCGGAATCCCGGGCGTACCTGCTCCGCAAGTTCGTGGGTCGCCACCGCGTCCTGGTGGGCGCGTCGGCCGCGGTCGCCACCGCCGTGGTACTCGGTCTGGCGGGCACGCTGTGGCAAGCTCGCGAGGCCAGCCGCCAGCGCGACGCCGCGATCGCGCGAGCCTCGGAGCTCCGCGAAGTCTCCGCGTTCCAGGAAGCCATGCTGCGGGAGATCGACGCCTCCGCCGCGGGCGATCGGCTCCGCCACGACATCACCGCCCGCTACCAGGCCGCGCTGCAGCCAATGTCCGCCGCAGACCAGCAAAGCCGCGTCGCGAGCTTCGAGACCGAGCTCGCACGCATCAACAGCACCGACGCCGCGGTGCGCTTCATCGAGCAGACCATCCTGGAGCCGGCCCTGCGCGCGATCGACGCACGCTTCGCCGACAAGCCATCGCTGCAGGCCTCGCTGCTCCAGGTGCTGTCGGATCGCTACGTCGAACTCGGCCGATTCGACGCGGCACGCAGCCTGCAGGAGCGCGTCCTGACGCTGCGTCGAACGCACAGCGGCCCCGACCACGCCGACACGCTCGCCGCGCTCACGAACATGGGGTACGTGCTCGACTCGCTGGGCCGCACCACCGACGCCGAGGCGTACTTCAGAGAGGTCGCGGACAAGGCGCCGCGGGTGCTCGGGCCCGATCACGCCGACACCATCGCGGCACTGAACAACCTGGGGTACCTGCTGCTGAACCTCGGCCGCGGCTCCGCCGCAGAACCCTACTACCGCGCCGCGCTCGAGGCGAGCCGCCGCGTCCACGGCCCGGAGCACGAAGACACCCTCGCCTGTCTCGCCAACACCGGCTACCTGCTCCGCACCCTCGGGCGCCTGCCGGAGGCCGAGGCGATCTACCGCGAGGTGCTCGACACACGCCGCCGGGTGCTGGGGCCCGATCACGCCGACACCGTGCTGGCCATGAACAACCTCGGTTCCCTGCTCGTCAACGCCCGCCGGTTCGACGAGGCGCTCCCGCTCCTGCAATCCGCACTCGACGCCAACCGCCGCCAACTCGGCGACGAGCACCCCACAACCATCAACGCAACCGTCAATCTCGGCACCGTGCTCTTTGGCCTCCAGCGGATGCAAGAGTGTTCCGCCCTGCTCGCGTCGGTCGAGCCGTCGGCGCGGCGTGTCCTCTCCGAGCAGAACCCGCGGCAACTGGCCCAGTTGCTCGGCACGCTCGCCCGAGCGTGGGCCGCGATGGAGTTCGACCCGGCCCGCTCCGCCGCGGCCAAGCCGCGGCTGATCGAAGCCTACAACATCTACACCTCCCCATCGATCGCATCCGCCCGCGACGCCAGCGTCTGCGCCGATGCACTCGCAGGCTTGCTCGAACAGTGGGATCGCCGCGAGCCCGGCCGCGGCCTCGCAGCAGAAGCCGCGGAGTGGAAAGCCAAGAGTGGCGCCGGACCAAAGACCCTCGCCCCCAACGCAGACAGCAGGTTGAATCCATCCCAACCGCGGTAAACTGCCTCGATGGACAGTTCGCACACCTCCGGCCCCACCGCCGACGGCTCCAACCCGCGACCACGCGGCGTCTCCGCCGAGATGCCGACACGCGACGAATCACGCCACGTCGATCGCGACGCCAGTCGCTCCAAGCCCGGCGACCGCGTCGGCCCCTACACCCTGCTCGAACTCATCGGCGAAGGCGGCTTCGGCACCGTCTGGCTCGCCGAGCGGCGTGAGCCAAGGTGCAGCGGGCCGCGATCAAGATGATCAAATCGGAGAGCGCCCGGTCGCGGCGCGATCATGAGAGACTCCAGCACTGCCCACGAAAAGTTATCGCTCTGGCGTCCCGGTGATCTCAAATTGCTCACGTCCACCTCGGTTGTCGATCAGAACGGGAACACTTGCAACCAGAGGTACCATCTCGCTTCGTGCGACTGCCGACTTGACGACTCGGACACGCTCTGTGACCAGATACCAACCTTTTCGATCTGTCGAGTAGTTCACGGAGATCGGCAGCCAAAGAAGCCATGATCCGGCAGCGGGATGTCTGCCCGCTGAATCTACGACTCGGTCGCGGAGAGCTCCATCACGACCCAGCTTGAGGCCAACGGTTCGATTCTGCCCTTCGACGGTCAAAATCGGAACCCTTCTGGGCCGCTCTCCCGGGCTCGACGATAACTCGGGCACGAATTCGCCCGTCTCGGCGTTCGCCAGGATTGCAACCGGGTAGGTTGGAGGCAAAGGCGCACACCCTGTCACGAACAGGATCGTGAACAGCTCGCACGCTGCCAATGCTCTACCGAAACCCATTTCAGCAGGTTACCAAATAGCTATTGGTCTCCAACGACAACCGGCGTAGTCGCTCGAGCCTCACAAATCTGTGGATTCCCGGCGGGTAAACGGTGGATAAGAACCCCGAGCTCACGCCACCGTCACGCTCTTATCCAGATACACATCCTGCACCGCGTTGAGCAGCTTCACGCCATCGCCCATCGGCTTCTGGAACGCCTTGCGGCCTGAGATCAGGCCCATGCCGCCGGCCCGCTTATTGACGACCGCGGCGTGCACGTCAGCGATCGGACGGTTGTGGACTACAGCTCTGCGAGGAACTGGTCCATCGCCCTCTCGACGTCGTTCGCGGTGGCGAGCAGGCCATAGACGAGAGGTGCCATTTTGGACCACGAGAGCTCGAACGCGTACGCGTGCCGAAAAACGTGACGGAATCGCAGGTAATCCCCGAGTCGATCGCGGAGCGCGGCGTCAATGAACGCCGGTCTCGCGGCCGTTGCGTTCGCGACTTGCGAAAGCAGGTCGGCGTGCGACGCTTCTCCTTTCGGAACCGCGCCGTCGATCTCGATCGCGATGCGCTTCATCATGTTCTCGACACCGCCGTAGAAGGAATGGAGCACGGTGGCGAGCGCCGCAAGATCAAACCGGCCCGGCTCGGCTGCTGCGGCGGATTCGATGAGCGGTCGGAAATCGTCGATCAGGCGACGCATCTGCTCGCGATCGACGAGGAGCTGACCACGAATATCAGGCGACACGGCGGAGCGATCCCTTGGATAGGAGATAGCGGGTGAACGGGGTATCGGCGTCAAGGTCCACAACATCGATCAAGACGCTGGCCACCGATTGGGCCTTGGCGCACGCGTGGTAAAACACGTTCGCGGGCAGGCCGGAAACCGCCAGATCGATATCCGAGGAATCGGTCGAACGGCCATTGGACTGAGAGCCGAACACGTAAACCGCCTTCGCACCGGCATCGCGGAGAGCGCTTGCGGCCGCGGAGATCTGCGGATCGAGGTTCGTTGACAATCGCTCCATCAACGTGATTGTACGACGGAAAGCGCGATCGGCTCCCGCGGATGGACCGCTTGCCAAACAAATCCCCCTCGCCTCTCGGCAACGGGTGTTTCTGTCCTCGGTTATGTGCCGCGGTAATGTGCCGCGGTTCGTTCACGCCACCGTCACGCTCTTATCCAGATACACATCCTGCACCGCGTTGAGCAGCTTCACGCCATCGCCCATCGGCTTCTGGAACGCCTTGCGGCCTGAGATCAATCCCATGCCGCCGGCGCGCTTGTTGATGACGGCGGTCGCCACGGCTTCCTGCAGGTCGCCGGCGCCCTTGCTCTCGCCGCCGCTGTTGATCAGCGGCACACGCCCCATGTAGTTGTTCAGAATCTGGTAGCGGCACAGATCGATCGGGTGCCCGCCCTTGCCGGCCTCGTCGCTGCCACAGAGGTTGGTGTAGACGCGCTTGTCCCACTTGCCGTACGCGCTGCCGCCGGTGTTCAGGGCGGCGTACCCGCCGTTGTTCGTCGGGAGCTTCTGCTTGATGATGTCGGCCTTGATCGTCGCGCCCAGGTGGTTGGCCTGGCCGGTGAGGTCCGCCGAAGAGTGATAATCAACGCTCTTGCCGTCGGCGCCCTTCACCTTGAAGTTCGCGTTGCGGGTGTAGCACCACAGGACGGTCACGAGGCCGTAGCTGTGGGCCTCTTCGAACATGTCGGAGACGTATGCAATCTCATCGCGGGCCGAATCGTTGCCGAAGTAGATCGTCGCGCCGACGGCGGCCGCACCCATCTCGTAGCACTGGCGGATCGAGCCAAAGTACGACTGCTTGAAGATGTTGGGATAGGTCAACATCTCGTTGTGGTTGAACTTGACCAGGAACGGGATCTTGTGGGCATACTTGCGGCTCACCGACGCCAGCACGCCCAAGGTCGAGGCGACGGCGTTGCAGCCGCCCTCGATCGCGAGCTTGACGATGTTCTCGGGGTCGAAATAGGCGGGATTGGGGGCGAACGACGCGCCCGCCGAGTGCTCGATGCCCTGGTCCACCGGCAGGATCGAGACAAAGCCGGTGCCCGCGAGGCGGCCGGTGTTCAGGATCAACTGCATGTTCCGCAGGGTCGGGCCGTTGCGGTCGGTCTGACTGAAGACGCGGTCGATGAAGTCCGGCCCGGGCAGGTGCAACTGGCTCTTGCTGACGGTCTTCGACTCGTACTTGAGCAGGGCGTCGGCCTCGGCGCCGAGGACTTCGCGAACATTGGTGGTGGGCGTAGCGGGGGTGACCATGAGGGGGCTCCGAATGGAGGTCGAACGGACAAACGACGCCAAACGGCGCATCCTAGGTAAAGGCGCATGGAAAGTCCGCTTTTCGAGCACTTCGTGCCGACGCCCGGCGCGGCAGCCGACCGCCCGGAGCGTCCGAAAATGCCGCCACTTCGGCGGCCGCGGACGGGTAATTCTGGGGACCTTCCGGGGTTTTCGGGTCCGAGCAGATTTCCTGACCTCTGTCAACGACAAATGAACCCCGTCCGGGAAAAAAACTGGCAAACCCCGGCATTGGTGGCATTGTTGAGCGTGGAAGCGGTGCGCCGCTCCCCCGCTGGCTGGTTCCCTACCCGGAACCGACCGGCTGCCCGTATGCCTGTTCTACACCACCGGCGGGATCGAGTCGAAAGATTCGATTCCGTCGTTCTTTTTGGCAATAATATACTTGACTCACCTGCCAATTTTCGATCAAAAATCGACGGCGCGGGATATAAATACGGGTACTTCTCTCTGTAGTTCAACTGGATAGAACCCGGTTTGCCAGTTGCCGTCGAGTGACGGCCCCAGATAAACCGGAGACGTGGGTTCGAGTCCCGCCAGGGAGTTTCAGAATTTTGGTTTCTTCCGTGATTTCGCCGACGCCGAGTGTTTCTTCTTTTCGGCTTCCTGCTTTAACTGCGACGGCTTTACCGCGAGGATTCGGCGCATGGCATCTGTAAACTGAGCCAGCTCCGAGCTTTTGTGATTTGGAGTCCGATTGGTCATGCCTTGCCTCGAACCAACTCCGGCGCAATAAAAACACTCTCTTTGAGTTGCAGTATTTCCAAGGCCTGTAGCTCCTCAAGGACTCCCGATTCGTCAACGGAGTCGTCGTAAATCGGTTTGGCGGTGCCCTTAGACTCAGACACGGAACCTGGAAGATTCTGGTTTTTTCTGATGCGCTTGCAAATGGTCGAGTTATCGCGAGTGATTAGCTTTGAGGCTTTATGCAGCAACGCGGTTGCGACGATGATCGCGTCGCAAGTCTCAAGCCTGAACAGTCGTATAAGGGCGTTTGCGCGAGCAGATACCGACGCCGTGACTGGAAATCGGCGTGAATTCTCGTCGGCCAAGTACTCTTCCACAACAACCGTTGGACACCGCTTGCTTGCGGAATCGAGCGTCAGTCTGCAACACTCCGCTACGGTTATCTCGGAAACGCCAAGAATTATGTGCTTTTCGGCCCTAGCGCGCTTTACTGGCGCTAATGCGTTTGCATATCTCTTGTCGCCCGTGAGAATGTCAATGAGCGTGCACGAGTCGCACACCCAGAGCGGTGCGGAGCTATTCATAATCGGCTCTTAGCCCTTCTATGTAGCTTTCGGCGTCGATGCCATCGGGAGTGCGAATTCCGTAATCCTTAAGGTCTTCGTCAGTTAGTGGAGTCTTAGGGATCAACCGAAACGCCGATACGTCGATGTTCTTTCGCCCGTCTGGTTCTGTCGTCATGTATCCTTCAACGAACAACCGATTGCCTACGTGCGCTCCAAGTTCCTCGGAATCACTTGGACTAAACTGGCAACGGATGTTCAAGTCGGTACCGCGCTCAATCAGAGCCAAAGTATACCTTCGCCTAGACTCTCTAGGATCAGCCTCAATCATCCGAAGAAGTCCCTCAATTACAACATATTCCGGCTTGGCAACGTCGACATCTTCTTCGAATTGCAGCTTTCGCATTTCTGCGTGCCTCCGAAGCTGTGGCGTTGAAATTACCTCTTCGAAACCACCGTTCCCGTCTGGAATTGAGATTCGGACTGGTATGAACTTATTCTTTTTCCCAGTGTATCCAAGTTTTGCGGCAATTTCCAAATCGCGGGGAGTAAGAACAGATTGCCGCGGAGTCTTCGAGCTTTTGTGAAGATCCGCCATTTCACGACAGAATTTTCCCACAACGTCAGCCTTGCCATAGTCTCGGTTTCGAATCTTTCCCCTTGCTTCTACTGAAAAGGGGCTGGCCTTCGAAGCGTTAACGATCTCCCAGTTGTACCTGGGATTTCTAACGGCCCACGAATTCCGATCGATCGATTCCAAAAGTTCAAAAACAGCTGCGGCGTTGCGCAGCGCAGCAAGCGCGTCCGGATCGCCCGCGGACTCGCCCAGAGATACCACGATTTTTTGCTCGCGGTTTTTCATGTGCTCTTGCGTTTGCCTCGGCCCTGCCTCACGTTGAATACCCCTCCGCGTCGGTCTTTCCGATCAGAGAATTGTACCGAAGTCGCTTGCCCTCTGTTCCCCCAATTACGCGCAGAAACCGCTCGGAATCGGAGTCGCTGCGGCGGTTGTATCGGAAGGACTGCTCGTCCAAATAACGGAAAAGGTGAAAAGGTTCCACCGCAACGTACGTGCCTTTGATTGCACGCTTTAGCAGGCTGTTGAAGAACTGATCCGGAGGGCGCAACCGAAGGGGTAGATGGT
>ERZ1066133.78-NODE-78-length-52910-cov-7.401741_pt1 | contig 52910 bp, 44 predicted proteins | sample MGYA00382780_ERZ1066133 | MGnify/ENA primary metagenome ERZ1066133 (study PRJEB33369, sample SAMEA5778363) | biofilm metagenome | biome: Industrial cooling water; feature: Water cooling tower basin; material: Biofilm | place: United Arab Emirates | collected... | reverse complement strand
TCACTATTCATCCTGTTTCAGGTGAAGTTTTTGTAGCTACAGATCAAGGCTTATGCAGTTTTCGTTCAACAGCCACCGATGCGAATGTTGTAACTCCTGTTTTGGTATTCCCCAATCCAGTACCAGCTAGTTTTTCCGGAAATATAGCCATCCGAGGACTTCCAGATCAATCTCTAATAAAAATTATTGAACCTAATGGAAGACTGGTATTTCAAACCAGATCACTAGGCGGACAAGCAATTTGGAATGGAAGAGATTACCAGCAAAGAAAAGTTGCTTCGGGTATTTATATTGTTTTAGCAAGATCTGATGATGGCCTCGAAAAGGAAGTTGCAAAAATTGCAATAACTACTGGTCAATAAGCTTCCTCGCTTTAGGAAGGAAACCTTATTTTTGCGCAATTCCGCAAACATGCAACCCTATCCAACACTTAACTCCAACGAGTCAATTCCAAGTAACAAACAGAAAGTCATTGTTTTAGGTAGTGGCCCCAACCGAATTGGTCAAGGTATTGAGTTTGATTACTGTTGTGTGCATGGACTATTAGCCATCAAAGAATGTGGTTTTGAAGCCATTATGGTGAATTGTAATCCCGAAACTGTGAGTACCGACTTTGATATGGCCGACAAACTTTACTTCGAACCGGTATTCTGGGAGCATCTTTGGGAAATTATTGAACATGAAAAACCATACGGCGTAATTGTACAGCTAGGTGGACAAACCGCGTTGAAGCTTGCCAAAAGATTACATCAGAAAGGAATTCGTATTATAGGCACAAGTTTCGATAATATGGATATTGCTGAAGACCGTGGAAGATTCAGCGATTTATTGAAAGAATTAAATATTCCTTACCCACAATATGGAACTGCTTTCACTGCCGATGAAGCTATTGAAGTAGCAAATCAAGTTGGCTATCCTGTTTTAGTTCGTCCAAGCTATGTTTTAGGCGGACAACGTATGCGTATTGTAATTAACGATGATGAAGTTGAGAAAGCGGTTGTAAGCTTACTCAAACATATACCAGGAAATAAAATTCTTATTGACCACTTTTTAGATAGATGCCAAGAAGCAGAAGTTGATGCCATTTTCGATGGAGAAAATTTTCATGTCATGGGCGTAATGGAACATATTGAACCTGCAGGTATCCATAGCGGCGATAGCAATGCTGTTCTTCCTGCTTTCAATCTTACTCCATTAGTTGTGGAGACAATGGAATATTACTCTGAGAAGATTGCACGAGCATTAGATATACGCGGTCTCATCAATATTCAATTTGCAATTAAAGATGGAAAGGTTTTTGTAATTGAAGCCAATCCAAGAGCAAGTAGAACTACTCCCTTTATTGCAAAAGCTTATGGTATTCCTTATTTGAATATTGCTACCAAGGTCATGTTGGGAACACATAAGCTAACTGAGTTTGTTCTTGAGAAAAACTTGGAAGGATATGCTATTAAAGAACCAGTATTTAGCTTCAATAAGTTTCCTGGAGTGAATAAAGAACTTGGACCAGAAATGAAAAGTACAGGGGAGGCAATTAGATTTATCAAAGATTTAAGAGACCCATACTTTAGGCAGTTGTACAAAGAGCGCAGTATGCACTTGAGTAAGTAATTTGAAAAAACTACTATAAGCCCTTTTTTCTCTCTTTCATTTCATTTAGTCGCCTAAACAACGCATAAGTTGTAAACATTGATCCAATTGCGGTTAATGCTAAACCCAAAACTCTCCGCGTCACTATATCATGTTGTGTAATGATGACCAGAATAGCTACTAATACAGAAAAAACAATAGCAATTTAATAACCTGTATAGAGGTTTTCAACCAAGCTATTTAAATTTCAACCAATCCATTTTTAATTGCATAAACTGCCAGTCCAACCCTTGATGTAACCCCTGTTTTTTTGAAAAGGGCATTCCTGTAATCATCCAAAGTTCTAGGACTAATAAATAATTTAGCAGCAATTTCTTTGTTGCTTAAATCAGAACATAACAATTGTAAATATTCTAGTTCCTTTCCTGTGAAACTGGGTTTTTGTCTTTCTTCGTCTTCATGTTTTTGTAAACCAACAATTACCTTCCCATATGTTTCTTCAGAAAGATAAAAGTTACGCTTCATTACAGATTCTAATGCTACTAACAACTCTTCTGGTTCAGCACTCTTCATTAAGTATCCATTTGATCCATTTCTAATCATCTTAATAATGGTAGTTTCATCGCTCAACATAGAAAGTGCTAAAACACGAATTTCAGGATAAGCAGTGGTAATCCATTTAACTGTGGCATAACCATCCATATCTGGCATATTCACGTCTAAAAGAACTACATCTGGCTTACCAACATCTTGAAGCCGCTCTTTAAAAACCAAACCATTATCTGCCTCAAATAGTACTTCAAATTTTTCAAAAGAATTGACCAAATTAGCAAGAGCTCCTCGCAATAACTTGTGATCATCAACAATAGCAACTTTAGTTTTATGTGGGATATTAGACATATTATACGTATTTCAACATTTGTCCTTTCAAAGGTAGTTTAATTGTTACAGAAGTGCCTTCTTGGGCTCTACTATGTATTTCAATTTTTGCTCCTATTAACAAAGCTCTATCAATAATACTCCGAAGACCAATACCAGATTTTCCAGATAAACTCTGCTTATCTACCCAGCCATCTACTCCTTCAATCCCTTTACCATTGTCTTCAATTTTCATTAAAAAGTGCTCGTCTGTAAGTAAATCAAGGGTTACAAACAAATCTGTTGCCTGAGCGTGTTTAATAACATTGTTTATAATCTCCTGAAACATTCTAAATAAGAAAATGGTGGTTTTGCTATCTAATTCATATCCATCATCTTCAATTCGATAGTGAACTCCAAATAACTTATTTTTTTTCAACACATCCAATTCATACCTAATTGAATCAACCAAACCAAGTTGTATAATCCTTTCACTATGAAGACTTTTTGTTAATTGACTCATATCATTAATAGCCTTAGATAAAACCTGTTTGGTATTTTGTAAAAGATTTAAGCCTTCTGTATCTGTAGGTGGCAACTTTAAAAATGATAAAGACATTTTTACTACCGTCAACATTTGTCCAATGTTATCGTGTAGCTCCTGCGATATAATTTTAAAAGTGCTTTCCTGAATCTCTAATTGTGATTTCAAAAGTTCTTTTTCAAAGCGAGTCTTCATTCTTTGAAAAGCCTGCTCTTGTCTATGTTGTTTTCTTTGATAAATGAACAAAACGGTTAAAATAAAAAGAACCATTAACACAACCAATAAGCTACCAATGACCGTAATGAGGGAAATTTCTTTTATATCGGTAGGCATGCCAGAGGGTATTTATGGAAAGGTAGAATTTTCCTATAAAACTTACATGAAAACGAACATTTTTCTGTTAAGTTATTGCACGAATGAATTAGTAATCAGCCATTTCTCTTATCTTAGATCTAAGGTTCAACCTTAAAAACGTTAGCTGTGATTACCCATATTTCTGTTGGACAAATTCCTGCTTTAAAAGCATTAATCCCATTCATATTTGGCATTATTTGTTATCCGATTTTTATTGAATACGGTTGGACATTGACTATTATTTTAGTTTGCTGCTGGATAGGTATTTGTGTCATTCATTGTGTTCCATGGAAGTTAAGAAAACGATTAGCTCCTTCATTATTCCCCATACTTTTCTCTATACTATGGTTTATAGGCGGAATTGTATTAAGCTATCATACAGATCTCAGAAATCACACAAATCATCTTTCAAACTTTCTTGATAAATCAAGTCACTGGCAAGGAATTTTGAAAACAGAACCACAGAAAAAGAAAAATGGATGGACTGTTCAGGTTGAAGTAATTGGGTCTGTAAATAATCATACAGTTAGACAAGCGAAAGGATTGGTATCGGTTTGGTTGAAAGACAATGAAAAAGTGAATCAATTACAAACGGGTACATCAATTTTATTTAAAAATAAATTAGAAAAGATTGTAGATAACGCTTCACCTGGGAATTTTTCATTTGCAAAATGGCAGGCAAAAAAACAGGTATACCACCATGTTTTTTTGTACGAAAAAGATTGGAAAATAATAAAGCAACCCAGTCAATACAATTTACAAGTATATCTCAGTAAAATCAGGAATCACTGCGTTCATGTCTTAGAAAATTTTATTCCTATAAAGTCATCTTCAGCACTTGCGCAGGCCATGACTTTGGGCATACGCAGCGATATTGATCCGTCTTTAATGCAAGCATATAGTGCTACTGGTATCATTCACTTAATAGCTATAAGTGGTTTGCACGTGGGGCTTATTTACTTACTACTTAATCAAATCATAGGCTTATTTCGAATTAGGAATAAACTCTGCAACCTAATCTTATTACTTAGTGGGGTCTGGGCCTTTACACTTTTAACGGGGGCAGGACCATCTGTTTGTAGAGCTGCTACAATGTGTAGCTTTTTAGTAATTGGAAAAAGCTTCTCGAAGCGTCCGCAAACTTTAAACTCTGTTGCTGCATCTGCTCTCATGTTGCTGCTTATTGAACCTCGGTGGATCTATGAAATTGGATTTCAACTATCGTACTCTGCTGTTTTGGGTATTGGTACATTTCAACCCATTCTTCAAAAGCTGGTATATCTTGAAAATAGGCTGTTGCGTTTATTATGGGATACTACAACTGTTACTTGGTCAGCACAAGCGTTTACCTTTCCATTAGTCTTATATTATTTTCATCAATTCCCACTTGTTTTTTGGGCAAGCAACCTAGTGGTTGTACCTATGGCTGCCTGCATTCTATATACATGTATTGCTATTTTATTGTTCAGTTGGCTTACTCCGGCTGCCGTATTTTTAGGAGCAATTCTAAGTGGCTGGTTACATTGGATAAATGAATGGATATTCCTATTGAGTCAACTTCCCTTCGCTATAAAAAAGAATGTTTTCATTGAATTAGAGACCTGTATTTTCATTGTTTGTTGTATGTTGCTTCTTGCATTTTGGTTGGTGAAGCCATCTAAATGGATAATCCGCTACACCTTTTTAATTTCTATAATATGGGCATGTTCTCAAACTCTACAATTCTCTCAATCGCTAAAAAGAAAAGAAGTATGGATTTTTCCAGAAGAAAAGGACTTTAGCGCTTGGCTGATAATCAAAAATGAATCGCGTGTCATTTTTCCATATAAGTCCATCTCACCCACTAGTTCTAATGCTCTTTTATCGCTGAACACGCACCCCAATAGTATTGCTTTGAATACAGAAAAAGATATCACTTGGAGCGAAAGAAATTGTAGAATTTTAGTCATAAATGATGAGAAATCATTTAACAACGTTTTATTGGCGGAGCCTTCAACCTACCTGATAGTCAATAAGATTCCTAAGAAAGTGAACTACAGTTGGCTCAAAATTAACAGGGCTGCTACACTTGTTTGGACACCCAATTTGTCCTCCAAGGAATTATGGAAATGGAAAAAAGCAGCAGACAGCCTACATTTGCGCCACCATGACTTAAAAAGGCATGGTCCACTTCAAATTAAACTATCAACAGATACCTCGTAAACCCTACCCCATGCAAAAAAAGATTCAATCGGCTTTACTTTCAGTTTTTTATAAAGATGGAATTGACCAAATTGCTAGAGCGCTTCACAACGCAGGTGTAACCATTTATTCTACTGGCGGTACACAACTTTTCTTAGAACAAAATAATATCCCTTGTGTACCTGTTGAATCTGTTACTGGTTATCCTTCCATTTTAGGCGGAAGAGTAAAAACATTGCATCCGCTTGTATTTGGTGGCATCTTAGGAAGAAGAGGATTGGATGAAGATCTTGCTGATATGACAGCATATAAAATTCCAGAGATTGATCTAGTGATTGTTGATTTATATCCTTTTGAAGAAACAGTTCGCAATACAACCGAGGAAAAAGCTATTATTGAAAAAATTGATATTGGCGGACCTAGTATGATTCGCGCAGCTGCAAAAAATCATGCTGATGTGTGGGTAGTTGCTAATAAAGCAGATTACGCAGAGGCATTGCAAATTATTGAATCACAAAATGCATCTACTACGCTAGAACAAAGAAGGGCTTTTGCAGCAAAAGCTTTTGAAATTGTAATGCATTATGACATTGCTATTCATCAATATTTTGCTGGAATTACAAAAACACCCCTTCGTTATGGTGAGAATCCACACCAATCAGCTTGGTTTGAAGGTTCATTAAAAAATATTTTCAACCAGCTTCATGGTAAAGAACTTTCCTACAACAACTTAGTAGATGTTGATGCAGCATGGCAACTAATGAATGAATTTACTGAAACAACCTTTGCAATTATTAAACATACCAATGTATGTGGAATTGCATCCAGAAGTTCTGTTTTAGAAAGTTGGAATGCGGCATTAGCAGGAGATCCTGAAAGTGCTTTTGGTGGAGTGCTTGTATGTAATGGCACCATAGATGCTACAACTGCATCGGCAATTCAAGAAATTTTCTTTGAAGTTTTACTAGCACCAGCATTTGAAGAAGAAGCACTCAAGATTTTGCAGTCAAAAAAGAATAGAATCCTTCTGCAACTAAAACCAACTGCTTCACTTCCAAAACAACAATCAAAATCTATTTTACAAGGGACCCTGGTGCAACAAACCGATGAATCAAATATTGGCGAATGGAAAGAAGCTGGAGGAAGAAATACTTCTGAAGCGGAAAAGCAAGACGCCCTTTTTGCAAACATTGTTTGTAAGCATTTAAAAAGTAATGCTATTGCTTTGGTAAAAGACAAGCAGCTAATTGGAAAAGGATGTGGGCAAACCAGTCGTATTGATGCACTTCGTCAGGCTATTGAAAAAGCACGTCAGTTTAAATTTGATCTACAAGGTGCAGTAATGGCTTCTGATGCATTCTTTCCATTCAATGATTGTGTGAGCATGGGACATGCAGCGGGAATTGAAGTGTTCATTCAGCCTGGAGGATCAATTCGAGATCAGGATAGTATTGAGTATTGCCAACAAAACAAGCTTGCATTGGTTATTACGGGTGTTCGTCATTTTAAACACGGCTAATTGAAAACCAATAATACTGCCTATTTAGCGCTTGCAACAACATCCTTAATTTGGGGTAGTACTTGGGTGGTGATGAAATGGGGTATTCAGGGAATGCCACCCTTGCAACTTGCCGCTATTCGTCAGCTTTTAGGCGGATTAATTCTTGTTGGTTTTTTCTTATATAAAGGCGAGGCATTTCCTTCGCAAAAACAACTATTCCAAATTTTCATATTATCCATTTTCACTTTTGTATTGGCTAATGGTTTAAGTACTTGGAGCTTACAGTATTTACCAAGTGGATTAGCTGCATTGATTGGAGCATTATACCCTCTTTCGGTGGTAGTGATGGAGTACTTCATTTTCAAGAACAAGCAAATTAATACTGCTACAGTAGTTGGAGTTCTTTTGGGTATAGCAGGAATAGCAACTGTTTTATCTGAGCATGTTTTTATATCACACACACCCGGTTTTGCATGGGGAATATTATTGGCAAGTATTGCTATGTTATCTTGGAGCTATAGCACTATTATGATTGGCAGATCTAAGGTGAATATCAATCCTTATTTTGGAATGGGCTGGCAAATGCTGTTCAGTTCTGGAATGATTGCCATTCTTGCACTCATAAAAGGGAATAACCTTGCTTTCTCTGAAATTCCGACCAATTCTTGGATAGCTATTGCTTATCTTATTGTAATGGGCTCCTTGCTGGCTATGATGGCTTTTATTTATACCATGAAGCATTTACCCGCACCCGTTGCTTCTCTATATGCATATATCAATCCCATTGTTGCTATTATGATTGGTACCGTTGTATTAGATGAACATATTACTTGGCAGCTTATTGTTGGAACTGTGATAACACTTCTAGGTGTTTATCTAGTTAATAAAAGCTTTAAAAAAGCAACTGCTTAATTTTTTATCTATTGTGATAAATGTGCGATCCCTTCGGGTTCGGTTATTGGCGTTTTGGGAGTTCTATACATGTTTGATCCCTTCGGGATCGTAGAGGATGTAATGATGATCACATTTTGTGGCACGTGAAGACACACGCCAGGCCGAATATGAGCAATAACAAATGAAATTAACAATGAACCTGAAGGGGTCACACATTTATAGAATAACAAATCATTTAATGCCCGACCCTGAAGGGGGCGAACATTATACAATGACCTTTGATAATGGTGCGATTATAATTATTTTCCCTCCTTTTTTGATTTCTCTCTTTGCGAAACAACTAGTCAAATATTTTATGGCGCGTGAATACAAACGCCAATGCGAAAGTGAGCAATAACAAATGAAAATAACAATGACCCTGAAAGGGTCGTAGATAATGCAACGCTCTTAGTTGATAGAGGGATCATGACTAATTCCGATCATTCATACTTAAAATACGTTGATGCAATGATCGCCATTGCCTGAATTCTTTTTCTTCTGTAATAAAATGACTGTGAAATACCAAATGAGGTTGCACAAGCAATTGCTCCGCTCGATCTATAAACGATCGAATAAAAACTTCTGCTGAAGCTGCATCTTGCTTTTCTTCAAAAATTGCATTAGCATCCATATAAACAAAAGGATGAATGAGCAATTCTGTTGCAGAATCATTTTGCAAGTCATACCAATAAAATGATTGATGTGTAGATGCTCTAAGACCTTGCATGGTGGCATAACCCATTGAATAATCTTCTCGAATACCAAGCTCTATTAACATTTGATAGGTCGTTGGTATTTGCAATGAGATATAATGCATTCTGGTGGCTGTAATTGCACCCATTATTTTTTCTAAATACGCTTTTTCTTCTTTCGCTATTGAATAATCATGTGCAGCTTGCGAACTTACATGCCAACCTATTTGTCCAATAATTTGTAATCGCTTAATAAGATTTAAAAAAGCTGTACTATGTCTTTGAATATTTCTATCTAAATCATTCAACTGTTTTGCTGCTAATAAAAAGAAGCTAGGCTTTGCCAATTGGCCACTACAACATGACTGTATCTCATCATAAACATCCAGCGGATCTTTCGTTGAAAAAACCCCCTTCATTCCAACTTCTTTAATATGCTGTAGTTGTGCGTATACAGACCTTAAAAAAGATTTCCCCTTCCATGCATACGCTACATCAATATCGTAACTCCAATTAAATTTTATTTGCGGTTCTACTTCAACTTTCTCGTTTGATAAATACCCATTTCGCCATTCATTCAACCATTCATCTACTACTGGCCGAGTAAGCACATTGTTTTGAAATGCCCAACTAGCTCTAGCATCAAATCGACCAAAAGCATCTCTTTGTGAAGCTGTATATTCTTCATACCTACTTAAGCAAAAGAATACTGCTGCAAATAAATCAAAACCCCAATCGGCTTGCATTGGAAACAAAACGAGTAAATCATGCCAACGACCTACTGGCACTTCAAATTTTTTTATGCCTGTTTCACTTAAAAATCCACTTGAAGGGATAAAGCAAGTTGATGGAAAAACTTGCGATGTTGCATACAAAAGCGTGTTGCCTTCAAATGAAATGAGTTCCTGCGGATGTTTTGCCCACTGAACTTGTTGTACACCTGCCAAGCGAAGCGTTTCAGTAATTGCATAAACTACCCTTGGACCTTCTTCTTCTGACAAAATAAGCCAAGGAGTCATGGTATTAAGAGCGATTTGCTTTCCACCATTCATTAAATGTCTTTTCACTAAAATCTAAATCAGCCCTATGTGTGGTCCATCCTTTGAAAACTTTATTAACCACCCAATTTTTTACTCGACCATTTCCTGCATTCATCATGGATCTATGCATGCTTGCTGTTTGCCACATTTTCCATGCCATGCGCTCTCCTAATGAGCTCAATCCATTTTGTACAGCTTCATGCCTATTTTCTAATAAGAGTTCGTGTAAATTAATTTTAACTGGACAAACCTCTGTACAATTACCACATAATGATGAAGCTTGACTTAAATGTTTGAAATCATCCATGCCCCTTAAATGCGGGGTTATTACTTTTCCAATTGGACCGCTATAAGTTGTTTCATAGGAATGGCCGCCAATATTTTTATAGACTGGACAAGCATTTAAACAAGCACCACAACGAATGCAATACAATGCTTCCCGCTTGATAGGATCTTTTAAAAGATTCGTCCTACCATTGTCTAATAAAATCACATACATCTTACTCGGACCATGTCCTTCACCTGCTTGTCGTGGTCCAGTTATAACACTGTTATACACAGTAACACGCTGTCCTGTTCCATAGGTTGATAATAACGGCCAGAACAATGCTAAGTCATGAACCGATGGAATCACTTTTTCTATACCTACTACCACAATATGAACCGGAGGCCATGCACAACTCAAACGACCGTTTCCTTCATTTTCAGTAATTGCAATGCCGCCTATATCTGGAAGAATAAAATTTGCACCTGTTATGCCAACTTGTGCATCTAAATATTTTTGTCGAAGCTTTTTCCTTGCAACAAGTGTTAGCTCTTCTGGACTTAATCCTGATGGTGTTCCTAATTTCTGAGCAAATAATCTTGCAACATCTTCCTTGCTTTTATGCATGGCAGGTGTTACAATATGATATGGAGGCTCTCCATCTAATTGTTGAATATATTCTCCCAAATCTGTTTCAACACTTTCAATACCATTTTTCTCTAAGTAATGATTCAGGTGAATTTCTTCAGTCACCATACTTTTACTCTTCACTACAGTGCTACAGTTAGCCTCTTTACAAATTTTACCGATGGCCTCAAGTGCTTCATTTGAATCTGTAGCCCAAATTACTTCTGCTCCTTTAGATGTAATTTTTTCTTCAAACTGAAGTAAGTATTGATCCAAATGTTCAATAGCTTTCCATTTAGCTTGCTTGGCTAATTGTCTGGCTTTCTCTAAATCTTCAAATTGCTTTTTACCTTGTGGAACAGTAGCGTTGTATTTACCAATATTGAATCGAATTTTCCTTCGATGCTCCAAATCGGCCGACTTTATAGTTGCCTTTGCTATAAATGATGCTGACTGTGCTGTCATGATGGATTCTTTTGAAAGTTAGCTGTTGCTTCCAAAGCCTCGTAAAACTCTGAACCAAATTTTCGCACCAATGCTTCTTGTAAAAATTGATAGACTGGCACTTTTAATTTTTTTCCTAATGAACACGCTGCTTTACATAAATCTTCTCTTGGCTCATAGTTCACATATTGCATATCCGAATCATACTCACTTTTGCTCACTTTCACAGGAAACAAATGACAGCTAATGGGTTTTTTCCAATTAATCTTACCATCGCGATAGGCTTGTTCTATTCCGCATGTAATCACACCCAACTCATTTCGATAACCATACGCACACATTTTCCCTTTTATAGTTGGTGTAACCCATCCAAAATCTTCATTAAACTCAAACAACCCCTGTTGTTCAATCACTGCTTTACCTTCCTCTGTTAAATAAGGCTCAATGATTGCATAATCATTTTGTAAAGCAATTTTTTCATTTTCATCTAAGGGAGCTCCCGCATCTCCATCTTCACAACATCCTCCTTTGCATGCATTCAAATCGCACACAAACTGCTCTTCCAACAACTCCTCACTAACCAAGTTATTTTCTATAATGATCATATACTTGTAAAATTACGGCTTTTATAATATGCCTTTCAGAAACAACCAAGTCTCCTTTTTAGTTCCCCTTCCAGCGAAAAGTTTGGATTAGATGGCGCATATCTTCCAGCAAAAATCGATTCACCACAGAAAGGGAATCTTCATTAGGTGTAGCATCAAAATACAACGCTCCTCTTAAGAAATGTTTTGTTGAATCGGTTAAGAAAAATTGATTCGCGGTTGCAACATCCCCACCTACTTTGAAAAATAAGCCAGATACACCCTGATTATTTCTGAATAAGGAATCATCTATTGAATATGCTTTGGTTGTATGTTTACTGGTTAATTTAAAAGCGTCTTGAAGCACTTTTGTAAACTGCTGGGAATTGGATAAAGTTTTATAACTCACATAAATCCTACCATTGAATTGAGGAAAATCAATATTAATCCACCATGGATTTTCGGTAGGATCCCCAAAAAAAGTGCTGTCTTTGACAACAATAGCATACGTTGGATATTCAAACGAGTATGGATAGTCTGGTCTATCAAAGACCAGGTACTCTTTTTTGGGAAAGTCAATTTTAAAATATCCTCGTGGTTTAGGAACAAATACTTCCTGACAACCCCAAAAAACAAAAACAAAACATAAAGACCACTTCAAGACTGTATTCATTCCGATTGGGGTTGAATAGTAATTTTTACACGCTTCACCCTGTTGCGTTCTAATTCTAACACTGTAAATTCAAAATCACCTGCAGTTAATACTTGAGAAACTGAAGGAATGTCGCCAGATAATTCAAAAATTAATCCGCCTAGCGAATCGCTATCACCTCTAACACTATCAAAGGTATCTAAAGGTAGGCCCATAAAACGACAAACATCATGAATCATGTTTCTACCTTCAATGATATAATTATAATCATCCAATTTTTTGAAACCCGATTCTTCTTCATCAAATTCATCCTTTATTTCACCAATAACTTCCTCTAATATATCCTCCATGGTTACTATACCACTGGTACCACCAAACTCATCTACTACAACAGCAAAGTGAATACGCTTTTGCTGAAACTCTTGTAATAAATCTTCAATCATTTTTTGTTCATGTACAAAATAAGCAGGACGAAGCAGTTGTTTCCAATCGAAATTTTCGGCTTCATTTAAGTGTGGAAGAAGATCTTTTGAGTGAATCATTCCCACTACATTATCGATATCTTCTCTATATACAGGCACCCTACTATACTGATGCTCTTCCACAGAGGTAATAAGCTCCTTAAAATTTATTTGTTCATCTATAGCAACAACTTCTAATCGTGTACGCATGATTTGCTTAACAGTAATATTTCCAAACTTCACTATACCTTTTAAAATACTTTTTTCTTTTTCAGAGGCATCATTGTCATTTGTTAAGTCAATTGCTTGATCAAGTTCAGCTAATCTATTAGCAGCATTGGAAGTTTTAGCAAGACGCTTTTCAACATAATCAGAAAAAGCAACCAACCTATTGCTTAAACCACTAGTTGCATAAACAAATGACTGAACCAATAAAGAGAAATCTTTGGCAAAACGAATATTGTTTTGAGTAGCTAACACTTTAGGCATCACTTCACCAAATAATACCAATACAAATGAAACAGCCAATACTTTAATCACAAATTCAATCCAAGCCTGATCAATTTTTTCAAAATCGAATAATTCATCTATCAATAAGTTACTAATGATGATAATAGCAATGTTTACAAAGCTATTCCCTATTAGCAGCGAACCTAAGAGTTTCTTGGGCTCTTCTAATAAATCAACAATACGCTGACAAGCTGGATCAGATTTTGTCTTTAATACATTTACATCTTTATACGATAAAGAAAAAAATGCAACCTCCGCTCCTGATAAAACAAATGAAAGAAACAAGAGTACAAATAATACAATCATTAGTACAGTAGTTCCCTGTACATTAATTGCTGCAGTATAGAATAATCCTTGTTGTAAAAATTGTTCAACCGAGTGATAGTCCAACATCTAAAATTTTAGTGAGCAATATGCGAGCCTTGTGCAAAAATAAGGCAGGCAAATTAAAAGCCCGATTCATCAGGACCAGTGCCCATTTCAGGCACATCAAATCCACCGTAAGCATCTGAACCATGAGATCCCCCATCATTTCTTTTATCTAGCATAATTAGGTTATCTCCTACAACTTCCGTTGCAAATTTTTTATTCCCCTCTTTATCATCCCAAGTTCTGGTTCTTAGTCTGCCTTCCACATAAATCAAACTTCCCTTATGCAAATACTTCTGAGCCAACTCAGCCAAGCCTCTCCATAGCACAACTGTATGCCATTCTGTTTGAGAGACTAACTTACCCGATCGATCTTTGTATGTTTCAGTTGTAGCTAATGGAAATTTCGCAACAGCAATATTGCCTTCTAAGGTTTGCACATCCGGGTCCTTTCCAAGGTTGCCAATTAAGGTAACGCGATTAACTCCTCTCATAAGATTTGATTTATCCGTTTATGTTCTGTCTTAAAATTACGGCCTTTTTAGATAAAAAGATTCCTTCTATGCCAATTTTAAGAAATCGGTTAAATAGTCTTGAATAGTTTTGGGAAAGGCATACTTGTTTAACTCATTCCTATGAACCGGAATTAAATGTGCTAGCGCCTTTGGAATTTTATTGATTCTAATATGAATAAATTGCGACTCAACAGTCCTGTGGGTTAAATGCTGACGCACTTTGAAAGGTTGGGAGAGTAGGCCGAAATTTGAAATTCCCAGATTTCTTATCAGCACTTCTGAAATGGTACATTCATCCCACTGAATGGGTTGAGCTGTTTCTAGCAAAAAGAACTCAAATAAATCCTTCCAAATATCTACTTCATTTCGTTGGTGAATTAGAATTTCTTCGCCTACTTTAAAAACAAAATAATTGAAATAACGCTTTTTTCTTTCTACTCGCTTATGTTTAACAGGCAATTGGTCTACTCTTCCTTCATTGAAAGCTTTACAAGACATCTGCAAAGCACAAACACCGCATAAAGGCAGTTGAGGCTTGCAAACCGTTGCTCCAAAATCCATGATAGCTTGGTTGTAAATAGCTGGCTTTTTTGCGTCTAACGTTGCATTTGCCAAGTCCTGAAAAAACTTTTTTCCTTCAGTCCCATCGCTGGGTAAATCAACTCCAAAATAGCGAGCCAATACTCTGTATACATTACCATCTACCACTGCATAAGGCAAGTTAAAAGCAAAGGAGCCAATGGCTGCCGCTGTGTACGGACCAATTCCTTTGAGCGCTAATAATCCCTCAAAAGTTGATGGAAACTCCGACTTACATTCAAAAGCTATATAACGCGCTGTGGCTAATAGATTCCTACATCTATTGTAATATCCCAGGCCCTCCCACATTTTTAAGACTTCTTCATCCTTTGCAGAAGCTAAATCATGAATAGTTGGAAAAGCCGAAATAAATTTTAGGTAATACGATAAACCTTGTTCTACGCGAGTCTGCTGCAAAATCACCTCACTCAACCAGATATAGTAAGGGTTTCCAATTCCTTTCCATGGTAAATCGCGCTTATTATCGCTACTGTTCCACTTCATCAAGGCTTTTCTGAACCTAACCAAGTCCAATTCAGAGATTTGTAGGCTCATTGAGGGTATTTTGTTGAAGTAAAGAAGAGTTTGGTTTCACAAAAGCACGACTTGTCAAAACATTGCGTAAATTCATTCATAATCAGCGACTAATGTCTATTTATTTTTCATATTTTTGGGTTCTTGTTGTGAGGCCCAATTACACATATTCCGTCAACCTTTTTAATAACCTCCGTCATGCGCAAATCTGATTTAATTAGTCAAATCTCGGAAAAAACAGGCATCCCTAAGGTAGATGTACTGGTGACCCTCGAAACAATGTTCAAAGAAGTTAAACAAAGCCTCGCAAATGGCCAGAACATCTACATCCGCGGCTTTGGCAGTTTTATTACCAAAAAGCGTGCAGCTAAAATTGGTAGAAACATCAAAAAGAACGTTTCAGTAGAAATACCTGAACATTTTATTCCTGCTTTTAAGCCGGCTAAAGAATTTGTTAATGAAGTGAAATCTAAGCGCCGCGAAGAGTAACTTCGCGCCAAATTGATTTCGTGAATAAACAGCAACTCTTTTGGGTATCTGGTGGTATCCTTTTACTATTTGGTCTCTATTTCTTTGGAAATAATATTCCTCCACAAGCCCCACCCACTCCTCCTACAGCGCAAGCTGGAGGTGATCATGCAGGTCATAACCATGAAGATCATCCGCCGCTTGAGTTCGACTCATTATTGGCAAAAGCGAAACAGCGATTGACTCCCAATCAGTTAGAACGTGTACTTCAATTAGAAAATGCCGTTGTCCGTGGCGATGTAAAAGCCCAACAAATTAAAGTTTATCAGCAACTTGCCTCCTTCTGGAGAGACAGTATCCGGCTCTTCGAACCTTATGCCCACTACCTCGCAGAAGCTGCAAAGTTGGAAAATTCTGAAAAAAGCCTCACCTTTGCCGCCCGTCTGTTTTTGGAGAACCTAATTCCTGAACAAGACCACCTGCTAGCCGAATGGATGGCAGGTCATGCGAAAGTTCTTTTTGAGAAGGCCCTGGTATTGAATCCGAGCAACGATTCAGCTAAAATTGGATTGGGAGCTTGCTACATTTTTGGCAACCTCTCTTCCAACCCAATGGAAGGCATTTTACCGCTCCGCGAAATTGCCGATAAACAGCCATCGAACGCTTATGCCAACATGATGTTGGGTTTAGGCGGAAAGAGAAGCGGCCAATGGGACAAAGCTGCAGAACGGTTTGAAAAAGTACTGGCAGCTGAGCCTCGTAATATAGAAGCCATGTTTCATGCTGCTGAATGTTACGAAGCCATGGGCGATAAAAAGAGTGCTATAAAATGGTACCAAACTGCTAAAAAGCAAATACAAGTGCCACAAGTACTCGACGAATTGAACAAACGCATACAAGAATTGAGTAAATAAACCTTATTGTATAACCAAGTAAAAAGCATGTCTTATGCCTTGTGGTAAAAAAAGAAAGCGTCATAAAATTGCGACGCACAAGCGGAAGAAGCGTCTGAGAAAGAACCGTCATAAGAAAAAGAATAAATAATTGTTCTCTTGAGCAAAAACCATCCTTCTCTAGGGTGGTTTTTGCACTTGTGTATTCTACTCCGATTGCCGCCTATTTTCCTTCTCTTCAGCAACTTTACCTACCTATCCTCTCTCTTCGGCAATCGTTGTAACAAATCCAAACAGCCTCAACTCATGGGGTTATTGTGATGCAGTATAAAGTTGCGAAACCGTGAACAAAGAAATTGTAATCAATGCCACCGCACATGGTGTGGAAATTGCATTGCTAGAAGATAAAAAACTGGTTGAACTTCATCAAGAAAGTCATGATGCTAGTTTTATCGTAGGTGATTTGTATCTGGGAAAAGTGAAAAAGCTGGTGCCAGGTATGAATGCCGCATTTGTAGATGTTGGTGCCGATAAAGATGGATTTCTCCATTATACAGATCTAAGTCCTTATGCCAGATCAATCATCAAATTCACTCAAATGGCTATCCATGATCAAGAGCCCGGTGGATTTGATTTCGGAAAGTTTCAAACGGAACCCGAAATAATTAAAACTGGTAAAATCAATGAAGTACTCAATGGCAAGCCAAGTGTGCTTGTTCAGATTTTAAAAGAGCCCATTGCAGCAAAAGGACCAAGATTAAGTTGTGAACTTTCTTTACCAGGCCGTTTTGTAGTACTTACTCCATTTAATGAAATTGTTGCTGTTTCAAAGAAAATACAATCCTCTGATGAGCGCAAACGGCTACATAAAATTGTAGAATCTATTCGACCCAAAAATTTTGGTGTTATTGTTAGAACTGCAGCTGAAGGAAAGAGTACGGCCGAATTGCACCAGGATTTATTATCGCTTGCTGAAACATGGAAGAATATTCAGGAAAACCTACGCAACGCTGAAGCTCCTGCTAAAATCATGAGTGAGCAGGATAAAACTACAAGTATCTTGCGCGATTTGCTCAGCAACGATTTTCATAAGATTGTTGTGAACGATCGTGGTATGTACAACGATACCAAATCGTATTTACAACGAATTGCACCTGACAAACAAGATATCGTTAGCTTGTATAATAATGGTGCTTCTATTTTCGATCACTATGGCATCACCAAACAAGTAAAAGCTTCTTTTGGCAAAACGGTGAACCTCAACAGTGGTGCTTATTTAATTATTGAGCATACCGAAGCTTTGCATGTTATTGATGTGAACAGTGGATATAAGAGTATTAGCAATAACCAAGAAGAAAACGCTTTACAAACCAACTTAGAAGCCGCAGAAGAAATTGCCCGTCAACTTCGTTTGCGTGATATAGGCGGAATTATTGTGGTGGATTTCATAGACATGAAATTGCCCGATAATAAGCGTAAGCTTCAAGATGCAATGGAAGAATTTATGCGCACCGATCGTGCTAAACATTCTGTTCTTCCAATTTCAAAATTTGGGCTTATGCAAATTACGCGTCAGCGTATGCGGCCCGAAGTAACTATTAACACCAGCGAGTCTTGTCCAGTTTGTAATGGAACTGGAAAAGTAACTTCTACTTTGGTTTTAGAAGACGAAATGGAGAAGCGTTTACAATATTTGGTAACGCATGGCCACAAGCAATTGCGCTTAGAAGTACACCCTATTGTTTTCTCACATTTATCAAAAGGTTGGCTCTGGTCTTCTATCATTCATCAGTGGAAGAAAAAATATACGCGTCAGCTTAAGGTGGAAGCTAATAACCAATTTCACCTAATTGAATTCCGCTTCTTTGATGCAAATGAAGAAGAAATCAAATTCTAAATGTTGAAAAGCAGCTTCCATGTCTAACATGATTCAACCCCATCTATCACGATGGGATTTTTTTGTGTTTGCTATTCATTTATTACACCTCACAAATCCAAATCAACCACTCACAAAATCAAATCTGAGATTCATAAACTCCTATAACTGCATCGCATGTAAACTTTCGATGTTTGTGCTACCAAAAACAAAACAACATGCGTACATTATTATTTCTTTTGATGGCTGGTATTGGCCTTAGCTCTTGCGAAAAGCAAATCACTCAACCAGAAAACAATGCCGATTTTGCTGCCACAACTGCTGTTGAAGCACAAAAAGATCAGGTTTGGAACCTTGGATGGAAACCCGCTTCAACCACAATTGCAAAAGAGTGGGATGAAAAGTTACAAAGCACACAATTGGTGTACAAAGTTCAAGGTAAATTTAGCGGACCTTGGAGCAAAATGACAGTTGGCTATAATGAGAAAGATGGCTTTAAGCAGGAAACTAAACTAGTTATTACTAATAAAGTCGGCTTTGTAAGCAACGCTCAAATTACTTGGAATAATTTTCTAGCAGGTGAAGCAATCATCAGCTTTACTGTGTCTGAAAAGGCTTTACTTGAAGGCGGAGATGATTTCTTTATAGACGGTGATGTTAGGGTGTATATGCCTTCTGGACAAAATACAGGCAGGGTGAGAAGGGTTAGAGTAGAAACTACTGATGATAAAGGCAAATCAAGATAAGAAAGAAAAAAGGCTGTCCATTCATGTAGACAGCCTTTTGTTTTATCTTTTTTGTCCATTTCCACCCTGCCGCATCCTTTGTCGCTCCTGCAATTCTTTACGAATCATATCCCTGAACTCTCTATCGGCATTATAAATTTGTGTTACGCGTTCTTCCCCTAATATTTTTCTAAATTCTTCTCTATATCGTTTTCTAATTTCCAGGGCTTTCTCTTCAAATACCAACTCATCCTTCCTAAACTCTCTCCTGGTTTTACGCATTTCATCTATATACCTATTGTAAGTAGGCCAAAATCGCTGCGCCTCATCTGGTGTTAATTGAAGCCTTTTTGTAATAAATGCAATTTTTATTGCTTCCACCATAGCTGAATCTGGACGATTGTATGCTGGTCGTCCCGGCGGCCTATCTGGCGGCTGAGAAAAAGCAGCAGGTAAAAGTCCTACCCAGCAAATCCATATCATCCATCCTCTTTTCATACTACTAAAAACTTTCACTTGTGTTATAAGGGTCTTTGTCTAAATAATATTCTAACTCATCATCTGTCAACAATGCTACAGATGCGTCAAATTGAGAAACACCTGGACCATCGAGCATCAGTTTAGATGATACCAAATATTCGTTAGGTTCCCACAAATATTCTTCTAATCCGTCATCACTAATTTGTTTTACCTCACTTGCAATATCCATATTCATTTGCTCGGGGGTATCCAACTGCATCCATCCGCCCCAAACCAATAAACCTGTTACAACAGCAGCGGCTACATAGCCCCAAACGCGTCGAGCAGACAAAGCCACCACTTTAGCTTGCGACCTCATTGGCATGCGAGCTTTCCCAAAATAATCTGCAGGAACCCGATAAGTAGGCTTAGTCCGAAGATCTAAAAGCCATTGCGGCAGCTCTTCTTGAGCTATATCTTTATTTGCTTCTGAACGAATGCGCTCTAATATGCGGTTCGGTAAACCTTCAAAATAACCTTGCGGAACAGATGCGCTTTGTGCTTCCTGAGCCTTTTTCCCTTGAATCTTCCACATCAATCGCTCTGGAAATTGCTCAAAATAATGCGCTGGAACCTGCCAATGGCTGTTCCCAGATACATGCGCCAGTTTTGGTGCAATTTCCTGTAATTCAGATTCAATATGTACTTTTTCCCGTTCCATTCCTGTTTTTGACAGTATTTATGGCCTTCCGTTTAATGATTTAAAATAAAATCCTCAATTTTCTTGGCAGCATGGTGGTAGCTAGCCTTCAAAGCACCCTCGCTGGTTTCTAGCAATTGACTCATTGCCTCGTAAGGCATTTCGTCGTAATAACGCAAATTGAAGACCACCCGCTGCTTCTCTGGTAAATGCTGAATTGCCAACTGAAGCTTCCACTCCAACTTGTTGGCATTAAAACCCTCACTCGCCCTTACCAAATTAGATAGCTCCTCTGAATCATCCAGTGCCTCTGTTGATTTTCGCTTTTTTTGTTCCAAGAAACTGAGCGATTCATTGGTAGCAATTCTATACATCCACGTAAATAATTGGCTCTGCCCTTTAAACTGATCTAAGCCATGCCACACTTTTAATAAAGTGTTTTGCAAGACATCATCGGCATCGTCGTGCACCACAACCAGCCTGCGAATATGCCAATACAAACGCTCCTGGTATTTTTTCACCAGTTCGGTAAAGGCTTTCTCTCGGCTAGCCGGATCTTTGAAAAGATTCAACAACTCGGCATCTTCCATTTGCATGCAAAACGTGCTTTAGGATAATTGGACTCTAACAGTAACTAAAAGTTTAAATACGTACAGCCGTACCAGTGGCAACCACCATGAGCATACTGCCACCACTTCCCACTGTTTCAAAATCTAAATCAACAGCAACCACTGCATTCGCTCCCATCATAGCAGCTTTCTGAGTGAGTTCCTGCAAAGCATTTGCCCTGCCCTCTTCAATAACACGCTCATAGGTTTGGCTTCGCCCACCAACAATATCGCGCAAGCCAGCAAAAATATCTTTGAAAATATTTGCGCCAATAATGGCTTCAGCCGCAACTATACCAAGGTATTGCTGAATAGGTTGGCCCTCAATAGTAGGTGTTGTTGTAACAATCATAGTTTTATTTGGAAAGTTACAGGATTGAAATGAATTTTTTTAACGATTTCAGTTCCTTCTAATCGTTTGCCTTGCCAATGAATTTCTTAGGTTTGCCCAAAACTATTCTTGTCATGAAAAAAATAGGACTGCTCATTATTTGTAGCATTACCATCCTGCGTACTTACGCCGATGAAGGCATGTGGCTACCGTTGTTACTTGGACAACAAGTGTACCAAGATATGGTGAAGAAAGGACTGAAATTAAAGCCAGAACAATTGTACAGTGCCAACAAAAATTCAATTAAAGATGCCATTGTCATTTTTGGTGGTGGATGTACAGGTGAAATTGTAAGCGATAAAGGATTGGTATTTACCAATCACCATTGTGGCTATGGACAAATTGCTGCTGCTTCTTCTGTTGAAGCAAATTACCTGCGCGATGGATTCTGGGCAAGCGACTTAAGCAAAGAAATTCCATCTAAAAACTTGAGCGTAAGTTTTTTGAATAGAATTGAAGATGTTACTAATCGCGTTATGAGTGCCTTGGGCAATACCAGTGGTGCAGAGCGTAACAGAAAATTGCAGGAAGTTTCTGCTGCCATTACCAAAGAAGTGGTGGGTGAAAGCACTTTCAAAAGCGCTGTTGTTGCAAGCATGTTCAAAGGCAACCAATACTTTTTGTATGTGTATGATGTATACCGCGATGTTCGCTTGGTAGGAACACCTCCTGAAAGTGTTGGTAAATTTGGGGGCGATACCGACAACTGGGAGTGGCCTCGTCATACTGGCGATTTTGCAGTGTTTCGTGTGTACATGAGTAAAGATGGACAACCTTCAAATTATAACGCCGATAATGTTCCTTACAAGCCTAAGCATTTTCTTCCTGTAAGCTTGAAGGGCTTTAAAGATGGCGATTATGCAATGATTTTTGGTTACCCAGGTAGTACCAATCGTTATGAAACTTCTTTAGGAATTCAACTAAGCACAGAAATCAACAACCCAACCTTGGTGAAGTTGCGTGATATGCGTTTGAAGTATATGTTCGAAGAAATGAAGAAAGATGCAGCTGTTAAATTGCAGTTGGCTTCTGAATACGCAAGCATTGCAAACTATTGGAAGTTCTACGACGGCGAAAGCAAGCAGCTCTTGAAGTATGATATATACGGACAAAAGAAACAAGCTGAACAACAATTTAATGATTGGGCGAAAGGAAAGGCTGAGTATGAAACAATTTTTAAAGAATATGAGGCTGCTTATGCCGCTTGGAAACCTTTTGCAAAACATAGAATGTACCTTATTGAAGGTATTTTAGGTTGTCGCTTGATTCAGGCTGCTTCTGCTTGGCAAAATTTGGAAGCTTTATTAAAGCGCCGCGACTATAAGCCAGAGGAATTAGAACGCGCAGTAAAAGCTGCTGATGCTGCCAGAACAAATTATTTAAACAACTATAACCTAAAAGCAGATCAACAAATTCTGGCTTCTGCTATTATGATGTATTATAGTGATGTTGATAAAACTCAGCATCCAGAAGGATTTTATGATGAACTGTTCCGCCAGTATAACAGCTTAGAAGCTAGTCCTTATAAGCAGTTTGCTGCAGATGTGTTTGCAGAAACTATGATGACGGATGCTAAAAAGTGGGCGGCTTTCCAAGCAAAGCCAACAGTAGATGCACTTATGCAAGATCCTGCTTATAAAGTAGTGAGCGCATTTGTGAAGCATTTTAATAGCAAGTATGCACCTGCTTTTGCAGAATTTACAACCCGCAACAATGATTTGGGTAGAAGGTATTTGAAAGGAATCATGGAAATGAATCCTGCTCAAGTTAACAAAATGTATCCTGATGCAAACTTCACGATGCGTGTGAGTTATGGACAAGTAAAAAGCTATCGTCCAAGAGATGGTGTGATGTATGATTATGCAACTACACTCAGCGGAGTATTGAGCAAATATGTGCCGGGAGATTATGAATTTGATTTGCCGAAAAAATTCATTGAACTCGCAAAAGCACGTGATTTTGGTCAATATGCTGATGCTCGTTACAACGATATTGTTGTTGGATTTATAACAAGTAACGATATCACTGGTGGAAACTCAGGCTCACCAGTGTTAGATGCACAAGGAAATTTAATTGGATTAGCTTTCGATGGCAACTACGAAGCTTTGAGTCACAAGCTTGCATTTGATAAAGAGCTGAATAGAACTATTAATGTAGATATTCGATATGTACTTTGGTGCATTGAAAAATTAGGTGGTGCTAAACACATTATTGATGAACTTAAGCTCGTGAAATAAAGAGCGCAATTTTAAATTAAAAGCCCTTGATTCATTTCAAGGGCTTTTTTATGGATTTACTTTTTTTAGAATCGTCTTTGTGTTTCCATAAATGCAAACAGGCATAAGAACGATAAGGTTGCCAGTGTTTTGCTATTAGTTCCATCTCTGCAACCAATTGCTTGCCTTGCAAATGATCTAAATCATACACATCTTGCATAGCCTGTCTAATACCTAAATCGTCGGGAGCAAATACATCTTCTCTTCCCATGCCAAATATGAGCATCATTTGTACGGTCCACTTGCCAACACCTTTAATTTGAGTGAGCGTTTCAAGAATAGTCGCATCCGACATTTTACGCAACTTTGCATCTGTAATTTTCTGCTGAAGAAAAAAATCAGCAGCAGCATGCACATAGGAGGCTTTTTGATAACTTAAACCCGCTGCACGCAACGCTTCTACTTCTAAGTCAAGCATATCTTGAAGGCTTGCTTTTTTTGGTAACATATTCCTAAATCTTCCAACTATTACAGCAGCAGCTTTGGTGCTCAATTGTTGTCCAACTATGCTGTCTATTAAATAATCAATCAGTCTTGCTTGTTCTTGTAAAACAAAGGGCGACTGGTTTTTTAAAATTTCTTTCAGTCTAGCGTCCTTCCTCAAGTGTTTTATATACTCCATACAAGGAAGATAGTTATTTTGCAGTTGTGAAAAGATCTCTTCAAATAACAGCCGATCAGTCGCACACTGTTTTGGTAGACGACCTTGATATTACCTACCATAGCAGACATGGTGCTGTGCAAGAAAGTCAGCATGTTTTTATTGAAGCAGGATTAAAAGCTGTTCAATCAGAACAGAAAGAACAGATACATATTTTTGAAATGGGATTGGGTACAGGCTTGAATGCTTGGCTTACTTGGCAATTTGCACAAACACACGCACGCAACATAGATTATACGGCTGTTGAACTATTTCCTTTAGAAGCGACTATTTACAAAGAGCTGAACTATGTTGACGACTCTAAAAAGCATCAGTTTGAATTATTACACAGTTGCAGTTGGAATGAGCCACATCAGCTAGACCATCATTTTCATTTTGAAAAGAAACAACTAGATATTCGTCAACTAGAAATTGAAAATAAATTTCACCTGATTTATTACGATGCCTTTGCTCCTTCGGCACAGCCTGAATTGTGGACACAAGCATTGTTTGAAAAATTATACTCCAGTTTACAAGCCAATGGCATACTGGTAACTTATTGCAGCAAAAGCGATGTAAGAAGAGCCATGCTTGCAGCTGGATTTTTAGTAGAAAAACTACCCGGACCACCACGAAAAAGAGAAATGCTTCGTGCTAAAAAAACCATACAACCATGAGAAAATTATTCCTCCTCCTTTGCATCTTATTCAGCCTAGTCAGCTTTGGACAAAACAAAGCCATTCAAACTATGAAGCGGCTGATGAAAGAACAAGAAACAGCCTGGAACAATGGCGATCTTCAAGCATTTATGCAACCTTACTGGCAAAGCGACAGCCTTCTCTTCGTTGGCAAAAACGGACCCACCTATGGCTGGAACGCCACTTTGAAAAGGTATGAACAATCGTATCCCACAAAAGACGCTATGGGAGAATTAAAGTTTGAAATTGTTGAGACCAGATCCTTATCAAAGAACTGTTACCTCATGCTTGGCAAGTGGACACTCATTAGAAAAAATGATCAGCCAGGGGGGTATTTCACCCTAGTATGGAAGAAGATTGGAAAACAATGGGTTATTGTTGCCGATCATTCCAGTTAAGGATACGTAGCAAGTCGATGTTTTTGCATGAGCGCCATAAAACTAAGATAGCCCATCCAAGTGCCAACCAAGGAAAAAAGCAAATCAAGCCAATCGAAGGTTCGGCCAAATATGGGAATCAATTGCAAAAATTCGTTGATGGTTACTAATACACAACCTGCAAAGCAAGTAAGCCTAACCTGATAAGCTTCTTCCATCCAAAAAAATCTCCTGAACAACCAGAAAGCACCAAAGGGCAATAAAAAACTGCCCAATAAATTAGGTGCAATACCCAATAGTAAAGTACCGAAAGCAGATAGATCTACATACGGTCTAATAGCCCATTTGATGGTCCAAATAACTAAAGTCCCTATAACGACTATACGCTTGCAAATGTGTTGAAATGGATGCATGTTTCGTAAATGTACTGGCAAATAATAAAAAGCCCAAGTTTGCCATGTAACGAAACTGCTAAAAAAATGTTACCGATCAAATTCAATTGGATTCTTCCAAAGTTTTCTTAAGTACCAATAGAGCCACCCAAAACTTACAAAGAAGAAAGCATAATAAGCAAAATTTGCCCAGCCCCAACTACCTTCTACAAATGCATAGCCATACATTATTCCAAAAGTAGAATTGAGTGCCAAGCAAAGGAGACCTAAGCTTAGGGTTCTAACTATACGCAGTAAAAATTCTTGAACTCCCGGTTCCAAATGGAAATTGTTTAGAAATACAAAGACAAATAAATCGCCGATTTGTTCCCTTAATCCAAACTTTGGTTGCTTGCTTTCGCCAATTTGGTGATTCGCTCAAACTGAGCAGGCGTAAGATCATTATAGAAATAATAGATTGGATCTACAGGCTGACCTTTTTTGTGTACTTCATAATGCAAGTGTGGACCTGTACTTTTCCCTGTATTTCCAATATAACCAATCACCTCTCCACGCTTCACTTTCTGTCCAACCCTCGCTTTAATTTTATACATATGGGCGTACAGGGTTTGGAAACCAAATCCATGGTTTATGACCACATTATTTCCATAACCGCCAGTATTATATCCCGCCTCTTTCACCACACCGTCTGCCGTAGCATAAATAGGCGTTCCAACAGGAGCTGTAAAATCTAGTCCAGCATGAAAGCGACGCGTTTTATATACCGGATCAATTCTATATCCAAAACCAGAGGCTACACGAGATAAGTCCTTGTTGCTTACAGGTTGAATAGCAGGAATAGCAGCCAATAGCTTCTCCTTATTTTTCACCATATCCTCAATCTCTTCATAGCTTTTCATTTGGTATCCACTGCGTAGTGAAAGATTATTCAACTGTGCAGCAATTCCCTGAATAAGCTCCGATTCGCTCATAGCCTGTACAAGACTCACTTCACGCTTTTCTTGCATTTCCTTAACCCTAGCACTATCTGGAACAGGTTGTGCTTCAAAGATGGAACGATACACATTGTTATCGCGCGTTTCCAATTCCTTCATCTGCAACTCCAATTGCTTGATCCGCTCGTTTAGGATCGTATAGTTATTGCGCAAATCGTCGTTCTGCTGCTTCAGAATTTTTTCCTTAGGTGAGTCAATATATTGGAAAGCAAAAAAAACAATCAAAAATGCAGTAGCAATGGAAGCTGCAAGAAAGCCAAGGGCCTTCAGCAACTTCACACGGAGTGGGGTTTGTACTTTTTCAAACCGAAGGGTTTGCGTATTAAAATGATACTTCGTTTTCTTCATGCCAATGTTCCTGCCTAGAAATGTCGTATAAGTTTTACCCGCAAAGAAAGGCCCTCTGCTTACAAAAGCTTACTTTTGCGGGCTTTCAAAGATAGCCCTTCGCAAGTGATTGAAAGGCAAAATTTCAGTGCTATGATGACTAGTCAAGACATCCGACAAAAATTCCTCGATTTTTTTGCTGGCAAACAGCATACAGTGGTTCCTTCTGCCCCTATTGTGGTTAAAAATGATCCCACTTTGTTGTTTACCAATGCTGGTATGAACCAGTTTAAGGATTATTTCTTAGGAAATACCAAGCCGCCTTATGCCAGAGCGGCCGATACGCAAAAGTGTTTGAGGGTGAGCGGAAAGCACAACGACTTGGAAGAAGTGGGGGTTGATACCTATCACCATACCATGTTTGAAATGTTGGGGAACTGGAGTTTTGGTCACCCAAGTATGGCCAGCGAAGGTTATTTTAAGGCCGAAGCCATCGCTTGGAGTTGGGAATTGCTTACAACGGTCTATCAGCTCGATCGCGATCGTTTGTATGTCACCATTTTTGAAGGTGATGAGAAGGAAGGCTTACCCCGCGATGAGGAAGCTTACAACGAGTGGAAGAAAGTGATTGCTGAAGACCGAATTTTATTGGGAAATAAAAAGGATAATTTCTGGGAAATGGGTGATACAGGTCCATGTGGACCCTGCACAGAAATTCATGTGGATTGCAGACCCGATGAAGAAAGAAAGTTAGTAGACGGTAAAACCTTAGTAAACGCAGATCACCCACAGGTGATTGAAATTTGGAACAACGTATTCATCCAGTTCAACCGATTAAAAGATGGAACTTTGGCTAGCTTACCTGCTAAACACGTAGACACAGGCATGGGCTTTGAACGTTTGGTGCGTGTTATTCAAGGAAAGCAGAGCAACTACGATACCGATGTGTTTACTGGTACCATACACGAAATTGAAAAGCTCAGTGGAATTCGCTATGAAGCAGATGATACCAAACCTTCTGTAGCTTTTCGTGTGTTGGCAGATCATATTCGCGCTATTAGCTTCACCATTGCAGATGGACAATTACCATCTAATACAGGTGCGGGATATGTCATTCGTAGAATTTTGAGAAGAGCTGTTCGCTATTATTATTCTTATCTCAATTACAAACAACCGCTTTTACACAAACTTGTACCCGTTATAGCCACACAATTCGAGCAAGTATTCCCAGAATTATTGGCGCAGCAAGATTTTGTTGCAAAAGTAATTCGTGAAGAAGAAGAGGCGTTTTTGAGAACATTGGAAAAAGGAATTGCAAGTTTTAATGAAAGAATTAAGCTGAACCAAGAGCAATTCATTGAGGCTTCAAAAATATTTGATGGTGTTTCTGCTTTTATTTTATATGATACATATGGCTTTCCTATTGACTTAACTCAGTTAATGGCTAGAGAAATAGGTTGGGAAGTCGATATGCAAAAATTCTATGAAGAACTAGAAAAACAAAAAAATCGAAGTCGCGCTGCCAGTGCAATTGATACAGAAGACTGGATAGTGGTGCATGAAGAAGCTGGTAAGGGATTTGTAGGATATGAAGACATCTTAGTGCACACACATGTGCAGCGTTATCGTAAAGTAAAAAGCAAGGGCAAAGAATTATACCAAGTGGTGCTTGCTACCACGCCATTTTATCCAGAAGGCGGTGGACAAGCAGGTGATACAGGTACGTTGAATTTTGATGGTGAAATCATTCAGGTAATTGACACCAAAAAAGAAAATGAAGTCATCATTCACCTTGTAGAGAATTTACCTACTAATATTCAAGCTCCTGTAAAAGCAGCTATCTACACCGAAAGAAGATTGAAGACCATGTATAACCATACAGCTACACACTTAATGCATGCGGCACTCCGTGAAGTATTGGGTAAGCATGTGGCACAAAAGGGTTCGTTGGTGAATACAGATGGCTTGCGATTCGACTTTTCGCATTTTGCCAAAATGAGCGAGGAAGAAATTCGTGCAGTAGAAGCAAAAGTGAATGAAAAAATCAGAGAAAATATTCCAGTAGTCATTCGTGAAATGCCAAAAGAAGAAGCCCTGACAATGGGTGCTATGGCATTGTTTGGAGAGAAATATGGCGACAAAGTTCGTGTGGTGATCATAGACCCTAATTATTCTGTTGAATTATGCGGTGGTACACATGTTAACCACACGGGTATGATGGGCTTATTTGTGATTGAAACAGAAGCAGCAGTTGCTGCAGGTGTCAGAAGAATTGAAGCGCTTACAGGTCCTGCTGCGTTTCAACACTTGTTGAACCAATATACCCATGTAAAAGAAATAGGCAATTTGCTCAAGGCAAAAGAGCCGTTAAAAGCAGTGGAAAAGCTAATTCAAGAGAAACAAGCTTTAGAAAAGAAAGTCGCTCAACTTGAAGCAGCACAACTACAACAACTAGCCAATCAACTTACTGGATCAACCATTCAAGATGGAACTTACAGCCATATTGCGCAGGAAGTGTTGGTGAGCTCAATGGACGCATTGAAAAAGCTGGCATACGATCTTCGCTTGCACGCCGATTTAGTAGTCCTTGGCGCAAATTGGGGCGAAAAATGTGGGGTAGCTATTGCGCTATCCGATGCTTTGGCTGCTCATATAGATGCTAACCAGTTAATCAAACAAGAAGTCGCCGCTAAAATTCAGGGCGGTGGGGGCGGACAAAAAACCATTGCAACTGCTGGTGGAAGCAAGTTTGAAGGCTTTGCAGGAGTAGTAGATGCCTTGCTCACTAAACTCAAAGAGCTTTAATCTGTCCTCCTTTTCACCCAACTTTAACAAATCCGAAGAGTTTCGTATTTCAGAATTGTCCTAGTTTTGATCTACTAAACTTTTCGTACATAAACAAACAGCTTAATATGAAACATGCTTTATTGCTTTTCGCAGGACTCTCGCTTTTGTCAATTACTGGCATTGCCCAGGGCAAACAAAAGGCAGACACAACCACTAAAAAGGAGAAAACAACCATTGTGATTGATGGCGAGAAAGTCATTATTAATGGAAAGGTGATAGATGGTACTATGAATGAAGACTTCCAAATTTTACGGGGAGATGGAGGCAGGAGAATTATGATGTTCGCAGACAGCATGGTAGTAAATGGTAAAAAACGTATTGCGGCAATGCCACAAATCTGGCAGGAAGCCAATTCAAACAAAGCATTCCTGGGTGTTGCATCTGAAAAAAAGGAAAACGGCCTTGAGGTGACTGAGGTTTCTAAAAATAGTCCAGCTGAAAAAGCAGGCATCCAAACAAAAGACATCATTCTATCTGTCGATGGCAAAGCAGTTACAACGAGTCAAGAGCTTTATGAAGCCATAGGCAAATACAAGCCTGAAGATCTGGTTAAAATTGAAATCCAGAGAAATGGTAAAAAACAAACCCTTGAAGCTAAATTGGCAAAAGCCGCTGCGCAAGGATTTCGATTTGAATTCAACGATTTGGACTTTGAAATGCCTCGTATGGGTGAATTTATGATGCCTGGACGACCTGGTGAACGAGTAGAAGTCATTCGTGAATTACGCCGCCCAAAAATTGGACTTCAAATTCAAGAAACAGAAGATGGCAATGGTGTAGCCGTTTTAGAAGTTACGCCTGAAAGTCCAGCAGCAAAAGCAGGTTTACAAAAAGGCGATCTCATTACCAGCTTACAAAAGAAATCGATCACCGATTTAGATGCTGCCCTTTCTATACTTCGTGAATTAAAGGAAGGTGAATCAGCAGCTGTGGTGTACAAGCGCAATGGCAAAGAACAAAAAACCGATATCAAACTCCCCAAGCAGCTTAAAAAAGCAAGCTTATAAACAAGTTTCTCTGAAACAGTGCTCCGGTCGCTTCTTTTTAGAAGCGACCTTTTTCGTTACTTTAATCACATTGGGTTTAACGCGATAGGGCTATTTTTGTACTATGCAAGGTTATGAGCCGGTGATCGGCCTGGAAATTCATGTGCAACTGGCTACACAATCTAAATTGTTCTGTGGCGACCCCGTTCAGTTTGGTGCTGCACCTAATACTTTAGTCAGTCCAATCTCATTAGCTTATCCGGGTACCCTTCCACGCATCAACCAACAGGCGGTAGAGTCTGCTGTTCAATTAGGCTTAGCTTTTGGATGCGAAATTGCACCTGTAAGTTATTTTGCAAGAAAGCATTATTTCTACCCCGATCTTCCTCGTGGCTATCAAACTTCACAACATACGCATCCAATTTGTATAGGTGGTGCTATTAAAATAAAACAAGAAGCTGGAAGTCTTTCATTTGCGCTCAACAGAATTCATTTAGAAGACGATGCCGGCAAAAGCATACACGATTTATATGAAGATACTACCTGTATTGATTTGAATAGAGCAGGAACAGCATTATTAGAAATTGTAACTGAGCCAGTGATTCATCATCCCGATCATGCAGCTGCTGTTGTTGCTGAAATTAGAAAAATGGTTCGATGGTTGGGTATTGGAGATGGCAATATGGAAGCAGGTAATCTTCGTTGCGATGCCAACATATCTCTGCGTGTTGCAGGAACCAAAGAGCTAGGAACAAAAGTTGAAGTAAAGAACCTCAACTCTATTCGCTTTGTAAAAAAAGCTATTGAGTTTGAAATTGAACGAATGGAAAAATTGTTGGAACAAGGAGAAAAAATTCAACAGCAAACAAGAAGCTTCAACGCCATTAATTTTACCACCTTTGCAACACGTGAAAAAGAGGAAGCGCATGATTATCGATATTTTCCAGATCCCGATCTTCCCCCTATTCGAATAACTCAAGAGCGATTGAATAATATTCAATCATCTATGCCTGCACTTCCATCAGAAATTATAGCTACACTTCAGTCTACATACAACCTAAGCGAGTATGATGCGGAACAAATAACGCAGGATAAAACGGACTGGCAGTTTTTCTTGGATACTGCAATTATTTGTAAGCAGTATAAGTCTATTGCAAATTGGATGCAGGGACCTATTCGTCAGTGGCGCAATGAAAAAAATGAAGAAGACGAAAGCATGCTGCAACCTGCTCAACTGGCAGAGCTGATAGAACTGGTTGAATCTGGAACCGTTTCATTTACTATTGCGGCGCAAAAGATATTTCCATTAGTGGTTACTACGCAGCAATCGGCTAAAAAAATTGCAGAAGAGGGCGGATGGCTACAAGAAAAAGACACGCAACAGTTAGAAACTTGGGTAAATGAAGTATTAGCTGCTATGCCGGAGCAAGTAGCGGCTTATAAAAAAGGTAAAAAAGGACTCATCGGTTTATTCGTTGGTGAGGTAAAAAAACGCAGTCGCGGTAAAGCCGATCTTAAATGGGTAACCACATATTTAGAACAACAATTAACATCAACAAAATGAAACAAATTTGGTTAGTGCTGCTCATTGCAGTTGGTTCTTTAGTAGGATGTCGTCAGAAAGAGCATGGTGCATTTATCATCAGTGGTAAAATTCTGAATGCAGAAAAGGAAAAAATTTATTTACAAGAGTTACCTTATGAAGGAAAAAATCCAATTGTTTTGGACTCTGCTACTTTAAAGGAAAGTGGTTTGTTTGAACTAAGAGGAATGGCAAGAGAAGAAGGTTTGTATCGAATATTTTTAGAGAAAAGTCAGCGCGATATTCTTCTAGTGAATGACAAGAATAATATCAAAGTTTTGATGGACATAAAAAATTATCGCAACTATGAAGTAACAGGCTCTCCAGCTTCTGTTGCTTTAAAGGATTTGTTTGAAAAATATAGAACAGCAGACTCTGCTTTATATGTTTCCTTTATGGCACTTGATAGCTTACAAAAAGGAAATAGCAATGATAGTATTTTGACTGTTGCAAAGTTGCAACGCGACAAACAAATTGAGGGATTGAACTCTTTGGTTAAGCAATTCATTCAACAATCTCCTAGTCCGGCCTCTCGTTATTATGCACTTGGCATGGCACAAAGAAGCATGTCTTTAGATGAATTGCGCAGTCTTGCAATTGCAAGTGCTGATAAATTTAAAGAACACAGTGGATTGGCTTATATCAAAAAAGTATTAAGTCCAGATGCTGCTGCACAAGCACCGGCAACGAATAGCGGCTATGCACTCATGAACCAACCTGCTCCTGAGATTAGCTTACCTGATCCAAGTGGTAAAACCATTACTTTGAGTAGCTTAAAAGGCAAATATGTATTGGTTGATTTTTGGGCAAGTTGGTGCAAGCCTTGTCGCGAAGAAAATCCAAATGTAGTAGCTGCTTATCAGCAATTCAAAGACAAGAATTTCACCATCCTTGGTGTATCATTAGATGCCGATCGTGATAGTTGGCTAAAAGCGATTGAAAAAGACAAACTTAATTGGACACATGTGAGCGATTTAAAAGAATGGGAAACACCAATGGTTGAATTATATCAGTTTAATGGCATTCCTTTCAATGTATTGGTTGATCCAAGTGGTAAAATTATTGGCAGCAGTTTAAGAGGCGAAGCATTATCTGCTAAACTTGCTGAGGTGTTGAAGTAAACAACTTATTGGATAAAAAATCAAATGCCGCAATGGTTCATTGCGGCATTTTTATTCTTTCGAAGGAGTAGTCAATTACATCAATGTATTGCTATATGCTAAAAGTTTGGCCATATCCTTTTCTTGTTTAGGATTCAATCCTTCTTGCTTCATATATGCTTGTACTTGCTTCCAATTTTTAGGTCCAACAGCGTCTTCTAAGGCACCATTCCCTAACTTAATTAAAGTGGCGTTATTTCCTTTGGCTATATAATACTGGGTAACTGTCTCAATAATTTTATTCAAAACATTGGCTCCATACCCTCTTTCTTCTATAATTACTTTTTTTGTCCATTTAAGGAGTTTGGTATTGCCCTCGTTTAAGACCTCTACAAATGTATTGGGCGAAAAATCTTTATGGGCGAAACCTGAGGTGAAGAGTTGGGAACCCTTGGGTGAATCAAAATTCACCTGAATACTACTTAGTTCATCTAAGAATTCATAAGACTGATCATTAAAAAAATAGATAGGCTTTTGTTTGATTAGGTCAAAGTTCACCAATACACCAGTAATGAGTTTACCTTTAGCAATTTTTACTTTGGCGGGCTGCCAAGTATCAAACATGAGTGGACTACCTGTAACATTTTCAAGCTTGGTTTCTCTGTAAACACTACCTGGATTAACAGCATCAGCCATAAAGCCCTGGGAATAGATAGAGCCAATAAAGAATAGGGATGCAATTGGCAGCAAAAACTTTTTCATTTTATTTAGTTTGATATAAAGTTACATAGGTTCATAAAAAAGCTGCCGACCAATGGCCGGCAGCTTAGAAAATTAACTGAATTTTAGTTTTGATTTATCACCAAACCTATTTTATTCAATTGAACAGCTGGCTGAATAGTGCTGTTTCCAGTTACTTCTAATACCAGACTACGTGTAGTAGTACTTGAAACTCCTGGGTTCAGGATATTTACAATTGCTTCTCCAAAACTGCTGTTCGCAGGAATAGTAAGAGTTCCTGGAATGGTGTAATGTGTACCTGCTACAGCAGTACTTGAAGCTGCAATAGCGCTGTAGTTAATGGTTTGAGCAGTTGCCTGCTGCGCACCAATTAGGTTTACACGGAAACGGATAGTACCGCTTGTTCTAGTTATAAGAGGATCTGCTGGTATAGCAGGACTAACAGTAGTTATTGGAGCGTTAAGAACTGGCATACCGTATGCTGGCACGCGAGTTAAAACTGGCCACTCAACACCTGCACCACGTGCATTCCATGAAGCGGCATCAAATTCAACCTGTAATCCTTTAAATATAAAATCATCTTGTTTAATACAACCCACCATGGTAAAAAGCGCGGCTGCAAAAACAATCGTACTCAATGCTAATTTTTTCATTCTATTGCTTTTTATTGGTGAATTAATATCCTGGGTTTTGTTGCATGTTAGGGTTTCCTACTAACTCTCCGTCAGGAATACGAGCTAGTACGCGGAAATCTGTAAAGTTCAATGTAAATCCAACGCTAGGATCTTTTTGAATATCTCTACCCAAACGCTTAAGATCATGGAAGCGATGTCCTTCCATAGCAAACTCAGCTAAACGTTGGTTAAGAATTTCCTCTAAAATTGCTGAACCAGTCAAAGTAGTTGTTGCCAAACCACGACGTGTACGCAAGTTATTAATATCATCCATAGCTAAGTTTTCAGCCCCTAAACGGAAATGAGCTTCAGCTCGGATCAACAACATTTCTGCGTGACGAAGAACTGGTACGTTATCTAGGTTCAAGAAACCACTCTTACCGAAGTACTTAGTACACTCAATGAAGCGAGGGTTTGTTCTACGACCACCCCACTCAAACACCAAATTACGTACATCTGAAGTTCTAGTTAAAGCTGGTAATGCAGAAGCAACAGGAATAGAAAGAGAAGCAGGAAAACCGCTTAAACCAACAGCGTTTAATTGCAAGGCATTTGGCACTAAATCGCCCCAACCACCGTTTGTCTCGGGTGCACCTAAAGCACCCATAGAAGTAGTTGTAGTTTGTAATGCTTCGTTTACACCCAAACTTTCAGCTGCAATTGCGAAGCGAACTTCAAAAATTGATTCAGGGTGAGTTGAAGCTCTCCAACCCGCTAAATAGTTAGCAGCTGTTGTTAAAGAACCTACACCACCAGCAAGTGCATTTGTTGCAGCATCGCGAGCAGCAGCCCAGTTACCAGCGTACAGTTGAACACGAGCTAATAAAGCTTGTGCAGCAGCACGTGTAGCAAAATGAGGCGCACCAGCACGAGCAACACCCGCAGGCTGTAATCTTGTTGAAGCAATAGTTAAGTCTTCAACAATAAATGCGTAAACATCTTGAATAGAAGCACGCGCAGGACGGAAAGCAGCTGCTGTATCCTTATTGTCAACAGCAGTTCTTCTGATAACCACACCACCTCTGTTAGAAGCAGCTACAATAGCTGTTGGAGCGTATGCGTAAGCACGTACTAAGTCATGGTATAACAAGGCACGAACAAAACGCATTTCACCTTCCCAACGATCACGCTGAACCTGAGTAGCAGCAGTCATTCTTGGAATCGCATCCAGTACAAGGTTACAATCGTTGATAGCTGAATACGCAGTACCCCAGTTTACATAGTGAGCACCAACGTTGTTACGAGCTTCACCTATCAAACGACCTGATTTGTTGGTAGCAACAGCATTATCTGCTAATGCGTCACCATAAACCACAAAATCACGACCGTACAATACACGAGACTTTAGGTTGGCATAAGTACCAATTACAGCCGCATCTACACTAGATGGTGAAGTTAAAGCCGTAGCAGATGCAATAGACTGCCTTGGCAATACAGTCAAATCCTTATCCGAACATGAAGCCAGCAAAAGGCTCATAGCAGATGCAGAGATGAGGAATTTATTCATAATCGTTTTCATAATTTTTCTAGCATTTTAGTGATTAGAAACTGAGTTGCAAACCTACAGTGATGTTCTTATTCTGAGGAACGATACCTGTTGCCGCACCTACGAATTCTGGATCATAACCTGGATAATCATCATATGTCCAAAGGTTAGTACCTTGTACATAGAAGCGAGCCATAGTCATTTTCCAACGCTGCATCAACTCACGTGGAAAGTTATAAGCCAACATAACTGTTCTTAAACGGATATAATCTGCTTTGAACAAATAACGCTGCCCTGTAAAACGACCAGAGCTGGCAGCGTCTGTGTTTCCGTTAAATGGACGAGGAACAGAAGTCATCTGACCAGGTGTGGTCCAACGAGCATCAAACATAGACTGTAAACCATTGAAAGCACGTCCACCAACTTCAGACATAAAGTTCACCTGACCATCACTTACAGTACGACCGTACTCATAGTTGAAGAAGAAGGTTGCTTCAAAGTTCTTATAGCTGAATACGTTTTCAAAACCACCATTGTACACTGGAATAGTTTGACCAGCTAATCTTTGGTCAGCAGGTATCAATGGGTTGTAAGTCAAATCACCATTTGCCTTGAACCACATTGCACGACCAGTTGCAGGGTTTACACCAGCATAATTAGCTACGAAGAATGATCCCAAAGGAGCACCTACACGAATAGCGTTGTTACCCGGTAATACTTGTAAACCATCATACAAGTTAGAAATGAAGTTTTTGTTATAAGCAAAAATGAAGTTAGTTCTCCACTTGAACGCCTTATCAATTACTTTCACACCAATAGTTGCTTCCACACCTTCGTTGGTTACAGCACCTACGTTATCAGTGTATGATCCAAAACCAGTAGTTTGGTATAAAGAACGATTTAACAATAATCTGTCGTTTAATCTTCTGTACACATCAACACTAGCAGTGATACGATCATTGAAGAAACCTAAGTCAACACCAATGTTGTTTTCAGTTCTTGATTCCCAACGTAGTGTAGGGCTAGCCAATTGGCTGTAGAAGATACCTGGGGTACCAGCATACTGACGGCCACCACCAAATAAACCAAGGGCGTCGAAGTTTCCGATCTGATCGTTACCCGCTTGTCCCCACGAATAACGAATCTTCAAATTGTTCATCCAACGAGTTGCATTTTGCATGAACTTTTCGTTGGTTACATTCCAACCCACTTGAACAGATGGGAAAGTAGCGAAACGGTTGTTCGCACCGAAACGAGAAGAACCATCACGACGTACAGAGAATACAACGCTATAACGTCTGTCGTATTCATAAGTAGCACGACCAAACAAAGAGAATACGCGGTTACCTGTCCAGAAACCTGTTGCACCCAAAGGAGTAGCAGCAGTGTTCACTGTTCTAAAATCTGGAGTTGGAAAACCTTCTGCAGATGCACCAATACGCTCCTGAACATCTGAGCGATATTCCGCACCAGCTAGAGCAGAAACACTGTGCTTGCCAGCAAATACCTTGTTATAATTCAACGTGTGGAAAGTTAAGAAGTTAGTGTTCCAGTCAGAGTTAACAGTACCCAATCCACGACGATTGAAGTATTCATCCAAACGAGGGTCACCATAAAATTCAGTTTGAACCAAACGATAGTCCAAACCAAATTTACCTTGGTAACGCAAGCCCTTCATGATTTCGTAGTTAATTGTAAAGCTACCCACCATTTGATTGGTAGTTTGCTTATTGGTATTCAAAGCATTTACTGCCATTGGGTTAAAGCTAAGGATACCTGCAACAGCTTGACCAGAACCTGGTAAACCATACCAGCTTCCGTCTGCATTACGAATGGGGTTGTGAGGAAGAATAGTTGCAGCTGCAAATGCAGTATTACCTAAGAAGGCACCACCACCTGCGCCACCGAATGGAGCGTTCTGAGAAATAGTACTCAAGCTAATTTGAGTTTCAACAGAAAGCTTTCTGTTCACTTTATGTGTTAAAGAAGTCAATAAAGTACCTCTTTTGAAATTTACTGGGTCAATAACCGCTTCAGTTACGTTATAAGAACCAGAAATGTAGTAAGTAGTTTTATCATTACCACCACGAAGCGACATGTTAATTTGCTTTACACTTCCATTGGTCAATGCTTCCCTCTGCCAATCGTATTGCTGTAAAGCGGCAATCTCAGCATCTGTAAGTGTACTAGGTATACCTAAACCAGCGAGTGCAGATGCACGGTTTGTAGCAGCCGGAAGACGAGGGCTTGCATTGTTTACCGCTTCAAAACGAACACGAGCAATTTCATCAATGCTCATAATATCGAAGTACTTTAAAGGCTGGGTTACACCATATTGCATGTTAACCATCACCTCATTTTTACCAGCCTTACCTTTTTTAGTAGTAATTAACACAACCCCATTACCACCACGAGCACCATAAATTGAGGTTGCAGCAGCATCTTTCAAAATCTCAAAAGACTCAATATCTTCTGGGTTCAAGAAAGCAATTGGGTTGGTTTGTGTGTTGATACTGGTAGTTGTACCGTTAATTTGGATACCATCCACAACAAATAGTGGTTGGTTACCAGCATTAATAGAACCAGCACCACGAATCAAAATGTTTACAGCACCACCAGGGATACCGTTGTTTGCATTCACCTGCACACCTGAAGCACGACCTTGTAATAAGCGGTCAACAGATGGAACGGGAATGTTTTCAATTTGCTTGGCATCAATCTTACTTACAGCCGCGTTTACTTCGCGTCTTTTTTGCTGTTGGTAACCTGTTACTACTACTTCTTCCAAATCGTCAGAAGCAGCTTTTAAAGTTACATTGTAAGTGTTGCCAGATCCTAAACGAACTTCTTGTCTTTCGAAGTTCACAGAAGTGATCACAAGATCTCTTGCTGTTGAAGGGGCATTGAGAGAGAATGAACCATCTTCTTTGGTAGTTGTACCAATATTGGTTCCTTTAACCAGTACTGATGCGTTGGAAACCGGAGCTCCCTTCTCATCGAGTACCTTACCTGTGATGACTCTTGACTGCGCTATCACCATGGAAAGCGACAAGAAGAGTCCCATCATGAGCATGACGAGTTTTCTCATAAAGCAGTGTTTTTTTAAATTTTGGAGTTTGCAATATAGCCAACTATCCACAACTTAGACACAATCTTATAAAAAAAAGTTGCTCCATTCATCCATTTTTTTGCCTTTTATCCTGAAATAGGGGCTTTTATCACGAAAAAATATCATGTGTCTATTGGAATTTAATCCGATCTGTGTTGCTATTTGTGAATAAATGGCAGCCAACTAGCAACATTTAACAACCCTGTAAAATAGAAAAGCAGACACTTCTATTGTTACTAATCTGGGCCCTGATTATGCGTTTAAATTACAGATATTGCTGAAGTGCTTCGCAAAGTATAAACAATCAAATTGAACTGTCAGCCTATAACAAGACATGACACAAAAGACCAAAGACGCTGGTTTATAACCAAAATGAAAAAACCCGCACCAAGAAAGAACTTGCTGCGGGTTGAAGTAAGGAGATGAATTAATTTCTTAGTAACCAGGATTCTGCTCACAAGATTTATTCACCAATAACTCAGCCAAAGAAATTGGCCAAATGTATTGGTTAGCAGATGGCGCAACAGCACCAACTACACCTTTTGCAGGGAATGTACCACCCAAACGAGTGATATCTGATGTGCGGAAACCTTCACCTAATAACTCAATTCTTCTTTCTGTTAGAATTAATGCTACTAAAGCATCCTTGTTTGCTGGTGCAAAATCAGCAATAGTTGCATCTGAGCGCTTACGAACTGCATTTAAAATAGCCAATGCACGTGCATCCACAGATGTACCAGCAGCATTTCTTGCTAATGCCTCAGCTAAGTTCAACATAACTTCTGCATAGCGAATTACTGGACTCCAATCAGCCGCGTTTGCTGGGTTTGGCCACTTACGTAACCAAGTATGACCCGATGCAACAACTAAGAAATTTCTACGCGCGTCGGAAGACCTCCAATCTGCATTGGAGAAAATACCTCCGGGATCAAGATTCAACGAAAACTCTGCACCTCCGTTTGGAGCTGGATTGTAATAATGACCTAAACCATTCTGAACACCTGGAGGATCTAAAGCTGTGAAAGGCATTGAGAAGATCATCTCAGAATTGGTGTAGTTGCTGAAAACTGTAGCAATAGATGCATTTAATGCATTAGCAACACCAGAAGCAGCTTGCCATGGAGCAGCATTAGGAACCAACTTGTTTCCTTCTGTTACTACGTTTGCATACTGACCCATATTTAAATAAACACGAGTTTTTAATGCAATAGCAGTATTGCGGTGAGCACGAGTAACTCTATGCTCAGTATTGGTATATGTTAATGGTAATTCTGCTTCAGCTTCATTCAAATCCTTAATGATTTGAGTATATACTTCACCCACTGTTGCACGAGCACGGTTGTTTTCACCGGCTGATGTTTCAGGAGTTAAACGAAGAATTACACCCGGACGAGCACCATTTCCATCTGTAAATGGACGCGCATACAACTGAAGCAACATGAAGTAAGCAGTTGCACGAACCACTTTTGCTTCTGCAATTAGGTTGCGCTTTAAAGTTGCACTAATTGGTGATCCTTCAATACCAGCCATCACTACGTTCGCGCGGTTAATACATGCATAAGCAGCTGACCAAAAGTTTTGTACTTCATTAGCACTAGCTGTTAAGTTAAACTGCCAAGTTAACCATGCAGTTACGGCGTTGTTTGTGCGGTTAATGAATTCTTCACCACGCACATCTTGATACACCTGGTAGCGACCTGCCAGCATTTGACCTGCTTTCAAAGATGAGTAAACACCTTGAACCTGCTGAACACATCGAGCAGAATCACTAAATGCAACAGCATCTGAAAGGGCCGTTTGAGGAATGGGCTCTAGCTTCTCTTTACTACAGCCAACAAATGCTGCGGCTAAGAGGGATAGGGATACTATTTTAAATTTCATAATCTTCAAGTTTTTAGTCATTAAAATCCAACGTTGATGCCAATATTAAAGCTTCTTGCCTGAGGCACAGAGTTTCTATCAACACTTGGGTTGCTATTACCGTTACCGTTAGATGAAATTTCTGGATCATATCCACGGTAGCCAGTTAAAGTGAAGGCGTTAAACACTTGTGCAAAGAAGCGGAAGCTGCTAATACCTGCTCTATCAGTTAAGCGCTTAGGAAGCGTATAACCTACAGTAATATTTCTCAATTTCAAGAAGTCGCCACGCTCTACGTTCTCACTAATAACCACACCTGAACCATTAGAGATATTATCTCCAAATACCACACGTGGAATATCAGTCTGATCTCCAGCTCTCTGCCAACGTCTCAACACATCAGTTGTGTTGTTCCAGCTACGCTGATCTAACATACCCGCACGAGTACCGTTGTACACATAGTTACCTCCTGAGAAGAAGAATAACATAGACACATCAAAGTTTTTATAACGGAAATTGTTATCCCAACCACCAGTCCACTTTGGTAATGCTGGTCCAATAATTACACCATCATTCGCCTGATCAGCAACACGTGGAGCAACTGCACCATTCGATACCAATGTCCAACGAGATGCTACAGGAGCAGCATGGTTGTATTGAACTTGTGTTCCATCGCGATACAAGAAGATGCGCTGACCGTTAGCAGGGTTAACACCAGCTGTACGAACAGCATAGAAACTACCAATTGATTCACCCACGCGAACCATACTTGGACGCTCCAATCCTGATGTAGCAGGCTGAATATCTGCTCCACCTGCAGCTAATGCAGTTACTTTATTACGTAAAGTTGTAATGTTGAAGCTTGTATTCCAGCTGAAGTCTTTCTTTTGAATAACATTATAGTTAATAGTTAATTCCAAACCGCGGTTAGACATAGCACCTACGTTTTGTAGGATAGAGTTTCCAGGAATACCACGAGAAGGTGCTTGGGGTTCAGCAAGAATCAAATTATCTACATCATTGATGTAATAAGTTGCTTCCACATTTAAGCGACCGTTTAAGAAGCCCATTTCAAGACCAATATCTGTCTTCTTACTGGTTTCCCAACGAAGGTCTCTGTTACCTGCTTGGGAGAAGAACAATGAAGGATTGGTTCCATACAAGCCGCTGCTGAAGAAACTCCAGAAAGCAAAGTCGCCAATACCTTGGTTATTACCTACCACACCATAGCTTCCGCGAACTTTGAAGTTGCTGAAGATTTTGCTTAGGCCGGAATTCTCGAAAAACTTCTCCTGACTAACTACCCAGCCAGCAGATGCGCCCCAGAAATTACCATACTTATTCTCAGGAGAGAATGCAGAGTAACCATCGCGACGAGCATTGAATGATAATAAATATTTCTTCTTGTAATCGTAGTTCACACGACCAAAGAATGATACTAAGTAGTTTTCACCTAAGAAGTTGCCTGATGGAACAATTGTATTGAAACCACCCTGAAACTCGTTATAAAAAGGATCAGTTACCCCTTGTCTCCAAGCTCCCCATCCTTCTTGCCAAGTATACTGCTGCTCATTACCAACTAAAGCAGCAATATTATGATCGCCAAAGCTCTTGTTGTAATTCAATACATTGGTTAAGTTCCAACGACGGTAGCTTTGGTTCGTGTTAATAGCGTTACCATTATTTGCCACACCGTCGCCATGTAATGGGTTCTGGAAAGTCTTGTTAATGATAGTCATATTATCAATACCAAATGTGGTACGGAAATTCAAACCATCCATTAACTTAACATTACCATAAATATTCGCAATCACACGATCTGACTCAGAAGTAAATCTGCTTAGATCTAACAACACTTGAGGATTGGTAAACTGAAGTGCAGTTAAGTTTGCACCCTGACCAATTTGGTTAGAAGCTCTGTTTAAGTTATAAGAACCGTCGTTCAAGAAAACAGGTACGTTTGGAGCCAAGTTAAAGCCCAAACGACCAATACCTGAAGTAGCGAAAGCACCACCTGGTTGAGAACCAGAGTTCACACCAAAGTTATTTGAGTTAGCATATTGAAACTTACCGCCCAAAGTAAACCAACTGTTCACTTTATGGTCTAAGCTCATTGTAGCATTCAAACGCTTAAAATCATTCTAACGAATCATACCTTCTTGCTTAGTATACGCAGCAGAGAAGAAATAACTCGTTTTTTCATTCGCACCAGAAATGCTCACGTTATGGTTTTGAGACACACCAGTTCTGTAAATTACATCGTACCAATTCGTACTTACAGGCTGTCCATCATTGCCAATATAAGGATAGAATCCACGGGTAGTTCCATTTGGAGGAGTACCGGCGTTTACTAAACCTTCGTTTTTCATTTCCTCATACTGACGACCATTCAATACAGGAATCAAGTTAAATGGACGAGTCCAACCCACCCAAGCATCGTAGCTAACTTTAGCACGACCTTGCTTTCCTTTTTTAGTTGTAATCAATAATACACCCGCAGAAGCACGAGAACCGTAAATGGCAGCAGCAGCAGCGTCTTTTAAAATTTCTACGCTCTCAATATCAGCAGGGTTAATGTCACCCAAAGGGTTGCTAGAAGCATTGTTTCCAAAGTCACCCGTGAAAGTTGGCACTCCATCAATTACAACCAATGGAAAAGAACTCAAACTAATTGAGTTTACACCACGAATACGAATAACTGGAGGGTTGTTTACTACACCATTTGGAATGGTAATACTCACACCAGCCGCACGTCCCGATAAGGCTTGGTCAAAGCTCTGAACAGGAAGATCGCGTACTTTGTCACCTCCAATGGTAGATACACTACCTGTAAGGTCTTTCTTCTTTACAGTACCATAACCTACAACAACCACTTCTTCAAGCGATTTGTCTTCAGGCTTCATGGTTACCATTAAATTAGAACCGGAAATAGCCACATCTACATTGTCAAATCCAATGTAAGAAAGGCGTAGGGTCCTTGTTTTCTCAGGAACTTGAATAGAAAATGTTCCTGAAGCATCTGTGAGTGCCCTTGCATTAGCACCTACCGCAGATACAGTAACACCGGATAGCGGTGCACCTTTGTCGTCAGTTACCTTACCGGTAACTGTCTTGTTCTGTGCTAACGCGGGAGCTAATGCAAGCAACCACGCCAGCATGGCGAATAACAGTTTTCTCATGTGCATCATTTTGTTTAAAAATATTTAACGTTAAATATAGACAACATTAACATTTCAAACGCTGCAACTGAGAAACTTTTTTTCGTTTATCCTATTTTAAGACCGTTTATACCCGGTTTTTGCCATTCCCGCCAACAAAACAGGGAGTAAAATAAGGTTAGTAAGGGTGCCAATAATTAACGTTAAGGATGTAAGCCATCCCAAAGCTTGGGTTCCCCCAAAATCGCTCAAAGCAAAAATGATAAACCCAGCAATAAGAACGAGAGATGTATAAATAATACTAATGCCAGTGTGATGAATTGTTTGAATGAGGGTTCGTTTTACTTGATAATTGTAATGTGGCAGCTCTTGCTTATAGTTAATTAGAAATCGAATGGTAACATCAATAACAATACCCAAAGCCACACTAAATATGAGTACAGTTGATGGCTTTAATGGTATACCAGCCCAACCCATTACACCAGCTGTAACAAACAAGGGAATAATATTTGGAATCAGCGAAATAAGTACAATCTTAAGTGAGCGGAACAAATACAACATGCACAGGGTAATGAGCAAAAATGCCCAAAAGATACTTTCAGTTAATCCTTGAATAATGAACCTTGAACCCTCTAAAAATGTAACTGAACTTCCGGTAAATGTTACTTTGTATTGAGCTGTATCGAAAATTTGGTTGGCCTCTGTACGAAGGGTATCTAAAAATAAGGGTAGTTGTTCTGTGCCAATATCTTTCATATTAATACTCATCCTTGCCTTAGACCTTGTGCTATCCATAAATCCGGCAACCACCTGTTGTAGAGAATTTTTGGGAGTTGTATTACTAGCTGAACTTTTGAGAGATAAGTAGGGTCCCATAAAAGCCAGATCGCCTTCATAAGGCAAATCATAACTGGCCGGATCGCCATCATAGAATGATTGCTTGGCAAACTTGAGGGCTTCAAGTAAACTTAATGGAGACGCTGTTGAAGGGTGGGCATCTACTACTTTAGTAAAATCGTCCATTGCTTGCAGCGTTTTTGTATTTCTAAGCAAGCCATTCTTCTTTTTTGTATCAACCACCACTTCCAGTGGCATCACACCCCCAAAATGTGTTTCAAACCATTTCAAATCTATATAAACTGGATCCTGCTTAGGTAAATCATCTACTATATACCCAACACTTTTTAATTGGGCAACTCCCATTATTGCAAATACAAGCACAACAGCGGTAACTCCATAAATAATTTTAGCTCTTTGAAATGTCCATCTCTCTACTCTTAACAGTAAGGCCAACATCCATTTGTTATTCAAATAGCGTACATGTCGCTGTTTGGGAGGAGGCAAATAACTTAAGACTGCAGGAATGAATAACAGAGAAATAAAAAACAATCCCATGATATTCAGACCAGCAACAGCACCAAATTCCTTTAATAATGCGCTTTCAGTTAATGCAAACACTGCAAAACCTATAGCAGCTGCAATATTGCAGAATAAGGTTACAATGCCCATTCTGCCTACCATTTGTACAAGAGCTTTTTCCTTATCGCCTGTTTCTTTGAATGAGCTGTGGTACTTATTGAAAAAATATACGCAATTGGGAACACCAATCACAACCACCAAAGGTGGAATCAATGCATTTAAAATGGTGATTTTATATCCAAACAGAACCATTGTGCCAATACTAGTTATTACCCCAATGGCAACAACCACCAAACTGATTAACATGGCACTGAATGATCTAAAAAAGAGTAATAGCGTTAAAGCTGATAACAATAAAGAGCCAATTAAAAACAGGTTCATCTCAGCTTTTATTCTATCCGCCAAGGTTGTTCTTATAAATGGCAAACCACTTAAGTGAACCGCAACACCTGTTTTTTCTTGAAATGCTTGAATTTCTTTTTTTACTCCCTCAACAATAGCTGTTCTTTCTTTGCTGTTTATTCTTAGCTTATCAAGTCCAACAGAAAGTAATGCAGCTCCTGTATTTACATTGTACAATCGGCCTGCATAAAAAGGAAAGGTCTCAAACAATGCTCGCTGGCTGTCTAAGCTTAGCTGCGACTGAACTGGAATTGAAAAAATTGGTATAGGTTCGAATTTTTCCAGCGCTTCATTTTTTTGAAGTCTAACTGCATCGGGAATACTTAAAACCTCAACAACACCATCTGTTGTTCGTAAGCGTTTAGACAAAGCTGCCATTTCTGAGAATACTGCCGAATCGTATAAACGTCCGCCCTCCAATCCTATAACCATTCTGTTACCCTCATCTCCAAATACAGCTCTAAATGCTTGGTATTCTTGGTATTTTGGATTGTCTAGCGGAATTGCTTTAGAAAATTCATAACTCAACTCAACCTTAGAAGCATAATAGCCCATTACAATTGTAATTGCAGCTAAGCTTGCTAAAATAGCCACTCTTCTATGAATAATCCATTGCGCCAGTCTATACCACATACCAAATTCCTTTTAGCAAAGAAACAGATAATATTAAAGAGTTGATGTTGAAAGATGCAGTTCATCAATTTGTGTATCTTTCAGTTATGGGACAGGTTTCAAATTTTACCATCAGACAGGTAAGTTTTTATGTAGTTCTAATTGCTTTGGGTATTCTTTTATTCAAAGAGTTGTATGCTTATGTGCCAGCAGCACTTGGAGCAATTACTTTTTATGTGCTTATGCGCAATTCGCATCGGACGTTAACAGAGAAAAGAAACTGGTCGCCTCAGCTTAGTACTATTCTTCTAATGCTGGCTTCTTTTTTGGTAATTGTTTTGCCTATTGGCTTGCTCATTACTTTGTTATCTAGCAAAGTTGAATATGCCATTATGAATTCGAACGAAGCATTGAACGCTTTGAATGAAGTTGTAAACGATATAGAAGAGCGATATAAAGTTGAGTTAGTAACAGATGAAAACTTGAAAAATCTTGCTAATAATATTGCCCAATGGCTTCCAAATGTATTAAATGCAACCTTCCATTCTTTGCTAGCAATTGTTATTCTATATTTCATTTTATACTATTTGCTTATGGAAGGTAAGGAGTTGGAAAAATGGCTCTTGAACCATATTCCGCTTCAACACCAAAATATTCAAAGAATTGGAGAAGAGTTTAATACACTGGTGGTTTCCAATGCATTGGGTATTCCCCTCACTGCTATTATTCAGGGAATTGTTGCATTGATTGGCTACTGGATATTAGGCGTTTCCGATCCATGGTTCTGGTTTGTTGTTACCACATTTGCTGCCATGCTTCCTTTAGTGGGTTCTGCTCTGGGATATGTTCCGCTAGCAGCAATTTTATTTGCTACCGGTAAAACAACACATGCTTGGATTCTTTTGGTGTATGGTGTTGTTGTTGTTGGCTCTGTAGATAATTTGGCACGAATGTTCTTACAAAAGAAAATGGGCAATATTCATCCACTCATTACTGTGTTAGGCGTAATTGCAGGTATTCAACTATTTGGATTTGTAGGTCTAATATTTGGACCAATTCTCATTGCTATATTTATCCTGCTCATCAGAATTTATTTCAATGAGTTTGTTCCCGAAAAAAGAAAGGTAGATTTCCAAGATAACTCCTCGTCTTAGACTAATTAAAAGTCGAATCCAAGAGACACATACAGAAGTGGACGGCCTTTAAAAATGCCTTTCATGGGCCACCCTGCATCAAATCGAAGGAAATGACCAAGTAGTGTACTTCTAGCCCCAAATCCATATCCTCCTGCCAAAGGTCCAAGTCCGCCAGCATCTATGCGAATGGTTAAAGGAGAATTGGGATCGGAAATAACCTCACCAGGACGCTGAATACCGTTAAATCTTCCATTCCATGCAGTACCTAAGTCTATGAATTGTACCAATTGGAAATTGCGCAGGAATGCATTATTGATAGGCTTGTTGAATAAAGTAGCAAATAGTGGTAATCTAAATTCACTGTTTATGACAACCGCATTGTTTCCGTTAGCCACATTTTGGTTATAGCCTCGCATATTGAGACTCAATGATTGGAATACATAAGATTGATCGGGAGCTGGACGATTGGCATTGTTGAATCTTGGCGCTAACCAACCATCGGTTCCACCTAGGTAATAAATAACTTTTGCGTTACCCCAAGAAAAATCAGCCGCAGCTCTTCCCGCCCAAATAAAGTTGCGATAAATCTTTTTGTAATAGCGACCATCAAAACCAAAATTAAAAGTAGTATTTCGAACACTATTGGTATATCCAACTGGTGAATTTACATCCATATACACTTTCCAGCGTAAGCCATTCCAAATATTTAAAGTCGGATTCAAAGTATTATCATGCACATACTCTAGTCGAGCTACCCCAAAAGTTGCAACACTATCTGGTGCAGCTAAACCATTTCTATCTGCACCACCTGTTAAAAAGTTGATTGGGCGTACAATACCCCTATCACTTCTAAATCCAATATTGGCTCTCACCGATTTTGTTTCCGATATTGGATAGGATAAGTTTAACTGATATAAATTGGTGTTAACTTGAGTATTATACAGTTCGTAAGGAGTTCCTAGGAAAAAACCAGTTAAATTGGTTACGTTACTTCTGAAATAAGTTACACCCCAGTCTAATCTTTTTCTTCTATTATAAAATGAGAAAAACAAATCTTTATCTCGCAAATCAGTACCCATTCTTACACCTCCCATAAACTGATAGTCCTCCATAATATCAGTTACACCAACTCGTAATGTTCCGTTAAATGCATTGCCATTGTTGAGTTGAACCGGACCAAATCCACCTGCATAAGGCTGAAATCTGTTAATCAAAACGTTATTTGTAAATCCTGCAAGTATATAATCGGCACTAAACTTTAAGCGATAGTTGAACAGCTTCGATCGCTCGAGCATAGTCTTCTGAATGCTTTGTGTTATTACTGTTGGAGCAGTCCACGTAGAATCATCTTCAAATTCTGTTTGGAAAACTTTTTTTGGAACTTTTTTAGCAGTATCAAATTGGCTGTTTTTATTGGCATTCTGTTGGTTAATAGTTACAGGACCCCCTCTTGCAGCGCGATTATCTGATAATAATCGCTTCATATAGTCGGTCGGACGTGCATTGATGTTTCTTTTTGTAAGCACCGCTTCATCAACCTTCAACTTATACAAAAATTTAAAATCACCTTCTCTTCTTACTTCACTCACCTGACCATTGTTGCCAGCAATTCTAGTTTCTAATAATGAGCTCTGATAATTGGTCATGGGGAAAGTGTACGTGCTATCTTTAAAAACTTGGAAATAGCTAATACTGTCTGGCTCCTGCTTTTGCCAAGCCATTAATGCAGAATCTAATTCTTGAAAGGAAGGATTTCGCAGCAACTCATCTCCAACGTAATACAATGTATCTAATCCATCTCTTTGAGTGGAGAAAAATCCAGCCCAACGGTTGCCAATTCCATTTTCATCACTTACAAAAGTGAAGTGGTTGGTATTGTATTGCATTGGAAATCTTGCATTGCCCATTTTTACATTGGTAAGCTGTGTAATTTGTTTTTCCTTGCTCTTATTCAAGATATCAACCATAAATACATTGTAGTTATACCTACTTGGTAAAACAGTGTCTTTATTGGGGGCATCTGGACTAGGTCTATTTGAGCTAAAGATGATTCCAGAACGATTGGGAAAGCTTACAAATGTTGGATCCAAATCATCGTACACATCATTTGTAATTTGTTCTACTTTCTGCTCTTCAATTTTGTAAGTAAAAATATCTGTGTGCCCATTTTTTACAGCACTTAGCACCAGTGTATTGGCATCGAGCATATACGATGCATCAATCACCTGATCAAATTGATCTAATGTTTGTTTGTTCCTCTTATAGCGAGCAATTACATCCCACACAAACATCTTCGTCTTACCTTGTTCCGTATAGATAACAGCGAGTCTTGTACCCTTACCATCCCATGCCATTACAGGTGAATTTGGATTCACATCACCTTGACGGGTTAACGCACCGCTCTTGAATAGAATGCGTTCATCATAAAAATTCTCAACCAGCTTCACTTTGTAGATTCCATCCTTGAATTCAACAACTGAATAGGAATTATTACGCGGATTAGGATTCACCTGAAAACGGAAAAAATCTTTTTTATCAACTTCTTCAGTTACTGCTAGCTGTCCTTTGGGAGCATTTCTTCTCTGACGAATATCGTTGGCATATTTTGTAAGCTGATATTCCATAAACTCCTCGAGCACATCTTTGAATTTTTTCTTACAAATGCGTAATGAAGCTTGGTTCAAATTTTTATAGATTCTTGCCAAGTATAAAAAGTAGGTTACGCTTTCTTTTTTGTACTTCTCGGCCATAAAGTGCCAAAATCCATGACCCGCTAACAAGGGTTGTTGAAAAGCAAACTGATAAAAATTATTGTATCCTCCACCCAAAATTGCACTTTTCAGCGCATCATCTTTTTCGGTACTCCATGACTGTGCTGCGTAAGAAACATACCCATCAACCAGCCACTTAGGCAAATCAAGCAATGCTTGGTTACTTGCAAATTCTCCAATATCATCACCAAACAACAAGTTATCAGTTAAAACCTTTGCTATTCCTTCTCGTATTTTAATTCGCAGGTTGTTGTGGTTCCCATCAAAATACAATGGAATTTTATTGTTGACTAGTTTAGTAAGTCCACCAGAATTCTGCCAATCCAACCCAGTACCAATATTACTGGCTTTGTAATCATCGTAATTGTTATAGATTACCAAATTAGCCCTTCGCTGTAAAGAGAACTCAATAAAATTTTCAAGGTCTCTTAGTTCTTCTTCAGCAACTTGTAAAGCATATTTTCCCAGTTCGGTTCCATTTTGTGTGATGTACACATTGAAGTTGGGAGATTGATAAAACTTCCATTGAAACTTCTTGTATTGTAATCGGTTCTTTCCAAACTCCACTGTGTTGACTTGCGATAAGGCCCACAATGGAAAACAACAAACAACAAAAATCATCCACTTGTATACACGATTCATCTGCATATCCGAACTTTAGCGTTTTAAAAGTACTCCATTTCAATTGAAATACTAGGTTAAAATTACAATTATGCTACATGTAAAATGCTTTGTCTTCAGCCCTATACAAGAAAATACATATGTTTTGTTCAACGACTCAGGAGAAGCCATGATTATTGATCCTGGTTGCTACTTCCCTCATGAGCAAAAGCAACTACAGGATTTTCTGAGTGATAAAAAGCTTACACCTATTATGCTTTTGAATACACACTGTCATTTAGATCATGTTTTTGGCAATAAATGGGTATACGATACCTATGGATTGGAACTGCACATTCATCCGCTGGAAGAGAAGGTTCTAGCATTTGCGCCCCAGAGTGGACAAGCATGGGGAATGCCATTTGAAAACTACAGTGGCCCCCTTCATTTTATTCGCGAAGGCGAAGAACTAATGTTGGGAGGTGAAAAACTAGACATCTTGTGGGCACCCGGACATTCTCCTGGCAGCATTTGCTTTTATCATAGCCAGCAAAAAATCTTACTTGGAGGCGATGTGTTGTTTAGAGAAAGTATTGGCAGAACAGATTTGCCTGGTGGAAATCATACAACACTATTAAACAGCATTAGAGAGCAGCTGTTCACATTACCAGATGATGTGGTGGTTTACAGCGGTCATGGCATTCCTACAAAAATTGGATACGAAAAAGAGCATAACCCGTTTTTAAACTAGTGCTGATTCGTTTTTAAGAGCAGCCAATTGTATTTGCCTTTGATTAGAACTATAGCTAAAGTTAGAATAACACCAAACGCAATTCCAATTGACAAATCCACTCCAATCCATGGCTTCAAAACCATTGGTAAAATAAGCGATGGGCCAACCAAAATGCTTAGTGTCTGATAAGTAGCATTTGGATGCACTTCAAGTACAGAAGGCGTTTGGGCATCTATCACCCAGGCTTTTGTTCCATGTTTTGAACCAGACTGATAAATATGCAAGGTGTCTCCAATTTCGGCTGACAGTTGAAAAGTTTTACCTGATTTGATTTCACCAATGAGTTCATCATTCAAATAAACCTGAAAACTTGCAAATTTTAAAAACCAAGAATTAGATCGTTTGATAGTCAACTCCATTCTCTATAAAAGTTTTGCGGCTTTAACTAAATCTTCAGGAGTATCTATTTCCACCCCCATATAACTAGTAGCTACCATTTTTATGGGTACTCCATGTTCAAGATAACGCAAACACTCAATTTTTTCTGCTGCTTCTAAAGGTGTCATGGGCCAGGATGTAAAGTCGAGCAGTGCTTGCTTTTTAAAAGCATATACACCAATATGTTCCTAATAAGCT